>OBMK010000084.1_pt1 | contig 85523 bp, 62 predicted proteins | sample 1539081 | NCBI WGS metagenome assembly OBMK01 (sample SAMEA3355528, study PRJEB22509) | marine metagenome | biome: marine; feature: river plume; material: water | place: USA | collected 2010-08-07 | depth 0.5 m | reverse complement strand
TTGCCTTGGATGAAACATCAATCATCCCTCGCGTTCGCCTTGCAGTCGACAGTTCACGTCCAACCATCTCTGCGATTTCACTCAACGAAGTTTCCTCAGATTCACCTCTCTCGATTGGTGACGCTGGCGACTTGCTTGTGATGCTGGAGACACTGGATGATTATGGATTCAATCTTGATGAACCTGCGGTTCTGCATTACAGAGTGCGCGCGGGCGAGGCAGAAATCTCGCGAGGCAGCCTACCCCTTCCGGACACAACGCCATTCGGTGAGCAATTCTTCTGGACAGGTCACCTTGACCTCACGGATGCTGGGGCCACAGTGCTGCTTCCATCGTACGTCGTCGATGTCTGGGTCTCAGGATCAGATGCTGCAGGCAATCCATTCGATACCCTCGATAATTCACTCACGACACCAATCGCATCGTGGCCACTGGCACTGCTTGGTCCGTCGCTTGACTTGAGTCATGATGACACGGTCCTTTCATGGAGCAACCCTTCACCTGTTGAAGGGGAAGCTGTCTACCTTGAAGTTCAGGTTTTGAATCAAGGCGGTAAGGGTGATGTCGCCTATGTGCTTCAGAAAGCAGTTGAGGGCGGTTTCTGGGCAGAAGTCGTGCGCGTCGACCTCGTTGCCACTGCAGGTGGTTTGACAGAAGCACAAATGGCCACCGTCGCAGATGTGGGCGAGGGTGAAAGCGTCGAGTACCGAATGTTGATTTTAGTCGATGAAGTCGAAATGGACCGCCGAACTGTTGACCCTCTGATTGTCAAGGGCGAAACCGTTCGTGATGGTGACGCTCTTGCACAACAAGCATCCGAAAGCACCTTCGCTATTGTGCTCTACATTGTTGCTTTGGTATCACTTTCCTTAGCAATGTGGATGTTGGTCCTCAATCGCAGGATTCGCACGGAAGGCCTTGAAGGTGGCCTCACCGATGAGACACAATCTGTGGTCGATGAAATGAGCGCTCCTAAGATCCTCCCTGAATTCGGAGATGCGTCCAAAGCAGCACCAATGCCTGCTCAACCTGCTGCGCCGCCGGCTCCCGCCGAACCAGCACCAGCACAACCTGCTGCCCCAGGGCAACGGCCCCCACCTCCACTCCCGCCAACAGGCCTTCCTGAGGGATGGACTCAAGACCAGTGGAACCACTTTGGTTGGCAGTACGTCGAATCAATGAAGAAATGAGGCTTAGCAATGAGCGATACACAGGACGCTGCCGTCGAGGGCATGGTGACGATGCAAGAGCGCGTGGTCAACCTGATCAACCAACTGAGCATGCCTTTGATCGAGGTGAGTCTGGTGGTTGGCCGTCACATCGCAGGTCTTTCCCGTTCGCTTGATGCTCATATCGAAGCAAGTGGACAGACGTTCAGCGAGCGAATCACCGCTCCTTGGCCAATCGAAGAAGGCACTCAAGGTGATGTAAGTGCCACGTTTGATCTGGAAAAGGTGTTCAAAATCATTGATGAAGATCGGATGGATATTCTCTCGACTCTAATTCGCGTGACCCTCGTAGAAATAGAGGCCACACTTGCCGAAGGATTGCTTGCACTGCGACCTTGGGAGGCGTTGTCACGCGCTCAATTGTCCCGAGCGCAAGGTCCAGGGCAGTTGTTCTCACCGCTCGAAATTCCAGAAGACTGGTAATACATGGGTTTGAAAGCAGCTGGTAGGAGGGATAAACATGGCGAAAGGACCCATTGGAATCATTCTCATGCTCCTCGTATTCCTCGCCCCAATGTCAGGGTGTGTTGGCACATCCAATCTTACCAACGACTTGTTCGAAAATCATGGCATACCAGGCGGCTTGACTTTGGCCTGTTTGGATGACAGTTCCTACACACGTCTGGTCATTGAAATCGACTATGAGGAGGGCTTCAAGCCAGAAAAAACCAGCACGGACATGCTTGTCGATCGACTTGAATCTGTGTGTGATAAACCAAATGGTGTGGACCTAAAATTCACCTCGACCACATTCAACCATGAAGGGTCATGGGACGCAGACGATGTTCGTGAAAAGGGATGGGCTGCAAAGGCCGAAGAACCAAGAGAGGGTTCAGTCTTGACGTGGCAAATCATCTTCCCTTCAGGAACTTACGAAGATGACAGTGTTCTCGGTGTTGCGGTTGACGCTTCCACGATTGCGATCTTCGGCGAGTCAGTCGACGATGCTGCAGGCTTCTTTAATCGCCCATCTGCTGAAGAAGTTGAAAACAGTGTGATTGTCCATGAAGTTGGTCACTTGTTGGGCTTGGTCAACCTCGTCTACACTTCACCTGCGGACCATGAAGACAGTGAGAACAAAGGGCATTCGAACAATGAAGACTCGGTGATGTATTGGGCCATCAACTCTCGCTCAGTCGGTTCGTTCTTTTCAGGCGACCTGCCGACCGAATTTGACCAAGATGATCTTGATGACATGGCAGGGTTGGCAGACGGCTCAATTTCTGCTGAGAATCAATTGTGGCGTTCTTAGGCCTCGGTCGTGGCCCCGACCATTGTTGCGTCCCGCCATGCATCGTAAATCGAATACAGGTAGAGGCCAACCCAGAGCACGAGGGTAAGTGCCAAAGGAATCTGTAGCAGGAACCAATCAAAACCCCGCCGGTGCTTGCGATTGAAGTGTTGACCAAGAAATAGGAATGGGATGGCGGCAAGCAATGCTGCAATCAGAGGCCGAAGTGTCCCCCATGCTCCAACACCGAAGGTAATTTGTCGCCAAACTTCACGAACAAACCGAACTTCTCGACGATCGGTAATGTCCCTTTTTTCTTCTATAGGGAATTGAACAACCATTTCTTCCATTCATTCACCCCGCGCCGTGGCTGTTGGTGTGGTGTCAGCCTTGTCAAGATGACGCTTCTTTGATGGGCATTGGAATGAAAAACCTCCACCAGCAGGGTGGGCCGTGGTCCGTGTACTCCTGACAGGTTTCGAGCCATTTGGTGGTTCGGATGTCAACGTTTCAATGGATGTTGTCAACGCATTGACTGATGCCATGGTGGTCGAAGACCCATGGTCAACGTTGCGTGCTTCCTCCCAACCAATTTCAGTTGAAGTTGAACGCTTGGTGCTGTCAGTTGATGCGGCAGGAAGCATGGCAGTAGCCAATCGAATATCCTCCGGTGAAACTTGGGATGCTGTTCTTCATCTTGGTGTGTGCGGATCCTGTACGGTTCCTAGGCTTGAGACATTAGCTGCGGACCGCCTCGCAATGAGGATTCCTGATAATGCGGGCCGACACATAGAATCGTCCACGCTTTCGGGACATGGCGACCTCCCATCAACAACGCCTGTGAAGCATTGGTTTCAATCGTGGCAGACAGATGCTGAACTTTCGACGGACGCTGGCGCATATTTGTGCAACGAAACATTGTACCGAAGTTTGGAGGCGAACCTCGACCGAACCATGCCAATCCTCTTTCTTCACCTGCCACGTGCATCAGTCTATCCGCTCGAAGCAAGCCTTGAACTTGTCATCCAAGTCATTGCTCGGATGATCCATAAACCTGTGCTAATGGTTGCTGGGTCCCTGCTCCTTCATGAACGCAAGTTCCTTGTGGCTCGACGCGCATCACATGAACGCCACGCAGGGACTTGGGAATTTCCAGGCGGCAAAATTGAATCAGGTGAAACGTTTCAACTCGCCATTGTTCGGGAAATTGAAGAGGAGTTTGGTTGGTTAATTCGTGCTGAATCATCGCTTGGTACATGGCATCATGAATTGCCGGAAGTCACAATCTCATTGGACGTCTTGATGTGTGAATTTGTGGGAGTTCCACCGTCGTTCATACCTACACAGCGGTGGACTTCTCATGATTGTGTGCAATGGCATACCTACGAAAGCAGCAAGGATATGGATTTCACCGGTTCTGACCACGAAGTAGTGGAACGATTGAAAGAACTCGATTTAATTGATTAAACCCACGTGCTTGCTTCACCGTCTTTCGCCATTGAACGCTCATCATCGAGCGACCGTGGTACGCTGTCTCGTCCCTTGTGCCATGTTGCTGCGTGCAACCAATCCATCAGGTTTGGAGATGTCAGTGTTACTTGAATCACGCCACCAAGTGGTGCTTCACCAGGAAGGGGAAACGCGACCTTTGAGGATAAGGCTGCTTGCCTCGCCATCTCGAAAACTGTTGTGTCACCGTTTCGATGTCGGCCCATTGCGTCCAAGGACGTGTCGAGGATACGTTGCGTGTGGAGCATGGAGAGAAAGTGGCCGAGCGACACATGTTCTGCTTCCCACACATGATTGCTTGCAGCACCGAATTCTGGTTCCACCACTTCGCCCGGAAGGGGGAACTCTGGGAACAGAGCATGGACTGCATCTGCCACTTTATTTGGATCATCGGCGCCCTCGAGCACCGTTTGAATGTGGACCGTGATGCCTTCATTCACGCCGTTAAGCTTGACGAGGGGTTGGTCCATGGTGATGGCCAAGGGTTGGTTGCACATGAACATGCCTTTCGTAGGTATGTGGAGCGAAGAGGTGAATATCTCGGGGCGAAACCCAGCAGCATGGGGGCGGCGTTCAATCCAATGATTGCCACCGTCCTTCCTGTGTTAAATGAGGCGTCTCATATTGGGGCATGCCTTGATTCATTGATTCAGCAAACATACCTCTCCTCAAACCATGTGATTTTGGTTTTAGACGGAGGGTCGACAGATGGAACAGCCAATGAAGTCGAAGCAGCCATCCTCCGTTCTGCTCACGCCGATGGCCCGAAAATAGAGCTTCATTCAAACCCAGGTCGATTTGTCGCAGAAGGTCGAAATTTAGCGCTTAAACTGATTCCTGACTCCGTTACGCATGTCCTCGAATTGATCGGTCATAGCACAGTAAAGCCAGACCACATCGCCGTCCTGGTGGAGGAATGGGACCGGATTTCTGAGATTGAATCTCGCCCATTGGCAGCACTTGGTTGCCGAGTGACATCAAGAGAGGGTGAGTTGGAGGCTGTAGAAGCTTGGATTGAAGCAACACTTGCCTCGCCCCTTGGGAGTGGAGGTGGACAGTTCGAGGCTTTCAAGAAAGCCAGTCCCTGTAAAATACCAGCTTTTGTTCTTCATGCAAGGGATGCTCTTGTCGCTGTTGGTGGGTGGGATGAATCATTCATCTCAAGCCAGGATAGTGACCTGTCCATGCGCCTTGCTGCTGAAGGTTACGCCTTGTGGCGAACCCCTCGGGCAACGGTCCGCATGTCGAAGCGAACCGGATTGAAGCGCTGGTGGAAAATGGGTCACAGGTATGGTTTTTGGAGAACTAAAACAGTGCTTCGCCATCCAAAGCGTATGAGCCTCCGTGAATACCTGCCGTGGTTTGGCCTCCTGCTCACCCTTGCACTTTTTGCTTTAGAAACCAATTTGTGGGTTGTTCCAATTGGGGCATACGGAGGTGCCTTGACCTTGGAAGCAGCCCGAATGGTGCTTCGATTCAAACGCCCATCATTGCTTTTTGGTGTCCCGTTATGCATTTTTATCCTCCATACGAGTTTCTCGATTGGCTTGGTTGATGGTCTTGTCCGACGCGGAAGGGCTGCAACAGACCGCTAAACCACCGACGCATGCGTAGGCAAGATACTTGAGGCGATGTACAGAGCACGGGACGGGGAGCATAATGGCAGGTGAACGCAGTGCAACATCCAAGGGAATTGCAGCATTACCGCTCCTTGTCATGTCCATGATTCATGTCACCGTGACACCGTTGCGTGACATGTTCAAGGTTGAACCCTTGTTGATGTACTTCTTTTATGCTGGCGCATTAGGTGTTGGTATCTTTTTGTGGCGTCGTTCCTCGCAAGTGAAAGATCACGAATACCATCGTTCGAAAGTCATGAAGGAGATGAAGAAAGTCTACCAGGCTGAAGAAGAAGGTGTTTGGCAAAGCAATGCAATACTTGGCTCAGAACTCTCTGCTGAAGCACAACTCAAACTCAAAGGACAAGTTGGCACCATTGATTCTGAGGCACCAGAAATGAACCTTGGAGAAGATGACCGAGTTGATGTCACCATGCTTATGGACGCCTCTCATATTCAGAAAGCAAACCGACGGATGAGTGGTGATGAGGCATTCGGTGATCAAGCCGTTGATTCAACGATTGGTGCTGTTCGGAAAAAATCCCCAATGGACTCGCTGTTGGATTCAATTGGCGGACTCTTTGGACGAGGCGATGCTGGTGAACAACGCCGGCTAAGAAAACAAGCACGCCTGCAGGCTGCTTCCCAAGCCGCACCCGTCACTGCTCAACGTCCTGTGGCCCCAATCCGTACTCAAGCCCAATCGAAAGACGATGTAAGCCTCCAAGTGACCTCGATGAGCGATGGAGGCGGCATTGATGCCACGGTGAATGCAACCGGAGAGGTCGTTGCCTCAACGGGCATGACGGCTGAAGCAGCCAAGGTCTACGCTTGGGACCAACCAACGCCTCCTTCGGCTCAAGGAAGCATTGAGGATATGGCCATGCTTTCCACACCGATCCGGACAGCGGCGCCCATTGTTCAACAGACTGTTGCACAAGTGCCAACATGCAAGGGTTGCAAGAATGCAGTGCCGGCTGGTGAGCGTTTCTGCCCTCATTGTGGGCTCGATCTTTGAAGCCCTTCTTTGACGAGAAGTTGAAAGAGGTCCTCCGTTAGGCTTGCGTATTGGGTGATGGTGATGTCTGACAAGCGTGACTATTACGAAGTTCTCGGCGTTGAGAAATCAGCAAGCGAAAGCGACCTCAAGAATGCCTTTCGGAGCCTCGCTCGAAAATACCATCCTGATCGCAGCACAGAAGAAAATGCTGAAGATAAATTCAAGGAAATTCAAGAGGCATACGCCGTCCTCTCCGATGCCGAGAAGCGTGCGCAGTACGACCGCTTTGGGCACAACGGTCCATCCGGTTCACCCTTTGGCGGATTTGGTGGTGGCGGCTTCAACATTAACCTTGAAGACATCCTCGGTGGAGATTTCTTTTCGAGCATGTTCGGCGGTGGCGGTGGACGATCAAACCGCCGTCGAGGCAACGACATACGAATCATCCACACCGTTCGTCTCCTCGATATTTACAACGGCAGCACTGAAGAAATTGAATTGGATTTACCGACTCAATGCGAGCCATGCGGCGGCACCGGTGCAGAAGGTGGCGAAACGAAAAACTGCAGCGATTGCAACGGCCAAGGCAGGGTCAGAATGCGCCAGCAAGTTGGGCCATTTGTGCAGGATGTTGTGCGTGAATGCCCAACATGTAATGGAGTGGGGCAAATGTCAGCCGTCTCCTGTTCGCCATGTGACGGTACGGGTCAAACAACCAAGGCTACGACCTTACGATTTTCCATTCCTGCAGGTGCGGAGGAAGGAACTCGTTTGCGCATGCGTGGGCGCGGCGCCCCTGCGCCACAAGGCAAAGGTCAACAAGGCGATTTGTTCATCGAGATTGAAGTCGAGGAACATCCATGGTTCGAACGTTCTGGTCCGGACTTGATCATGTCCCTCCCTCTTGGGTATGCGGACTTAGTTCTTGGAACTTCGATCACCCTTGAGCATCTCGACGGTAAAGATTTGACCATCAAAATTCCATCTGGTACAAACTCTGGTGAAACACTGGAAATCCGCAAGCGAGGATTGCCCGGTCGACGCTCAGGTGGGCGTGGTGACATCATTGTCTTGGTTAAACTTCACATGCCGAAGAAAGTCAACAAGAAGACAAAGAAGGCACTTCAAGAGGTCAAAGAGGCACTTGCGCCAAGTGACATGATCGAGCGGATTAAGCAAGACGCCAAAGAACGACGCTCGTGATCACTCTTCGCTTTGTGACCTCAACAACAACGCTTGCGGCATGCGTGCTGCCGTTGGTTGGCCATCAGAACGACCGTTCAATTCCACATCAACTGCGTCAGACTGGCCACGAATTTCGAGGGTTAGGAAGGTGATGTTGCCTTCTCGCATTGTGTCGAGGAAGATTTCTTCGCCTCGATGTAAGAACCGTGGTTCTACATTGACGACTTCCCAAGGCTGGCCCTCGGGTGCGTCCAAACGGAGTGCTGCGAGTTCCCAATTGCCCTTGAGTACATGGATACCAACCATGATTGGTAAGCCGCCATCTGTCTTGGCGAGCCGCGGGTCGAGGATCCAGGCTGCCATGGCGACGCCTTCTGTACGATGTTGGCCGTCTGGTGATCCCCACGTTGTGCATGCTGTTGACCAATCCAATTGCGCAATGGCTTGCAATGACTTGTCAAGTGACTTTCGCAAGGTATTCGGTTGAGCTCCACCAGAATCCATCTGATGCTTGAACCAAGCAAGTTGCTCAGTCTTGAGTGACATTTCCATCGCTCGCTTTCGATTGGAGGAAAAGATCACGGCAAAGTAAAGGCACGGTGCCAAGAAGAGAAGCCCCATGAACCAACGAGCGACTTCACCCCATTTGACCGTGTCATCATCTGGTGGGAAGTATGGTGCATAGCCTTCTTCAATCATTTCAGAAGCGGTGGAGATCATGTAATTCACTGGGGCCACTTGGGAACCCCATGTGTGGTTGGTTGCATTGGCCACATCCACATGTGATACCCTGACGAAATGGGTGCCTGGTGGTAATTCCAGAGCCGTCATAATCTTTCCATTGATGATGTGTGCATTCCGTGTGTCCACGGCTTCCCAGATTGCTTGGTCCATTTCCCACATGTCAAGTTGGAGGTGCTCCAAATGGCTGCTCATCAGCTTCACTTGAATCAGATAAATTGAGTCTTCATACCCATTCACCTCGATTTTGAAAACATCTGCGGTGTCGTGGATTGCGAGGGTAAGTTCACCTTCGATGGGTTCTGTATCCATTGCAAGCGACGGCCATGATTCATTGCTTGTCATGGAATTTGTTGGTAATTGCGAGGGTGCTTCGACCATCGAACCCATATCGCTGAACCCAGTGCTTCCAACTTCGATGGCAAATCGCTCACCGTGCATCTTGATTTGGAAAGCGGAAGCATTTGGATATGGGTAAATCATTTGCATAGCACTCGCATCGAACACCACTTGCGTTGCAGAGAGCCATGTCCCATCCACTAATTGCTGGATTTGAGCCGTCACATTTCGATGCAGTGCCTGAACATTCAGGGTCGCAGTGTCCGTGGTTTCGATGATGACAGTTGCTTCGTGGTAACCGTTGATCATCGTCTGCTCGCTAAGGTTGAGCATGTGGGACGCAGCGGTTGATGCATGTAGGACTTGTTTGATGGCAAACGCAGAGGTTGGTGATTGTGTGCTCACCTTGAGAATGAATCGCCCTTGATCTTCTGCATGCCAATAGGCTTCATCAGGGCGGGCATTTGTCTCAAGTGCCATCGGTTGAGCAAGGCTTTGATTCAGGTGCACTTCGGTGTCTGTTTGCATGAACACTTCGACTTCTATGTCTGCGGTCGCGTGGAGAATTTGCAATTCAAGCGTGTCACCTTCGCTCACTGGAACGGCGATGTACTCTGCATGGCCGTCCTCAAGCACACCGAGAAGGAATTCAGCATCAGTGAATTCTGTAGAGGGGACGGCTTCGAGGCCGATGTCCACCATTGAGCATGCAGTCGTATGATTGCATTGCCACACCGGTTTACTTACGATTGCTTCACCCGGGCTTGGCCGAATTGTAGGGTTGACTTCATGGATGGTTTCAATGAGTGAGTAACTGACAAGTTCCGACACCGGTGAAGTGATGGTCAGTGCAGCGGTTCCATTCGCGGATGCTTGGACTGCCACTGGTGTCGAGGCGTCGTGATCCAATCCATCGACGTTGAGCGTGACCGAGCATTGGTCGCATTCACTTGTCACGCTTGCCCATTCCCCAGCATTGATGCTCCATGTCCGCTCATAGGTTTGGTCAGGGATTGTCAACACACTGATGATGCGTCCATCACGGACGGTCTCTGTGCCATTTAGGGGGGTCCCGTCTTCTGCACCCGCAGTCGGTACTGTCATGTTCATCGTGAACACAATGAAGAGCAAACCCATTGCGCAAAGCGATGATTTCAACCCCTGCATGGTCTTGGGTGCGTGGAACTTGCTTTCAACTTAAGGCACGATTTGCTTCCAATCTTTCAAGAAGCAAAGGCCGCAGGCCAAACCATGGGCGAAGGTTTGGGCCGAAGTGTACTCGCTCGACACCGCTTTGCTCGGATGTGGGGTTTGGGTGACCGAAAGAACCCACAGGCCTACACGCCTGCCCTCATTTTGTTGGAAGGCGATCCCGAAGTGGATGCTACATTGGCTCCATTCACATCCACCAGCACAACAGCAATTCCTTCCACCCTCACATTGAATGGCAGGTTGCCACTTTGCCCACCCAATTTCGAAACCATCGGTCCTTCCTATGAGGTGTCTGTCGGCCATGTCCTTCCTCCCTCGCTCGAAGAAGCAGACGCTGGTGAGGCTGCCGGCACTTCCCAACTCCTCCCCGTATCTTGGCAACGACTCAATCATGATGATTCGTTGATGGACCCTGAGTTGCTCCCAGATGTTGTGGTCCTTGTTGACGCCCTGCAACTGGCGGCCCAACCGGGGCGGCTCGTCGAAGCCATCACCGTGCTCAAACGCCGTTTTCCAGGTGCGCTCTTGTGGACTCCCGGACTTGGGGGGCCAGACAATGTTGCTCTCTTGACTTGGTTTGGTGTCGATTTGTTCGATCTTTCTCGAAGTCGGCAAGCAGCAGCAGCAGGCGTGCTATTGACTGCCCAAGGTCCCCGACATTGTGTGCCTACGATGGGTGAAGATGCTTCGATGGACAAGCAAGTTCAGCATTGGGAGTCATCAATCGCTGAAGTACGTGCAGCCATGGTAAGCGACCAAATGCGAGCTCTTGTAGATCGCCAATCGCTGAACAGCGCTCGTTCGGTCGAGCATTTGCGACGCCATGATGCGCTCTGTGCGACCGTTGACGGACTGTTGACCTCGCATGTCGCACGAACACACTCATTCCCTTGTCACAGTGCATCAATTCAGACCGACCCTCTCATCACCGATTGGGAGGCTTTCATGAGCGAGGCTTACCAAGCGCCGGATGGTTTGGACACAATTCTCGTCCTCCTGCCCTGCTCAGCACGTAAACCGTATCGCCTATCGAAATCCCATGGACGATTCATTCGTGCTATTGGGACTAGTGCCTGCCACGAAGTGATGGTTACATCGCCGCTTGGCTTGGTACCTCGGGATTTGGAAGAAGTGTGGCCAGCGGCCCACTATGATGTCCCCGTAACTGGCGATTGGACTGGCGACGAAGAGGCCAGAATCGTACGCATGTTCGCCCGCTTGGTCGATCGACATCAATACAAGCGCGTCATCAACCACTCCGGAATGGCGCTCGAGCACCCATCAATCCCAATTGTGGACACTCGCCAAGGCCAAGGTGCTGGAAGCCATGATGCGCTCGAACGCCTTACGGAAGCAGTGCGTGCAGCAGTCGATGAATTCAGTGCACGTGGGCGAAAGAATGAACGGATGCTCCTTGATACCTTTGCAAGTGTTGCAAGGAAAAACATGAGCAGTGACGAATGGGTCACTGATCTCAAGGTTCGTGGCAAACCTCCTCGGTATCGCTTGGAGGCGAACGGGAAGCAGGTGGCGCTTTGGTCCATCGATCGTGGTGGTTTTTCTCTCTCAAAGGCGGTTGTGACCACCCTGGCTGACACCAAGGCACTCCCCGAGGTTCACCTCAAGGAAGGTGTGACATGGAAAGGAGATATTTTTGGGGCAATTGTTGACTCGTTTGACCCCGCCATTCGAAACGGGGCTGACCTGCTTGTGTATCAAGCCGGAAAGGTCCTCGGACTCGCTCGGGCACATGCGCCCGGGTGGGAGTGGCCAACCACTCCGGGGCGCCTCGCTAAGTCGCATCAGCGTCTGTGAATTGTTGACCTACGGCTGAGCAGTAAATCGTTTCTCAACATCACGTTGCGTTGGGAACAAGCGGAGCGATTAAGAAGGGGTGACAAGTCGCCGTTTTCCTTGGAGATGTCCTTATGGCACGTATGTACAAGTCACGCAAAGGAAAGAGCGGTTCAAACAAGCCGTTTGTAAGCGAAGCACCAGAGTGGTCAAACACCGATGCGAAAGCCGTTACAGAACTCATTCTCGACCTCGGAAAAGCTGGTCACTCGACCGCAGAAATCGGCACCATTCTTCGGGACCAACACGCTGTCCCTAACGTTCGACTTGTGCTCGGAAAGCGCATCGGCGCTGTTCTCACTGAGAACGACATCGGTGGAACCTACCCAGAGGACATGATGAACCTCATGCGCCAAGCAGTCGCCATCATCAACCACTTGGGAAGCGGCAACCACAAGGACTTGCACAACAAGCGTTCTCTCGAAATCACCGAATCAAAGATTCGCCGTTTGTCGAACTACTACATCGGTGAAGGCCGCTTGCCATCTGACTGGCGATACAAGCGAGACGAACTCCGACTCATGGTCGAGTGAAGTCTTCCGATCGTTTCACTCGGTAGGCTGATGAACAGCCACCCTTTGCTTATGTGTGGTGGCGACAATGAAGGACATGCTCGCCTCTGCACCATTCGATGACATACGCTCCGTCATCGAGGCTATTTGTGAGACGATGCGAACGGCGTCGCAGATTCACATCCATGCACCCGCAGATGCCGCAGGCGTCCTAAGTTTGGGGTTCATCGAAGCGGCTTGTTTGGATCTTGGGCTGCCGTATGTTCGCCGATTTATGCCGCCTCATCGCACCCTCCCACGGGACGAAGTGGTTCAACCACAGCAAGTGGATGGAGGGTGCCTTGTGTTTCTCGACCCGTTCGAGGATACGTGGGCTATCGAGGACATCAAGCAACGTTCACCCACCCACATCACTCCACTTTCGGTGAGCGTTCGACTTGGTACAAGCAAGAATGCACGCCAAGGGGCCCTCGATGTGGTAGCTCAATGTGCAGCGATTGCTTCTGCACTTGCCCCCAACGGACAACGTGTGCGCCGCCTCCGACCCTTTGCTGGCTCAGGATTGTGGTTACGAGAAGCCCTTGACACGACGTTCGATCCCGTTCATACATCCATTCGGGACGTTTTGAGCGAAGAGGGGTCCTTCCGAGTGGTTGCTCTTCCAGATGTACCATCTCCCTCGAACGATATGATTCCTAATCTTTCAGAACGGATGCTCCAACGCCTTACGAAGGCCTGGCCATCCATGGATGTCGACGCCCGCACACAAGCCCTCTCGGAACTTGTCTTGCCTTGCCTCACGGATTCCAATCTCTCAACACCTCGACTCGAAGAACTCATTTGGCATCGCTTACTGATCGCAGATCATCCAGTGGATGTTGTGAGTCAACTTCACACCGCGATGGCAGCATGGCCGAAAGAGGCCGATGCAGCAAAAGTTCATGCCTCTAAGTTGGCGGATTTTTTCATCGTTCACGGGGCTTTCGAACCCTCGAGAGCATCGACGGATTGAAACCAGCACGCCCCTTGGATGCATCATGGCCATTGAACGACTTCTCACCGGGAGCATTCGCGACCAAGTGCAAGATTTAATGTCAACAGAGGATTTGGTTATCGAAGCCTTTCGTGACCTTGTGAAAGACGAATTGAAGGCTCACATCCGCCAAAAGGTCGACGAAGATCCAGAGCTCAAAGCCGAAATCAAAGAGGCTGTCGCCTACTATTTTCACACCAAGGCCCGAACTGTCTATGCTGAATTAAAGGCAACACGAGCCGCCACCCGACTGGGGTTGCGTCTGCTTCCTGACGATCTTCAAGGCGAGGTTGGCGAGGCTGTGGTCTCCTTGTTCGAGAAAGAACTCGGCGCCCTCTTAGAAAAGGCACTTTAGTTGCTTTAACTCACGAAACATCGTGCATGTTATGAGCCAAGTGCGTTTGGTCTGGTTTGAGTGACAATGATGTCGTGGCGTCCAGTGCTTTTTGCATCCATTTTTTTGGTTGCTTTGTTCGCTCCTATGAACAGCACGCTCGTTGGATACGCACAAGCTGAAGACACAACAGTATGCTGTGATTCAGTCGGCGTATCGCTTCACTTGATGGGCTCCGATAGCAGCGGATCGCTGACTCCATTCATTCAAGATTTGACTGAAACAACCATGACGAAAACCATTGCTACCGCTGTGGCGTCCGAAGAAACGGTTGGGACATGGTCGTTGCCCGAGGTTTGGCCTGGGACAGTCCCTGCTTCAACTTGGGAAGTCGAAATTGCTTACGAAGTCACCAACGCAGCAGGTGCGCAGGTGAATGCAACGGCATCCTTGCAGATTGGTTCACAAACATACACCGCCCAGACCGGCCCAACGGACTCATTTCTTGGGCAAGGAGAGGGGACGCTACAATTCGAAATTGATGTTGACGCCACTTCGATTTCCTCTTCAAGCAATGTTGTCCTCACAGTGACCGCACGCAGCGTCGTGTTCAACTTACCAACCGGTGAAGCACAACTTCAGTTCCAATGGGGAAGTGAAGACAGAGACTCCGTCATCAAAGGAGATATGCCCCTGATGTCTCTGACATTACTCCAACCTGAAGTGGAAGGCTCAGAAGTCTATTTTTCAGTGGTTATTGACTCATCATGGGGTACGAAAATATTATCCAACTCTGAATCGCTCAACATGCGAGTGAATGGGATTATACTGGAAGGTGATCCAATCGAAACTTCTCAGGGTGATGGTGTTCGTATTACATGGACATGGCTGGACGCCTCCGGTGGGGAAGAATCTGTCGAAGCGAAGGTCGAACTCATCCTGCAAGAGGGCGATAGCATGCTTTCTGGAACGACGACGTTTATTGTTGAAACATTTGATTCAAATGGCGGTACCGGGACATATTATCCACCAGATGAACCCCTACAAACCGATGGTGATGGTAGCAAACTCTCCGTGAGTGGTGTGTTTGCGCTTGGTAGCGGGAGTAGTGGCTTACAACTCACCCGTGAAACCACGATCACAATGGACGACGAGATGGCTTTCTGGATGCGATGGGGGTTGGACCACATCGGCGATGATGTTACGGATTTGTCCCCCGCTTGGCAAGCTTTCGATGAAGGGTCAGTCACTGATGATGACCGAACAAGCCGATCTATTGAGGCAAACGAAGTCAATGAATTCGAAAATCAAATGCAATCGAAATCTGGCTCGGCATCAGGATTGTATTCGTATTTCATGTCTCAAGGTGTAAAGCTGGACAGCGATGAGTTGCTCGGAGAGTACAGAGCGTTTGACTCGATTGAAGTCAAACTCGATCTTCACGGTGAGGTGGATGTGGTGAATCACCCCGTTTCATTGGTGTTCAAGACAGTTGAGGTTGTCGATAGTAAGAAACAAATGGAATTGTTTAGGAATTTTGTCGTTGTACAAACCACTCCAATTTGGTCACAAGTGGACATTTCACTGGAGGGCACGTCCTCTGGCTTTTCAGCCTTCATGAGCCCCACGGCGCTCCAATCTGAAGACGTTGATGTGAGTCACTCCCGATTCCCTTGGGGCGAGACGCTTACCATCAATGCTGAGGGGCTCGACCAAAATGAGAAGTTCACGATTGTTTTTGTTCCAACAGCTGACCCACTCTCGGCACCGATGCCTCTCACAATCGGCGTTGGAATCGCATTGTTTGTCGGTCTCTTCGTTGCCTTGCGTTTGTCGAAAAATAAATCCCGAAGCCTGCTTGCGCTTGAATTACTGCTTGTTCCTCTCATCGCCTTCATCCACTTCTTCGCCTTCACATCTTTGTTCGTTGGCGGTGCAGTAGTTTTCACAATTCTATTGTGGTTCATCACTGCAGTATCCAGTCCACGGACTCGGTTACCAGAGGGGTCCGTGGCCCTAGCGCCCTCACAAACCATACCATGTCCCGCATGTTCTACTCCAAATCCAGTGCTCAGCAATGAGCGACCGTTCCGATTTGCCTGCGCTGGTTGTGCTCGTGTCATCAAGCTCGTGGCTTGAGCTCACATGCCAATAGATCGAAGCGTGCTCACCAAACTGCTGGCTTCCTGATAATCGCTTGGTGAAAAGTATCCACAGAACTCATCGTTTGCATCAACGGCCACAACCGCTTGTGGCGAACGCTTCTTGATTTCTGACAAGACATGCTTGAGGGTGTCTTTCTGTTCAACTTTGAGGAAATCCATTTCCATCCATTCGGCACATGTCGAGGTGGTCGCATCTGCGGACTCGGCCATTGCCTTCAAGAACTGATTGTGACCAAGAACACCACGCACCTTGTTGTCATTTGAGAGGACGATCACAATACCGCCGGAAACACTCAACATTCGACGTGCCCCTTCTTGGATTGTATCTTCAATGCCAATTGTGATATGTTCATCATCGAGGTTCAAGTCAGCAACCGTCTTGGCCATGTTGACAAGACGAGGCGTTGGCTCTATGAGCCTTCCTTTGTTAATCATCAAGAGTGGCTGAACAAAATCGTGGTCGCATCGAGCACTCTTCCATACCCGATTCTTTCCAACTGAACCATGGTTCCCTCTGGGTAGCTATGACGCTCCATGCGCCCCTTATGCTCAATAATCTCGCCATCTTTGGCTACAATCAATGTGGCTTCGCAACTCTGAGCCTCGCTTAACCAGTGAACAATGGGTCGCTGGTCACTCCGCTCAATGGAGGCTATGGTTGCTGATTGTCCTTCGATTTCCAGATCGGCAAAGCCCTTCAGACGAAGGTTGCCCTTCGCCATGTCTTCATCTTCAAGCCAGAGTTTCGCAGGTTCAAAGGTGAAGGTGCGCAGTCCCTTTGATGCATGATTTGGATGAACATCAACTTCCACCTGAGAGGGATGGTCCCCAGCGAGGTGGACTCCAACCGGTGATCGGATGAATGCAAGGCGGGGTGCGTCATCATCAATTTGCTTCGTGTTATGAGAAAAGAGCGCTGAAAGGGGCACTGAGATATCTTTCTGCGTAACACCGAGTTCAACCCAAAAGGCTCGGAGTGCTTCTGATGTGATCCCCCTTCGCTTCAACGCCTGAAGGGTCGGCAAGCGAGGGTCGTCCCAGCCAGTAAAGGCGCCTGCTTCGATGTCCCTTCGCATCTGTGAAGTGGAAAAGCCTCCCCACTCGTGAACTTTGACCCTGCCCCAATACATAGTTTCTGGATATGACCAACCGAAGTGTGCGTACAACAAGGTTTGCTTGCGCGTTGAGTCCATCAAGTCCTTTCCACGAATGATGTGAGTTACGCCTTGAAGGTGGTCTTCAACAGCGCTCTGGAAGTCCAACAATGGCCAGACACGGTAAGTGGAACCAATGCCCGGTCGAGGGTGTGGATGGTTCGCAGTGTCTTGCATTCTGAGTGCTGGCCAATCCCTCAATGCCGGATTCTTCAGCGTCATATCTGTCTTGACACGAACGACAGCATCGCCAGGCTTGAATGTCCCATCAAGCATTTTGTTCCACAATTCGATGTTCAGTTCAGGAGAGTTTGGTCGGCATGGACATTCGGTTTTGTCGACTCTGAAAACTTTGAATGCCTCACCAGAACACTGGCATACATATCCAAATCCTTCGTGAAGCATTTTTTCTGCATGCTCATAGTAGTGCGGAATTCGATCACTTGCAATGACAATGCGATGAGGTGCATAGCCAAGCAGCCATTCTGCTTCTTTTGGAATGTCCTCGTAGGCTTGAGGAAGCGGTGGTTTGACGACAGTGTCGGTATCGTCAAATCGAAGAATAAGTTCTCCATCCCACTCTTTGGCGTATTCTCCATTGATGACAATCCCTCGAGCGTGCCCAAAACTGAGCGAGCCGTTTGGGTTGGGTGCAAAACGGAGAACAACCTTTCCTTTTTCTGCATTTTTCAGTTCTGGGAGTCCAATCCTTCGTTCCTTTTTCTCACGCTTTTCTAGCAAGTGAGGTGCTTCATTTGAAAGAATGTCCCTAAGTGCATCAAGGCCTTCGTTTGCAGCCATTGCATTTGCATCAGCCACGGCTTTTGCAATGAGCGGAGAAATGATCTTTCCATGAGGCCGAAGGTCCGCCCGTGTCCCCATCAGGCGGCCAATTACGGAGCCTGGCGCTGCCTTTCCTTCATACTCGATGGCGTTCTGCAATGCGAGATGTCGAAACGCAGCAAGGGTTGCTTCATCTGGTGACCAAGACATGGGACTCATTCGATGCTGTCGCCTTCCCTTCATCAAGTGAGTGGAACCAAACATCGGTCAAGCATCGAACAATGTTTGTTGGTGTTGGTTTGGTGCTGGTCGACTGGGTGGGTCGACATCATGAAGCAGGTTCCATTCTCGTTTCACCGTTTTCCATGACCAACGCAATGCTTCATGCGGTGTGTCACCGGACAGGAGGAACGGAAGGGCCGCCTTTGTGTTGGGGTCAGATGGGTAGCCTGAGCCGATTGGTGCACCAATTTCGACCTTCAGCGCTTCGATAATCTCATCCCTTCGAACTTTTGCGAGGATGCTCGCCATGCCTACAATAGCGTGGTTTGTATCTGCTTTATGCTCCGATGTCATGGAGGATTGATTCCATGGCCACCCTGTAAGTCGTGCAGCTATTCGGTCGGTGAACCGTTGAGCGTTCACATCACATGCGTCATTGAGAATTTGGACGCCTTGTTCGACTTCCTTCCGCATTGGGTTAAGGGCCTCAGCAAACAACTCGACTTCTAACAGGTTCAATCCATTGTGAATCACGGCTGCATCAATGCGTGGTGGCGGGCAGACAATCACTTGGTGGAGCCAACCACGTTGCCGGGCCTGTTCATGGAACCAATCAGCCATTGCAACCCTCTTTTTGTGGGTCAAATCCTTTGAATCACGGACGCCATATTCCTTCAGCATGGGCAGGTCGGCAGTTGGAATGGCGACAGCGCCCACAACCAATGGTCCGATGACAGGGCCTCGCCCCGCCTCATCGACCCCGGCGGACCACATAGTTCACACATCCAAATCGTCGAGATCTACCATGGACCGTACTTGAGGAAGAGGGACACTGCTTGATGTGGCTTGTGGGGTTGAGGTTCCGAGAACCTCTTTTGGATCATGGCGAACCGTCATGTTAGAGGGTATGACTACATCAGGAAGAATGGTTTCATTTGCCATGGGTTGGGCGATGTTTCCAGTTTCTATATCGAGCAGTAAATCATCAGCCTTTGCGATGGTGCGTAAGTTATCTTGTGCGTCCAATGCTTGGGCCGCAGCGCCATGGACCTCGGCTTGCACAGGAGCAGGGGCTGGTGTTGGTGCCCCAGCACGGTTGGTGAAGGCCTGTTGGAAGTGTTCCGCTGAAACTGCCATGACGGCTTCGTGTTGCACCGGTTTTGGCTTTTCTTGGAACTTTTGCATCCAGTCTTGAGGTGCCTCTTTTGGCTGAGGCGCATGCATTTGTTCGAACAGGTGTCGTTCGGCTGTGCGCTCCTTCCGGGCCGAGTATGCACGTTGGATGATGGCGACCGAAATCACGATTGAGATGATGACCCACAACCACGCTGTGAATATTTCCACGATGGTTGCAATGATGTTCGCCGGGTCGAACCATCCTGCAGTTTCTTCGGTTGCCTGCCAAGGGGTTCCAAGATAACTACCTGTGCTCATTTGAATAAATGGTTCATCGGGGGCAAGTTGAGAGCGCACGGTTGTGTTGACATACACTGTACCATTGCTGAGTTGGTCTTGGGGCAGATCCACCCACGCTTCGATTGTGAAATTAAATCCAATCGGAATGTTCGTTATTTCGTATGAACGAGGGTACTCGATGTTTTCTTCATAAACTGCTATGAAAGGGGGAATAAACGACATTGGGGTCGAGTGCGAAGATTGCAGTTGCACCAACAAACCATCAACAGCATTTCCTTCATTGCGGGCCGTCATCGTAATCGAAAGACGACCATTTTTGTCAATCGTTTCCTCGATGTCCTCAAACACCCAACGGATGACTGGAGCAATCTTGGTTGGCACAGCAATAGCGCCGATGATCGTATCCGTTCCACCAAGGTGCATCTCAACATCGACATCTCCAATTTGGAACGCCAGCGCTTCGGACTTGGCTTGGATTTGTACCACCTCAACCAAGATGGTTTCGAACGGGTTCAGGGTCACACTCGTTTCGCTTAGTGTTGCATCAACAGACGAAGGGGCATCAATGAGGTGGAATGAAAATGTGTCTCGTGCGTTCCCAGTGTTCTCGATGAACAGCGAGGCCGAACACGTGGCGTTCGGCAAAAGAGACCGGCATTCGTCAGTTTGTAGAGCGACGGTTCCATTTCGTTTCCATTCAATAGAGGCGCCGACATCAATGGTTTGCATCCGTTCTTGCGCACCCGCTGCAAACACACGGACCCTTACATCGATGGTTCCAGTGTAATCACCGGGGGCTTGGAAGCCTATCTCGATGGTTCGGGTCTCATTCGGCCCAAGTTCGACTTCCTCGAGACCACCGAAAAGAGCCATTGTCCAGCCGTTTCTTGCAATCCGGTCATCGAGTGCAACGCCGGATATCGGTTGGCCTTGTTCATCAATTGCTTGCAGTGTGATGCTGAGTTTGTTGTCGGTGTTGCCAACGTTTCGAACATCCACACTGATGCGGCCATTTGCACCTGGGTCGAGGATTAAATCATCGTCCTTCGAATCGATGGAAGCATTTCGGTAGGCATCGAGAAGGAGGTCAAACGACCATTGAGACACAGCTCTGTCAAGGCTTGAAACAGCCTTCAATTGGAAGCGTGGACCCGTGTTTGCAAGCGGGCTGCCGTCAATGATTTCAGGAACATCCACCCAGAGGTACACATATGCCAACTGTCCTGGTGCAAGCGTTTCATAGGCATTGACACCGTCTGAGTTGTTCATAGTCCAACCCCAATTCCAACCGCTGGTTGTGTACAAATTGAAAGTCACATCATCATCGAATGATGCGTTGTTGGTGATGTTCACTGCGACCGAGGTTCGTGTCCCGGCATCGCTGATGAACGAAGAGATGCCAAGGTTTCCGAAATCAAGTCTTGAATACGGTGCGATAAGGATGCTTGCGTTTGCCTGTTGACTCCATTCATCATCATCAACTGATGTGATCTCCAATCCAATTGTGAGTGTTGAATAGGCTGCTGTAGATGTTGCGCTGAGGTTGAATTTCAGGTTTTTGAGAAACCCCGCTTCAAGGGTGTGAGTAAGAGGGAGGCCGGAAATGAGGAGGTCAGAGGGGACGTTTGTTGCGTTAATGGTGAAAGTCTGCTCTTGTGAACCTCGGTTATGCAGGGTAAATTGGACTTCTACGAGTTCATTTCTGTGGACGACAGTTTCCTCCAATCCCACCAAGGTGGCATCGGTTGATCGTGATGAGGGCTGGGCTGCCTCACCGATTGTTGAGGCAAGTGGAGTGGCGCTATGGAGCAGCAGCATCACGAGGATGAGGTGCCAGCGCATGATTGGTGCAGGCCATGACCCCCTTCAACCTGACCCCTAAAATGTGTCAATGTGGGTTCGGATTGTTCTTCAACGTGGTCGGTTTCCAAAGAACATGCCCCCCATTTGGCCCTTCAACAAAAAGAAGCAACCACTCGCCTTGGAGGAAGAAGCCCCAACCCCTATTGTGTATCGGAAAACCGAGGATCAAGGCGTGGATTCTGGATCCACAAGTCAGCAACAAGAGGATTACAAGGCCGCGCTTTCCTTTTTTGGAAGTGGCGATGCGACGGTGCACAAAGCCTCAGATCAATCACAGCGTTACGATGGGGTTGTCGACTCAGCAACACCAGCCGAGCCAGTCTCTTCTCCCGAAGAGAATTCAGTGGAGTGGGTGGCTCATACCGACGGGTACCACTACAAGAAAGCCGCAGATGGTTCATTTGATCCTGTTGCCCACATAATGAACGCTGATGGTTCGTACGAGCCCTATTCGTGATTACCACAAGGTGGGCACAGCGTCGGTCAAATGAGCGCCGTCTTCACTTGATGAATTGACCGTTCGGGAAACCACATGACGGTCCACTAAGAGGTTCAGTGGTTGAGCACGCACGTCTTCACCAGCAAGGTATGCGGCCACTTCGTGTTCTTCCAGAAGAAGGGGCATCCGGTGGTGGACTTCACGCACGTCCTCATTCGCTTCAACCGTCAAAAGGGCAAAGGATTCTACATGGTCGCCTTCAGGCGATGACCATGATTCCCAAATTCCTCCAAGCCAGCACGGGCCTCCATTGATTCGGTGATGGTACCAGGGGACCTTTCCCTGCACAGTCGTCATCCATTCATACCAGCCGTCAGCAGGAACAATGCAACGGCGATGTGACCAAGCATGGCGAAACATTGGCTTTTGGTCAACCGTTTCCGCTCGGGCGTTATTTGGTTCATGGGTGGAAGGTTTTGACCAGCTTGGCCTCAATCCCCATCGCATAAGCCTCATGTGACGAGGCGCTTTACTCCGTTGCTGCAATCCGTTTTCCGTGATTACAGGAACCCATTGAGTTGGTGCAACATTCCAAGATGGAGTGAAGGGAGTGAGCGGGGAGAGTGGCTCGCATTGAATTGAAGCTGCAATCTCATCAATGGGTGTGCCGAGTGCGAATCTTCCGCACATGCTGCAGCCTCACACTGGGTCTGGGAGCGCACGTTCCAATTCCGTAACATCGAATTCAGCGCCGCTTAATGGGACTTTCAATTCGTAATGATGCCCAACATGTGGGTCCATTTCACCGAAGCAACCAACATGGATGCCATCCACTATGACTTTCGCAGCACGGCCTGTGAGCCAAGGCCCCATGTCACCGCCGAGTGGTTCAATCGAGTAATCTGAGGCACCAAGGTCCCTCATGATGGCTTGAATCCGACCACGGACGGCAGCGAATCCACCGTTCTGTTCTGCAACAAGGAAGGCAAAGCGATCGCTGTTGGTATGGTCTCGAACCACGGTCCCCAATTCGTAGACCGCTTGCGGCAGGTCGTGGTGCCTGTTCGAAGCGAGCAGCCTGAACAGTCCAGGCAGGAGGTATTGACGAAGAAGCGTGTGGTCAATGGTGATTGGGTTTGTGATTCGAGTCACTTCACCCATTGCCGGCCACCTCATGGCAACAAATTGATCGGTATCGTTGGACAAGGTGAGGGATTGAATTTGCATCAACCCAAGGCCTTGAAGCGAGTCACGAATGCGTCGGCGAATGTGTCCATCGGTTCTTGGAAGGGCTGTCAATGGAGCACGTGGAACATCCGTGCCCAAGTCTTCGTATCCATGGCCAATGGCCACATCTTCAACCAAATCAATCGGGTGGAGAATATCAAACCGCCAGTGTGGCATCAAAAAGGACAGGACTGTATCACCATCAACCACATCTGCCATGTTTTCAGGTTCCCTTGCAGGGGCATTTTCGACTGGGGAACGACCAAGGTAGGTTCCGCCCATGCGATTCATCGCTGTTTGAACTTCTTCGTCAGTGAGGGCCCGACCGAGAAGACCATTGAGCAACCGTTCGGTCACGGTGTGGGTTTGTGGTTGTGCTTTTGGCAAATCAGAAACAGTTCCATCATAGGCGGTGATTTCAACGGATTCCACTTCGCCTCCTCGTTCTTCAAGTTGGCTTGCAATCAGCATTAAACTCGCTTCACATGCCCGAGGGTCCCAGCCAGTTACGTCGATGAAGAAATCCTTGGTGTCTGAGGTGACTGTGGTGTGGTTGCCGTTGATAATTGGGGGGAAGGAAAGCACTGCATCATTTGCGTCCATGATGACGGGGTACGCCTCCATGCCCTCGAGGAGGTGTGCGTAATCAATCCCTTTTGGGTGGTTGGTGAGGATTGAATCGATGCTCATTGGTTCATCCATGGCAAGCGGGGTGAATTGCGTAGACCCGGGTGCCGTGGTAACGGTGAACGGCGGTACGAGCGTGGCGAGGTCGTGGACGCCAATGGAGGCGCGCTTTCTTCCGCGGCCAAGTGCGAAATGTAACTTCTCTTGGTGATCCATGAGTGCTTTGATGAACGCTTCGTTATCCTCATGTGTTTCGCCAGTGTTGACGTTGCGGACCACGGCGCCCATGACGATGGGTCGGACGTGTTCCAGTGACGGATCGACGCTCATTGTGATGGTGCCTTTCTTGATATCGAGCATGGGCTTTGCTTGCTGTCCGTAGAGGAAGGGTCGCATGGCACGAGTGAGAGTTTCACCAGACAGCAAGTCCGGTCGGTCTGGGAAGATCTCGATGTCGAGTGTGTGCTCACTGCATTCATCGATGTCGGTACCCAATAACGGTAACTCATCAGCCATGCGAGCGATGTCATTCTCGATTCCATGCTTCCCTAACAGGCTTGCAATAAGGTCTTGGTCGATGGAAATTGTTGGCATAATGTCACCTCAACGAGCAAACCAGTGTGGCAAGGGTCGTTCATACCCTACGAGGCGGAGGCCACTGATGGCTGCCGTCTCGTGGTCAAGCGCACGCAAATGCGATCGTTCCAATCGGTCAATTGATTCGATGCCGAGCCTCGAAAGAAGGGATGCCATGTCTTGGTGGAGGGTTTGTAACCAATGAGCCAAATCATTAGCATCGGCCATCGGCACTTCACAAGCAATCACATTGATGCCTGAGGCTTTGAGGACTGCAAGGTCATGTGCGCTTGCTGAAAGACCGAGCAAAACGGCCGTTTCTGTATGTGTCCCCTCGAGGTGAGATTTGGCTGACCTGCCGATCATTGGGAGGGACGCAGCTTCTGGGACGCCGCTGCCGTCTTCGATTCTTGACATGGCAAGGTCTGCTTTGTGGTGCGCAGCCCGAACGTGGAGGTTCGTGGTCCGGCCAAGAGCGCCAAGCATGCCGAACGGCTTCTCACGACCGAGCAGTGTTCGAACAGCCACAAGGAAGCCATCAAGTTGTTCTGAGTTCATCGCCGGTAGGTCGTCGAAATCAAACACAGCACCGGCTGAGGCTGCCAAAAGTTCGGGCGCATCTGCAAGGTTATGTTGGCTGATGAGTGCGAAATCTATGGGGCGGGGGTTCGACTGGGCCAAAAATGGCTGATGTGCAAGGAGGTTTACTGCATGCGGCAGCGCATCTTTGTCCATCGCCAACTCATTTCCGTCCGGAATGATGGCCATCAGTGGGAGTGGCAAAGCAGCAGGTGTTCCTTTGTCACCACGTTCTCCAACGAGGGTGACCGTGTCGTAGGTGGCGTACGGTTGGCTTTGTTGTCGGTCGTTTGGAACAAGGCCGACCATGGACAAATCCGATGCTGACACTTGGCCGCTTTCTTGTTCCACTTGGATGGTTTCTGAGGGTGTGAGGCACACTGAGTCTGAAGGGATGTGCAATTCTTCATCGTTGAGTTGCTTGTTGATCGCCTTCACCTCAGCCGCAGTGAGTGGGCGCAATGAGACGCCAGATGGAGGGGTTGGGCACCGGCCGTTGATGATGATTCTTCCACCCGTCATGCCCGCTCCAGGATCGCTGCCTACATCGCCGTGGATGACAATCAAACCTTCGCTCATTCCGCCGCCAACACGTGCACCTGCGGGGCCTCGAACGATGAGCAACCCGCCACTCATGCAAGCGCCAGCGTCGGTGCCAACACCATCGAGGATGCTGATTTTACCGTCTCGCATTGCGAACCCTGCAAAATCTCCAGCGAGCCGTTCGCAGACGATTACATTGCCACGATTGCCTGCCCCTAAGAAAGAACCAGCGTCCCCCTGTAACGTGAAAGTACCACCGCTACCAAACGGTGAGGTCCACGAACCGAGCACGCCCAAAGCTCGCATTCGAGCCCCTTTCGGGAGGTTTGGGCAAAGGCCTAATTCACCATTCTTTGGAACGGGTTCTCCAGCGTTTGTCCATCCAATTCGCAATATTGCGTTTTGTTCAGCAGCAGCAACCAGTCGTGGGCCGAGTTTAGAATTGATGTTGAAGGAGCGTTCAACCACATCATGAGCATCGGCCATGTTGATTGGCTGTTGCTTCCCATCCAAATAGCCTCCCATTTGGAATCGAAGAAATTCCTATTTCATGGATGTGTTTTCCAAAGCGAATGTCAAGGATGAACTTTGTCAAAATCAACGATGTGTTAATAGAGGGTCTTCAAGGGCATATGTGCTGAGAATCATGACCATCAAGGTGGCTATTAACGGATACGGGACGATTGGAAAGCGTGTGGCAGATGCTGTGGACGCCCAAGACGATATGGAAATTGTGGGCGTGACCAAAACGAGGCCAGCGTTTGGCTGCGACTTGGCAGTTCGAAAGGGCTACCCTATTTTCTGCACCTACGATGATGTTGATCGAATTGCTGCTTTCGGCGCTGCTGGCTACACATGTCATGGTGGCTTGAGTGATTTGCTCGAAATTGCAGATATTGTCGTCGATTGCTCACCAGGAAAAGTCGGCGCATCAAACAAAGACAAGTACGTGGCTGCTGGCATCAAATGGATTTTCCAAGGTGGCGAAAAGCATGCCATGACTGAACACTCCTACACTTCTTCTGCGAATCACACCGAAAACCTCGGTGTAGCAGGCACACGAGTGGTCTCTTGCAACACGACTGGTCTCTCTCGAACCCTCGTTCCACTCTACGAACACTGCGGCTCACTTTCTGTCGAATGCACCATGATCCGTCGTGCTGCAGACCCTGGAGATTCCAGCAAAGGACCGATTAACGCGATTAAGCCGGTCCTCAAGGTACCTTCTCATCACGGACCAGATGTGATGACCGTGAAACCTGAGATTCAAATCAATTCGATGGCCGTGGCAGTTCCAACCACCCTTATGCATGTTCACGTCGTTGTGGCAACATTGCCAGAGGGTCACGGTCTCACCACCGAATCGGTCCTCTCGATGTGGAATGAACGTCCACGTATTGTCATCATGAACGGTTCAGAAACAGGCATCACAACTACGGCAGAAGTTATGGAATTTGCACGTGACATTGGTCGAAAGTGGGGCGATCTTCACGAAATTTTTGTTTGGGAAGACGGCGTTAAACTTGAAGGCAACACGCTGTACTATTTCCAAGCCATTCACCAAGAGTCAGATGTGATTCCAGAGAACGTCGATGCAATCCGTGCATTGATGAACACCGAGCCTGATTGGATGGTTTCAGTGGCAAAGACAGATGCAGCTATTTCATCCTACAACCACCTCTGATTGAGTGATTCTTCCGTGCCCCGTAGGGGCACAAGCAAGGGGCGTTTTCAAAAAGGTCTGACAAGTGGCAAAGTCATGCAAGCACTACGCCGACCGCTACTGATGCTTGTTTTGCTCGTCCTAACATCTCTCTCACCGATGCTTGCCGTCAGTTCTGAATCTGTTGAATCAATCGATGAACCAACGGACACGCTGATGTCGGAGGTTGAACGCTTGGCACTCGCAGCCTCGATGTGGCACGTTGCGACGCCAACAGAACGGATTCAAGTTTCCCTCCAGCCATCCACTGGCGTTCTCAATATGAACATCGGCAGTTTTGATCCGACCGTTGATGAGCACCCAGCGCCAGGAATTGGCCTGTTCAACGCAAACGATTTCACAACGACAGGGCTTGCGATCGTTCAACTCCACGCTCACGATGGTCAGATTTTGGAAGAACTCATTGATCGCCATGACTTTACCCCACTCGATTTCATTAGTGACGAAGCGTGGCTGGTTCGACTGGCCGACCCTCCTGTGGATTCGATTCGCTCACTTCTTGTCGATGACGATGTGCGTTGGGTCGGTGCTCAGCACCCAGGCTGGCGAATCGACGCTTCCCTGCTTGCAGGTGATGCTTCCCAACGACTGGCATTGATTCCAGCAGCGGATCTTTCCTATGGCGGCTTTGAGTCGCTGAGTTTAGATTTGATTCGGATGGGTGCCCACAATGCGTGGTGTGGCGTTGGTGTGTGTGAAGTTGAACTTCCGCCATCAATGGCTCCCTCCTTCATCTCGTCTGTTGCAAACGATGGGCGAATCATCTGGATTGAACCAACCGCCGAATTCTCGTTGCATAACGCTGCAGCTGCCGCCGCATCTGGTGTCATTGATGTGCGAGCGAATGCTACCTTCACGCTCGATGGATCAGGCGAAATGATTGCCATTGCCGATACTGGACTTGATTTGGATCACCCCGACTTGACAGGTCGAGTTGCAGGAGTCTACACGCAGTTTGGCCTCGACTCATCTCCAGCCGACTCCAACACCGGGCACGGGACACACATCGCCGTATCTGCCATTGGGGATGGCCAATCAAATGGAAACGCTACCGGCATGGCACCAAATGCTGACCTTGTGATGTACGCCCTCGAGCACGACCCCACAGGTGTGTTCGGGCGAATCGGTTCAATCTATGATTTGTTGAGGGATGCGGAACAGAAGACCGCCCGAATCGCCATCAACGCTTGGGGAGCCAATGGAAACTATGGCCAGTACTCCGCCGATTCTCGTTCCGTGGACATCTTCGTTCACGACAAGCCTTCCATGCTCCCCCTGTTTTCAGTCGGTGACCTGGGCTCACAAGGTGCCTCACAAATCACCCCTCCTAGCACTGCCAAGAACGTGCTTGCCATTGGTGCTTCTGAAACGGGTTCGACTTCAGGAAGCGTTGCCTCATTCTCCAGCATTGGCCCAAGCCTCGACGGACGAGTCAAGCCAGATCTTGTGGCACCCGGCGTAGATGTTTGCTCTGGGCGTGCTGAGGAAGCAAAAACCTCTCCGGGACTCACTTGCTCCAGTGAAACCCACGCCAATGGAGATGATGTCTACACCATGTTGTCCGGTACTTCCCAAGCAACCGCTGTCGCAGGCGGCGTTGCAGCATTGACCCGCGAGTTCATTCGCGAAGAGGTAGGCATCAGTGCCCCTTCAGGCTCTCTTGTGAAAGCGGCCATGATCAACGGTGCTCGGGACCTCGGCTCACCCGATATTCCCAACAACGCTGAAGGCTGGGGTCAAGTCGACCTCGATCGAACCGTTCTACCTGTTTGGGATGCGTCTTCGCCAAGCACATCCGCCCTCGCCACGTTCATGGATGACAATACGCCCTTGGATGCGGGCTTTGGCCTCCTCTATGCGTTCGAGTTGGACGCATCTCACGGGATCGATATCACACTGGCCTGGTCGGATGAAGCGGGCTCAGCAAATGCTGCTCAAAGCGAATCCCGGCTTGTCAATAACCTCGACCTCGTTCTGGTTGACCCTTCCGGAAATGAATGGTATGGCAATAACTTCGCAAACGGTTTCACAACCTCAGGGCAAGCGAGCGATTCAGTCAACAATGTGGAGCGAATTAAAGTCGCTCCCGGCACCCTTTCCACGTCGGGTCAATGGCTGGTAAAAGTTCTCCACCGTGGTGGAACAACCCAAAGCTTCGGTCTTGTTGTCACTGCCGATGCAACGCCGACACCTCAAGCCGATCTCGCCCTTTACAACGGGAGCATTATTCCTTCTTCGCCCGAACCCCTTCGCAATGATTTGATTGCAATCCGAATTGGATGGATTAACCAAGGAACCCTTGCCACCGGCTCCTTCCGGGTCATCTTCGAAGACCTCACTTCTGGCGATACGCTGTTCGAAGGAGACCGCTCAGCATTGGCTGCTGGCACCATCGATTCACTCTTGATTCAACATCAATTCGTCACCACAGGGACCCACAGCATGCGTTTGCGAGTTGATACCAATGATCAGGTCGCAGAGATGAACGATGGCACAACTGGTATCGACAACAACATTTGGGAACAAGACATCGAAGTCACTGCGCTCGGTGTTCGTGTTGTGGCACTCAACGATGATGGTACGGTGCCGGTCACTTCAGAAGATCGTGAAGCGGCAGCCATACGAACGTTTGATGTTCGAAATCAAACCGGCATTGATATTCCAATTCACATCCTTCATGAAGGAACTGGAGAGAAAAATGTCACCCTGAGTGTCACCGGCGTGCAGGTACCTCAACCTGGTCGGCCTGATTTCCTTCTTTCGCCAGAGGACACATGGTCAAAGGGTGTCTCTCAACTGGGCCCTTACACTGTCCAAGGGGAAGGGGAAGTTGGTGATTTCCAGTTGCTAACAATCCACCTCGAGGACGAGGATGCGGACCTTAGCGACCCTGCTTCGCCAAGATATGCCCGTTCTGGGACATTTGTGGTCGACGTAACCGCAAGGTACCAAGACAACCCAACAGTTGCCCACACGCAGCGGCTTACTTTCACCATCGATCAATTGGATGAGGTCCTCATTACGCCGCTTGGAACGGAAGGTCTCGAGGCTGAACCCGGTGACTCTGCTGGCTTCCGAATTTCTGTTGCGAACATTGGAAATTCCCCCGCCCAATACTCAATCAGTTGCGAATCTGAGAACCGATGGCAGATCATGCTCAAGGACACGAACTCGTCGACATTGGAAATTGAACCCATTGGCATTCGTGAATACAGGGCGATAAAAATTGACCTGTTTGTACCACCGGTGGTGAACGGCGTTCCGCTCACTGGTTCAACAGACACAGTGACATGTTATGTGACCTCAACCAATGATGCCTCGATGAATTTCAGTGAATCTGCGGTCATCACAGTTCTCCCCCAGCAGTCCTTTGATGCTGATTTGTACGACGACCTCGGCCCAATCGGCCCGTCTTCGAAAAACCGAGAAGTTCTCGTCGATAGTGGGGAACAGATCAACATGAATCTGACCGTTGAGAACACAGGAAACACAGACCTTGATTTGAATGTCAAAATCCAACCCGCCAACCCAACATGGCCCATTGAAGTCACCGCTGGAGAACAGACGGATGCACGCCAAGTCTCGATTGCTCTTAGCCCGGGTGAGTCCATCGATGTGCACTTTGTTTTGGGTGTGCCTGGTGCGGCAGAAGAGGGTGATGCCAACAGTTTCGTCATTCGAACGGAGTTCACCTCACAAGTGTTCATCTCAAATACAACGCTGCTCAAGGTCAGGGATGAACTTGCTTTGAACCTTCAAGGGCCAGTGGGCGATGTCATTGAAACTGAGATTGGCTCCTCATTTAGTTACGGGAGTTTTAACGTGACGAACAGTGGAAACGCTCCTCTGACGCTTGGTTGGAGCAATGGTTTGGCTCCTGATGGTTGGGTTGTCGGTTTCGCAAATCCGATTACATACCTTGAACCACGGGAAGAAAAAACCGTTCGTTTTGGATTGATTCCACCCCCGAATGCCGCTGCGGACTCACAAGCCTTCGATCTCTTAATCACCGTGACTGGTGGGAACAACGGGCGACTCGTCAACTCATCAGTGCGAGTGGATGTCGCCGTCTTACCATCTCAATTTGCCAACATGACGGTTTCAGATGATAACATTCGGCCATTCCGAAGCATTGTCAAAGAAGAAGGCGCCACACAATCAATTGTTATCCGGAATGATGGCAACCTTCCGATCACTGGTGCACTCAGCGCCCTTGTGCTCGACGTGGACGGAAACGCTTCTTCATCTTGGACTGTATCATTTTCAGACACCGCAATCGAGGGCCTTGGCGTTGGTGAAAGCCTCACTGTTGATGTGACTGTAACGCCGAAGTCATCAGCCTCAAAAGGCCTCATGCTTACACAAATTTCTGTAACTTCTGAAGAACAAACCGTTGGGACGTTCTCAATTGAAACGACCGTTTCCTCTGTCGACAGCAACGGCGGCTTGTTTGCCGTCTTGCCTCTCTACATTTCGATCCCGCTCATCGGAGTGCTCATTGCCGCTGGTGCAGTGCTGGCATTGAGGATGAAGCGAAGTGGCGAACTCGAGGATGATGGAAGTGAACTTGTGGCACCCGATGCTTTCGTCAACCCTGATCACCTTGGTACACGGCGCGACGAAGCGCTTGACATTGGTCACGCTGTGAATGAAATCGCAAGCGCAGAAGTCTCGCAGGATGAAATTGCAGCTGCTCTGGCTCAATCCCTCAACCTCCCGCCAGCACCCGCTGCAGTGCCCCAAGGACTTCCTCCCGGTGCCATGCCGCGTGGCTTGCCTGCCCCTGGCGCATTACCTCGAGGTCTCCCACCTGCCGGTCTGCCACCCGCTGGGCTCCCTCTGAAGTCCCTTCCACAAATTCCAATGCCCATGCCAACTCCACTCCCTACGCCAGTTCCTGCGCCGGCTCCAATAGCCGCTGCAGCGGGTCCACCCCTCCCGCCATCGGGTCTGCCAGATGGTTGGACGATGGAACAATGGCAACACTACGGTCACCAGTGGCTCCAACGCAACGGTCAGTGAGTTGGGCGCATCTCTAAAACGGGTCGCCCACTGGAAGCGCTATGAGCAGCATTGTTCTCTTTGGCCCCCCTGGCGCTGGAAAAGGCACTCAAGCCGAACGCATCACCGACCAAACCGGTTTGCCACAGATTTCCACTGGTGACATGCTACGTGCTGCCGTCAAGGCTGGGACCGAAACTGGGACCCTTGCTAAGACCTTCATGGATGCAGGTCAACTTGTACCAGATGAAGTGATTATTGATCTGATTAAGGAACGCATCACCCACCCGGACGCTAAAGACGGCGTGATGTTCGACGGTTTTCCTCGAACCATCCCGCAGGCTGAGGCTCTTGCAACAATTACGGAAGTCTCCCATGTCATCGCCATCGAAGTACCTGATGAGCGAATTGTCGAGCGGATTTGCGGCCGATATTCTTGTGCCGGTTGTGGAAGCGTCTACCATGACACATTCAACCCGGTTGCAGCCGAAGGTTGCGACTGTGGACAATGGCAAGAGAAGCGCAGGGCAGATGACAACGAAGGAACCGTCCTCTCTCGTCTGAACGCTTACCACGAGCAGACATCGCCCCTCGCAGACTGGTATGAATCAGCAGGAATTTTTCATCGCATCAACGGTGACCGAGCCATCGATGAAATCACTCACGACATCCTAGCGGCTCTCCAATGAAGGTGGTCATGTGTCTTCACGCCAGCGTTCCCGGAAGAAAAGCGGGAAGCAAAGGCGAGCCATCGCACAAGAAGGTCAACAACGCTTGATCTCGATATTGAATCGTGCAGACGGTGTTGACGAGCGTTTGCTCCGATCATCGGCTCATCATTTGGTCAAATTATCACGCCGACATCGCCTTCAAATTCCGAGCAAAGCACGGCACTTGTTGTGTCGCAAATGCAATGCACCACATCAGTTTGGTGTCAATGCAAGGGTTCGAATTAAGCATGGTCAGCGAATCATCACATGCCTTGAATGCTCCTCGATTCGAAGGTTTGGCGGCGGTCCCAAATCTCACCGCTCGTCTTGAGAACATTCCCAAGTTCCGTGGGAGCATCTTCTTGAACAACAGCCCACAGGGTCAACTGAGTGCTATGAGTCGTGACATCCCTGCGTCCATTCGTCGTGAGGCTCAATCACGGGAATTTCAACCAAGCATTCGGATTGGTAAGTCTGGAATCACAGAAAACCTCATCGATGAAATCGATGGTCAACTCAACACGCGAACGCTCGTCAAAATCAAAATTAACAGGGGCTTGTTTGAGCGAAAGGACATTGATGCAGTTTGGTCTCACCTTGCTAAAGAAACCAATTCGACTCTTGTTCTGGCACGCGGAAATGTCGGTGTACTGTGGCGTTGACCATTGACTGGATAGGAAATCCTCAATAATGTCCCCTATGTGGTTTTTCTTATGAGCGCCAGCGGACTGCTACGACCACGACGAAGACACCCATCGCAATACATTGCATTAGGGCTCTTAGCGTTCACTGGAACGATGATGTTCACCTCCCACTCAATCGCAGGTGGGGGCTCCTCAAGTTCATCTGGTTTCCAAGACATTGAAAACACCCAGGCAGTCTGGGTTGGTCTCGGTATTCTTCTTGGCGTGTATGCGTTAATCATTACTGAATATGTCCATCGTACACTTGCAGCAGCAGTCGGTGGACTCCTGGCAATTCTGGCTCTTGCTTACTACACACCTGCATCAGCAGAGGTCTCCTTCACTTTAGGTGCTGTGACCACGCTCATTGACTGGGAGACGATTGGTCTTCTTCTGGGAATGATGGTTATGGTTGGCATCCTCTCCCACACTGGTCTGTTTGAGTGGTTCGCTGTACAAGCCTACAAGCAAAGCGGCGGTTCTGTTTGGACCCTCGTCGTGATCCTATGTTCTGTAACGGCAGTGCTCTCAGCCTTCCTCGACAACGTTACCACCATGCTGTTGCTAACTCCGGTGACCATTCAACTGGCGAAGGTACTCGATCTCAAACCAATTCCACTCCTCATTTCAGAGGTACTCTTTTCCAATATCGGTGGCGCAGCGACCATGATCGGTGACCCACCGAACATCATGATTGGTTCTGGTCTATCTGCCGCAGCAATCGAAAAAGCAGGGTATCCGGACTTGATGGATGCTGGCGTTACATTCAACGATTTCATCATCGAAATGGCACCCGGTATTTTGATGACAATTGTCCCCAGCTTTATGTTCATCAAGTGGTTTTATGGCGAAGAATTCGCAGGAACCCGAGTTCGAGACATTGCTGAACTCGAATCAAAATACGGCATTAAGGATGCTGCCATGCTCAAAGTAAGCGGGACGATCTTGGCACTTGTTGTTCTCAACTTTTTCCTCCACCCAATCACGCACATTGCAGTTTCTTGGATTGCGCTTGTCGGTGCTGTCTTAATGCTCTTAGCAACCGATCGCCATGAATTGGAAAAACCGCTCGAACATGTGGAATGGACGACCCTCCTATTTTTCGCCGGCCTCTTTGTCTTGGTCCATGCATTGCAGTATCTAGGCGTCATTTCCTTCATTGGCGACTACGTCACCAAAGGTATCGCTATGTTTGGCACAGATGAGGCGGGGGATATCGTTCGCCTTGCCGCTGCAATTCTGATTATCCTGTGGGTTTCAGCAATCGCCTCAGCCTTCATTGATAACATTCCTTACACAGCCACGATGATCCCAGTTGTTATGCAAATTGCTAACGACCTTAACATCGATTTGAACCCAATGATTTGGGCGCTTGCATTTGGTGCGTGCCTCGGTGGCAATGGTACCCTCATTGGTGCCTCCGCAAACGTGGTGACCGCAGGAATGTCTGAGGAAGCAGGCTACCCCATCTCCTTCAACGAGTTTTTCAAAGCAGGTTTCCCGATTATGCTCCTCACGACGGCCATCGTTTCTGTCTACATGGTGCTTGTTTACGTCATCGGTGCAGATGGTGGGGCAAATGTTTGGAAGGGTGTCTGTGTTGGTATCACAATGTTCGGAATCATCTGGCAAGTTTCCCGTGGTATGGGCAAGGGTAAGAACTTCGCAGAAGCCCTTGTTGACGATGATTTGGATGCCTTTACAGAAATCGCTGGACAAGCAATTGACCGCATCAAGAACATCGCCTCCTCTGAGGAATGATTCGAGACGCTTCTTTGCGCTGTATTGAAGAGTCACGCCTCCCCCGTTGTGGCTGAGGGCCGATATGTTCGAATGCACGATTTGCGGATTGCTTTCCCTTGGAGGCAACGCTTGTCCTGCGTGCGGCAGTCAAATCAGAGTTGATTTGACCGAACAAGATGATGATGGGTCACCCCTGCCAACCGAAGTACCAGGATTGGATGAAGCGGTCGCTTCATGGAACGATCTTGAGGGCATCGCAACCGTCGAGGCAGCGGAAGAGGTTCCTACCAAGCCTGAGCCAAAAGGCAGCTTACCATTTGGTTTCTCAGGCACCTCCAACACGAACGTATCCCGCTTGCCGTTCGGCATCGGCAGCTATGCGACTGGGATGCCGTTTGACGGGTCCAGTGATGAGGCCCCCCTCCCTCTGGTCAGCGAGCAAATTTCCGAGCAAAAAACACCTGTTTCCTCGACACCTGAACCTGTGGTAGAGATTGGAGTTTCTCCAGCACTTGTTCAACCCGTTGAACCAAGTCCATCCCCTTCCGTTTCGTCTCCGTCCGTTGAGCCTCTTCCTATGCCCGTTGAGCCCGCAGCATTGCCACCAGTGCCCTTGCCCTCTGTCGTGGTGCCAACGCCGCCTCCTGCTCCCGTGACGACCTTGCCTGAAGCCCCAGCATTACCCTCAGTCCCATTGCCTCGGGTTGAGGCGGCAGCTGTTGTCGAACCAATGCTGCCTCGCATCGAACCAGTCACTACCACTCAGCCGCCTGCAGTGGTGAGGTTGGAAGCGAACACAGTGGTTGCCAACAACGAGCCGTCAGACGACCCTGATGTCCCTGCAATGTGGCGCATTGACGCTGCTGCACCAAACATGGAACAAATCTATGCTCAGTCAGACGAAGTTGTGGAAGTCGTTCACACGATGGATGCAGAACCTACTGTTTACGCACATGAACCGACGGAGCCAGTTCAATCGATGACAAGTGGTGTGATCTCCTTGGATATTCACCCGGCTCAAGCGCTTGCAGTGCGTCTTGAGGGATTGCCAGAATTGGAGGCGACGCTCAGCCAAGGATACGAAGCGCTCGGCAATGAGTCGTGGGCGCAGGCTGCCATCGCCTTCCAAAAACTTGCAGCACGTATGCCAGGCGATGCGGCTGTGTTCAACAACTACGGTCTTTCGCTGCTACAACGAGCGCTCACAATGGCGAAAAGCCCCGATCTCGAACTTCAAACACTTGCTTCAACACAGTTCGAATCTTCCATCCTTGCCTTAAGAGAGGCTGCTAAATCCGCACCAACAGAGGGTACCATCCTCCTCAATCTGGCCCACGCTCTTCTCGTCAGTGGCCGAGCTGAGAAGGCCATCGGTCTTGTGCAGATGCACGATCAGACACAGCCGCAGACCACGGTGAGTGGGAATCTTCAGGCCGCTGCTTTGGTCAGCATGGGCGAAAGCGGAGCAGCAAAATCTCTTCTTCAACGATTGCATCAAGATGAAGTGGTGCAAGCAAATTTGGACCGGCTCTCCTACTGATGTCAACTGTTTTGGTTGTTGGAAGCAGTAATCTTCCATGGCTCGCTCTGAATTCAAAGGAATTCGGCGGACCTTCGCCCATCAAAATACCCTCAATTTAAGCCCAATTTTGGAGAAAAGACAACATTAAAACAGGCTCGCTATGTTGCATATTACACCCCTCCCTGTTCACTCCCATAGCCGAGGTCCAAACCGATTCGTTCATATATGGGTGGTAAGTCGGGGGGATGCTTAAGCACCCTGATATGCAACATGTCGGGGGAAGGGCAGAGGAGAACCGTCCCTGAGGAGGCGGTTTTCTGTGGAAGCCGAATTGGCATGAATTAGATACCGAAGGGTTACTCGCATGGTGTGTGATAACATACATGTGATGCTACAACCCAACTGGGGGATCGCTCGGCTCGAGTGCCGACGAAGGTCGTGACAAGCTGCGATAAGCTGCGGGGAGGTGCATGTATACCATGGATCCGCAGATGGCTGAATGGGACTTCCTGTATCTTCGGATACAATCGCGATGCGATAGGGAACCCTCCGAATTGAAGCATCTTAGTAGGAGGAGGAAATGAAATCAATAGAGATTCCGTGAGTAGTGGCGAATGAAAACGGATCAGGACAAGCCGAATCCCGAAACGAAAGTGAGGGAGATGTGGTTGTCAGTCTTTTGTCTAAGTTATGGAAGGTGAAATTGCCTGGAACGGCATAGCCAGAGAGGGTGAAAGTCCCGTAACCGTACATAATATGACCACGTGACTGTCAAAGAGTAGCATGCGTTGGAAATCGCGTGTGAATGTGGGACGCAATTAGTTCCAATCCTAAATACAACTCGAGACCGATAGTTTACAAGTAACGTGAGTGAAAGCTGAAAAGTATCCTTAGCGGGATGTGAAAAGAACGTGAAACCAGTTGGGTACAGGCTGATTGGGCGTGAAAGCGATGATATGAGCAGCGTCCAGTCGTGCGTTTAGAAAAATGCCCCAGGGAGTCTTGATCATTGGCGAGGTTAAGCGGTTGATCCGCGTAGCCGAAGGGAAACCGACAAGTCCGCAGCAGTTTACTGTGAGGGACGAAGTGTGCTCGCTTGGAGTCAATGGTGGAGGACCTGAAGCCCGACGATCTATGCCTGGCCAGATTGAAGCCCGTTGAAAGATGGGTGGAGGATCGAACCGTTGCTGATCTGCAAATCGCTCGGACGAGCTGGGTATAGGGGTGAAAGTCCAATCGAGTTGGGCAATAGCAGGTTCCGCGTGAAAGTACTCGTAGGTACACGTTAGTGGAGATTGATTACGCTGTAGAGCACTGATTGTGCGTTTAGGGGGAGCGATCCCTCGGCGTGCTGCCAAACTCCGAAGGTGTAATCGTTGTAGATACTAGCAGTGAGTGATGGTGGGTAAGCTACCATTACGTAAGGTGAACAAACCAGCCTGAAGTTAAGGTCCCTAAATATCAATTAAGTGTCACAGACAAACCGTGTCCGTGGTCGAAAACAACCAGAAGGTGGGCTTAGAAGCAGCCATCCTTGAAAGAGTTCGTAACAGATCACTGGTCTAGCTTGCGGGCCGGGAAAAGGGACGGGGCTCAAATTGATTACCGATACTTCAGACCATCGAAAGATGATGTGGTAACGCGGCGTAGTGTATGGACGGAAGGTAGGCTGTGAGGTCTACTGGACCGTATACTAATGAGAGTCTTGGGAAGAGTAGCAGCACAGTGTGGTGAGAATCCGCACCGCCTTATAAACCAGGGTTCCTCGGCACTGTTTATCAGCCGAGGGTTAGCCGGTCCTAAGGTCATTCTTAACCGAAATGATCGAAAGGGAAATGCGTTAATATTCGTATGCCTCCCATACAATATATGGTGACGGCTTGGGCAAAACTTGTGGATCATATGTCAGGTCCACTTGTACCAAATCTTTGGAGAACTGTCACAGTGAGAAGAAGATGAAGTCCCAGGTCCCGTGAAAAGCCGTATGGGATGACCGTACCGAGAACTGAAACAGGTGTTTTAGGGTGAGTAGCCTAAGGCGTATCGGATACAAGTATCGCGAGGGAACTCGGCAAAATAGCTCCGTAACTTCGGGAGAAGGAGTGCCAGATTGGGAACAATCTGGTCGCAGTGACTAGGGAGCTCCGACTGTTTAATAAAAACATAGGGGACTGCCAGATCGAAAGGTTGTGTATAGTCCCTGAATCCTGCTCAGTGCTGGTATCTTAAATCGGGTTTCAACCTGACGAAGGACCAGTAAACAGCGGGGGTAACTATGACCCTCTTAAGGTAGCGTAATACCTTGTCGCTTAATTGGCGACTTGCATGAATGGTCCAACGAGGGCTCCACTGTCCCCGCGATACGTCCGGCGAAATTGACTTTACTGGCGCACAGTCCAGTACATTCTACCCGCAAGCGAAGACCCCATAGAGCTTTACTGCAGCCTGTCGTTGCATAGTCGCTTTCCATGTACTGTGTAGGTGGGAGATGTTGATCTCCAGGACGTCAGTCTTGGAAGTAGTCGAAAATAGAGACACCACCCTTGGAGAGTAACTATGCTAACTGTTTATCAGGACACCGATTGGTGGGCAGTTTGGGTGGGGCGCCACGCGCTCGAAAACCTAACAAGCGTGCCCAAAGGTCAGCTTAAGTGGTTCAGCACTCCACTGTTAACTGTAAGGGGAAAAGCTGGCTTGACGTGGATCGGCACAATAACGATCGACGATGCGAAAGCAGGGCCTAACGAACCTACCAGGCTTATAATTGAGGCCGGTAGATAACAGAAAAGTTACCTTGGGGATAATTGAGTTGTCACCAGCAAGAGCTCACATCGACCTGGTGGCTTGCTACTTCGATGTCGTCTCTTCCTATCCTGGGTCTGCAGCAGGACCCAAGGGTGGGGTTGTTCGCCCATTAAAAGGGATCGTGAGATGGGTTTAGACCGTCGTGAGACAGGTTTGTTGCTTGGTGGTAGAATCGCATAAGGTGTTTGATGGAAGGGGTCCTTTAGTACGAGAGGAACGAGGGCTCGGGGCCACTAGTTTACCAGTTGTCTGACAAGGCAATGCTGGGTAGCCACGCCCTGAAGGATAAGAGCTGAAAGCATCTAAGCTCGAAGCCACCCCAAAGACGAGACACCTCAGAACACTCGTAAAAGACGAGATTAATAGAATGCGGATGTAAGTACGAAGCTTCGGCGACGTATTCAGTCCAGCATCACTAACGTTCGAGCATCTTTTTTCGTATGTATCCGCACCTCGAGTGCTCTTCGTCTAATAGTTCATGCCAATTCATATTTCATTGCGACGTTTTTATCGTCGCACTCAGATCCGATTCGAAGGAAGATGGGTGCACGGTCACAGCGGTAGTGTTTACCTGGTCTCATTCCGAACCCAGAAGTCAAGCCTGCCTGCGTCTCTCCCAATACTGTGGTACGAGAGTCCACGGGAAAGGAAGTCACTGTGCCCCTCTTCTTTCACCTTCGGGTCATCCTCAAATCTCACTTCGGTGGGCGCTTGGCCGGTTGCTCCTTTTGGAGTGCCGGCCTTTTTTGCGTTCAATAGACTGATAACACATACCCGACAGCACCCCAAAAGAGGACACCTGTATGCCAATTCACACAGCGGACATTTTCGGTAGCGATCAAGTGGGTATTCACCTTGCTGCAGTCGGAAAGGTGGTCCTCCATCCTGCAGAATTGCCGGTTCATGTTCTTGAGAAAATTGAAACATCTCTGGAACTTGAAATGCATCCAGTTTCCATCGGCGGATCGAATCTCATAGGGGCTCTTGTCGCTGGCAACAGCCGAGGTATGGCTGTAGCTGATATTGCCACAGAAAGCGATATTGACGCTCTCACTGCCTTCGGTGACGTTGTCGTCATGGAGGGTGGTGTCAACACCGCTGGTAACCTTCTTCTTGTCAATGAGCAGGGCATCATCGCATCACCGAGCATACCCACAGATGGACTTGAAATTATGTCTGAAGTCATGGGCGTGCAAGTTGCTGCGACGACCATTGCCGGTCAGGATGTTGTTGGAAGCTTAGGCGTCACCAACGACCAGGGCGTTTTACTCCATCCAGACGTAACACCTGAAGAAGTTCTCTTGATCGAAGAAGTGCTCGGTGTTCCTCCTATGGTTGGCACTGTTGCTTTCGGTTCCCCATATGTCGGTGCTGGTTCATGCGCTTCCAATAACGGTGTCATCGCTGGTACGGAAACGACCGGGCCTGAGTTGAACCGAATGGAAGATGCCCTCGGCCTCATTTGAGCCGTTCGCTCCGACTGAAATGTTCAAAGGCCTCATTTCACGGTCATGAACTATGGCAGAGATGCTCTATCAAGGCAAAGTGAAGCAAGTTTGGTCAACCGACGATCCCGATATCCTCGAATTCCGGTTCACAAATCAGATTTCCGTGTTTGATCAAATCATTCCATCCTTGATCCCACGGAAGGGTGAATCTCTCAACCGTACCACTGCGCACTGGTTCAAGCTCATCGAGCAAGAAGGCATTTGTGGAACTCACCTTGTTGAAGTGAACGCTGCTGATCGCTGCTTGGTTCGAAAGGTCGAGGTCATTAAGGAACCTGGAATGATTCCTCGTGATATGGAATGGGTTTTTGTCCCACTTGAAATTATTTGTCGACACTACCTCTCAGGGTCGGCATGGCGCAGGTTCCAACGTGGCGAACTCACACCGGAACAACTTGGCGTCGCCGCAGACTGCGAGTACGGTGCCAAATTGGAGAAGCCGTTCCTCGAAGTTACGACAAAGTTCGAGGCATATGATCGGAACATCAGCAATGATGAGGCCCTTGAGATTTCCAACATTACCGAAGATGAATTGAACGCTATCTTTGACGCAGTGCTTCGGATTGATGATATGATTGAACGGGAGGCGGCAAAGAATGGATTGATTCACGTCGATGGAAAGAAAGAATTTGCTCTTGGACCAAACCGTAAGGTCGTGCTTGTCGATACTTTCGGTACCCTTGATGAGGACCGTTGGTGGGATGCTGAGGCCTATGCCAATGGTGAATGCATCGAATTGTCGAAGGAATCAGTTCGCACGCATTACATCGAAACAGGGCATCAAACCAATTTGAAATCAGCTCGAGACAGTGGTGCTGAGGATCCAGCGATTCCAGCACTCCCTCAGGAAGTCATCGATAGCACCGCCGCACTCTATGCGTCAATGTATGAGCGACTTACTTCGTCTCCATTCTGATTAGGAATGGGAGCGGAGGAACACGCCTACATCACGTCGCTCAGCAGCACGTAAGACTGCGATGAGGTTTTTGCTTGCATCTCGCATACCACCATCAAGCGGTTCGTCTGCAGTGACGCTCCAGCCACGTCCAGCGAGGCCAAGCCGTAGGGTGCGAACTTCTTCGCCTGAGAGGTATCCTCTGATGTCCATTCCTGCTTTCCCTTCATTGTACCTGTGATGGCCGATGTGTTGGTCGCTTAATCCATGGTTCAATTTATTGAGAAGATCTAAGATGTCATCCATGCCAATTCGTTGCGTTAAGGACGCTTGTTGGTGGTTCGGGCGCATGTATTCAATCATGTAACTGATTGGTGAACCGTCACCAAACGGGAACCTGCCAATTCGCTCTCTTGCTTTTCCGTCCCCTAAGGGAAGGGCACGCCCCTCACTTGTCAGCACGATTGTAGCAGTGAAAAGGAGGGTCGGGTCGTCCCATGCAATGCTTGAACGGTCCCTTGGAGTTTCAATCCCTTGGCTGGAAAGACGTTCTGCTACGGATGGATTTGCATCAATCATTTCTGACCATTGTGCGTTGTCTCCTGATGCAGCTTCCTCAAGCGCTGTGACCATGCGTGATACAAGTGTGCCATCGCATGCATCGAGTGTGATGAACGGACTTGTGCCGCCATCCAATCCATCAAGGTCCATGGTGCCGGCTTCAGCCGATGCATCATAAGGGCTTGCACCTGTGTTGCTCACTGGTTACCAAAGAAACGACGCATTCTGTCTTCTCTTCCCTCTGCAGAAGGTTGGTTATCCGTCAATTCATCCCGCATGGATGCTAAGCGCCCTGATGGTGTTACGTCTTCTTCATCCGGGAGGTCAATGATTTCCACTGTGTCCACTTGCTGTGACTCTTCTGTGACGATGCTTTCGGAAACCGGTTCTTCTGTGAGTTCGAATGAAAATTCATCTTCTTCCTCTTCGACTTGTTCCACCGGGCTCGGTTCTGCTATTGGTTGTGTTGTGTCGGTAGGAAGTGGCTTCGGCTTAGGTTTCGAACTTGCTTTCTGCTTAGTGCCCATCATTCCTGTCAAGTACGCCACGACCAACAACAGACTTGCTACCACAAGCGAAATGACGATTTCACTGCTTTCGACAATTGGTTGTTGTGCTTTAATGTAGAGAGCGGTCGCCTCATTATCGCTTGGATCATCATCAAGGTCATACGGAGCGTCACAGGTCAGCGTTGCCTTCAACTGTTTATTGTCTGCGAGTTCCGAAGGTGCTGGGATGATGACGACCGGCGGGAAATCCCCTTCTGCAATATCGATCACTCGTACAAGAGGTTCGTCCAGACTGTTGTCCACCGTGTTGACCTCGACATGGCAATTGACGTCTTCCAAGACGTCGTAGGATGTCCTCTGAATGCTGACCTTGAGTTCTTCATCTGCTGTGAACGAGAAGATACCAACGTTCCATCCCGATGCTCGTGAGACCACTTCAACGGTCTCTTCATCGAGGATGCGGCCGTAAGAATCCACGACCAGCACAGTAATGCTCATTTGGGCGGCTTCTGGTGTCCATGAGGTGACATTCAACTCATATGTTCCGTTTTCACCACTGCCCAATGAAATTCCAGATGAGCGCAGTGGCACCGTATCGCCTTGGTCTGAGATGAGCATAATTGTAGCCTTCACCGGCGCTTGATCCGATGCAGTGACTTGACATTCGCCCACACTTCCAGTCAGTGCAATCCTTCCAAGCGTGCTAAACGCTTGTTCAATGAGGTCACAGTCTACATCAACATTCGGGAGTGTGTATCCTGAGGTGAAAATGGACATTCTGTTGCTGCTGTCGGTGGATGACTCGAGAAGCAGTTCGTTCTCGTCGCTTCCCATGGTGAATGAAATCGACCGTTCGCCGAAATCAACTGTATCACTGCTTGTGAGGCCGCTGTCCACCGCTTGACCGAATTGAATGGTAATCGGGGTCCCCTCTCTCGCCAAATGAACCGGGGTTGTATGGAAGGTGTGGGAGCCATATTCAACTTCAAGATCGTGCGTGATCTCACCTAATGATGGATGGTTGATTTTGAGGGTCACAAGGAAACGCTGCTGATTCCAGGTTTCATCAGGTGTGAGCATCAAAGGAAGGCCTAGGAGTTGCCCCGGGGCAATGACCACTTGATTCGATCCATTGAGCAACCATCCGGTTGGTAATCCATCGACTGAAATCTGCACCACGGCCACATCATTCCCGTTGTTATCAAGCCAAGCCGTTGGCATTCCACCGTCTTCGTTGACCTTCCACGTACCGCGATGCTCAACGCTGATGTTTGCCTCTTGCCCAACACGGACTGGAATTTCTTGGACGATTTGGCCCGCTCCATTGGCGTCTGAAATACGAATGCGCAGCACACCTACTTCACCTGCCAATGCGTCTTCCGGAGGTGTGACAAACACGGTCATTGTCGTTGACTCACCCGGGTTGACGGTTTGACCATTCGCTGGCAGTTCAATCGGCCATCCTTGCCCAGCTTTTGTGAACCAAGGTGCTTCGGGGTGGTTGCCAAGTTGGTCGACTTTCAGGGTGAGGTTTTCGCCCCCTGGTGCGATTGTGAGTGAAGTGTCCGAGAGGTTGAATCGCCAAGCAGAAGCATGAACAACTGAGAACTCAACGGTTTCGTTACTGACATAGACATTTCCGGAGTACAAACTCATCAAAAGCATCGCATCGGTCATGAACCAAGCATCGTACGGCACAGTGAATCCGATGCTCATCGATTGTGTACCATTGACATCAATTTGTTCACTGCTGTTGCTTGCAGCGCTCCAAGTGGATGTGTCGTTTCCAGCATGTGTCACTTCAAACGACGGGTTGATGGTGAGGGTGTCAGGTGTGTTTCCAATGTTTTTCACGGTAAATTCAATGCTTACTTCGTCGCCTGGTGCCACTTCCGTTGTTTCAACATCGATGTCGTTAATCTCCCAGCGGTAGTCTGGCTCAGCCTGTACGGTTAATGCGGTTACAGCAGCGATGTTGCCTTCACCCTGCGATGTCCACGTAAACTGCAACTGGAACGGGTTGAGGGCGGGGGTGTCTTCGTCAAGGACCACATCAACCGTTGCGATGGTGGTGGCAAGTGGGCCAAGGGTTCGTTCTGGATTGTAAATTGTGAATTCAACCTCTGGTTGGGGCGTAATGTTTGGATCCGCCACAATGGCACCCGTGAGAATGAACGTGTCCTCGCCATTGCCGGGGTTTTCGAGTCGGAGTAAGACCGATTGTGTTTCACCCACTTTGAAATCGACGGGTTCGCCAGGAATGAGTGGAGTTGGGTCTAGCACGGTCGCTGCTGAACGGAACACTTGCAATACATGCAATGTGATGTTGAGTTCGTAGTGGAGTTCTGATGATTCAGCGGTCGCAAATGCGTGACGCTGAGGTACTGCGTTCACTGGGAGAACCAGTTGGAGAACTGCTGAGGCTGCTCCCCCTGGTGTCCCAACCATCTCCAATGTGGTTCCATTGACTGAAGCATCGCCAGTTGCCGACCATACCCAACCGGTCTGAATCATTTGGGCTTCAGCCATGTTCCATTCGAGGTGACCATCGGACGGGAAGGTTGCTTCCAGTGACCATTCGAGTGTGGAGTCGGGAAGGGTGCGGATGTGTGAGGGTGATGCTGCAAGCTCACTTGCGTGGAAGTTGACATCCATATCTTGGCAGAGGGTGTCTTCGCCACTACCGATGCAAACGGTAAGCATGCTGCTGGTTGAGGTGCCAAGGGTGGTACTCGCAGGTACGCCAAGGGTGGCGAACAGTTCAACGTCTTCGTTTGGCGCGAGCGTGAGTGAGAACACTTCGGTGCCATCTGCTGTGTACAAGGCAGGCGTACCGCCCCACGATGGAGCCGTCCAATCAATTGAGGTCGTGCTCTCTTGGGCGTTCCCAAGGTTTTCGACCACAAGCCATGCTTTCGCATCATGATTCGGACGTCCAATTCCATCCGACTCGCTGAGCCCTGCTGGCCCGACCACTGAAAGGCCACGCGTCCGAAGCACTTCGATCGGAAGGCGCAGAGTCGAGGTGACTGCTTCATCATCGTCGAGGGTCAGCAGCAAATCGACATAGGAGTTTTCGTCACCCAAGGCTGTGGAGGGAACGGCGATGCTAAAGTCGACGTTGATCCCAGCGTTGGGGGCAAGGTTGGGATTGAGGTTTGCACCGGTACTTGGTGTAAAGGACCATGCAGAGGGAAGGGCAGAATCGTCGATTGATAAGGTCCAATCAGCGGTGCGTGAACCTGTAGCCGTGAGGGCGATTTGAATCGTCTCAGTGTTGCCGGGGGCGATCCGAATTGGATCAAGGGGCGGATCGATGCGAGCCACATATGGGTCGACAATTGTCAACGTGACTGATTGGTTGTTGTTGTCCTTTCTGGATTCAGTCAAGTTGTTGTTGACATCGAGGACGAGCGTGAATTCATGTTCACCTAGTGCAGCTGTGAAGGTGGCACTGAATGTCAACGGACCACCTTCGCCACTCGGCGAGACTGGCTCAACATCTGCGAAGCGCTCACGAGTCAATTCATTCCCATCCATGCGCAACACAACGTCAACATTGTCTTCATTGTCCAGCGTTCCAACGTTGGAAAAGGACCCTGTCACGGTCACTGTGTCTCCTGGATCAGGGCTTGCTGGGTTGAAACTAATACCTCGGCCATCTGCAAGGGGGGCCAAATCGGTGGCAAGGTGAGAGACCAATGTGTCACCAATGAGGATGTCAATCGTGCCGTCCCCGTCCATGTCGGCTGCAGCGGGGCTCGCCCAGACTCGATGAGGCATGGCGAGGGGCGATGACCATGCATCGTTGATGTCGGCAGAAGCACCGGTCTCACCATCAAAGCCGTACAGTCGCATACCGAAAGGAACAATCAACTCAGGTGCATCATTCCCATCGATGTCAAGCCAAAGTGGCGAGGCAACTGCAATCTCGTCGTTGTCATTACCAGCACCTCGTTGGAGGTCCCTTGACCATTCTTTGAGCGGTGTTTCATCGCTGATGTCATGGCAACCCGTCAAGCCTTGGCGGTTGAAAGAAAACTGCGATTCAGAGTACCATGTCACCCAACACAAGCGGTCATGCAATCCGTCACCTGTGGTGTCGACCACCAAGGGTTCAGCATCAGCGTACCCATTTGGTGTTCGGAAATTGAAAATTTCAGTCGTCGATGTCATCTCCATGCCAATGAACCGTGCTCCAAGACCTGATGTTCTTCCATTGGCATCGGTTGGGACAGTGAGGATCATTTCGGGGGCTTCATCGTTGTCTAATTGAGCGATGACAGGGCCTGGGAGGCGGAGGCGTGGTGCATCTGAATCAGAATCAGTGCCTTGAACAGCCACACGTTCCCAATCAAGCGAACCCGAGGCTCCATCAATTCTCCAAATCCACATCGACCCACCGTTCGAATCAATGGTCGTCAGCACAATCGCAGTGGTGCTTGAATCAAGGGCGGCCCATGCTGGTGACGATGGGTGTGTGCCCCGGTCAAGCGTCACTTGCCAGTTTGAATCACTTGGCACGCTTGATGTTAATCCGAACGAGAGGACGGTCGGGTCATTGGATGATTCATCCACGACTGCCAAGACCAGTTCTGGTGTTCCATCAAGGGCGAGATCTGCGACGAGGGGTTGCGTAATCGAGAGGTGATTGCTTTGCGATGTTGGTGCGTGTGGGCTTTGGATGCCAATTCGATAATCAATATCGGTATAACTCCAATATTGCTCATTTTCGTGGCCTGATTTCTGCCAACCTGATTCGCTGCATTCGAGCTCGGGTGACCAAACTTCGATGTTCAGGGCGTTGTCGGTGTCGTACACGAGCACAATTTCCTGGCGTCCGTCTTGGTCCACATCGACGATGGCAGGCGTGGAGCGTATGTCCTTAGTCACTCCAATATTTACTTCCCAAGCCAACTTGGCATCATCGCCTGAAACAAGACTGAGGTAGGTGTTTGTCCCATCGTTGTGAACAAGAACTGCGAATAGATCGTCTTCTGCACAGCGTTCCTTGGCGGCCTCCGGGGCAGTGATGCTCGCCGAGAAATCAGCAATGATGGAGCCATACAGGTCGCTTCCATCATCGAGTGCTTCCCAATTGACACCAGGGTTCTCAATGGTTCCTAAGACGGTGACATCATCTACAGATCCGTCTCCTGGTCCGCCATTAGGGCCGTGTGCAGGCATGCTGCCATTGTGCGTGGGTGTGTGGCCAAATTGACCCCATGGTTGTTCAAGACCAGTCCATGATGCACCTGTGCCCGTTTGCATGCTCGGGTGTTCCTCATCCAAGTCGAGGGAAGGATTTGGAGCGACGAGAAGGGGGGACAGGGATGCCAGAACGAACATCAAAACCGGCACCAGCGCCGAGGCGAATTTCCGCCCGCTGTCCTGCGTTTCGCTGGTCATGAATGCACAGCAGGTTCCGGGGGTTGTTATGGGTTATGGCGGTCTGCCTCCAAAAGGAGTGATTCTTCTGAGGGCGAGCGCATCCCAAAACAGGTTGATGCAGCGTGATTTTATCCATCCCCTCGGCCGAATGTTATGCGAGTGGATTAAATAGAGGTCGTTGGTGGCAAAACTGACTACGGTCGACTTCTCTCCAGAGGCGAGTGCCGGTGAAGGACGGAATGGGTTTCCCACTCCCCTTCACATCTTGCCCTCGAGCGGTCTTCCGCAGAGGTGAACATAATGTACAAAATCGTATCAAGGGAAGACACAATCCGCATTCCTGCTGAATACATGCGCAAGGGCGCATCCTTGAACGACCACATCGATCGTCTTTCGATGACAGCGTTCGAAGGCCGTTTTGATGAAGAAAACCGTTTCATTCTCCTCACCACCAACCACGAACCCTTGGGCCGTGGTCGAATCATCCACGGAGATGGAGCAATCTACCAACGAGTTCGTTTCGATGCAGTTCTTTTCTGCATGGAAGACTACGAAGTCGTCGAGGGCGCAGTTTCAGAAGTGAACGAATTCGGTGCTTTCGTCCGAATTGGCCCAATGGAAGCCCTTCTCCACAAATCACAAATCATGGATGACATGGTCGACGCAAACGTCGGCATGGGATGGATCGAAGGTCGCCAAACCGGTCGCCGAATTGGTGTTGGTAACTCAGTGCGAGCCCGTATTGTGTCACTCTCCCCAGATACTTCAGACCCCCGCCGCTCCAAGATTGGTTTGACAAGCAAGCAACCTGGACTCGGCTGCCACAGCTGGCTCGATGAGGACAACGAATGAGGTGATGATGCATGGCTAAGAATCCGTTTGCATGTGCAGAATGCCACCTCGTCTTGGACGACGGTGTTGACCAATGCCCTCGTCACCCATCCGCTCAAGTCTCGACCGATCACCAAGGCTATGTGATCATCATGAATCCAAACCGCTCAGAAATTGCCAAGCGTTTGGAAGTTGAACTACCAGGCAAATATGCTCTCAAAGTAAGCAACAGATAAGGAGAGGAACAGTATGGAAATCACAAACAGAATCGAAAACAAACTACTCAACCGTGTGGAAATCAGTTTCCGCTGGCAACACCTCGGAATGGCCACCCCTTCTCGTAAGGAAGTCATGGATCTTGTTCGCACCCTTGAACCTGGATCGAACCCTGACTGTATTGTTGTCAAGGACTGCAACACACGCTTCGGACAGCCATTGACCACCGGTATGGCGTACATCTACAACGACCAAGAATCAATGAACGTAGAGCCGGAATACATTCACAAGCGACACGAGCAATTCTGGACCCCAAAGGCCGAAGAATCCTCCGAAGGAGGTGACGAGTGATGGGCGACGGTCCTAAAGCTGGCGCAAAGTGGTCCAAGTACACCGTTGGTGAAGACGGTACTTTGACTCGCAACGCAGAGTTCTGTCCAGAATGTGGCCCAGGCGTGTTCTTGGCCGTTCACAAAGATCGCAAATCCTGCGGCCGCTGTGGTTACACCGTGACAAACGAGTGAGTTCCCTCGGATACTCACTTGCCTTTTCGAACACGTTGAGCGCAAGCGTTGAATCTCCACCCATTTACTGAGGTGGTCGCCTAGAGGGCTGAATCGATCCACTCACCGTTGTTCAGCAACATCATCACGCGCTGTTCGACTGAGAGAATGTGGACCGGGATTTCAGGCATTGAAGTACGCTCCACCCCATTTGTGGACAGTCGAAGTTCCTCGCGCCAGCCAGCGACACGCCATGTTTGCTCTTCTTCATTCCAAAAGGCATGTTGGACCGGACCGGCCAGTTTTCCTTCAACCATTGTTACGCCTTCATCCAGCCACACAACGGCACCGTCATCGTAGACCAATAATTCATGGATTCCATCAGCGTAGACTTGTTGGAGAACGCCATCATAGTGAAAGACACCGGTTGAAAGTAAATCTCCTGAACCTGCATCATACGATTGGGTCCCGCCACCTCGTGACCAGACCTTCAATTGACCTTTTGAGTGCGTAATCGAAACAATGTCGTTTGCCCGTGGTAGCTTTTTCAGTTCTGCCCATGTTGGTAATTCCACACGCCAATGTTCACCAGCGTCCCGGCCCATTGCATAGATGCCCTTGTTGTACAAGACGAATGCAAAACCGCCGGGGTGGCCACACAACGCTAGTGGTTCAGCATCAAGGACATGGGACCAAGCTGATCCAGCAGGATGAATTGCCGCCTCGATGCTGGTTCGCGTGCGTAGATCGCCTCGTTCAACCCCATCTTTGAGTGGTGTGTCGCATTCAAAGGCTGCCATTCTTGCCATCAAAAGTTCGTGATCGACCCATGTGGCAACAACCACATCGTTCGTTATGCAGGTGTGCCTAACACCCATTGGAAATGGCTTCCGCACATCACCAGTGGGCGATAGCGCAGCATCAAGCTGCTGAAATTCGCCATCAATGCCCACTGCGAGGTGGCCATTTTTGTGTGGGATGACCGTCAAAGCGTGGAAGGGTACCTTTGGTGGAAGTTCCCCCGTCATAGGACATGGTCGTCGGGGTGGTTTGTCAATCCTCCCACACAACAGAGTGAAAAGACAAGTCGCAGTGGTGGAATCATGGGTGCGGACGGGGTTGTGCTCATCGCTGTGAGTGGGGGCGACATCGCTTCGACCAACCAGGCTGATTTTATCCGAAAAATTGGAACATGGTCATCCTTGCCCGCCGTCGAGGGTTTCCCTGCCTACGGAAGTCGCCATGTTCGAATGTGGGTTTTCCCGGATGGTGTCTTGCGTGAAGACAACATCGACCAACGTTGGTTTGATGCAACAGGTGAAACGGTTACTGAGGTCATCTTTCCATCACGGCACGTCGCAGAAAGTGGGCGGGCCTGTTTGACAGTTCACCCAATTGGCGTGATGCAACTTGATCCTCACAGTCATGCTCCATACGGTGGGAAAGCAGGGGACGCGCCTCCACCTTCGACGCGCCTCGCCTCTTGGTGGCGTTGTCTTCTTGAGCGCACTCCGAATATCGACTTGGGTGAAACGTTCGACGTCTCCCTTGAAGTGACTCATCATGGTCCTTGGCTGAATGTTCCATGTTTGTTCATCGAAGTTGGCTCCACATCGGCAACATGGGGTCACGCTGGTGCAGCAGAACTGCTCGGCCAACTGATTCACGATGGCTTAGGTTTGGATGGAAGTGCGGGCTTTGGTGCATGGAATGAGGATATGAACAAGGGTGAACCAGTTCTCATCACATTGGGCGGTGGACACTATGCTCCTCGGGGGAACATGATCGCCTCAACAGAAGGTGTTTGGTTGGGTCACATGCTTGCAACCTATGCATTGCCATTTGATGAGGAACCAGTAGAGGGCCAAGTTGCCTCGGGCTTGTGGCGACAATCCATCGATGCAGCCCATGCTTCGACCCAGCGCGCCTTCCCCGGTGGAAACATCGTATTTTCGATGGACAGAAAGGCGTTCAAGGGTTGGCAACGACAGGCCATTCGAAAGCACTTGGCAAGGTTAGGAGTTCCACTTCTGAAGCGAAAAGGTGTTCTGGATTTAGTTGAATGAGGCATGGCGTTCAAACATATGAGCAACAACCCTCAAGAATCTCCTGCACTGACAATGAGTCGGGTGAAGCCATGGTCGGTCTATTTTCTCGAACAGTTGTGGCCGCTACCATTCGTATGCCCAAATGGTTCGTTGGATGGGTTTCACGCCGATATGTGGCGGGTTCAACGCTCGATGATGCGCTGCGAATCATGAAACGCCTGAGCGATGAAGGCGCATGCTTCACAGTTGATGTACTGGGTGAAGAAATTTCCAACATGGAAGAAGCCCAATTTTTTCTGGATGAATACGTTCGGGTTCTTCAAGCAATTCGCTCCACAAACTTGGATGCCAATCTATCGATTAAGCCGACAGCGTTTGGTTTGCTGATCGACAAAGAAAAAGGAATGGCGAACATCGAGAAACTTGTTCGAATGGCCAACGAGCACGATATGTTCGTGCGCCTTGACATGGAAGACCATCGAGTCACGACAGATACGATTCAGGTGGTCATTGACTTGCACAAGCAAGGGCTCACAAATGTTGGTACTGTGCTTCAAGGTCGCCTGTTTAGAACCCTTGATGACATCAATCATCTCGAAACTGAACTCGGCCCAGCAGCAGACTACAGAGTGTGCAAAGGAATCTATCTTGAACCGGATAACATAGCATACACTGGTTATCAAGACATTGTTGATGCAACAAATGCCTCCATCGATCGTATGCTAGCGGCTGGTGCGTACTGCTCGATAGCGAGCCATGACCTTCCTGTCATCAACCACGCAACATCAGCACTGGAATCGTTCGGCATGGGTCCAGGAATTGTGGACCCCCGAACAAATTCTGGTGATGCGAGGGCTTTCAAAGGCCCCGGCTATGAATTCCAAATGCTTCTTGGTGTTCGTGGACCACTTCGTAGAAAACTGGCCGCTGCAGGTCACCGCACTCGGGTGTACATTCCGTATGGCGAAAAGTGGTATGAGTACAGCATACGTCGTTTGAAGGAAAACCCAACCGTGGGTGCTCAAGTTGCCAAGGCGTTCCTGATGCCTTGGACCAACCGTCCATGATCAGCGTCGTGGCTGCTTCCTGCGTCGATTGTTCGGATCGACACCCTTCTTCGTGATTTCCTTTGGAAGCACTGGGTTCGGATTGAAACCGAGTCGCCCCTCTTTCCATGCCTGACGTCGTTCTCTTGGCGTGCGTGGTTCAAAGTGTTCTGGATTTGGTGGTTCATGCAAGTACATTCGCTTGATGTCAGGTGCATCGACTGTGCCGCGGAGTGTTCGACCTCTACCAGTATGAATGGCTCGGATTCGCCATGTCTTTCCTTCGACATCAATGAGATGGCCAGCGGTGTACTTTGTGCCTTCTGGAACAGTCAGCACATCTGCTTCTGATTCCTCGCCTCGAGTCATGGTGAGTTTTACCCGAACCATGTCAGACCGGAGGGCTGAGGCTCGTGCGATGAGGCTTGCTTCCGCTCGCTTTGCCTTCTTTCCACTATGGAGTTCAATTTGATTGATTCGCCAAAGTTTCTCGTCGTCTTGAAACACATCTTCCAGTTCAATCATCTCATCAGCATCGATTTCCAATCGAGAGGTGCTTGATCGAGGGCCTTCAGTGAGGATGAATGGAATTTCCACGACTGGTGGTGGTCGGATGTGGACGGTGTGAACCTTGCTGCAATCAATGCATTTTAACAAATAATCTGCACCAGTGCCTTTCGGTTTCTCGTTGAGAATTTCGTGACCAGTCATATCGTCGCAAATCGGACAGTGAACAGCATTTTCGAGAAAGACTTCCTCTTCTTCGAAAAAATCGTCCATCGATTCGTCGTCTTCCATGCTGTTCCCCATGCTCAGCGCGCAATCCCTCTCGTTTGAAGTCACCGGCGCATGATGTGGCTGGATGCGAGGCTTCAAGGGGGTGCCACATGAGGCCAATTCATGTCAAGTGAAGCGGAGACCGATGCGACGCTCGACAAAGCTGATGCGCTTGCTCAATTGCTGAGTGCAGACCCACTGCGAAGCAGAGACGAGCCTGAAATCGCTGCGAATATAGGATCACAACTCCAGCACATGGGCCTTTCTACATGGTCCATTTCTGTCCATCGACGGTTGAGGGATGCCCTGGCCCGTCTCAAACCTCAACGGATCATCGAAGTTGGCGGCGGCATCGGCCACCGCTCGGCTTGGGTGTATGACCTGTTCACCGTCGACGGATTCACTCCAGAGCGGTATGACATCATCGAAAATGGGGCTAAATTTGCCGTGATCTTGCATCGACTCATGACCCGCCACAAAGGGGAGTCCTACACTAAAATTGTCGTTGGTGTGCTCGATGCACTGGTAGGGGAAACCCTCGCATGGAAGGCGGCTTCATCCACAGGACTGGAAGTAGGCGACTCACCAATTCAACCGGAGGCTGATGCAATCATTGTCGATGGTACAAACGCACAGAGGGCAAAAAATGTAGAACTGATGTTGCCATTTCTGGCCACAGGTGGCGTTTTGTTCACGCTCGAGCCTGACATGCCGGTTGGCGATGTAGAGCCAGAAGATGAAGAAGGTATGGAACTCGTGAATGGATTCAATGCATGGATTGAATTGATTCAGTCGTGCAATGAAACGCACCATATTGGATTCATGCCACTCTTTGGTGGTACATTGGTTGCAATGGTCGCAAAGTAATCATTCGTCTGGGTTTGCAGCATCAATGAGGGCCTTGATCTGTAATAGACCATAGCCGTAATTGTCATCATGGCCAGTTTGGGAAGGTCGTGGTAGGGAGGATTGTTGAATCCATTCTTTCACCTGATTGATGTTTGCGATGTCGTCTTGAGTTCCATTTGCAGCGAGTTCAGGGTTGTTTTGAAGCAACAATGCAATGGCTCCAGTAACGTACACTGTTGCGGCGCTTGTTCCATCGCTTAGCGACCAAGTGCCTTCTTTGTTGATGACAGCGACTGATTTTGCTGGCGCCACAATTTCTGGTTTCTTGTGTGGATCGGAACGTGGCGTAATGATTGGCAATGGCCATATGCGACCGTTATTATCTCCAATGGATGAGCCTTCCCAGTGAGTTCCCGATTGCGTTGCTCCGCCCACGCAAATGACGGCTGCTTCACTGCATGGCGTAGCAACATCTCCATCGTCATCAGCCCCACCATCATTCCCTGCTGCTGCAATGACAAAGATTCCAGATTCAACGGCATCTTCAGCCGCTTGAGCTGATGAACGACCATTGCCAAAATTGAACGGCAGAATACCAGGCGCACCGCCGAGAGAAAGCGAAATGATTTGTGCACCGTTTTCAGCACACCAGTCGATGGCATCGGCCACCACTGTGTCGTCGCCGGACCCGTTTTCTGCGAGTGCTTTAGCGACCAGGAGGTTGACCTTAGGCGCCACACCTTTCATCCATCCATCAGCGACCAAAATCCCTGCCATACTCGTACCATGTCCGTGGTCATCGTAAGGGTTGTTGGCTCCGCCAACGAAATCCTTCCACTTCGTTACTTTTAGGCCATCGAGGTCCTGATGGTCAGGATTCAATCCAGAATCGACGATGCAGACTGTGACGCCTGCCCCGTTCAGGTTGACTTGATCTGCTTGGATTAAATCCTCGTAAACACGTTGAGAGTCGAGGGCAGCATCACCCGGGCGGTAGCCTGTGAGTGCATCTCCATCGAACAGCACAAAACCAGCGTAAGCAAGGCTCACAATCATAATCAACGTGATTGAGAAACTGACGATTTTTTTGGCTGTTTGGATGTCGTCATCGAGTTGTGGTTGATGGGTTTGTGGAGGATGCAGGAGTGCATCTTGGCCATTCCAGATGTTGGGTTGAGCCATTGTAGGCAATGGTTGGAGGGGCGGTAACACCGCTCCGTCGTGCTCGTTTGGAGCACCCATATCACTGCCGTTCTTTTCCATTTGAATCAACTGAATGCCTGGACTGCCTCTTCGAAGGTGTCAGCAAACAGTTTCACTTCTTCCTCGGTGTTGTAAAAATATGCGGATGCTCTGAGTGACCCATTGACATGACCCCTGGCGTTGAACCAGGAGTGGACACAATGCTGGCCACTCCGGACCATCACACCTGCTGCTTCGTCGAGCAAAAGTGCGATGTCATGGGCGGGAAGATCGTGCATTAAGATCGAGCAAATACCGCCTCGTTGTGCTGGGTCTGCTGGGCCAATGATGTCCACGCCAGCCAAACCACTCACTGTATCGCTCATGATCCTGTTCAATTTGATTTCATGCTGCTTAACAGCGCTCATGTCAAGTGCCGTTAGGTAATCAATCGCGGCCCCTGTTCCAATCATGCCGGAAAAATGCCCCAGACCACCTTCAAATCGGGCCGGTGGTGCAGCCCATTCGATTGAATCATATGTTGAAGTTTGAACTGTTTGTCCTCCTGCTTGGATGGTTCGTAAATTATCCAACAACTCGTAACGTCCCCACAAGCCACCCATGCCAGAGGGACCACACATTTTGTGGATTGAGAAGGCTAGGAAATCGATGTCCAAGTCTTGGACATCGACGCTCATGTGTGGTGTTGATTGTGCCCCGTCGACACATATCAACGCACCATGGTCATGAGTAATTTTTGCTATTTCTTTTATTGGGAGGGTGACGCCGTCGAGGTTTCCAACATGGCTCATTGATACAAGTTTCAATTTCGATCCTGCCTCAGCACATGCTGCCTCAAAGCCTTCGAGGTCAAATGAGTTATCTGGATTCGATGCAACAATCCGATGGTCAACGCCTTGCTCCCGTTCGAGTTGAAGCCATGGGACTAAGTTTGAGTTGTGTTCTCGGTCGGTTGTCAACACCACATCGCCTTTTTCCCACTTCATTCCATGTGCGACTTGATTCAATGATTGTGTTGCGTTTCTTGTGAAGACCATTTCGGTCTTGCTGTTTGCATTGATGAAGGTCGCCAACTTTGCACGCGCCGTCGCTGTGTGTTGGGAAACTTTTGTTCCGTATCTGTGGACAGAGCGACCACCACACCCTGGGCTTGTAGTGTAATAATCATGAATGGCATTCACGACAGAATCTGGTTTCAATGTCACGCATGCATTGTCGAGGTATGCGAGATCTGGATCTGCTCTCAGCGTCGGGAAATCCTCTCTAAGTTGCTTGAAATTCATCACCACACCTCCACATCGGACAGGAAATCAAGAACGGGTGCATTGATTCCACAAGACGGGCAATCATATCGAGTCGGTGTCGTTGCTTTGCATCGTGGGCACGTCTTGCCGATAGCAGATTGACCAGTGCACCCTTCAGTAGCACAGGGCACAATGATTTCACCGCTCTTTGATCGTGATATACCCACTTCTGTATTACATTCAGGACAAATTGACTTCCCGTCGTTTGAAATGAGCGTGGTTTCGGTTTGAACCATGAGTTCCGCGTCTGCAGCAATGGCTGCTTTTGTTCGCACCACGGTGTCTTGGCCAAGCATCCGTTGTGGGTACCAAATGACCATCATCAACACAGGGAGAGAAAGCAGTCCAAACACAATGTGTATGAGAAGCGTGCTCATTGTTCCAACATTTTGATCAGCAACGAAATGCGCTCCTGCCCAAGATGAAAGCGTTGTTGTGCCCGTCCATGTTGCCAACATGAGGCCCCAACCACTCAGCGAATGCTCAGCCATTTCCATCTCCATCAAGCGAACATCTTCGTGAAGGTGGTATTCTTCGATGTGCAAGTCTCGTGTTTCGGACACAGCTTTCCAAAAGAAGTAAATGAAGAAGAGAACCACGAGCACAACCAGTGTTCCCATCATCATTTGGGAGGCGTTCACTCCAACCGGGAAGGTCGGATTTTCGTTGTGGTACAACAACTGCGCTACAATGAATAGATTCCAAAACACAAGCAGTGATATTGCGTGCGTCCGCATGATTGGAAAGAGCGACCAAATCTGGACTGCGAACCAAACCCACAGGATGACTGAGATGATCATTTGGAGGAAGACGCCACTCGACACGGATTGAATCCCTTCTGCACCAATGAGCATTGGGTCTCCCCCGCTCATTACCTCAGGGGAAAGTGTCCCTAGCAGGAATGCCACTGCTCCGAGGGCCATTGTAATCCAGTGCTTTCGTTCCCATTCAAAGATTGCAAGTTTTGTTTGAAACTGTACTTCACATTGGAGCCGGTCAAGAGGTGCTGCGAGTTCGTGAAGGCTTGAAACAGCAAAGAGTGGTGAGAAATCACGAAGCCGGAATGGCATGTCACCATGGTCGGCAACTGCGGCATCATCCCCTTCGGAGAGAGCCACAGAGTCGGGACCGAGTTCCTCGCTCATGCACTGGCTAAGAGGTCACCCTTTGAGTTCTTTCGCTCGGTCCACTACATTTTCTCCTTGATATTTTTCAGTGAGCATTAAACGGAGAAGGCAAGTGGCCGAGTTACAAGCCGAGATCGCATAGCCTGGTATTGCGCGCGACTGGAAATCGTGTTTCCTTTGGATTCGGGAGTTCAAATCTCTCTCTCGGCGCTTTTTTGAACAACAGCGTACGCTCCACCCGTGCAAATGCGGTCACACAAATGGCACGAAACTGTTGATGGTACGTGTGTTTCGATAGAAGTTTCCACGAGATATGGTCCAAGTTTTTACTTTAGAGCGCTCCTCATTAAGTTCAATAACACACATTTGTTTTGTCTTCATGGTTTCAGGCCATGTTGTCACTGCGTCAGTAAATGTGAGGCTCATTGAAGGATATCATCATCGAAATATAAATTTCATTCCGGTTTCTCTCCATTTAACCGGTTTCCGGTACCTTCGGAGGAATCATGGTCTGGAGAATACCCACCGGGGTAAGAATTTATACAAGCGCGAAAAAGTGTTGATCATGAAGTACAGTACAAAGTGCTACGATTTGTCTGAGAGTTCTCGCTTCCAGAATGCAATCCTTGCTCTTATTGTCATCAATGCAGTGACCATCGGGTTGGAAACTTTTCCACTGCCACGATCTGTTCTTTCGGCCCTTGAGGCTCTTGACTCCCTTATTCTGTATATTTTCATCATTGAATTGATCATTCGCCTCATTGGCAATGGCCCTCGCTTTTTTCGTGATTCGTGGAACAATTTTGACTTCCTGATTGTTTTATTTTCGATTGCACCAGCATCCGGACCGCTCAGTGTGCTTCGTGTGTTCCGTGTGTTTCGAGCACTTCGTTTGGTCTCGAGTATGCCTGAGATGCAACGCATGGTGGAGGCCATGGTTCGGTCCTTACGTGGCATTATGGCCATCAGTTGGTTGCTTGTCATCGTCATGTATGTATTCTCAGTGATGGGTACGATGTTGTTTGGTGATGGTGGAGATGCAGGTGAGATGTATTTCGGTAATCTTGGTCTTTCGCTCTTTTCATTGTTCCAAATTATGACCCTTGAATCTTGGTCCAATGGCGTCGCTCGGGCGATTGTGGACGAGCAAGGGTGGTGGGCAGCGAGTTTCTTCATTGCTTACATTATCAGTACTTCATTCACCTTTCTCAACATGTTCATCGCCGTGTTCACCAACACGATGGCTGCCATCGACATCGAGGATGAAGACAATCAAGGTTTTTCCAAAATTCTTCATGACATCAAGGCCGAAATGGAAGAGCTAAAAACCCACATTATGGCTCTAACCCCTCCAGATCAAGAGGAGTGAATGCTTCAGTTCAATTGGTCGATTATGTTTGGAGCAGTTGAAGTGGAGCCACCGGCGAGAATTGAACTCGCGACCTCCTCATTACCAATGAGGTGCTATACCGCTAAGCCACGGTGGCAGTAGTCGTGGCGACTTACCGGACCAATATAACCGCTTCGCGTCGAACTGAACCTATAGAAATGCAAGTGCAAGGCGAAGTGTTGCCCTCAAAGGCTATAAGGTGATTTTGACAAATGTTTTTTTGGAGAAGGCAACTTCTCCGGATGGGATAGGATATGAAGCGAGAGCTTGAAACAAAAACGGAGATGCGCCAACGAGTGCGAGATCTTCAGAGCCAAGTAGATGAACTGAAAGACCTCGTGAACACGTTACTAAGCGTGATTTGCGAGGAGCCAGATGGGGTGCACAGCGGAGCAGCACCGACCATTCCTGGCCAGCCAGCGAACAATTACTGCATGTAAGGCTCAACCTTTGATGACGGCGAGTGGGTTCAAACGAACCACTGGTCGGGCAAGGTCAGCACGTTCAGTCAGGGCTATGACTTCATCAACATCCTTGTACGCATCTGGTGCCTCTTCTGCAAGGACGTTTGGCGTTGATGCATGGATTCGAATGCCTCTCGCTTCCAACTCGAGTTTGAGGGCTTTGCCATCGATGGTTTTCTTTGCTTTTGTTCTCGAAAGCGCTCGACCCGCACCGTGGCAAGATGAGCCAAAGGCTTGGTTCGTGCCCTTCTTTGGTCCGGCCAAGAGCCACGAGCCAGTTCCCATGTCGCCGGGAACCAGCACCGGTTGTCCGCTCTGTGCATAGTCACCGGTAAGGTCGCTGTGATCGCCGCCAAAGGCACGGGTTGCTCCTTTTCTGTGAACACAGACCTTGCATTCAACACCATCGATGTGATGATGCTCAACTTTGGCAATGTTGTGAGCGACATCATAGAGAACACGGGCTTCACCATCTGTTCCAAGTTCAAGTCGAAGCACTTCGCGAAGGCGATGGGCAAGAGCACTGCGATTGGCAAAAGCGAAATTTGCTGCGGCGTTCATGGCGTCAAAATAAGACTGGCCTTCCTTACTGTGAAACGGTGCTGCCGCCAACTGTCGATCTGGGAGCGAATAGCCCCATGATTCCTCGACCCACATGCCGTTGCTTGAGCTGTACCTCGATTCAAGGGCACGCACGTGATCGCTGCAGACTTGATGCCCAAGGCCACGGGAACCAGAGTGGATCATTGCAACGAGTTGGCCTTCGTATAAGCCCCATTTTTCCGCTGTTTCGGAATCGACTGTTTTTCCAACTGTTTGAAGTTCAAGGAAATGGTTTCCGCTTCCAAGTGTGCCGAGAGCACGCAACCCACGCTCTCGTGCTCGTGTCGAGATGGCAGCCTCTTCCGTGTGGAGCATTCCTTTCGATTCAATGTGGGCAAGGTCTTCGTCAAATCCAAAGCCAAAATCGACAGCAGCATGCGCCCCTCGTTGAATCAAATCGTCCAATTGTTGGTTGTTGATATCAAGTCCACCCTTGCCCGAGGCCCCCGCTGGAATGCGACCTGCGAGTCGTCCAGCCAGTTTCTTCAGGTTTGGGATGTCGGATTCCGTAGCATCCAATGCTAACATTCGTACGCCACAATTGATGTCAAAACCAACTCCACCCGGTGAGATTGCTCCTCCGAGTTCACCCGCTTCAGTGTCGGTAGCAATCACGCCACCAATCGGCAGTCCGTAGCCAAAATGCCAATCAGCCATCGCCCATGCTTCGCCAACGATTCCTGGAAGGGCAGCAGCGTTGACAAGTTGTTCAGGGCCACGGTCATCAGCATGGTTCAGGAGATGCTGGTGGTCAGTCACAAGCCTCGCGTCGACCTTCATGTTTCCATGAGCCTTGATTCGCATGGTCCCATCACCCTCGTCGGAGAGGTGATTGCGCCAATCTTCGCCCATGAGTGGGCGTTGGGTGAATCACCTTTGAGCGTTGTTCAAGTCAAATGGATGATTCCACGGCACAGGTTTCAAGGGGGAGGCGTCGCTCGCAGAGGCGTTCCTCCTTGGGTGTGTTGATATGAGTTTGCCACCAATCGATTTAGCCGTGTTCCACGAAAACGGTTTTGTCCGCAAACAATGCACCATCACATCCTTGTGGTTTTGGACCACCGACGAGGAGCGAGTCACTTGTGGCGACACAACAGAAGATGAGTATTCTTTCATTGGTGCCCCTCTCATTCAGGGCTACCCTATGCGTGGAAAAGCGCTTAAAGATGCCATGCGGGAAACATTTCTGAACTTCTTCGAAGAGCGGGAGCACACACGCGTCAATCCATACCCTGTTCTCGCACGATGGCGGGATGACATTCACCTGACCATTGCGTCCATTGCCGATTTCCAACCCCACGTAACGTCTGGCGAAGTCGAGCCACCCGCTAATCCTCTCACGATCTCCCAACCGTGCATCCGTTTGACTGATGTTGACGCAGTGGGCCGTTCTGGGCGTCACCTGACGACGTTTGAAATGATGGCTCATCACGTGTTTAACCGGCCTGACGAAGGACGCATGTTTTACTGGATGGAAGAATGTGTTCGGTTCTGTCATGACTTGTTAACCGATGCTCTCGGTATCGATGCCAATGAAATCACCTACGTTGAGAACCCTTGGTGCGGTGGTGGGAACGCCGGCGCTGCAGTTGAAGTCATCGTCGGTGGCCTTGAACTTGCCACACTGGTGTTCATGAACATGGAAGAGCATCCTGAAGGTAATGTTGAGCTTAAGGGCGATCGTTACAGAGAAATGCCACTCCAAATTATCGATACAGGCTACGGCCTCGAACGCTTCTGTTGGGCTGCTGCGGGAACGCCAACCATCTACGAATCCATTTATCCTGAATCCACAGCATGGCTCAAAGACCTCGCTCAATTCTCGACCATCACGGCCCAGTGGCCCGATTTGGATTTAGATGCCCTTCTTGGTGAGATGAGCCGGCTCAATGGAATCATGAACATTGAACCGGGTGTCGATGCTGAACAACTTCGCTCGACGTTCCTTCGTCGCTTAGCAGAGCGGGGGGTCGAAGTTACCGGAGAACAATTCTCTGCCGTCACTGAACCACTGGCAAAGATTTACGCAATTCCTGACCACCTTCACGCCTTGTGCAATATGTTGGGCGACGGGCTTGTTCCGTCGAATGCGAAAGCCGGTTACCTTGCTCGCATGTTAGCACGGCGCACGCTCCGGTTGAGGGATGAACTGAACCTGACAGTTTCGTTGGCTGATTTGGCTCAGCATCACATCGATGTGAACCTTGGTGGAGCAACCATGAAGCAAACCCACGCTGGATTGTTGGGGATCCTTGAACTTGAGGAAGCTCGGTATGGCGAGATGTTGAGAAAAGGTGGCAATGTCATCAACACTCAACTAAAACAATTGCCAAAAGACGCTGAACGCATCCCTGATGAGACACTGTTCAACATGAACGATTCGCATGGATTGGCCCCTGATATGGCGGTAAATTTGGCAAGGAAAGCAGGCTGGACTTCAGTGTCTGTCCGCACCGGATTTGCAGCAGAGATGGCAGAACGACACGCCAAGATGGCAAAGAAAGCTGCGCAGTCCGTCGAAGCAAAACCACTCGTTGAAGAGATCCCTACGCTGCCAGCGACCCAACTCTTGTATTACGACGATGTTCAGCAGCAAGAATTCGATGGTTCAGTCCTTGCTTGTTTACCATTGATTGGAGCGGACGCACCCGACGGTGCAACCCATGCAATCATCTTGGACAAAACCTGTTTCTATCCCGAAGGCGGTGGTCAAGAAGGCGATTATGGTGCCCTCAAGACCGCAGCAACACAATGCACGGTTCTCGACACGCGCAAGGTTGGCGACCATGTTCTTCACCTGGTCGACGGAGCATTCGAAACTGGGGACCTCGTCCATGGCAGCATTGATTGGAAGCGACGCAAGCAACTCATGGACCATCACACTGCGGTTCATATTGTCGGCGGGGCCGCACGTCAGGTGCTTGGCCCTCACATCTATCAGGCAGGCGCGAACAAATCAGTTGAGATGGCTCGTCTAGACATCACCCACTTTAGCCGCCTCAACAGAGCAGACCTCGTCGCAATCGAGGCTTTGGCCAATGAGGTGCTTGTTCAAGTCCAGCGGACTGAAAAAACAGAACTCAACAGAAAAGATGCGGACAAGAAATATGGTTTCGACTTGTACCAAGGTGGTGCTCCGAAGGGCAGCTCCATCAGAATTCTGCGCATCGCAGATCACGATATCCAAGCCTGTGGTGGTACGCACCATGACGAACCAGGGCAAATCGGTTCGATTCGCATCGTACGCTCCGCAGCCGTTCAAGATGGCGTCGAACGTTTGCATATTGTAGCAGGTCAGGCAGCGCTTGACTATGCACACGAGCAAGATCAAATTCTTAGACAAATCAGTGAGTTGTACGGTGTGCCGAATGGTGATTTAGCACGCACATCTGAACGGTTCTACAGCGAGTGGAAGGAACAACGCAAGCGAATCGAAGCCCTCGAAGCAGAAATTGTGCGATTGCGAACATCAGGCGGTGGTTCCGATTCACAAGAGGTCGATGGTGTTCGAATCGTCATTATGGAGGCACATGGGAACCTCAAGAAAATGACAAAGATGCTCAAAGAATTGACACTTGACGCAACCAAACCAACCCTTGCGGTGTTGGGGTCTAAGGAGGGTGGCGGCAAAATCATGATTGCTGTGACGGAAAACACGATTGCATCAGAGCGATACAACGCTGTTGATCTTCTCAAAGAAATTGCCCCTCACATTCGTGGTGGCGGCGGTGGCCGACCAACCCTTGCTCAGGGCGGTGGCTCGCACGCAGAAGGTCTTGATGATGCGCTGAATGCTGCGCGTTCCTCTGTCGGGATTGCGGACTAAAGAGAACGCAATGCTTCACGGTCAAAGTGGGATACTGCAATACGTTGTGCTTCTTGAATGTCAAACCACTGGACCTCAGCAATTTCCTCTTTTTGTACGTCCAACGTGCTTGGATCTCCGTTCCACTTTGCTTGATATGTGAATGATACGAAGGAAATTCCCTCATCCGAAAATATGTTTTGAGTGACAATTGGTTCGTTCCCTTCCAAGACAATTTCAAGCCCGAGTTCTTCCTTTGTTTCTCGAACGCAGCCGACAGCCGGGTGCTCATCGTGGTCCATGTAACCACCAGGGAGTGTCCAAAATCCTCTGAAATGCCCTCGCTCAACCTTTCCCAAGAGGACTTGGTTTTGATCGTTACAAATCATGACTTTGGACACCAATCGATGAATGGAACGATAAATCGCTTCTCGAGCGATTGGGTGCACTGCATTATCGCTGATTAAATCGTCTTTCAGTGCCCAGTGGCTGGGCCAATCGATTTTCGGGTATCCTTTGATCACCATGCACACTTGGTCGCCGAATCCAATCCGTGTTGGTCGAAACTCAATCCAAGGAATCTCCATTGCGTCCACTTCGTCTCGAGTTGGCAGACGAAGCATTGCATCGGTTGACATCCGACCTAGAATTGGCAGGCATGGCCCCTTCCCCGCCGCATCGACAAGGAGCACCCGTCCATCGTGCTCAAGATGAACAACTTCGTGTGGGTGCATGATACACGGTCAGCACCATGCCACATCAATGCTCGTATGTGTACCATGTTCATGTTCGGCTTATGCTTCAAGTACCCCGTCGTTTTGGCTATGGTATGGGCTTTCTTCAATTGAATACAACCGGATGGGCAATGACCTACCTCGTTTGGGATGAATCAACCAACCAGGCAGCTTTGATCGATCCTGTATACGACTTCATCGACCTCTACACAGAGGCATTGGAGTCCCGTAGTCTCAAACTTACACACGCCATGGCCACCCACACCCATGCCGACCACATCACTGCATGTTTTGCCTTGCGTGAGAAGTTTGGCTGTGAGTATGTCATGTGGCACGGTACTTCCTGCCTCGGTGTCTCGCAATATGTCGAGGATGGAGATTTGCTTACCATTGGTGATACTGACTTTACGTTCCATCATGCACCGGGTCATACAAGCGACAGCATGCTCATTGAGACGGTTGGTCATGTGATGACAGGGGATTTTCTTTTCACTGGCACCGGAGGCGCTGGCAGAGACGATTTGCCGGGCGGCCGAGTTGGCGTTCATTGGAATTCACTTTCTGTTCTGGATCGCCTTGACGGCCACCTAATTGTGTGCACGGGTCACGATCCCCCTGGGACCGAAATGAAATCACTCAACTGGAACCGTGAGCACAACCCAGTCCTCAAGATGACGAGTTTTGCAGAGTACGAAGCTTGGCAGGCCGAAGTGACGGCGGGACTTGGCTCAGTCTCAAAAATCAAGACAGCAGTACCTGCAAATTTGTTCGCAGAAATCCCAGAAACAATTCCGTGGTTGGATTAAGTGACCACACATCCCATGCGAATGCATTTGAAGGGCCACTGAAACCCAAAGCCATGCGCTCCTCTTCGGCACGTGGTGTTCTCATCGTTCTCAGCCTCCAATTGCTCATGGTGGGAGCGTCTGCAGCCCCTCTTTTGTCATCGATGAATCCCGCAGGGGATTACAGTCGAATGGACGCATCGCTCGAGCAGGCGCTGGAATCCTCAGACTTCGATGCGCCACTTTCTGTCGTGTACCAACTCAACAGCGAAGTTACACAACAAGACCGTACTTGGCTAGAACAGCACGGTGCTGAACTCTTGGGCGAAGCACCACTCATCGATGGCGGCCTTTTCGAGGCCTCTGCAAGCGATGTACGCATCATCAGCGAGTGGTCGAGAACAGAGTATCTTGAACTCAATCGTGAACTAGAATTCTTCTACCTTCCATCTGAATGGGGCGGCGAACCAGCTCCAGGAATCATGATGCATGAAACCACACATGTGGTGAATGCGACCACCTCATGGCACAGGGCGATCATTAACACCGATGGAACAGTTGCCTTTGAAACCGACATGTCGTTCACAGAATGGGACGGGGACGGGACAGCAATTGTTGACCTCGACACTGGTGTTGACGCAGGCCATCCTGATTACGATTACCTCGGCCCATGGGCTGGAGACAAGACCCTCTACTCTGCAAAGTGGGACGGTGTTTGGACTGAGACACGCAACTCGGACACTTCCTCTGGCCACGGCACCCACGTCGGCGGCACGATTGCCGGCAATGGCGACGCAAGTGCAGGCCGCCGAGCAGGTGTGGCGAAAGGTGGACAATTGGTTGCACTTGGCACCGGTGACGGGGCTTCGATTTTTGCAGCCGAACAGGGGCTTGAATGGACCTACGAACATTCGATTCCCGGACAAAATGAATACCACATTCGAGTCGTCTCAAATTCGTGGGGCACTGACGGAGACTACGATCCAAACGGAGCCGTTGCCCAACTCACAGACCGACTCACTTACGAAAATGGCGTCGCTGTTATCTTTGCCGCATCGAATTCCGGTGGCAACGGAGCTGAATGTGCTGGTGGCTTGAAAACCAATGTCTACGCCAACACTCCCTCTGCGATTTCCGTTGCTGCACTCACCCATGACGGCACTGCAGTCACTTCATTTTCGAGCCGAGGGTGCATGAATCAAATGCACACTTGGCCGGATGTTGGCGCACCGGGAAGAGACATCTGGGCAACCGCTCCACGAGGAACTGCCATCGATGCCTCCACCAAAACTCAAGGAGATCTGTACTACATGGCCATCTCGGGAACGAGCATGGCAACACCCCACGTCGGTGGAATGGCTGGCTTGCTGCTGAACGCTGCACCTTCTCTCACAGTGGCGGACTATCACCGTGAAGATCACGACGAAGGCGATTCGCTTGTCGGCGGAGATGGTTCGGCTGCATACGGGCAATTCGATGATTGGGAAACGGCCAACTACTCTCGTGTTCACGAACTTGAACTCATCCTTGAACTCACGGCAACATACGAAGGAATGGCCAATTCGTGCGAGGCTGGTAACGATGACGATGCATGCAACGACGTTCCTGCTGAGTGTTACCGGTCAGCCACTGGTCGTTGCCATGATTGGCGGGTTGGTCACGGACTTACCGATGTCGATGCGGCCGTAGCTCTTGCTCGAACGCTCCAATTAATGCGAGATCAGAATGGTGACGGGATCGTTGATCACCCAGAGTACAACGTCTGGGATGCGTACGAGATTTATGATGCCCTTCGAACAGAGGAATCCATTTCAGTTGATACAGACCGTGTCCGACATGCGTGGAAAGGTGATTGGAACAACTTCAACAACGGCCAAGATGGCCTGGTCTATTACACCGAAGATGCCCATTATGTTTGGATTCCAAATGGCAGTTACAACATGGTGGTTCGATTTTCACCAACCGAAGTTGATGTGGAAACGGCCCAAATCGGCAATTTACAGATGGAAGTTGACCTCGGTGATGATGGATCGAATGATGCACAGGGCCAGGGTACTCGTGTTTCGGACACATGGATTTACGACCTCGATGTGGACTCTTCTCAGTGGGGTACGTGGGCTGCGTTCGATGTAACCGGTCAAGCGATGGCTTTCCTCGGATTGTTCGAGGACGCAGAATTCTTTGAAGCAAGCATCCCTTACACCGTTGACGTCGTACTTTCACTCGACCTTTCAACCCCTGTAGACATCTCCATCCCACAACGCCCTGACTTCTATTCCGACCTCGATCCAACAACCCGTTCGGACAATTGGGATGACGCCTATGAAGGCCAACTTACCTTCACACGACCAACCTACAACCAGTCAGCACTCATGCAGGTCATTTCACCAAAGGTGATTGCAGAGGAGGGAGAACAGAATTTCTTTGGCGCTCTTGGCAATGTGTTCGCTGAATACACAGGTGCCTCGATGGTGTTCGGATTGTTCGCACTGCTTTGTGCTCTTGGCGTCGGCTATGTTCTTCGGAACACTCGAGAAGATCAACCGCTCACATTGACGAATGAGCCTGTTGATGCAGAATTAGAAGGCTAACTCAAAGTGGGTTGTCCGGAATAGTTCCCTTGTGGTCAGATGCAGGCAATGCTTGTAAATCTGCGAAGGTCAATTGGTCAGGTGGCGCTTCATTTAACGTCGTCAACCGCTCTTTCATTTCCATTCGTACGTGGAAATCGATGCGACCTTTCGTTCGAGTCAAGTCGTAGGACAGTGGGTTAATTGCCTCGATGATTTGGCTTTCGAAGTCATCTTTGACTCGGCTTCCACGCCAAAGTGAGTAGCCCCATCGGAAGGCGATTCCAACAACTGCTGCACCATACAACAGCATGAGAATTGAAGTTGCAAACAGGACGGCGTTGCCTGAGCGTGATTCGTCGAGGAGATTCCTTCCAATCAAGAACACCAATCCAATGCCAACCAGCGGCTTGAGGATGCTTTCCAGCCATTGGTCAACGGGGACCAATCGGCCTTTTGCCGGGTCGACGAATACCAAATCAGATTCAAAGGCGGTGTTCATCACACTCAATGCCCCTAAGAGGACAATGTAGAGGCCAGTGGCGACACTAAGTTCAATGACCCATGAATCAAGGTTGAAGGTCCAATGGACAATGAGCCAAGCGAAGAGACCCAAAAATGCACCTTGCGGAACGTGGTTAAAGTGAGTGACGTGCTGAGAGAACTCATTCATTTTTGTTGCGTCTTGTGCTGTGCCTCTGTGGGGTTTTGGGATATGGATGATCTGCCAATGCATCAGTTTCTCGATCGCCGTCAAGCCTCTCACCAACAACCGCCTGCGGATGAGAAGCATCTCAATCAAAATGAGCATCGGTAGCCCAAGAAGAATAACGGGTAATGCCATGACCGCCGCAAGTGGGAAGATGATGATGGTTGGCAACAAGAGAAAATGTGAGAGCGTCAAAGGATGAAACAGGTCCGCTTCAATCAAACGTTGCTGGCTCGGTTGGATGTGAAGGCTTCGTGCCACATCGTCCAGCGTCGCACGAAACGGGGCGACCTGCCGCCCAGCATCGATGATTTGTAGCACTGTGTTCCGATACTGAGATTCTTCGTGACCAGTTCCAGTGAACAACCGCCATGCAATTCTCATTGGCAAGGCAAGGAAGAGCGGGATTGACAGCAATCCAAGCGCCCACAACAATGCATTGACATCGACATCAGCCATGATACCCCTCACGCCAGCCTATGGCTGAGCCCGTTTCAAACATTGGGGCTATGTTCGAACATGACCTAAGATTCATGACCTTTCTCGGTTGCACACCGGTCATGGCAAGAATCGCTGTCACGGATGGTATGGCAAAAGATGCCGTTGCTCTGCTTGAGGAATCCGGTCATGAAGTGGTTCTTGGGGCCATTTCTGCTGATGATTTACTGAACGGGGCCCTTTCAGAATTTGATGCCATTGTTGTTCGAAGTGCTACGAAAATTCCTGCTGCTGTCATTGAGGCAACAAGCGACCGGTTGCGTGTTATAGGACGTGCAGGGGTCGGAGTTGATAACATCGATATTGAGGCTGCTGGCCAGTCCGGTGTACCCGTTGTCAATGCGCCTCGTGCTTCCACTCAATCCGTTGTTGAGTTGACCATTGGACATCTTCTGTCATCCTTACGACACATACCTCGTTCAGATCGTGGTCTGCGCAACGGCCAATGGGAGAAAAAAGCCATGAAAGGAACTGAACTTTCGGGGAAGAATCTCGGTTTGATCGGTTTCGGCCGCATTGCGCAAGGTGTTGGCACCATCGCACAAGCCCTCGGTATGGACGTTCACACCTACGATCCCTACCTCCCTCCGAAAGTGGCCAAAGCACAAAACACAATTCTTCACAAAAATGTCGACACTCTCTTCGCCAATTGCACGCACATTTCGATTCACTGTAACTTGAACGATGAAACACATCACTTGGTGAACGCAAAGCGCCTGGCTCTGATGCCGGGGCGGTCGAACGACGGCATCGATTGTGGCAACCACATCGTGAACTGCGCCCGAGGCGGCATTATTGATGAAGCGGCCCTGCTTCAAGCGCTTGAGGCCGGTGTTCTTTCTTCCGCTGCTCTTGACGTGTTCGAAATCGAGCCCATCCCTGCCGATGCCCCACTTCTTCAGCATGCGAACTTCCATGGCACACCTCACATCGGTGCTGCTACAATGGAAGCTCAAGCACGTGTTGGCCTCGACATCGCCCTCGCTATAATGGCCGTCCTCGATGGGAAGAAATGTGACACAACGGTCAACGCCCACCTGCTCGGCTGATTCACTTTCACTTGAATCATCGAGGGTCATGCGAAAGATGGTTGTCTCCCATTCGATGCTTTGTGCATGGGTCGAACAGTACCAACATGGCGGATGCGCATTGAAGATGAACTGAGGGCATTGGAGCCATTCCGTCGGGCGCTTCCTTCGACGGAAAAACGACTGTTTGATGAATTGTTGACAGGGGTTCGGAATCGAAGAACTGCTGGTGGTATGTTGCCATCACATGAAGTTTGGAAGCCGATGCTCCTGTCCATGATTGTTGAAGTGATGGCGCAAAATCAGCACTTACAACGGCGCATTGAGGCCCTTGAACACAACGGGTTGGGTGGGCATGAACGGGACGATTCTTGATGTTCAGCCCGCTCAGAATGGCACCTCGCTGGATGTGTGGTTGGTCGACGATGCGAATGGGTCGATGAAGGTCAATGTCCCTTGGTGTCCCTCAATCCATGTTCATGCAACTCGGCAGCGATTGAAGCATCTCTGGGCGTGGTTGGAGCAACCCGAAATCCGAGACCGGTTCGGACTCGGCATGATGCGGATTCACCGATCACGTTTGTCGCTTGATGCGTCTGAGGTCGATGAAGTGCTCGAAATCGATGTCCATAACAGTTGGAATTTGAGGAAAGCAGCCACGCACATCGAGTCGAGAGGCCAGTACCAACATTTTACCCTGTATTCCGTTGATGCCCATTTGGCTCAGCGTTTTCTCGTTGAGCACCGTGTGGCTCCGTTTCAAAAAGTCGTTTGGGTCGATGGTGTGTTCAATCACGAAGGTATGAATGACGACATGAACCCAACACTCGACATCCTCCACATGGCGTTCGTCTACAGCACGGCAAACGGTTTTCACACTGCGGATGCTGAACTTGAACGGGTTGAATTTCGTACATGTACCTCGGAGGGTACATGCGATGCCACCTCACTGCCAACAGTGAGCATCACGCGTGATCTTGCTCGATGCCCATCTCACTTTCTCAATCAACTGGAAGCCACAATGGCGGAACTTGACCCTGATGTTGTCGTTACGCATGGTGGCGATGGACTCCATTTTCCTGCGCTGATGCGATTAGCTCGGGTGTCAGGTGTTTCACTCTCCTTGAGCCGAGATGGTCGTCCTTTAGCAGCACGAACTTCAGCACGGACCCTGCACTCTTACGGGCAAACCTTGCACAAAGATGGCTACATCCCTCTGTATGGCCGGTTGCACATTGACAGAGTGGGGAGTTTTATTGTTCGCGAGGGCGGGTTGCAAGGCTTGTTCGAACTTGCGCGTCACTCGCAACAATCGCCTCAAGATATCTCTCGACTTTCCCCCGGTTCGGTGATCAGTGCCATTCAAATGCGCACTGCGATGGAAGATGGAGTGCTGGTGCCTTGGAAAAAGAATCGACCAGAAGACACGAAGACAGCATGGTCGCTTCTTCACGCAGATCGCGGCGGGCTCTATCTCGACAGCAAACCCGGTGTGTATTCCCATGTGATTGAATTGGATTTCGCAAGCCTCTTTCCGAGCATTATCGCCACGCGAAACATTTCAACTGAAACGCTCAATTGCCCCTGCTGCCAAACGGAGGGTGCTTCATCCTCTGCGGCTTTTGTCCCCCTCCATCCCGATGAAGCAGAACGTGTCTTCACCGAACGACATGCACGGCGCCACTTCGGCGCAGGCTTGTTTCCTGTTCGTTCGTCTAAAGCGCTCCCAGTGCCCGGTTTACCATCGCATACTTGCGCACGTGTCCATGGTTTTCTTGGACGCATCGTTGCGCCCCTCATTGAGCGTAGAAGGTTCCTGAAAACGCTTGTCCGCAGGAAAGGTGACTCCTTCGATCAACAACAAAACGCTCTCAAATGGTTGCTCGTCACATGCTTTGGTTACACTGGTTACAAGAACGCTCGGTTCGGACGCATTGAGGCGCATGAAGCCATTTGTGCATGGGCGAGGGACATTCTGCTCGAGACCATCGACATGGCAGAGCAAGATGGTTGGGAGGTTCTCCATGCCATCGTCGATTGTGTCTGGATTCAGGATCGCCGGCAACGAACATCAGAGGAACGTGTGCATGACGCACATGCGTTTGCTCAGCGGGTGACTGAGAAAGTAGGCATCCCACTCGAGTACGAAGATCAGTATCGATTCATCGGTTTCGTACCAAGTCGAGTTCACGGAGCAGGTTCGCTGACGAAATACTGGGCCTTTGGGCAACACGGATTCAAGTTACGTGGTGTCGAAGAGCGGCAACATTCCACATGCACATGGATTGCCAACATGCAACGTGCAGCGCTCCAACTTTTGGTTGAACATTCTGATGAGATCCACGGCCTTCCAACACTGGCCGGACAACGAGCAGTGGCGCAGTTGTTGCACAGTGAACTCGATTTACTTCGCAGCAATGAAGTGGCGCTGGAAGAACTTGTTGTCGCCCGTCGAATCAACCGTGAGCTCGACCAGTTTGACGTGGCGACTTTAGCTCATGCTGCCCTGCTCCGTGGGCGGCTCCACGGCGTCACGATCCCACCAGGCGGCAAGGTGAAATTCGCTGTGATTGCATCGAAAGGGACGGTCCAGCATGAGCGTGTGATTCTTCTGGAAGAGCTGATGTCGAGCCATCCTCGAAGGGAACGGCCGAACATAGAGCACTATCAAGCCCTCGCAATCCGCGCCATATGGGCCATCTTGTCTCCCTTCGGCTGGGATGAGGAAGAAGTTACGACAGGCCACAAACGCATCACACTCGAATCATTCACTGCATGATTGAGACTTTCTCTCATTCAATCAGGTGGTCTGTTCGCTGATCGCTTTTGGCATCAAGTCCAGTGTACCGATTGAGATTCATTCCGTGTTGAGGCCATTGACCGATGGCGCCACTTGGCTGGTGCGAAAGCCAACGCCGTATGTTTCGTCCTCGACCATGGACATGTTCTAACAACTGGTGAGTTGCTTGCCGTTCGACCATCCTCAGCAGTTGTTGGTGGCGCTTCGACTCTGGTTCATGCCGGGTGATGACGAGGACAGCGGTGTTGTTCCGTTGTGCTACACTGTGCAATTCTTCGATGATCTGTCGCATTAAGCATCGAGCCTCATGGTCACTAACTTGCCGGTCAAGATGCATTGCAATTGGGGCGTCAATGACCACCAAAGGTGCTGCGGTGATGGAGACCTCACGCCCGAGCCGTTCCACAAGTGTGGCCAGTTGGTGAACGGTGAACCCCCTCCCTACATACAGGCGATGCAAGTGTTCCCGAGCCGACGAATCCCGCACTGGGAAACGGTTGAGGATACGCGTAGGGTTCATTCGGGATGCTCCATCAATCCAATGCACGCATTCGCCTTGCATCAACGCCGCCACCGTCCAAGCCTCAGCATATCTTCGCATGCTGCGGCCCGCATGGCCGTAGCCACGCAGATGGTAGACATGCCCACGCATCGGGGCAATCACATCGAGGTCGAGGTTCACTTCTCTACGTTGAACTGGTGCATAGGTTGCCATACTTTGGAAGGTTGAGAATGAGGCCCTCTTTCCTTCGCCTCACCCGTCGGATGAAAGTGAATGTAATCACGCTCCTTCACGTCATCAACTTGAAACACCGTGGGCAATGGAGACGATGCATGAGGGCGGACGATGTGCAGCCCTCTTCGGAAGAAGAAAGAATTCTTGTTCACTGTGACCTCGACGCTTTTTTTGCCTCGGTCGAAATTCTTCATCGTAGCCTTGACCCCAACCGACCGCTGATCATTGGCTCAGATCCACAAGGTGGACGAGGGCGTGGAATTGTTTCCACATGTAATTACGCTGCGAGGACCTATGGCATCCGTTCCGCCATGCCGATTGGCGAGGCGTGGCGGCGATGTCCAGGTGCACCATTTGGTCCAGGGCATTACATCAATGGCACGCGTGGACTGTACAGCCGTGCTTCTCGAAAGGTGATGGCCATATTGCGGGAACCTGCGCAACATTTTGAAAAGGCTGGAATCGATGAGGCCTATCTTGACATCACTCAAACAGTGGATGGTGATTGGGATGCTGCTTATGCACTGTGCCGCGAGTTGCAATCATCAATCGAGGACCAATTGGGATTGACTGCTTCCTTTGGGATTGCTCCGACCAGAATCCTCGCTAAAATGTCGAGTGAGATCAACAAACCAAATGGTATTTTCCGACTCCTTCCGGACGAAACCTTGGATTTCTTCACGGGCCGTTCATTGAGGGATGTGCCAGGGATCGGTCCAAAACGGGCCACGCAATTGGCCGAATGGGGATTCAATAGTGTGGATGAGGCCTATGAGCTCGGTGAGTTGGCGCTTGGGCGAATCGCAGGCGAACGGTTTTCATCGTGGTTGGTCAACGTCGTGGATGGTTCGACAAGTCGGGAAGTCAGTCCATTGAGGAGCCGAAAATCCATTGGCAAAGAAAACACCTTTGGCACGGACCAAACCGATAAAGAGCATGTTCTCCAGCATCTCCAATCACTTGTTCATCATGTGATGACGAAAGCAAAATCTATTGGCGTAGCAGGTCGATTATGCGAAGTGAAGATCCGGTACACTGGTTTTGAAACGCACACGCACGGCCGTTCAATTCCAGTAGCGATGGATGATGTCGATGTGTTTGCTCGCCTTGCAGAGCGATTGTTTGCATTGAATGTCGATCACAAACGGTCCATCCGTTTGATCGGTTTTAGGTTGGGTCAACTGGCGATGCCATCGACCCGGCAGGCGAAGCTTCTGCTCGAAGAAGAATAAATCACTCAAGCGAATGCATTCGTGTGAGGATTGCTGTGAATGCTTCAAGTGATTCAGGAATCTTGACACCACTTACTGGCTGGTTGAGTGAGATTCCTTGCTCTTTCTTGTAGCCCCATGTGTCACCGTTGAATGTTTGAAGCGTCGAAGACAACGCTCGGAGAGCGTCACCTTTCTCAGTTCCCATAGCGACCTCTGGGTGGGCCTGCTCAGGGAAAGCATCGACATCAACAGCTGATGCCTCGTAGATGGTGGAGGATACGTGATGGGTAAAGAATGGGCAAACCGGAGTGAACGCTGACATAAAGTCACGAACCACGCGGTGGAGTGTCCATGCAGCGTTTGTATCCTCATCGTAAAGTCGTGATTTGACCATCTCAAGGTAATGGCTTGGCAATACGCCCGTTCCGAATGTTTTGAGGGCCTGTGTCGCTGTGTAAATGTCGAGGGTTTCCCACGCTTTTTGGACCGTCTCCATGGTTGCTTGGAACTCTGCCAAAATCCATTCATCTTCAACAGCGAGGCCATCGGGACATGTATCGAGGTCTTGAGGTACATCAAACTGGGATGCAAAGCGGGCCACGTTGAACAGCTTTGTCAAAACGCCAAAGTATTTCTTTTCAATTTCTTCAGGGTTGATGTGGAAATCGTCGCCAACTTGAGCGTCGCAGGCTTTCCACAAACGGAAACATTCGCTACCAATTTTGTTCGCCCGCAGGCTCACGGTCTTGTCAGGGCCTTTGACCTTCCACGATCCAGTTCGGCCGCCTGCTCCACATTCTAATACGGAGTCGGCATCGATACCGTTGCCAAGCGACTTGCTCATCTTTCGGCCCCAAGGGTCCATGCCCAAACCATCAATCCAAACATGTTGGAAACCTGGCTGATCGAGCAAAAGGGTGGATTTCAGTAATGTGTAGTAAAGCCATGTGCGAACGATTTCTTTTCCTTGGGGTCTCAAGGCCGTTGGGAATGCCTTCTCAAACACGTCCGGATGGTTGAGGTAGCCGCTTACGAATAGGTTAGAGTTCGATGAGTCCATCCATGTGTCGAACACTTTTTCTTCGCCCACGACAGTGCCGAGGTCTTTTTCCATCTCTGAAAACGTACCGAGTACTTCTCGCGATGAGCGATCAAGAACTTGACTTCCCTCCGGTGGTGACTGGCACCAAGGTTGGACATACATTCCAGTTGGAGGAACAATGATTTTGTCATCGTCATCACAATACCAAATTGGAATTTCCGTGTGGTACCAACGTCGCCTCGAAATTGGCCAATCAATGCTAATGTTGTCCATCCAGTCAAGAAGGAACTGCTTGTTTCTTGGTGGATGAAATTCCATCGAATCTGCATGTTCTTTGATGCGATCTTGTGTGTGGGTTTGACGTACATACCACTCTTTCAACAAAATAATCTCGACTGGATTCTTTCCTCGCTCTGAAACTGGAATCTCTTGTTCCCGTTCGACGACATTGACCAATCGTCCTTCGGTTTCGAGGTGCTCAATGGCTGCAGATCGTGCTTCGAGGACTGTCTGCCCAGAAAACGGTCCTGCAAGTTCGGTCATTCGCCCATCGAGATTGATGGCTTGGAACGGTGTGAGGCCGAGTTCACGAAACACAGCCACGTCGTTCTGATCGCCAAAAGAACAGACCATTAGGACACCGCTGCCAAAGTCAGACTTCACCGATGGGTGCGTTTTGATTTCGACGCTCGTTTCACGACCATGAACGGGCATTGGCAATTGAATGCGCTTTCCGACCAAGTGGCTGTAGCGTTCGTCATCGGGATGAACCACGACCACGCCACAGGCGCAAATCAATTCTGGACGGGTCGTCGATATGACGATCTCCGTTCCATCCTCACACGTCCACTGTACATCGATGAGTTTGGTTCGGCGTGGCAATCGTTCAACTTCCGCATCGGCAATGGTGGTTCCTTCGACAGGGTCGTAGATGTTCGGGCGCAAGTCTTCGATGATGGCTCCTTTCTTGAACAATTCAATGAAGATCGATTGAGTGACGGTCCGGTATTCTGGTGAATCGGTAAGGTACTCGCGGTCATAGTCGCATGAGAGGCCAACCCTACGGGCGGTTTTCCTCATAGCTTGTGTGAATTCCTCAATGGTTGTTTTACACATTTCTAAAAATTCAGCACGGTCGTATGTCTTCATCTTTCTCTTCGTGTTCTTTTCCACAGTGAATTCGATGTTGATGCCGTTGCGGTCGACGCCCCATGGGAAGTAGACTTCCTTTCCGAGCAAACGTTGCGATCGAGCAATAACGTCGATCATCGAATATTGTGCTACTGCGCCGATGTGCCACGTGCCTGATGGGTATGGTGGAGGTGTATCAATAACAAAGAATTCTTTCCCACTTTCAGGTTTGAATGCATACCTGCGTGCGTAGACCTGTGGGTCTTCTGTATGCGCTTCTTGGATTCGCTTTTCAAGGTCAATCGACCATCGTTTATCGCTTAGTCTCGGGGCTGGCATGTGCCTCACCTGGCCCCGCACGCATCAATGGAGCGGGTCCATTTGGGGCTGACAGGGCTCACCTTTCAAACCAACGGGTAGCCCGAATGGACTCCGAGTTCTTTCTTCCTAATTTCAAAATGAGTGGACAATTCGTAGGTAGGGCTTTGAAGTGTGTGTGCCCCCAGTGATGTGAAGGGGGTTCACCATGCCTAGCGACGGAGCATCAAAATCACCAGAAACGGGAGGTGAAAGCGTTGCAGGTCGCGTATCCAACCTTGCAGAATACAGCCGCTCTCGCATCCAGTCGAGTGCCGTGGATTTGTCCGCTCGGGTGAAGGAATTCAAGCCAAAAGACGCTCTCGATGCGGTCCTTGAAGCACCTGATCGATTCAAGAGAGAATGGCAGAAAAATGGAGCAACGGGCGCCATAACTCGCTTCCCACTTGTGACCGTTGTAATTTTCCTTATGATGACAGCCTTTTTTGTGACACAATCTGGTTTTCTCGACAACACACGGTTCGATGATGATTTAGATAATTCAGCACTCAACGTGAACGGAGATTTAGAAGTCTATCTCCCAGACGGTTCGGAAATTGCCAAGTTGCTCGGCAAAGTTGAGGAGGATTGGACCACAAACGTCATGGTTGTTTACATCGAAAGTGATGACCGAAACATCACCGATCAACGCATTCTCCAAGAAATCAGCTATGTTGAAAACAAACTCAACCCAGAGATTTCCGATCCCAGTGATGACGTTATTTACATTCTTTCACTCTCAACCGTCCTCAAAGAAGTGAATTCCAGCGCTCCCCGAGTTCGCAAGGCATTTATTGACCAAATTGGGCAACTTGGGTGTGGTGTCCAGCAGGATGACGATTGCGCTAGCTCCGAGTTGACTGATGCACTCAACAGCATTCTTGACGACACAACCGCCACCTTGGAAGGTGGCTACGAAATACCGTCGCAACAAACCATTGACCTGATCATCAGTGAGATGTACGAGGATGATGGCACACCGACGCCTGGTCTTGACAAATTGGCACGAGATATTAGCGATGGTGCAGTGGATATTCCTGATGGGAAACTCGACCGAGCAATCATGGCGATTGCAGTGACAGAGGACAAACCAGCAAAGGAAATCATCGAAAACACCCAAGAACTTCTCGATAACATCAGCAAGACCCCACGCCCCTGTGAATTCAATCCTGATGGCACCCCTGCGACTGCTGAGATGTGCACATGGGATGACTTTGAATTGACCATGACGCTCACTGGCCCGGTACCAATCACAAATGCAGTGACAGAATTTTCGTTTGAATTGTTTTGGTCCATTTTCCCATTGGCCGTCGTGCTCGTGGCAATGGGTCTGTTTGTCTTCCACTCTGACTTGTTGCAAGCAGGCATCACTGGAATTCGTCCCATTCAAGGGATTAAGGTCGTAATCATTGCAGGTTTACCAACGCTTTGCGCCGTGTTTTGGACACTGGGGATCATCGGTTGGACTGGTTATGAGGTCACGATGACGGTGATTATTGTTGGGCCGATTCTACTGGCACTCGGGGTGTCTTATGGATTGCACATCACCAATCGATACGCCGAAGAAGGCGGAACGAAATCTGAGAAAATGAAAGCATCGTTGTCATCGACTGGAAAGGCGGTCTTCCTATCTGCGATCACCACTGTGATTGGATTTATTTCCCTGGTATTCACGCCAATGGCACCAATTCAGACGGTTGGTATTGCTTTATCTGGAGGAATCGTGGTGGTCTATGTATTGACGATGTTTATGGTTCCAAACCTTACATTACTCCTGGATTTGAGAAAGCCAAAACATCCACCGCTTCGGGCGTTTGAGGTCCTTGTTGACATTCCAGTCAAAAGAAACGTTGGCGTCATTGGATTATTTGTTATGCTGATTTTGTTTTCCGCAACCGTTGGCCAAGCAAATGTCGAGGAAAACATCGATCTACTTGGCATGGCACCTGAAGAAGAACTGCCAGTCATCAAGATGAAGCAATACAGCCGTGAATTTAGTTCAGGTCAAATCGGTATGGTTTTGATTGAATCCAACATCAGTGGGGATACCAATGATAATGATCAATCAAACGATGACCCCGCTGCGAATTTACAAGCAATTGACGAACTTGAAGGGCTCCTCAATACAGTGGACGATACCACGGCGGTATCGATTGTGTTTTTGATGAAATCCACAGGTATTGCGCCCACCGTTTCTGGTGCTGGAATCAATGAAATTGTTCAGGCAAATCCTTTGATTCCCCAAGATATCAAAGACACAGCGGCAGTCTTGTTAGACAATTCCGTGACGCAAGACGCTTCGTTCTGGGATCTGCTCATGGCCCCAGATGACTTTGGCCTTCCAGGTGGCCCTGAAAGCGAAATTTTCCTTCTCAATGTCTTCTATTCGTCCATCACCGATGAAACACGAGAAATCTTCATCAGCAAAGATTTCAGTCGGAATTTGATTTATGTCGATATGCCATATCTTCCAGTTGCTGCAACAAGCGGAATGGTTGACGATGTCAACGGATACGCACGAGGCTTCTCGACACCCTACCAAGGAGACCAAGCGAATGAACTTGCAGGCGTTGCTTCAACAGCAATCGAAGTCAACGAACTGATTGTTGCCTCACAATGGACTTCTCTCGGCTTTGCTGTCGTTTTGACGCTGATCACCCTCGCCATTGTTTTCAGGGATGTGAAGTACTCAATTTGGACCACATCTCCGGTCATTGCCACCGTTGCCATGCAATGGTTGGTGATGTGGCAACTGGATGTTCCGTTGTCACTGGTCACGGTGATGATTGGATCAATTCTTGTCGGTGTTGGTGTTGACTTTTCGATCCACATTGCTAACAGAATCAAGGAATTGGGCGGTGGCATCGAGGCAATTCGTAGTGCTGCCATCGGAACAGGTATGTCCTTATTCGAAGCGGCTGTTGTTACAACGCTTGGTATGCTCACCGCATATCAAATTCCGATTCCTGAAATCAAACCATTCGTCACTGTTATCTTGATTTTGCTGTGGGTTGCCGCAGCGAGTGCATTGATTCTTCTTCCAGCCATCTTTGTCACCCTCGAAAAAGCAGGACTGGGTGCGGTCGGTGGCAGAACTTCCATGGCGAAACGGCTTGGACTGGGCAATGCGAAAACGGTTGATATCGATGTACTTGACGCAGCATTGGTCGATGATGTCGTGGATGCTTGGTGAGGAACAGTTCATAGAAGCCCGACTTTTGGGTGAATCATGGTCAACTATTGGTTGATGAAATCAGAACTTGATGTCTACCCATATACTCAACTCGTGGCTGACGGCTCCACCCATTGGGACGGAGTTCGAAATTATCAGGCACGAAACATGATGCGCGATGCAATGAAGGTTGGCGACTTAGTTCTCTTCTACCATTCGAACTGCAAGCCACCTCACGTCGCAGGTGTTGCTCGGGTGTGTAAAGAGGGCTATCCAGACCACACTTCGTGGGATGCATCGAGCAATTACCACGATCCTAAATCAACTGCAGATTCACCACGATGGTTCATGGTGGACATTGAACCGGTGATGCAGCTGCCGGATTCTGTGTCATTGCAATCGGTTCGAGACAACCCTGCCTGTGAAAACATGCTGTTGATCCGCCGTGGTCAGCGCCTTTCAATCCAACCTGTGGATGAAGACGACTTCGACACCATTTTGACGATGGGCGGGGCATCGAGGGACTCCATCTAACTCAATGTTCAAGAATGGACTGCTAAAGCATGAACTGGTGAGGCAATGAAAACGCATCAAATTCCCGTCGCACCACGTGCATCGAACATTGAATACGCCATACGGGATGTTGTTGTTCCAGCGACAAAACTGGAAGAACAGGGGCACACGATCCTCAAGTTGAACATTGGAGACCCAATCGCCTATCCCGGCTTACCTACACCACAACACATGGTGGATGCCTATGCAGCAGCTCTTCAGGATGGACATAACGGGTACTCGCCTTCGTACGGGTTACCCTCACTCCGGGCTGCAATCGCTAAGGACGAACAGCGAAAGGGATGGCCTGCAAGTTCCGAAGACATCTATGTTTGTCACGGGGTGACTGAAGCGCTGCAGATACTCTTCGCTTCGGTGCTGTGTGAAGGCGACAAAGTTCTCGCACCAGGTCCACATTACCCACCATACATGGCCTACCCGCAGATGTACGGTGCGACGACCGTTGAGTACAGGCTCAAACCCAATGACGGCTGGCGCCTTGACCTCGATGACATCCGGGCGAAAATGGATGCTTCTGTCCGTTTACTTGTTCTCATCAATCCCAATAATCCATGCGGCAGTGTGGCGAATGCAGAAGAAATTGCAGGTGTTCTCGACATTGCCCGGGATTACCCTAACTGCATTGTTGTGGCCGACGAAATTTACGATGGTCTCGATTTCACTGGCGAACATGTGAGCGTGGCGAAGTGCTCAACAGATGTACCAGTTGTCTGTCTCAATGGGGTCTCTAAGGTCTACTATGCACCGGGTTGGCGAATCGGCTACATGGCGATTCATGATCCATCAAAGCGAATGTTGTTGGTTCGCGATGGAATTGAGCGCATGCTCCGCTCACGCCTTTGTGCTTCAACACCAGCCCAACTCGGCTATCTTGCTGGTTTGGAATCAGATCGCTCTTGGATGAAGGGCTATGCGGCAAAGGTTGTGCAGCAACGGGATATATGTGTGGAACGCATTCGCTCGATTGAAGGCCTCGAAGTGCAATCCTCGGGTGGCGCATTCTACATGTTTGTCAAACTCACCGATGAAAAGTGGGCACTCGATGATAAGCAGTTTGTGCTGGATTTGCTCCATGAAGAGCATGTACTCGTGGTGCATGGAAGTGGTTTCTCTCCAGAACTCGGCCGTGGACATTTCAGAATTGTTTACCTTCCCGAGGTTGGCGTACTCAACGAGGTCTTCGACCGAATTGAGAGGTTCTTAATCCGTCATCGCTAGTGTCACGTCGCCGATGTATTGATGTTTGATTGGTGTGACGCTGGGTTATGAATGGGAAGGCTCGTAAGGTAAGGTTGGCCTTGCTTTCCTCCATTTTCCTGATTCAACTGCTCCCTCAAGCGGCAGCGGCGAGCGTTACAGACGTAAACGATTTCCGTCTCGAGTACTTCTATCCGGCGATTGTTGCGTTTGCCATTGCTATTCCCGTATGGCGTTGGTTCATTCCAAACCAATTGGCTAACCTCCAAGTCGCCTTCGAAATTGATGATGACCTGTATGAAGTACACCGAATCACAAGAGATGTCGATGACGCCCGTGCGTTGCTACAAGAGGGTGGCACCGCATTCGGCGTTGGGCTCTACGTGATGGGCATGACAGGTGTTCTCCTGTTGATCACTGAATTACTGTTCGACGCAGATGTTTATTTCTTGCCGAATCTTTTCCTGATCGGAGTTTTGGTTCTCATTCCGGTGTTCATTTCACCTTGGGAGACTTTGAATGCACAACTGGTTGGCACTCGAAAATCCTCGGCTAAATCGAAGGGCTACGTGAAATTCGTTCGACGGTTAACCACTCTTCTGATTCTCCTTGGGGCCACGTTTGCGGTGGTCTTGTATGGAAGTTCCCAATCAACTGGTGCTGCCACAATCCGTCCTATTTGGGTGGCAGCCGCCATGCTTACCTTCATGGCACCAACCATCTTTGCCTATGGTCGAATCATGGGGGCCTCTTGGAACATGATTCTGATCAACAAGTGGCGAACCGCAAACGGTCGAGCAAATCCAATTGATCCTGATAAGCCCAGATTCCTCAACCGTTTGTTTTCTCTTTTGCTGGTGGTCTTCCTTCTCACCATGCCAATCACGGCCCTTAATGGAATCATCACAGTGTACCACATTCTCTTCAACGATGTTCCTGAACAGCGAGCTTTCGATATTCTCAACTACGGTGGTGTCCTTGGTTACATGGTCTTTGAACGCGTTGACCTCATTGCCCAAATTCTCTTTGAATGGCAATTCATCAAAGAATTACCTCAATTCCTTTCGCTTTACCTTTCGATGAACATTGCAATTGTCGGACTGGCGTTCATTTTCGAATTAACTCGTAACTTGGTCCTCGGTGGGCAGTCGTTTGGTGGCTTGTTTGGTGTGACCCTCGATACGCCGAGGGAAATTCGTACGGAGGTGGAAGCCCAATCGAGGCAATTGACGTTCGCCTTTGCTGGATTTTCCGGTTACACGGTTCTGCTGTTGATTTTGGTATGCTACAAAGAATTCGGCTCACTCATGCCATTCACTGACCTCTTGGAGGCTGATCGGTTTGGTTTTGATGAGCGTGCTCGCCTTGAAGCAACATGGATGTTCATTGCACTTGGACAAGCCGTGTTTTTGTTCACATGGGCATTGTCGATTATTCGTTTCCGTTCGCTTCGTTCATTGCGGTTTGACTTGAATCCAGATGAACGCAGGGAAGGTGCTGTTACCTTTGCACAAGGCGATTGGATGCGCACCCTCGTGGAGGAGGCCGCTATTGCGGAAGACCTCGATGCGCTGATTCAATTCCAAAACCGCTCCATTGAGGGAGACCCTTCGTTGGTTCGCCATGAAAAGGCACGAGCCCACATGTGGGAAATGGCGATTCGTGGGTTGTGGCCAAAAGCCATTGAAGAAGCCAAGAAAGTGCTCGCACAAGCTGGTGGAGATGATGATATCTGCAGAATGATTGTGGCAGTGGGTCACATGGCTTCGAGGCGTTTGGATGCTGCTCGAGAAGCACTCCACGGTTTGCAACAACCTGAAGGATATGATGAACCTGAATTATTGGCGTTTGTTTGTGAGTGGCTGGATCCCTGGCAAGGCACCGTTGAAGAAGATGATTTCTGGGATTGGGAGAACAATTCCTGCATCGACCATCTTCAGATCTTGATGCGTATGCTCCGTGGTTGGCAACCATCCCCTACTGACCAAACGATTCACAACGACCGCTTGACCCATGTTGCTCAACTCTCGATGGTTAGTTTGATGCGCGCTCAACGCCGACACGACGAGGCGTTGGAATTGTCACTTCAACTGGTGCGAGCAGAACCTCTCGGTGTCCGACCAAGAATTGCCGCTTCACTCTGCTTAATCGATAAAGGGGACTGGCACAGTGCTCGTTCCATATTGTCAGAACTCAAAGTCAGCGATGGCCAAGACCCTCGCGTGCTCGCGCTCGCTGCCATTCTCGGTCAATCCGTTGACAGTGAAGAATTGGAAGTGGCTCTTGCGGTTGGCGGTGGTCGAAAAGTTCGCCAGTGGATCAATGAGGCTCCAGTGAACCCAGTCGCAGGTCTTGTGGTGAAGGGTGG
>OBMK010000082.1_pt1 | contig 85964 bp, 118 predicted proteins | sample 1539081 | NCBI WGS metagenome assembly OBMK01 (sample SAMEA3355528, study PRJEB22509) | marine metagenome | biome: marine; feature: river plume; material: water | place: USA | collected 2010-08-07 | depth 0.5 m | reverse complement strand
CCTTAAGCCTGGGTTCGACTCCTAGTGCCCTTGCCAATTCGGAAATTGGCGCAGTGTAAAACGCTAATCTTATAAATACTTCCATAATAGGAGGGTATTATGAAAAAGTGTAAACACTGCAACTCGGACCACAATTTGTCTGGACACTCATGTCGAGTATGTAAAGACGGTATGTATCGTTATGACATGACCAGACTTGATATGTTGAAATTACATGAACAGCAAGATTGTAAATGCGCTTTGTGTGATAAAGAACTTGAAATGTTTATAGGTAGAAATGGTGGATTTATAGACCACTGCCATACAACAGGTAAAGTTAGAGGCATATTATGTAACAGATGTAACACTGTTATTGGTGGTATGGAGAATAAAAGCATAAACGACATTAATAAAATTTTGTCGTACATAGAATACGGAGATTAGCGCAGTCTGGTTAGCGCATCTGCTTTGGGAGCAGAGGGTCGTAGGTTCGAATCCTACATTTCCGACCAAATGGTCCCTTCGTCTATCGGTTAGGACGCTAGGTTTTCAACCTAGAAAGACGAGTTCGATTCTCGTAGGGACTGCCATTACTGGGAAGTAGATCAATGGTAGATCACTTGTTTTTGGTACAAAAGGTTGTAGGTTCGAGTCCTACCTTCCCAGCCAATTAATCTTGAGGAAATCCTCTGCGTATAGTCAAAGCTTTATATGCAGGGTAAGTATCATAGGTAACACCGTTTTCCTGATTTCCACCAAGGATGACATAATAGTCAATATCCTTTATAACCCTCGTTTCAATATAGAAACCAACGTGTCCTTGCCAACCCTGATTACCTCTAGGGAAGACAACTACGTCACCAATCTTGGGTTCATCAACTCTTTCCCCCCAGAATAAAAAACTTCTTGCCATTAAAGGTACTTCAGTGACACTTCCAGATCCTAGAGTGTTGTTCTCTTTTAGAACTGCATTCACAAATGCGGCGCACCACTGAGTTTTTGATGGATCTACACCAGTGAACTCTTTGAGAGTTTGTCTATCTCTGATCTCGTGCATACCATAGAAACTATGTGCAGTCTTAACATATTCGTATTGGGGATTAGTGGGTCTGTTGGGGATCTTAAAAGATCCTACAGTTTCACATGCAAGAAGGACATTTCCTGCCACTAGTAGGCAAATAATTCGTAATAATTTCATAAAACATATTGACTCTCGTTGTAAAGTGTGCTATATTTATAGAGTAAGACGAATCAGAGAAACGAAAGTGAAATATAATGAAATATGAACGTGCAAAGACTATCTTGACTAAAAGAGCAGAAGATTACTACGGTAAGACTTTTGATTGGATTATCGAATCTATGGATAATGGTTTTGATGAAAACATGACTGTTACACAAGCATATGAAGCTTATAAAATGCATAATGGATATGTTTGGTGTGGTATTGATGGTGTTGACTGGGTTCTTAAAGAAAACTTAAAATAATTCATTTTAGGGCTTGACATTTCCCAAAAATAGTGTATATTATAAGAGTAAGTTAAGAATCAGTAGAAAGAAAGAATCAATATGTTTAGAATCCCTAATTTTCACCAACAAGAACTAGAATTCTCACAAGCGTGGGAAATCATGACTCAACACGGTCAAGGCGACTGTCTTGAAGGTATGAACGCAATGAACCGTGCTTGGGATGAATACATCGCAAGTCAAGACGCTTTGTTCAACGGTGACGTTCAAGTCGTCGCTTTCGAAGATGATGAAGAATTCTTCGATCACTACGGTACTGAGTGTAACGCTTATAACGTTGTTCACGAAGGTATGAGTCAATTATTTGGAGAGGCTGCATAACATGGCATATATTTCACAAGAAGACAAAAAAGCTCTCGCACCTGCAATCAAAGCAGTATTGAAAAAATACGGTGTGAAAGGTTCTATCGCAATTAACCATCACAGTTCTTTGGTTGTAAATATCAAATCTGGTGTTCTGGATTTTCTAGGTGCGTCTCAGAAGTACAATGATCATCGTGCAGAGTGGCGTGGAGACATGCCCCACAAAGTTGGTGGTTATCTTCAAGTGAACACTAGCTGGTGTGAACAGTGGATGGAAGAGATTGGTGAAACCAAGATCTCAAAGTTCTATGGTGAACTCATCAAAGCAATGAAAGGTACAGGTTGGTACAACAATTCTGATATCATGACTGACTACTTTGACATTGCATATTACACTGATATCAATATTGGTAAGTGGAACAAAGATTACGTACTGGAAGCTTAATGAAAGTACGTGACTTCATAGTCGAACCCTGCGAGATCTCTGTCATCAGAGATTTCGTTGAGAAGTGGCACTATAGTGGAAACGTCAATGGTTTGAGAGTTGGACAATGTTTTGCAATGTACAACGATAAAGAACTTATTGGTGGTATGATCTACGGTGCACTTGGGATGGCGAATGCATGGAAGAAATATGGAGAGACTGAACAAGACGTTATTGAACTCCGTAGACTTTGTTGCATTGACGACACCCCGAAAAATACTGAGTCCTTTTTCATTGGTCACACACTGAGATGGTTGAAAAAGAACTCACCACATAAGATTGTAGTTTCCTATGCGGATGCGCATTATGGACACGAGGGTACAATCTATAAGGCGACTAACTTTGAACATCGTGGTATGACTGCGAAATCAAGGATCATCAAATTTGGTGAAAGAGAATACCACGACAAGGCGATTAGAACATATTACACTAATAAAGACGGTGTTAAAAATCTGAAACCCTTTGCGCAACGTGTTAAGGATGCACTTGAGACTGGCGATGCCTTTTATCAAGAACGTCCACCAAAACACATTTATGTAAAAAAGTTGAAAAAAAAGTAAAAAAGAGCTTGACAAACGAGATTGTTTGTTGTATAGTATCTAAGTGATTTAGGAGATATATTATGAATCAGATTGCCCACGATATCGCAGTGCTTGAAAACTTAGTCATCGCAATGAATGAAGGTGCGAGTGACGAAAAACGTATGGCGTTATGGAACGTCGAAAAACTTCTCATAGAGAAGAAAGATGCCTTGATAAATTTTGAATATGAAATGGAGAATGTGAATGCCTAAATCAATGAGAATCGAAGATATGTTTGATGATGAAACACTAGACGCAATGGATGACTCTGCAGGAGTTGATCGATTGACAAAGAATGGTGACTTTCACCTTTACTACGATCTAGGTGAGGGAGCGAAAGGTTGGAGAGAAACTAGTCTAGAAGACTATGGTCTCGACTCCATGGCCTTTGCAACTGGCAATCTAGACTTCGACTAAATATTATGGAATGGGTTATAGTCCTTTTCTCACTGTTTGTGGGAATCATTGCCATCTTCTGTTTGATAAAATTCTTTATCGGATTTGTTGCATGGTCGTGGCGTAACTCATTCCTAATACTCGCAGTACTAATCATCATAACATTATTAATAATACACTCTCCTTAGCTCAGTTGGATTAGAGCAAGTGCCTTCTAAGCACTAGGTCGCACGTTCGAGTCGTGCAGGGGAGGCCAACAACATAAGGGAGACATCATGTCGTTTGATTTCGAATTCACTAAAGATCAATTAAATGAAATTATCGAAGATGATGCCGACAACTGGTATGACGCACTATGTGAACTACTACCAAAATACGGTATCACCACAGAACGTAGAGTTGCCCACTTTTTGAGTCAATGCGCTCACGAGAGTGGCGGATTTAGACGTTTAGAAGAAAACTTAAACTATTCTGCAAAAGCACTACGTGCAGTATTCGGACGTTACTTTGGTGACTCCCCGAAACGTGATGCAGATGAATATCACCGTAAACCAGAACTGATTGCAAACTATGTGTATATGGACGAGTTCCGTAAATACAAAATGGGCAATACTCAAGACGGTGACGGATGGTTGTTCCGTGGCCGTGGCCTCAAGCAATTGACAGGCCGTGAAAACTACACACGCTTTGGTAAGTCAGTCGACATGACTGCAGAAGAAGCGGCAGATTACGTTGCAACACCTGCAGGGGCAATTGAAAGTGCCTGTTGGTTCTGGAATGCAAACAAACTAAACAAAATCGCAGATACCGATGATGTCAAAAAAATGACGAAGAAAATTAACGGTGGCGCAATCGGTCTTGATGATCGTCTATTCCGTTATAACCATGCCATCAAGATCCTTGGTGGTGACGGTGTTTCTGTCGGTGCAGTTGAAGACGATGAAGATATCATGGATGTATTAGATGATATCGGTGTACTTCGTAAAGGTTCACGTGGTGAAGGTGTAGAAGCAATGCAAACTGCATTGGGCATCGATCCTGCAGACGGTATCTTTGGTAGAGGTACAGAAAAGGTATTGATGGAATTCCAACGTGAAAATGATCTCGTACCTGATGGGGTAGCTGGTCCTGCAACTTTCGAGTTAATGTTTAACTAAAAGTATTTCTTCATTATGATGAAACAATGGAACATGGACATCACACCAAAATGTGAGGGCGGTTGTCAACTCTTTGTATCTTCAAGGGGTACAGTCCGTCCTTGCTATTGGATTAGTGAAGCCAGTGAAGAGAAGAAAATATTTGATGAATCGGATGATTGGAACTTAGACAAAACTTCTATGGATGATATAGTAAATATACATCTCAAAAAGTTCGTAGAAGACGTTAAAGAAAATCCTTTCAACGGTTTAAAGGTTTGTTTTTATGAATGCACGGAAAAATATAAAGATTGAACTCACGTCTAGGTGTTTTCAAGCTTGTTCTAAATGTCCCAGAACCTTACTTAAAGGATTATATGCTGAGACAGATATCAAAATGGAACATGTGCAGACTGTTATAAATAACAGACCAGATAGAATAGTATTGTGTGGTAATCTAGGAGATCCAATCTATCATTCCAAGTTCCCTGAGATCGTGGAAATGATTGAGAAGAGTTCTATACCAATGTCACTATATACTGTTGGTTCTGGATATAATGAAAAGTGGTGGGAATACATATTCGCCGTTTGTACAAACAAAGATGATAGATTTCACTTTGATGTAGACGGTCTCCAAGACACTGCAGGGACTTATAGAAAAGGATTGATTTTTGATCAGTCCTTTAATGCAATGCGTCTTGGCGCATTAATGGGTGCAAATGTTACGTGGAGTTTTCCAGTACTGAAGCACAACCAACATCAAGTCGGGGATGCATATAACCTCGCAAATAAAAATGGAATACGTTTCGTAGTAAACTATTCTGAGAGATGGGATCAAAAAGATCCTTGGAAACCAACATTGTCAAAAAAAGATGTTGACAATCTAGTAGAACAATGTTATAATAATTAAGTTATGTTGAATAATCATGAAAGGAAAAACATACATGAAAAAAACTTTGGTAACTTTTGCTGCAGCGGCAGTCACCTTGGGGTTTGTTAGCACCGCAAGTGCAGATGATTGTGGCGATGTCACAATGGCAGGACTCGGATGGGGTTCCGCAAGCATCTTGGGAGAAATTGACAAACTTGTACTCGAAGAGGGTATGGGATGTTCAGTAACTATGATCCCAGGCGGTACTGTTCCTTCATTTACGTCTATGGTTGAACAATCCCAACCAGACGTTATGGGTGAGTTGTGGCCAAACGCAGCGGGTATTGACTTGTACAATGCCGCACTAGAGGATGGTCGTATGACAGAATCTGCAGGACAATCACCAATCGGTGGTGTTGCAGAGGGATGGTACGTTCACCCAAATATTCTGGAAGCACATCCAGAACTAACTACACTGGAAGCAGTTCTTGCACGTCCAGATCTATTTCCACATCCTGATGATGCGAGTAAAGGTGGATTTGTAACATGTCCTCCAGGCTCAGGTTGTCAGATTTCAAATGCGAACTTGTTCAATGCGTTTGACATGGAAGCAAAAGGTTGGAAAATGATCGAACCTGGCTCATATGCGGCAGAAGATGCCACTATTAGTCGTGCCCATGATCGTGGAGAAGCATGGTTCGGATATTACTCCGCACCAACTGCCTTCGTTGGCAAATACGATCTACGTGTCCTTGATTGGGGTGTAGAATTCGGTGGTCAAGAGAACTGGAATTGTATTACAAAACCAGATTGTCCGAACCCACAACCATCAAGCTGGACAGGTTCATTCGTGCGTACTGTATTCACAGATGAATTTGCCGCAACAGGTAGTGCAGAAGCGCAAAGTTATTTTGCCGCACGTGTTATCCCAGGCCCAGTGATGAATTCACTATTGGGTTACATGGATGACAACCAAGCCGCTCCAGATGAAGTAGCAGAATACTTTGTAGAAAACTACGACATGTGGAAAGCATGGGTTTCAGAAGACGTTGCTGCGAAACTGAACTAACCCATGAACTACTTCTTAGAGTTCCCAGAACTGAGTAAAGGTGTTATCAGGGCGATTAAAAAGTCCATTGATACATCTTTCAGAGAATTCTCTCGCAGTTATGGGGACTCTATTGAGGTAATATTCTATCCACTTAAGTTCTTTATGAACTGGGTGGAGTTCGCACTAGTAAGTGCACCTTGGCCCTTGACGATGTTATTATTCGTCGGGGTCATTTTTTATTTTACTAGAGACAAAATACTCTGTGCAGGTTCAATACTGTACATGTTGTTTATTGGGGTATTTGGTCTGTGGGAAGATACGATGTATACTCTCAGTCTTGTGATTGCATCTGGACTGTTGAGTGTCGCTATAGGCATTCCTATTGGTATATGGATGTCGAGAACTATACGTGTTCAGAATGCAATTAATCCTATTCTTGACGTGATGCAGACAATCCCTATATTTGTTTACCTGATACCAGTTGTTATGTTATTTGGTCTGGGTAAAATTCCAGGCGTTATTGCAATGACAATCTATGCAGTCCCACCTATCATTCGACTTACGAACTTAGGACTACGTCAAGTTGGTATCGGTATGATCGAAGCGGCGATGAGTATGGGTATGAAACCATGGCAGATACTATGGACAATAGAACTTCCTCTTTCGAAGAAATCAATCCTTGCAGGTGCGAACCAAACTACGATGATGTCCATATCAATGGTAGTCATTGCGAGTATGATTGGTGTACAGGGTTTAGGTGTCCCAGTGTTACAAGCAGTTCAAAACCAATATATAGGTAGTGGACTTATCGCAGGTACTGCAATTGTGGGTCTTGCAATCATATTGGATAGGGTTATTCAGAACACCAAGTGACATGGACAATTTAGCTAAACAGATTGATATTTACAAAGATCTTGACTACACAAACGAAGTTATCGTTGGTCAGAATTGGGTAGGATATGTCAAGGCTGCAGAAACTGTAATTTCTATTTGCAATAAAGAAACTAAAGTCGCAGATATTGGTTGTGGTACAGGTGAACTCGGATTACTTTTAATGTATGCAGGGTTTGCACGTGTAGATGGTTATGACATCATTCCAAACTATATCAATATATCAAAAGACTTCTATAGAAAATCTGAATATTGTAATATAATAGAAACTCGTCTACCAGAGGTCTATGACGTTATTGTTGTGAGTGGACTCTTCAACCATGGATGTTTAAGTTCATCACCTCTTGGGAATATAACCAAGAGTTTAGATGTAAATGGTCGACTTGTAATCACACATCCCACACATCCTGCAGATGAATATTTAAAAATACACGGTTGGTTGGATCTCAATGAATTTCGTTTTGTCGATACGTCTCCCACTTTCTTGGGTCGTGTTGATGGCGGCGTAGAGTTTTATTATCAAGTGAGTGTATTAGAAAGAATTAAGAAATGAATAAAAATATTTGTATTGGTACGATGTTGTGGGGATCTAAGACTAATGAACACCAAGCACACGCAATAATAGAAGAAGCTTTAGAATATGGAGTTGACTTCTTTGATACGGCGCAGATCTATCCCACATTCCCATATACAGAAAAGACTTATGGACTCAGTGAACGCATATTAGGTGACTTCATTGCAAAGAACCCCAACAAACTACGTGTCAGTACCAAACTCAAAAGTCCTGTAGAAGTGAGAGATGTGAGAACTTTAGTAGATGAAAGTCTACAACGTCTGAATGTTGAACGTATAGATTACCTGCATTTCCATTGGCCTCGTAGAGATCATTATCATTTCAGACAGATGTGGAATTACAAACCCACAGACACTAACATGGAATACTTTGATAGATGTAGTGAGGTTTTAAATGATCTAGTAGATGAAGGTAAGATCGATAATATCTGTATGAGTAATGAAACCGCATGGGGTGTTACTCAGTGGGCACAAAGACTTCCACTTAAATGTATTCAAAACGAATATAGTTTATTGCACAGGATATTTGAATTAGATGTTGCAGAAGCATGTCATCATCACGATGTAAAACTTCTCGCATGGACACCACTCGCAGGTGGGTTGTTAACTGGTAAGTACACTTATATTGACGCACCAGAGTACAGTAGAAGAACGTATGGTGGTTTAGGTCCTAGAGACAATAAGAATGTTTGGGAACCTATTAGAAGGTACAAAGAGATTGCAGAAGACGCAGGCATGACATTGACACAGATGTCTATGGCATGGGTATTACGTCAACCTTTATTAGAAGCTATGATATTGGGAGTAACGAATGTGTCTCAACTCAAAGAGAACTTAGACCACATTCCAAAACTAGATGACATGACAATGCAGAACATAAAATTAGTGTTCAAGGATCATCCGATTCCTTTTTAAAGTGTTTCTCAGTACCGTCAGTAATCTTCTTTGCCAAGTTGTATGGTGTGAATGCGAATACAAACGGAAAGAATGCGTGTATTGTCCCAGTAATGAACACGAGTAAGGCAATGAAGTTAAATTTCATTGCGATGAATAAGTGTCGAAAGTAATTGGTCTTAATCTTTCTTAGGTGTTTAAAATCGAAGTCTAACATTTTTGTAACTCATCTATTATGTAATAAGGTTCTGGTTTCAGTTTTGACAGGCTTTCTATGTATACGTTCACATCGTACTTCCACAATGATTGCATGTGATTGAAAATCAAACGATCTCCCAAATACTCTGACAAGTTTGTGTACTTGTGTATCTGCACTTCCATTCTGTGTGACATGTCTAAGTGACCGTCTCTCTCAGAATTTGTTGTGAGAATAAAGTTATTGACACCCATCTTTTGACAGAACCTAATTTGGTATTGAAACAATATTCTATTTGGTATTGCATTGTAACCGTATCTGGATATTCCTTTAAAAGGATCTGTACCAGGCAGGACTACTGATCTATAACCTATTCTATAAGTGTCTTCCATCTCTGGGAAAGGATGACAACCAGACAATGAAATGATTTCATCATCTTTCATGAAAGCCCAGAACGATCCCATATTTTCTGTGACCCAATCCCATCTCATCTCTTTTTTTGATGAGTTGTTTTTGTATCCCAGATCTGCACACTTTTTCATGAACAGTTCAAGATCGTAATCAGTAATACTGTGGTGGACTGAGTATTTTGGTATGGTTTGCATCTATGTCACCAAGGAATGGTTTTAAAAGGTCTACGTGAAAGTCGTCCCACGTTGTTGTTAGATCTGCATGTTCACGGTTCTCGTATCTGAGCGTGTTCTCTGCATCGATAGTTTTCAGTTCATGCTGAGTGTATTCTGCAATTAGTTCTTCATTCCACTCAAGTTTGTCATGAGTTTCGTACATCCAAATGTCTTTAAACTTTGCCTCATCACCTCGGATCTCTATGATCCAGTCAAGTGTCTTTTGGTAATTGTTTCTATAATCTGGTTTCATACCACTGAAGTGGTGATCAATCCTGTACTCTGCAGAAGTCTGTAAATGCCAGTATGCACTCACACTACTATCCTTGTCATATACACAGAATATACAAGCGTTGGGAAACCATTCTCTTAAAGTCTTTGGATCTTCATGAGAGACGTAAACTAAACACTGTCCCTCGTCCATTGTGGGTTTCTGTAGTTTGTCGTACAGTTCTCTCCACCTAGCTTTCCACCCATCATCATCCCAAAATCTTGAAACACGATATCCGAAAAGTGGTGCGATGTTTCCACAAGGCATTTTTCTATCGAAGTGCATCTTTGCTAATCTGCGTTCGTCACACTCAAAGTTATCTGGTAAAGTCCATGGATATTCTCCGTTACTTTTACTCTTGTACCAGTACACGTATTCATAACACGTTGTGAGACGTGCCATCTTCCATCCACGTCCACCTGAGTTTGCAGATATGATTATTAATTTATGTTCGTCTGATATAGTATAAGGATTCATTTTCGTATTTTACGATATCACCAGTATAGTACCAATCTTTATAGATCGACATATCACTCCTGATAACCAACTCTCCATCATTTATTTTCCATTCTACTTCAAAGTTGTCCCCAAGTAATGCGCCTGGCGCAAACATTTCCTTGACACGATCTACATCGTAAGGTTCGAATGTTGTATTAATACACAGAGGACCACATTCGGTCATTCCCCAATTACAAAGTACAGTTGCACCTCTTTCTACCAATGCAATAACGTTGTCTACATTGTGAGGTTCTGTACCGTTGTGAATAAACTTGTTTTCAAAACTATAATCCTGAAACCGTTTTGTTTTTCGCAATACAGTAATAGTAGTATCAGTAACCATAGTATGACTATGTTCACGTAATTGATCTAAAAAACTGTAGGGGTTGAATTTTGTTTGTGTTACCTCACACCCAACGTAGTCTCCAGCCAGAGTCAAAGCGAGACCACCAATGTGGGTGAGAGGTAAAAAGTTTAAGATAGAAGACGTTATAGTAAGGTTATGAGATCTTCTGTAAACTTCTGATGACAAATTGAGTTTATCTGCAGAGTGCCATATTTTTTTGGGTGTTCCAGTGGAACCAGTGGAGAATGTAACTCTCCCATCACGAACTTTATTCATTATTACTCTTTTTTAGGTTTCGTAAACTTCACTCTTTTAAACAATGGTAGATCTGGTAGAATTCTAGAAATCATTCTGAGTCTATCTACTTGTGCTTCCAACAGTTTAAAATCAAACAACCATGGTAGTAATCCGTGAAGGAACCAACCAATAGCCATGAGAAGAGAGAAACCTGCTTCTTTGAATGCGAGTTTAGCGTGCCACCAATAACCACCTTTTTCGTTTTTCAGTGCACGAGATTTAACCACCTCTGCTTCTGCAAGGTGTTTTGAATTCCATGTGAGGATTTCTTTGAAATTGTTAGACATGGTCATCTCCTTAATTATTTAACTTTTTGACTCTGCATGTATTTATATGTTTTTACATACCACATAAATGTCTTTGGGTAATTCTCTGGATTTGGTACAGTAACGCCTCTACTATTGTAGTAATGTAGAAACATGACAATTTCTTCGTCGGTCATACTGCGAAACTTTCTCCACAACCACATGATGCAGTCGCATTTGGATTGACAACTTTGAGATAACTACCACCTAGTTCTTGAACGTATTGTACTTCACATCCAAACAAAAACATTTCGGACATAACATCTATAACAAGGATGTCGTCAATAATATTACCTGAAGATATATCATCTGTAAAGTCCCACTTATATTGAAACCCTGAACAACCACCGCCTTCGACGTTCAGAGAAATATATTTGGTATCCTTAGTGGATGCCATTTCTGTAAGATACTTTTTTGCATCTGCAGCGATAGTTAGTTTCATTCTAGATTCCTATTGTTCTGTGTTGACCTGACATGATCTCTAATGTTCTATCAGTCATAGTGCCTGTCAATTGTATAAGACATCTTGGTTCCCACCCTGCGTTTGCACTACAGTGTGGTATATCTTTCCAGTCGAAGTGGATTACATCTCCCTTTCTCCACTGAACAAAACTTGTTCCCATTTGAAGAAAGTGTCCAGGCTTCCAATCTTCTAAGAATATGAAAACTCTTGCAATCTTAGAAGTGTCTTTATTCATCTCATGTTGTTTGTCGACATGTAAGTTTAACATCTCGCCTGGATACTGAATATGAAATGCTTGTTTGGTATTGATCAGTCCTATACTATCTATAACAGATTTCCAGATACCTTCGAAAACAAAGTGTTTACGAAATATAATGTGATCTTTGTCCATCCCTGCATTGATTAGATCATTCTCTTCTGCTTCTTTAGGTGCATGATCAGGATGATACTTTTTTCCTCTGGTTCCCCAACTCTTAGGTTCGGCTTCCAACTTTATCTTCTCAAGTTCTTCAGACCAGTCGTGATCTATTCTCCCCAACCATCTATAGTCATGTCCTGCAAGTTCTTTACGATGCCAATCAAAATGAAAGTTACTTTGTTCTTGACCTGATTTCCAGTTACTTAACATGTATCTTCTTTCTCATTACCTTTACCGTATATTCATATTCTGCACTGGTATCTTGACCTTGCCAGTTTTTCCATTTTTCCACTCTACCTAAGTAGTCTTCTGGATGTTTTATGTGATCGCCCGTTACATCTTCCCACAACGGTGAATTGATAAAATTTGTCTCAACCCAATATCTTCCAATTGGTACTGTCATAATCATCACACCAGAGTCTTTGAGACCATTGTAGAGATTACTCATGAGTTTATCCCAATCATCTGGATATCGTTTAAAATCAGCATCTTGAATGTTAGTTGACCAACCTCGACTTGCAGTGTTGAATGCCCAGTCAAAAAAACCTGCTGCAGTGAGGATGTCGTATTGTCCAAATAATTGTTTTTTTGCTAGGTTATGCCAGTACGTATTACGATATAAAGGTTTTCGTTTTTCTAGTTTTGTAATATTAATGTCATATGCGTCAACCTTCCAATACCCAGCTTCATGCAACAACTCTCCGACTTCACCTCTACCAGATCCTAGATCAGCAATGGTTACTTCATCATCATATTTACCGATGATCTGATCTACTAAACGATCCCAATGATTACTTACTTCGTTGCTCATCTATAACTCTCTTTACTTCTAAATCCAATGGTTGCGCACCAATGTCTTGAATGTATTTTTTATTTGCATCAACATAGATCGATTGATGTGAGATTGGAAAATCCAGAAGTTTACTCACACTTTGTAGATAGTCGTTACCATATAGTTGATATAGTTCTTGACTAAGAAACAAAGGATTAAACTGCATTAGATATGGCAATGAACTCTGAAAGTGATCGACGGTACTTTGACCTCGTACACGAGTTTGTTGATATCTTAATATGTTCTGGTCTCTTCCGATAATTCCTATCTTTATATCTGCATATTGAGATGCAGTTTCTATAAAGGTTTTATATCGTGGTTTATAAGGTGTCTTGTTCTTAATGTATGGACAAGAGACACTTGTAAATATGTATTCATGCTGATCCCACCCGAACTTATGTAGCTCGGATGGGTCAGACCATGCACCATTAAACGGTTCGTCATGGTGTCCTTCCCAGTAAGTTTTCATCTTCCAACCAAATACTTTAGGATGATGAGATAAAATCTTACTGAAGAGGTGGTTACCAGACCCTTGGGGTCCAGTAATTATTAGAAGTTTAGGCTTCAACTGACTTGCGTCCCTTTGTCATTGCACTAATCAATAGTACTGCGACAGGTGCACCCAGTGTTGTGATCATTGTTCCTGTAAATGTCGCAGTGTTACCACCATCGAACAACTTACCATATACGAACAATGTCTCGCCTGGAATTGCGGCAAGTAGAATACCCCAGAACATTCCTGCTTCTGTTACCCAGTTAGGACGTAACAGTGCAATCATACTAGGTAACCATACTGCAGTTCTCAAGATCGCAAAGAACAAGAACAAGTAAACCATCTGCATTCCAGGCAGGTTCGCAACAGTCAATCCTGCAATTGCAAGTAATACCATACCTACACGTGCATATGTGATTTCACTTCCACCTTTAAATTGGTTGAAGATGTCGTGACCTGTCATGTTTGCAATTGATGCGAACTGACTATCCAAGATTGCAACAAGACCTGCGAAGATCATGAATGCAAATAGGATTGCGGCAAAGCCTGGCAAGTATGTACCAATCACGATTGCGTTTGTAACACCTACATCACCTGCGGCGATATCAAGTCCTGCACCTGCGGCGACAAAACCTAGTAGACCCATCATAATTGGAATTACGATGAACACAAACGATGCAATGATATATGCAGGAACGATAGACTTCTCTTTGATACTGAATGCACGTTGGTAGAAACTATTGTCTCCCCACGGTCCGCCCATGTGACCCAAGAATGCAGCGGCACCAAAACCTGTAAAGATACCCCATGCGAATGGAGTTCCGAAGATTTGTGCACCTTCGCCACCTCGTCCACCTAGACCTGCGACGACTGTATCCCAACCACCTGCGGCAGTTACTGCCCATGGTACAAGAATAAGAACACCAGTCCATACAACAATAATCTTAATGATTTCTGTTACAACTGTTGCTTTCAATCCACTACGGAAACTATACAAAATAGCAATAAGTGCCATTAGAAGTGTTGCAGTCCCATAATTAATCCCAGTCAACAACGATACTGTACTAGATCCTGCAATCAGGTTGATTGCGAATGCACAGGTTGCAAGAATAATCATTTCAGTTACGAATAACCATTGTACTCTTGGACTGAGACGATCACGTAGATATCCACTAAATGTGAAACCTGATGGTTCCCTAGTACGTACTAGTTTTGCGAAATACGCAAAAGCACCCAGTGTTAAGAAGTTACCTAGACAAAACCAGAATAACCCTACGACACCATTTACGTATGCCTGCTGTGTACTGATGAATAAGCCAGGAGCCCATAACCATGCGGCGGCGACACTCATACTTCCTTGCCATGTGTTTAGTTCTCTACGTGCGACGAGAAAACTTTCTTTGTTATCGTTGTACCCACGGGCATAACGATGTGTCATATACAATGCAAATGCACCATACACCAATAAAATAATGAACCCTGTACTTGGTTCAAAAAGGGGAAATAGATTTTCCATATTAATTGCCTTTCAATTCTGTTTTAGTTTCAATACACCATTCATTGTGATTTTTTCTTAGTGTGTCATGCATTGCCAACCTACGGACTTTCCATATGGCAGTGTCCGTAAAGGAAGATAATGTATCGCTTAACCTATAGATACACACTGGCATCTGATAGGGCGGCAGATTTTGATCTAGATGTACCTGTAGTTCTTCTATACTAATGTCTCCATAGTAAACCAAGCCAGGGATTTGATAAAGAATACCATCGTCGATTTCTTCTCGACTAATATCATGTTTACCTTCTACATCACTCTCTGGTACTGGGAAGACATATGCTTCCTTCACACCAAAATTCTCTAGTACTCTGTCTTCAATCGTAGGTGCAAGTAATTTACTCCCACCACGGATCATCAACATTTCATTGGCACGTCCTTTGAAGACGTAGTTTCCATCGTCTCCCATTTCAACAACATCGTTGGTATCGTAATACCCATCGTCATTGCAATAGTGTTGAGGACTTCCATGCCATTTAACTTCTAATGTTCCTTTATTACCAATGCGTACAAAGTCTTTACCATATGCATGTGTAAATCCTTCACATGGTTTACCAATGTTTTGAAGGTTACTACCATCTCCTGCATTGTGCATAAAGTTACCAGACTGACTTGTTCCGTAATGACTTACGAAAAGATCACAGTTAAAGAAGTCTTTAAATTGTTGAAGTTGTTTATCAGTAACACGTGCACCAGAAAATTCAACACATCCAATCTTATGATCTGTACCTTTGTTGACATCCATAAGTTTGAAACCAATCATAGGAAACATTACTGTCCATGTTGGTTTGTGTCGTTCTACCAGTGTGTCCCAATCTTCTGGGTCATCTACTAGTACTGTGTGTCCATGTTTGATAAGGTTAAGAGTTGTACACTCTTGTCCCCATCCAATCCAAGAAGACATTGGTTGGATCTGAATATTGTCGTCACTTCGTCTAATCATATTGTTTTCACGATAATACGGATTAATAACGCTACGATTATAGTTTACGATATCAATACCCATACCCCAGTTGTAATCATCCACATCCCATACCATTGGTGTAGCCTGAGACTGTCCCCAAGTATTCGATGTGGTTCCACTACTAAAATATACGGCGTATTCTTTATAACATTCTGTTACTTTATCAAAATGTCTGTGTTCAATTTTAATCTCGTCATCGTTTTGACCAAGATCAATTGTTACGTTGAGATTTGCAGAGGGGACTTTGAAACCCCAATCATTCTCTCTATAGTCATTACGAAGACCAACCACACTACTCAACATTTGTCCTGCAAGAAACCAAATATATGTTCTGATATCATTTTTTCCTGAGATACCAAAACGGTGACCGTGTTTGTAACCAAGGCTCACTAAATGATCCCGCTTTACAATGGCGGCATCTATTAATTCTCTGTAGGTGATTGAACCATCGATGTCGCTAAGTGCGATATTATCATCTGGTACTATTGTGTAAAACGGATTCATCAATTACTCCCATAAATATAAAACGTCTCTGTACGAGGATTCCGTGTGGTTATATAGTCGATCTCCAAGATCAATAAACTCTCTAAACCTTTCAGAGATGAACTTGTGTCCCTCTTGGTTTGGATGTCTGTTTATTTTACCATTGTCGTCTATGAAATATCCATGAGACGAAAGATCATTATATAAATTATATTTATGCCCCATGTACCCAATGTCTTTTTCGACTTTCTTGAAGTACTGAGACTCTCGTATAATCTCTATTGCGGCATCTGCAGCTTTCTGTTGTGCTTCTTTATTGTTCGGCATGTACAGTTCAGAACTCAATTGTCTGTCAAATGCAAACGGATCGAACGTGTTCATGTGAAATAAAGGTATATCTCTATTGTAACAGAAGTCTTGAAGGTAAAACTTGTTCCTATATGATTGAATGATTACTTTACTGTTAAGATCAATCATCTTTTGAAGAGGATCTGAACTACCAATCTTCTTTTGTCTTCTTACAATATACTTAATTAATTCTTTTCTACCATCTTCGATGAACTTAAAGTATCCTGCAAGTTTATCAGAGAAGGTAAGTCTACGTTCATACTCTTCATCACTAAAGAGAAACACAGGATGATCTAGATCTGGATCGTCTATAAAAGATAATCTATAAGGTTCTGACCACGCAACGCATACAACAACTTCGTCTTTCATCTCGTGATCTAGGATAGAATCTATGACACTATTAACAATATTTCTATTACCATAACCACCACTTGCAGTGTTCACCATGTTTTCATAACCATAATGTTCTTGAAGAAACGATGGCCATGTCTTTATATTATGATCGTGATATGGTTTATAGTCTTTATCTGTGTAACTACATCCACCTACAATAAGAGTTGTCATAACTTTTTCCATTCTGCGTAGATACGATTTCCAGTATCCCACCTAACTTCGACAATCTTACATCCAAACTCTTTCGCCCATTCATAGTTGTCCTCAAACGTCCAACCAAAAAACGTGATAGTGTCGATCCCATCATAGGGATGATCATTATCGCCTGGATTTTGTCTCCAATAGATCCGCCCGCCAGGTTTACAATAATGAACAGCTTTCTCGACTTGAGATTTGACTAGATCCTTCGTTCCGAAGTTGAGACTTCCAAGTACTAGGACAACATCCCACTTTTTATCAGACACAAAGTCATCAATAGATGTCAGTTCATCTGCCGCATCAATCGCAGGATCGATACCATAAACGTTTTTAAAATGTTTTTTAAAAGGATTGTATCCGCAACCAACGTCAAGTATTGACTCATTTGCGTCTATTCGGTTAAGAAGTTCCCATCCACTGAATGTGAATTTAGAGAAGTCTTGTTGCCAACTATTTTTAAAGTATTCAATAACTTCTTTCATAACAGCCTCATTGTATTAAAAGCGTAAAACGATTATACCACCGTCTTACAAACTTGTCAAGCATTATTTTATCTTTGTGAAGTACACCCTACAATGTGCCATCTGTCTCTTTTGGACGCATTGACTGCTGTGTGGTGCTTCGTAGTATTTATGAGATATGAACTACCATCTGCAGGATACCTATTAAGTTCATCATCAACGATCAAGAAACAGTTCGGGTTCGTAATAAGAGGGATGTGTATCCTCTGTGAGAAGTCCTTGTGGTAAGTGTAACATGTTTGGGGTCTCAAACAGATGAGTCTAGTTCGGTGTATCTTGAGATCCGCAATGACCTTATTCGTATATTCTAGATAATCATAAATGGGGTTTCTGAACTCATACTCTATGTATCCTTCCTCACTTAACCATTTGAAACCTTGAGTTCCCAAGTAGGGGTCGAAGTCTTCTTCTTCTGGCCTCTGATTTTTACAACCTTGAAGCATAATCTGATGGCGACAGTCTTGTTCCTCTGACATCTGGTACATCAAAGGCGCAATCTCTTCTACAATTCTAAGTACATCTATATGCATACTGTAATATCCTTTATTCGATGTGGTTGATCCACAACCCATTGAACAACTTCTGCACAATAGTCCATGTCTAATTTCTTTGCATCTACGTGTGCAACTCTTTCACTGTCAAACCAACCAAACCTTATGTTAGTCGTGTTGACACCTTGGTAAAACAATTGATCATTAGCTGCATCAAGTGCTGCTTTTTGAACGGCATAGATGTGGGGGTCTCTCTTGGTCTCATCTGGTGAGTTAGAACCAATGTTAATAATTCTCTTTACACCCGCCTCGTGCGCTTGATAGAGCATATCAACTTGATCGAAGTCGTTATGTTTGCAATTGATGAACACATCACAGTGTCTCATCGATCCCGTATTACCGAACTTCCATGCAAGTACTTTACCCAATCCTCTCCGTGTACCAGTGATATAAAATCCCATGTCATATCTCCGTTACATCTGGCATTTTCACGAATGAAGGAAAAATCCAGTTATCAGTAAGTGCACCAGTTCTCATATTTTCTTCAACGATGTCACTATTGAGTACATCTGGATGCATTCTTCTGTTGACACCATCTTGAGGATATCCTATTCCAATGATTGATTTGCAGAATGTATCTGGAATTCCTAGAACTTCGTCTTCGTTGAACGCTGAACACATTCCTGTCTTATATCCTAGTAAGTTAGCGGTAAGACAAATTTGTCCTAATGCAATACCAACACCAATATCCATAATTCTGTTCTTGACAATATGCGTGTAGAGATGTTCTTCGATTGTATCATCATCAACAACCATATGTGTGCGTCCTCGTGCGAGTTCTTGATCCCAATCATCACATATGGCAATGATCATATTGGCATTTACTTGTGGGTTAGTTACATTATACTCTGGTGGAGTCTCACCTCTCTCGTTGATAGGTGTTGATCCATCAGTATCGTATACTGCAAAGTACGGTGTTCTCTCGTAGATCTCTTGGATCTTCGTTCTGTCAGTTGTCCAATATATCTTGTAATTGGTTTCATTCTGTTTTGTTGGTGCCTGTTTGACAGACTCCAATAACAAATTGACATCTTCTGTAGGAATAGTCTGGGAATGATCCCAGTTTCTTTGACAGGGGTTTGTGCCTTGTATGGCACTCAATAATTCATCTTTATTCATTAATCTACATCACCTCTTGAAAGATTGGTTCTTGACGCACCACTCTTATCGAATTCGTTTATACCTTCCATTTCGGCTAGGTATGCGTCACAGGTTGCCTCGTCTACAAAAGTGATGATACTATCGTATGTGTTTGCGATTGCATCTTCGTTCTCTCTCACAGAGCTAGTTATTCTTCCATCCGCCAAATAAGCTTCGAAGATTGCGTGTGCCGCAGGTGTAACATCATCCTCTTCTGGGATGTCATCGTGCGTTGCAAGACTAGGATCTGTTGTGAATCTGAGTTCATGTGGCATTGATATGTCTCCTTACATTCGTTATATTTATGCGAAAAGGGGTTGACAAGTGTTTAGTAGTATGGTACATTGATTGTACAAAAGAAACGAATCAAATTGAGCAGGTTAAAATAATGTTAAAGAATGTGATAAGTGCCGCAATGACAGGTGCAATCGTAATGAGTGGTCTTGCAGTTCCAGTAGTGCAAGCAGCACAACAAGAAATAATCTTTGAACAAGAAGAACATGTATGTCTATCTTTGAACATATACTATGAAGCACGTAGTAGTAACCTAGCAGATAAAGCTGGTGTTGCAGACGTAGTTATCAATCGTATGCTCGATACACGTTACCCCAATACAATATGTGAAGTTGTCAAACAGGGACAACAACATAGTAATGGTCAAATGAAACGTAACAAGTGTCAGTTCTCTTGGTACTGTGACGGTAAAGCAGACAATCCACAAGACGATGATCTGTGGAACGAATCGCAGTTGATCGCATATCAAATGCTTGAGTTTAATCGTTACCGTGGTATCACTGAGGGTGCAACCCATTACCACGCAACCTATGTGAACCCTAGTTGGGCACGTACGTTACAACAAGTTGGACGTTTGGGTGCACACATTTATTACCGTTGGGAAGGATAATAAAAAAAAGTTTAAAAAAACGTAAATTAGAGCTTGACAAATGTGAAAGAATACTATATTATGTTTATATGAGTTGTTAATAACGACTCAACGATCTTAAAAATGTCGGTACGCCAATAGTGTTGAGGTGAGATTCTTTCTCTTGACTTACAGCCGAACATTTACCATCGGGACTATTAATAGATTTGCCCGATGGTACACAGTTTTCTTCACTCGACGGAGTGGGATCGTGGTGACTGAAGCGATGTCGGGGGACGGCATCAAGGTAACAGAGAAGAGACTTAGCGGTCTGGGTTAGCGCCTGCATCTGGGTAGAAAGTGAGTTGCACGAGTCTTCAAGTGCTTTCTTGGTGGTAATAAGTAAATCCACCCCACACATTATATTATGAGGGGGAGATCTTTAAGGTCTCCCCTTTTTTGTTATTTCTTGCGGATCGCATCTGCACCAAAGAATGCAGCAACCAAAGCTGAAATTGCAACAAAGTACGTAGGTGCGATATCACCAACAATATTTGCCGCTTGGTCTAGACCTAAATATGACGTAAGGATAATTGCGAACGGATAAAGTAGCATACCCATTAGAGCAAACCATGTCATGTTTCTCATGGCATCTCTTTGTGCATCTTGATCTTCAAGCGCTTTGCGTTTGAACTCTAAATGCATTTCCAGTTCTTCTGCTGAAATGTGTCCATCACCGTTCACATCCATTCCTGCTACTGCAGATGCGTCGATGGTCTTTTTATTGTCTTCTGACATAAATATCTCCTGATTTATAATGTTGATCAATCATGCCGAAGAATTCACGAGACTATTTATAAATAGATAGATTAGGTATTGACAAATGCAGTATGATAGAGTATAAGTAAAGATGTAATCGATGAAGCGATTCGAAGACGGACTGGACTGGGGGGCAGTACCCCACATCTCCACCATAAACACATTTACTGAGTGTGCTTTTGATGGGGATGAACTAGGATCGACAGACGGGCTAGTTGAGTGGAGATTATCGTGTTGACCTACGTTATTCGGTCAAAAACTACAAGTGCAAATGATAATTTCGCACCATCTGAGTTACGTCTAGCGGCGTAATCACAGGGGGAGAGTCCACTGCCTAGCAACAGAAGTGTGGACATTTTACATATTGCATAAATAATTTCGAGATGAATAATAACCGCAAGATATTAAAGGGACATCATCATGGCTTTCAAAGTTGGAACCGTAACTGTTATAGATGACGGAAAAGAACTAGAAAATATAGAAGGTACTGATGCAACTTCCAACGAGACAATCGAAGATGCAATCAGAGTGGCAGATAATAAACTGATAATTTATAATTCTGCAGGCACTAAATTAAAAACTGTATTTGGTCCTCCTGAAGCATAATAGTCGGAAGGCGAAGTACAATGACAGTAAGAATTCCACTATATTGGGCAAGTGACGGTTTCAAACCGATGACTGCTGCTCATGTAGAACAGATTCAGTCACGTGCAATTTGGTTGTTCGGGCAGAATCCGTCTGCCACATTGTCATACGTAGCTGCATCTGGTAACCTGTCTGCAATGGAAGACACCAGATTTCAAGCTGGGGAATCCGTTTCTAGAGTAGATAGATTTGCTAGAGCGGATGAAACACCTAACATCGAAGAGGTGGTAACCACTTACGATCACATATCTAAGGGAACTGCAAGTGGTACTTCCTATCCTGCAGACACTAATAGCATTGTATATCCTACCTACATTGATAGTAATGATAACATCAGATCTATGACGCAACAAGATTTCATTGATACTTTTATTGAACCTGCAATTATTAAGTTAACAACAAGTGGTTCTTCCAACGCTGAAAAAGCAGGTACTTACGAGATCTTAGAAGCAGGTGCAACAGTACCAAATGACTTAGTAAGAGTAAGCGCAAATCCAATATTCATAAACACGATTGCCGATGTAGATGCATTCCCTGCCGCAAGCGCATTACCAGATACCGTGAGAGACAGACCTAGTACAGAAGAAACATATTACCTCTATCAATATGGTATTTCTGCAACTGCTCCTGCTCCAACAGTGAGACCAATGTATCTAACAAATGCTACAAATCCGATGATCCAAGAATATAATAACACTAAATTAGATGCGTTACTAGGTCCTGCAATCAGACATGCAGCGACAGAAACTGGAAATAAAATCGTCTATGCAATCGAAGAAGCTTCTACTGCATCAAACAGAAGAGGTACGATGATTGATACTCGTCTTTCAGGTCTATCTTCCAGAGGTTATTTACAACGTCTCCTTAACATCGACTCTTATATTACACAAGAGTTTCCGAATGGAGTTGAGACTGTTTTGACCACATACTATTTAACTTGTAAACGAGCGTAAGGAAACGATATGACAGTACGTTCGCCACTATATTGGGACACAGTAAACAATGATATGAGATCAATGACCACGGCGCAGGTAACCGATGTCTGCGAACGAATGGTTTATCAATACTCTCTTGACCCTTCTGTTATTCTCAGTCGTGTTGCGACTGGTGGAAATGCAGGAGATGTGTTGACTGACACAAGAATGCAAGCAGGTGCCGCATCAATTGGAACCGTAACATACGTGGCTGAAGCAGCCACTGCTGATATATCACAAGTCTCATTGACATATGATCACGTTAACCAGACAACAAACGGACCACAAGCTTATCCTTCAGATGCGAACCTCAGTTATCCAGTTTATTGGGATGCCACAGCAGGTGAAATCAAAGCGATGACGCAACAAGATATGATTGATACATTTGTTGATGAAGCGATTGGTATGATCGCATCAGGTAATGGAGAGACAGATACTGGTAAGAAGGGTGGATCTTACACGATCAGTACTTCCAACTCTTTGGCAGGTGCAACTCTGGTATCAGCAGATCCTATCTTCATTGATACTCGTGCGGATACAACACTGTTCACATCAGCAGGTATTCCCGAATCATTAGATCAACCAATCGACATAAATAATTATTACTTACATAGGTTTAATGGTGACGCAACTGCAGGTGCCATTATTCCTCTCGCTATTGATATTACTGGTGGCGTTACAGATCTAAGAGCACCACCTGCCGCAACTTGGGACAATTTCCTTGGGGGATTTGTAAAATACGCAGCAGAGTCAGAAGCAGGGTATCAACTATCCTACTTTTTGAAAGCACCTGATGGATCTGGAACACTATGTGGTTCAGCAATTGCAGACACTAGATTGAATGGTACGAGTGCAACAGGATATACAACTAGATTTGTAGGCGTAGACGATTACAGATCACAAGAATTCCCAAATGGGGTAGCAACAACGATATCCACATATGGATTATATGTGACAAGAACTTAAGGAGTGGAAAATGGCGGAATTTAGTAACAACATCATTGATGTTTTCTATTTTGACCAAGAGAAAACAATTATTAACATTGAATGGCGTGGCGGAGATGACAAAATCCGTAGGTTCTTCTGTCCTGTGGACGAGAAGGATGCGAACTATCGTGACCTCGTTGCAGAGGGTTGGGATGAAGATAAAATCGAAGAAGCGACACGTGAGTATCGTCGTCGTGCCCGTAAAGGTTTCGAGAAAGAAGTTATGTTAATTGCCGAACGTGAAGGTATTATTGACAGTACAGAACTTGGTTTCAAGAAAATCTACGGTCTTCTGGCAATGACTGAAGATGATATTACTGCAGAAGAACTATTCAAATTCAAGATCGAAGCTTTTGATCAAGAGGTTGTTGTAAACTGTGAAGACAGTGATCTCAAAAGAAAAATCCGACAGGCAAAAACTTACAAAGAAGTTTTAGACATTGTTACTGCAATTGAAACACCAGTAGAAGAGACACCTGCACCTGAAAGTGAATAAACTATACCATGAAAATATTTGTTGTGAGAATCGGGAATAAGTATGGTCCCGAATACGAAGATTATTTAGAATCCAAACTTGGAGATGATTACGAACTCGTTTGGATTCGAGAAGCATACGATCCCTCAGTAAAACTACAGTGGAATAAAATGTCTGTGATGAACCTTGCAGATGAAGAACCAGTGTGCGTGATGGATATTGATCTTCTACTCATCAACGATTTTAAGAAAGTATTCGATTACCCAGTTGAACGTGGTCAGTTTCTTGCAATGAGAGCCTGGTGGAGAGATACTCTACATCCAGACTATTCTATTAACGGTGGGTTCTACAAATACTATCCTAAAGACTGTAACTACATCTACGAAAAGTTTATGTCAGATCCACAGCATTTCCAAAGTCTGTATATCCGTGCAGGAATTACAAGTGGCCCAGTTAATGGTGAACAGTATTTTGTTGAAGATGCAGTTAAGGAACAACTTGAACTTATTACACTTCCTAACGCATGGCAAACAAGATGGTTGAGTGATGATAATATGTCACCTATAGTATACACTCAATGGCAAAAACATTTCAACGCAAAATATGCCCACGCTACTGGTTTAGAGTATGCGTGGTTTGGTGACTTTAATGAAGAGATCAAACTCGTTCACTTCACCCATGAAGACAATCTACCCCATACATGGAAATACTTCGATCAATATACAAGGGTTAAGTAATGTTAAGAGTGATTTGTGTCCGAACAGGCACCAAATACGATAAGTGGTATGAAGACAATCTTAAACATATGGTTGACACTTACTCAGGATTAGACTATGATGAGTTCGTTTGCATAGATGAAGATCTGTACGATGACGATTATGGTGTGTTCAATAAACTTCAAATGTTTGATAAATACAAAGACGGACAAAACATATACTTCGACTTAGATGTAATCATCAAAGGTGACTGCAATCATTTTATAAGAAAAGATTTTACAGTGTGTCATGCGCACTGGCGTGAAGAGTTTCACACTCCACTCAACTCTTCTATCATATCTTGGGCAGGCGATGCATCTTACGTAACTGAACGTTTTCATAAAGACGAGGAGTACTGTTTGTTGTACTACAGACGAGGCATGGATCAATACCTCTATGAACATACAATACCAAAACGGTACACAGAGGAAGATGGATACGTATCCTTTCGAACTGTATTAGATGAAACAGACGCTCCAATATATCTGTTCAACCAAAGATATAAAGAGATGAAACGTGAACAGGCTTGGTTCTCCAAGTACCTATTAGAAAGTGAATAGACGATGATTAACATTGTGGTTACATCAAAACCAGTAGATGGTTTATTGTTGTACAGTTATGAATATTGTACTCTCTTAAATGAAAGTGGTGTTCGTGCACGTGTAGTTGTTGTACCACATCGTTTATATGATCAACAAGATTATATCGATACGATTAATAGTAAATACGTTCATTCCAAATATCTTTACTTTAAATATAATGTCCAATACCCCATAACGATGGTAATGGGTAGAAGTATGGTTACCCAAGCGTACAAAAACTTTGATGGTTATGACAATAGATCAAAGAAAAACTTAAGAGAACTTTTCTCTAGAAGACTGATCAGTGTATATTCATCAAACCATCCAACCGAATATCCCAAAGCTATAGAGTTCTTTAACCCAGAACAAGTAGAAGACTTGTGTGATACAGATGTGTATCCTGAAGGTGTTGGTGAACACTTCGAAAAACATATTAACTTTAAAATCTACAAAGAACACAAAGATGATGTTCAGTTCGAATACCTTTTCTTGGGTACGAATATGATATACTATACTGTAGCGGCAAGAGAACTCCCCAAATATTTCGATCACGGTATCATCACATATGATGAACACTGGGTAAATCCTGCATTCAATAATATATTTGTCCCAGTAGAAAACTTTCTGGGTATTTTCAATACATACGTTTATACAAAAGATCACTTTGATCCTGCACCACGCATTATTCAGGAATGCAAATACTACGGCAAGGAGATGATTTACAAAAGAGATAAATCTCTCAGAGACGGTGGTTATGTGTACTGGAATAGATTAAAAGAGGGTAATACCAAACCTGATATTCAACCAATTATAAAAGCGTTTAAAAATCTCATGAAAATACAACCAAGGTGTCTCGCATTTTTATTTAATAAAGGTCCTAAACATGGTGACAATAGTAAAGGGGCAGCATATACTTCAGATGGGTTTATGCTACCTTGCTGTTGGTTAGATGATCCGCCTGTTCATAGGTGGATTACTGCGCATGGGTTGAAAGATGAACACCTCGCTGTTTCAAATAATGAAAAGCTAGAGGACATCTATACATCTGACGAATGGGAAAACTTTTTCCAAACACTTTTATGGAGCCCTGAGAGTGCACCATACATGTGTAAAAAGAAATGTGGAGTTAATATAAGTTCTGAAAAATTAAAAAAAGAAGAACGAAGAGAAGTGGAGTGGCAGTTCAATGAGTCGAATAACTGATCTGTACGTAAAAAATCAGAGACGAAGTCGTCCGAACATTGACACTTCGCATAGATGTATTTTCAAATGCCCTCAGTGCATTAGACAGAAGACTACGAGTCAAACGCAAATTCGTAGATCTTTTGACTTGGAACCAGAACAATTTAAAAAGATATTGGACTACTATGATTACGGCATTACTTTCTGTGGTCAAATCTCAGATCCAATCTACCACAAAGACTTCTTAAGCCTTCTAAAGATATGTGATGGTAAGAAGAAAGCAGTTCGTATTGCAACAGTCGGTAGTGGTAAACCAGATAAGTGGTGGGACGAAGCATATAGTTATGGTGTAGGTGAGAACGCTTGGTACTTTGGTGTAGATGGTATTGACAAGAAGAGTGAACTCTATCGTATTGGTTCTAATTTTGATGACGTATGGAAGCGTATGAAACAAGGTCGTGATTTAGGACACTGTATTGTATGGCAGTATATCGTCTTTGGTTACAACGAACATGAACTAGAACGTGCAATTGAGATCGCCAAAGAGGAAGACTTTGCACTACTTGTGGTGAATACTAATAGAGGTTTCCGTACAGACAATCCGTTACTCAGAGATAACGTTGACTTTAAATTAGGCGCACCTGATGCAAAGCATAGAGAAGCAAGAGTAAAGAAAGAGTACTGGGCACACAGAACCAAACAACTAGAGAGTTGGCATAACATTCCAAGAAGACGTTGGTTGGAAGAAAACCCTCCACCCCCGCCAGAACAAACCGTTTTACAACAACAAGAAAACAGAGCACCTTGGAAAGTGATGTCAGACGAAGATTTTGATTTTGGATTGAGAATTGCGCCAGATGGTAAAACAGATCAGGGTGTTGAAAAGATATCTTGGCAACAACCTATTAATGAGAACCCACTTAAAGGATCATTAAAAGATGAGTAACAACAGTAACCAATCACACCTCTGGAAGGGTGGTCCTGGCGACATGTACCTTGGTGATGGTACTGTTGACATGAGTTCTTGGTTTCAAGAGTTTAAACTCTTCGAAGATCAAATCAGAGATGGTGACATCTGGTTTTGTTCTGCGCCGTTTCAATTACTCTATACGGATGTGAAGGGACGATTCCTACCTTGTTCTTGGGCAATGGAAGCACCAGATGATGAACCACCAAACATCAGAGAGAAAAGTATCGAAGACTATTTTGTCCATGATAAAACTCTCAATAAGATGCGCAAAGAGATGACAACTCCAAACGATCCTTTGGAGACTTGTAAACATGTCTGCGAGCACTGTATTAGACAAGAAAAAGAATATGGAAGATCACGTAGACAGGCATCTCTAAAAATCCAAACAAATGATGTTGGTATTTGGCCAATGATTGCAGAAGCAGTTCAGGTTTTCAGAGACACTGGTAAGGCAAGAATGCAATCCAGAGTTTTCGAAATGCAAATCAAGACTTTTGGTAACACATGTAATCTTGATTGTTTTATGTGTATGCCATTTGATTCGTCGACACGATCACAGACTATGCAATCGCAATCGATGCAGGGACAAAAAGTTTTCGCTGCAAGATCACTGTTGCCAAACGATAATCCAAAGAGACAGGTGCAATCAAAGTTTGCTGATAACATTGTAAGGCTTGCACCGTATATACGTAATCTAAAATTTATTGGCGGTGAACCACTTGTAATGAAATCATTCTACGATGTCTTTGATGGTATCGTAGAATCTGGACATTCTAAAGAAATAATGGTTAAGTACCAAACTAACATGGCATCTCTTGAATTAGATGGTCCAAACGGTAAGAAGAATATTCTTGATTACATTCCTCATTTCGATATATTTGAATTCACAATATCTCTTGATGGTGTTGGTAAATATAACGATTACATGAGACGTAAATCAAATTGGGAAACAATCCAGGCGAATATTAAAACAGTTCTTGAGTTCCCTAATGTTAGAATTAATATTAATGGAGTTATCAACTTCCTGAGTGTTATTAGGTTCTACGAATTAATTGAATGGGCAGAAGCAAATGATGACTGGTTGTCTATGATGAACTGGTCGGAAATCAGAAACCCCAAACTGTTAGCTGCAAACGTATTACCTTACGATCTTAAACAGGAGTTGATACCTAAGTATGATAACTTCCCAGACATTCAACAGGTACTAAGAGAAGATAACGGTGGTCTGAGTTATCAAGACACGTTTGATTATTTGTTGAGGATGGATCTAAGATATAGAAACTCTGATTTTAAAGGTAGTCTATGGGATCTATATCCAGAATTGAAACCTTACTGGATGGGTAAGGACTTACACGAGAAAATGTACGATAGTGGAGTGTTAGAACGTGGCAAAGAATAAAAAGAAACAAGCTCATTTAAGAGATGTTATTGTCCTTATTCATTTCGAAGGACATCCCCTGTCAACAGATGAAGCGTCTGAAGAACTTCGTTGGAGTACTCTGAGAGGTTTGCTCTTTGGTAGACATAAGAAATTCATAATCTTGTCAGATCATAAAAGAGAATCTGAGTTTAAAATGAACGAATTGCGCAAACAGGTAGAGGCTGACGACTTCCACAGGTGGGTTCAAATAGATCCTGTGAGATATCCCACAATACATAGCATCGAAACTATGTTGTTTGATAAAGGTGTAATTCCTCGAAGAGTTATCTTTGGTGGTACAAATACAAAAGGGTGTGTATTAGATCAAACACCGTATTCTGCAATTCCATGGGCAAAAGAAGGTCACGATGTGAAAGTCTATTTACCAATGTGTATTGAGTACCAAGCCGCAGGTAGAGATCAAAAAGAAAGAAACATAGTTGCATTTGCAGACTTCTGGCGTAAATCAAAAGAAGCAGGTGTTGTACAGTCGATAGATTTTATCGCAGAACTAGAACGAATGAAAGATAGTTAGGGCAAACAAATGAAAATTACACACGGTGATCAAACAATAAACTTGTTTCCAGACACAATTCCAAAATTATGTCCTATCTCTATGTCGGGTGGACTTGACTCTTGTAGTCTCATGTATTTGGTTTCAAAACATTTTCCACAAGTACAACTTGTACCATATACATGTCGAGATCAAAACGCACCGAAAGATGCGGTTGCGGCACGTTTGATTGTTGAGTGGATGCAAAACAAATTCCCAGACAATAATATTCCACCTATTGAGATCCATGACTTCAATGACAAGGATGAAACCTTCATTACTCACGCAGAGGTAGATGAGATCACTGCACAGAATGAAACATTTGCAGCTATGCCGAGACGAAGACAAGTCTCGAAGATTATTCAAGTAGATAGAATTTCTTGGGCAATGATGGAAAAGGCACAGAAAGTCGATCCTAATGCGATTCGTCTTGATGGTATGACACGCAACCCACCTTCAGAAGAAATGCGCAAACTAGATTTCTTTGAGAAGGGCGAAAGACGCAGAGATCAAGAACTCGACACAATAGAAGAGTGGAGACTGAGTACTAAATGGCCACCATTCAACATCTATCAACCTTATTGTAATGTAGATAAGAAGTTTGTCGCAGGTGTTTTCATTGAAAATGGTTTGATGTCAGATTTGTTTCCTATATGTAGATCTTGCGTTGGGACATCTCCATACTTAACCTGTGATGGTACAACAGAATGTAGAATGTGTTTCTGGTGTGAGGAAAAAGCATGGGCGTTTGACTGGCCAGTTGGAGATCTACCAGTTGTATGGAAAGATCACCCCATCCATCTTACTAAAGGCGGACCTGGCGATAAGAACACTCCAGGCCATATCAGTACTGCCGCATGGTGGCAGAACATGGACGAAAAAGGTGAGATGACAACTGCGTTGGACAATTCAATTGTTCAACTCGCAAAGGCAAAAGATATCTTTTTCTGTACTATTCCATTTACTCAGATCTATGCAGAACTTGACGGTATGTATCAGGCATGTTGTTTCGGTGCATCAAGTGGTGTGTCAGTAGAAGATGTAAGTCTTGTTGAGTGGATGGAAGATAGTGAATACATGAACTCTATCAGACGTGAGATGACAACGCCTGGATCTGATCTGAGGAACGTTAAAAAGATCTGCAACCGATGTTATACAGATGAAGAGAAGTATGGTCGTTCAAGACGTACCAACTGTTTGAAGATCCATACGAATGATCCACCTTTCTGGAATAAGATTGAGTCGAAGGTAGACAAGTTTAGAAAAACTGGTCAGTTTAAGATTAAGAACTCTCACTACTATAAAGAAGAGTTCAATACACCAAGTGAAAGAATATTCGAAGTCCAGTTAAAGATCTATGGATCAGAATGTAATATTGATTGTTACATGTGTGACTTCATTAATTCTACTACACGAATGAAAAGTTTGAAAGCTGGTGTGGTTACTAAAGGAGTGTGGTCATCTTACACACACGGTGAGAACTCTAATCCAAATGGAAGACTTGTACAAAGTGTTTTAAGAGATAAGACACAGGGATCTGTCGATCAGATTGTTGAACTTGCACCTTATATTAAGAGTATCAAAATCATTGGTGGTGAACCTTTGATTATGAAAAAACAATATGAAATGTTGGACGCACTGATTGATCGTGGACACTCAAAGAAAATTTCTCTGAAGTACCAAACTAACTTGACAGAAACCAAGGCAGGTAAACACAATCTTCTTACCTATATTCCTTACTTCAATCATGTTGCAGTTGTTGCATCAGTTGACGGTGTCGGTCCAGTAATCGAATACATGCGTAGAAGAACTGACTGGGCAAAGGTTGAGAAGAACGTTGAACTCTGTGGTGCATTTGACAACGCAGTTGTGGACTTTAACGGACTAGTATCTTTCTTGAGTGCAATGAGGTTCTATGAAGTGGTTGATTGGTGTAAACAAAATCCTGTTATTGATCAGTTGAACTGGGCGATGTTAGAGAACCCTCCTGCGTTGAGAACTAACAATCTACCAGAGAAGATCAAAAAAGATCTGATACCAAAATATGCAGAATGGCCAGATATTCAAGCGGCATTAAGTCGTCCTGCAGAAAAACACGTAGATCTTCAAGACATTTTTGAGTACTTGTTACTTCAAGATAAATACTATGAGGGAACAAGATGGGAGATGCATTTGTTTGATGTCTTCCCAGAACTTGAAGAGTTCTATGAACCCAGACCCATGACAGAAGAAAGAAAAGCTCTTATAGAGTCTTGGGGAAAAACTGCAAAAATGACAGAAAAAGAACACGATGATGGGTCATATGAACTTGACAAATCGAATCTTTAATGGTATAATACACTAAAATACGTACAGGAGTTTGAAATTGATACCTTATGATGCATGGGATCGTGAGTGGGACTATAACCAGTCTCACTACCATACCCTACTTGACAAAGCGATGAGAAAAGAATATGATGGTAGTGTTGAATTCCTAGAGAAGAACATTGAACGATTTACAGGTCGTTATTATGCCGTTGGTGTCGCAAACGCAACAGATGGACTATACTTCGCACTAGCATCGAATGGTATTGGTGCAGGTGACGAAGTTATTGTGACAAACTTCTCATGGATATCCTCTGCAACGTGCATCACACGTGTAGGTGCAACACCTGTATTCGCAGACATCGATATCGACACCTATCACCTAGACTTCCAGTCTATCAAAGACAACTACACTGACAATACCAAGGCACTCATTTATACTCACTTGTATGGATCTATGAATGACACTAGAGAGATTGAAGATTGGTGTAAAGACAAAGGTATTCTTTTCGTAGAGGATGCCGCACAAGGTCTTGGGTCAAGTCTTGATGGTCGTAAAGCAGGAACTATTGGTGACTGCAGTGTTTTAAGTTTCAATTCAAACAAGGTTATCGCAGGTCTTGCAGGCGGTGGTATGTTTATGACTAACGATAAAGACATGGCACAAAGAGTTATGTCAATGCGTCGACACGGTAAACAGGGAGAGTTGTTCGTAGTGCCTGGGTCTATGAACTCTAAACTATATGTACCAAATGCAGAGGTCATCAATTGGAGATTACAACACTTAACAGTCTGGCAATCCAAACGACAAGAGATTGCAAAGAAGTATGATGCAGCGTTTAAGAGAAAACTCATCACGCAAGCACAGAAACCTCGTAGTACGTTGCAACACAATTACCACAAATACGTGGTACGGTTCGATGATCAAGAGACGAGAGACTTCGTAATACAGTCTATCAAGATGTCAAAGAAGTGGAGTCCTAAAGTCCACTATGATTGTTCACTTACAGAAAATCCAGTATTGAATGGATATAACTGTGATACACCCAACTCAGTGAACGCATCAAGGACAGTTATGTCACTTCCTATCAATCCTTTCCTTACGGACGATGAAATAAATACAGTCATAGAGTCAATCACAGGAATTTTATAATGTCATCAGAAGCCTTTGGATTTGGTATAGACTTTTATCTTACAAAGTCTTGTAACAAATCTTGCCACTATTGTACTGCGTGGACAACTGAGATGCGTAACTTAGATGTGGACATGGATTTCATATCACCGTTACTCAAATGGTTAAGTCCATACAAAGCGAGGATCAACCTACTTGGTGGTGAACCTGCACTTACTAACAACTTAGATGAAGTCATCGATGAGATTAAGAAATATCCTAATCTCACGCCAGTTGTTCTGTCTAACAGTTTGATTCGGAAATTCTATCCTCACATCTTAGATGATCCTGCAGTCCATTATGTGGAACACTTAGTGTTGGACTTCTATGAAGACCGTATTGAAAAGTTAGGTAACTATGACTTCTTAACAGTGAATGATAACAACAATTATAATCTGATTATTATGACACCGAACTTTGAAGAGTATAGAAAGAAGCATGGTCTTATGCATCTATACCACAAGAACACACAGTTCAAAGAATACAACTCACGATCACCCACCTATGATAAGTTCGATCAGGAACCAGAGATGACAAGACGAATGTGTTCTTTGTTCCCTCGTGTTCCAGTAATTGATTTCGAATTGAAAAAGATTAGGCACTGTAGTAAGAAGGTGATCAATGGTTCACGGCACTTTGACGTGACACAAGAAAATATTGATAAGATGATGAACTTTGAATTATTCGAGTTCGAGAAGTATTGTCAGAACTGTACAGAGAAATTGTCCAGACGAGACAGTGGAGTCGAAGCTTTAATGATGGAAAAGATACTTGATAAGATGGTTGGATAATGAAAAAGATCTTTGCCCAACCTCTAAACTTACATGATCACAACACATACGATGGAGAATATCACATACAATATGAAAGGTATGATGATTCTTCTCGTCGTAAACATTGTTACTGGAAACTAAAATACGGTGCGAGTGTCGAACAACAACGCAGATGGTATAAGGATCTAGATAACAAAGTTATCAATGAACAAATTCCTTTTCAAAACATGTATAATAACCTTTGGGATAGTCACGTTGACAGTGACGAAATCTTTGCGACTAATATAACAGTCAATGGAGTGAAACTCTATGGTAGAGATGCGTACTTCCATAAACTTGGTAATGACTTCGCCAAAGAAACAGACGAGTATGTACCAGAACATCTTTGGGATCATCTGACGAAAGACAATGTCTATTACGCAGATCATCATCAGTGTCATGCCGCACACACGTTCCTATCCTCTGGTTATGAAGAATCAGATATCTTTATCATTGATGGACAAGGTAATACATTCAGAGCTATTTTTATTCCATCAGATACACAAGAGATAATCAATCTAAGTAACGATCTTCCAGTTGGTTGGTTGTGGAATGTCATGACACGACTTGGTGGATTTGGTGTTCTTAACGAAGGTAAGTTAATGGGACTTGCAGGGTTCGGTAAGTATTCACCAAGATGGGAAGATATTTTCTATCTGATGTTCGAAGAGTTCAAAGTGAAAGACGGTAAGTATTGGCCAGAAGAAAAGTTCTTCGATCCTTACACTAATGATGCGATGTGGAAAGAAGACATGGCATTCACTCTTCAGAAGTTTACAAATGAAATTGTACTAGACACAATCCTACCACATAAGACATCAAACAATCTGTGTGTTGCAGGGGGTGTATCTTACAATGGATATCTCAACGAAAAATATACCAAACATTGGGAAAATGTTTTTGTACCAAATGCGCCTGGTGACGAAGGTCAGTCTATGGGTCTTTACATGCATTGTAACTATGTTCTGAATGGTAGGAAAGATATTCCAGAACCATTTGCAGGAAAAGTTCATGAGGTAACAGAAGATATATTCAAATGAAATTAATTGGATCTGCATTAACATCACATGATCAAACATGGTATGATGGTAAAACTCATTGGGTTGCCGAAAGATATTCACGTGTCAAAGGTAACAGAATTGGAACAAGAGCAGATCCAACACCAAGAGATCTCAAATCCTGTCATCCAAATGATTATGGGATGATGCTCCACTATGAAAATGTAATCACTCCACAGTGGAATGAATATGATGTCATGGCGATGTCTATACCTAGAAATAATGCTTTTTTTAGATTCTGGTCAGATCTCATTCCTCACAAAGAGGCGTTATTAGACTACAATCCAAAGACTCTTTTCGAACACTATTATAAAGATAACCTATTCTATGCGGATCATCATCAGGCTCATGCGGCGTATTCATACATCCAAAGTGGATTTGACGAATGTGATGTATTTGCGATTGATGGTGGGGGTAACAGGTTTACAAGTTTCATTGCCGACAAAGATCAGAACGTTACGAACCTAAGCAATACTTTCAATCTTGGTAGAACATGGATTGCAACCACTTCGATAGTTGGTAAATTAATGGATAGACGTATCTGGTTAGATCACGAAGTTGGTAAAGTAATGGGTTTAGCGGCATTCGGTAAGGTGGATCAACAACTATATCCAGTATTAGATGAAATTTCTAGGGATGGGGGTTCTAATAAATTTCTTCCCATGCACGAGTCTGAAATTCTCTCTTTCTGTAACAAGAAACAGATCCCTGGCAGAGATCTCGCTGCAACGATGCAACAGTTAACTTATGACCGTATAATGGACTTGATAAAAGAACATAAAACATCTGACAGTGTGGCACTGAGTGGTGGTGTGGCGTACAACGGTTACATGAATGAAATGATCTCAAAGATATACAAGAACGTGTACATTCCACCTGCACTTGGTGATGAAGGACAGTCTTTGGGCATGTATATGATGGCAGACTATGTCCTAAATAACAATACACATATTCCGCCCGTATATGCTGGCGTTGAACATGAAATAAAAGAAGAGATTTTTGGTGATATGAATTATGAACGAATGAATATGGATGACATATATCCATTTATTGCGAAGGAAATTGCAAACGGAGCGATTGTAGGTTGGTATCAAGGTAGATCAGAGAGTGGTAATCGTGCACTGGGTAATCGATCCATCCTCGCAGATCCTCGTAACCCTGAGATTAAGAACATCATCAATAGAGATATCAAGAAGCGAGAGGACTTCCGTCCATTCGCTCCATCTGTATTGATCGAAGACTATCAGGAATACTTTGATACGAATCAACCCTCTCCTTACATGTCACGCATCATGCCTGTCAAAGAAGAGAAGAAATCTGTAGTGCCAGGCATCGTTCACGTCGACGGTACTGCACGTATACAAACGGTAGACAAATCTTTTAACGAGAAGTACTGGAAGCTGATTAGTGCGTTTAAGGAAGAGACTGGCGTTCCTATGTTGTTGAATACGAGTTTCAATTGTCAGGAACCTATTGTCGAGACACCACAGAATGCTGTAGATACATTCAAGAGAACTGGACTACATTATTTGGTGATTGAGGATTGGGTATGCAAAAAATAGATCTGTTTGATAATAAATTCGATATAGGATATGCACAAAATATTTTTGAGGTGAGTAGAAGGTTTCCAGAGAAAACTGTGGACATTTTCGATTCGATTAGTAAAAATCAATTCATTTCGAAAAAAGAACTCTTGACAAGTGTCTTAACAAGTGGTATAATACACAAAGAAATGAAAGTAATAGTCATTGGTTCTTGGTACGGATCGATATTAGTTCCAGTACTTGCACCACTTGTAAAGGAGATGTTTTGTTTTGATATCGATAAAGAAGCGAATCACATTGCATCTATAATAAATGAATACGATAACGTGCAGTTTAGATCGGCAGACTTGACAAAGGAAAAGCATCCAGTCTTTGGTGAAGAGGTAGACCTACTGATAATCAATACGTCTTCCGAACATATAGAGATGAAGATGCACGAGTTGATAAAGTTTCAAAGTCATTGGACGAAGAAACGCAGAGATATATATTTCGCAGTTCAGTCAAACAATATGACAGACATCGAAGGTCACATTAACTGTGTACATTCATTAGAAGAATTTAAATCGCATTTGCCTGCGAGAAACCAAATTATAATAGAGAAAGAGATACCTGAAGAACGTGGAGTTAGATATTTTTTGTTTGGTCAGATCGAACTGCAAGTAGAAAAGAAAAAAGACGGCACAACAAGGTACACTTTTGGAGAGGATAGTAAATGAGTAATTTGAAAAAACTCACTTGGGAACATCATGAACGTGCAGAAACATCTGCATTTGCAACAGCACTTATGTCGGGAAATATTGAACCGAAAGATTATCAACTGTATCTGTTCAATCAGATGATTTGTTACGGTGCGCTAGAAGGTGTGGTAGATCTTGATCCAAAGTTTCACTCCATCTTTCGTGCGAACGCAATCTTTGAAGACATGCATGAATTGATGGAACTAGAAAACCTGAGTGCAATTGAAAATGCACTGGATACAACTGTCGAATACGTGAACTACATCGATACTATTAAACATGACAATCACAAGCTTCTTGCGCACGTATATGTAAGACACTTTGGTGATCTACATGGTGGTCAGATGATTAAGAAGAAAGTTCCAGGCAGTGGTAAGTACTACGACTTTGATGATCGTTACGATCTCATTCAAGGTATGCGTACACTACTTGATGATTCTATGGCAGATGAAGGAAGAATTTGTTTTGATTTCGCATTTCGTTCATTCGAAGAATTGAGTAAAAATGACTGAGAACACTGAAAAACTCATACAGTTTTCTGACACGATTGCAGACTTGTTCACCAAGTACCTTGATCCGTATCACAATCCATTACACGTACAAGAGTTCACTGGGTGGTCAGATAGGTTCTGGACTGGTGAAGTTGTAGAGAAGTGTCACCTCAAGACGATTGACATTCTCGACTCACGTAAACTCTGGTTACTACATCTGAACATCTTCCCAAAGAATGGTTTTGATATGCCTATACTTGGGTGCGACATCATTGCAGGTCCTAACAAGATCAGTGGTGCGTTCTTTGACTTCTCACCAGTGTGTACAGAAGATCACGTAATGTGTCAACACTTTAACAAAGAGGCAGATAAATTTACTTGGAAGAAACCTCGTCAACTCCCAGAGTGGGCAGAAGCAATCTTCAGTGACCACATGATGGCTGTTGGTAACGTAAGGGCAGAAGAAACAGATCAGTTTTTGCTTGCCACCACCGAATTAATATGTTATTATCTAGATAAGATGAACGACGAATCAGTAGAGATGGGGATGCCAACAAGACCTCTCCTTAACAACTACTGTATCAACCAAAAGAAGAACGATCAGTTACATAATAGTATTCGTGCCATGGGTATCTCCGATGAGGACAAAGATTATTATATCAATAACATATTATTTCAGGAGATCTCAGATTAATGAATGAAACAGTGGTGTCGCTGACACCAGAAAAAATACACCTCGCAATTGCAGACGCTGTCGCAAATGGGGTTCCTTACATAGATGCACTAGTAGATTATGCCCAGATGCATAACCTAGAAATTGAATCAGTTGCAGATGTGATCAAAAAATCCTCTATTCTAAAAGAGAAGATCAGATCAGAAGCTGTAGTTTTGAGAATGGTAAAACGCAACGATGAACAACAGGACATTACCGAGTTATGTGAATGATCAGTCATATGCGGCGTACATAAAGTACCTTGCAATGAAGAAACATTTCACATCTCCAAGTTATGATTTTCATAAATATAACGGTAAAGTAAGAGCCTCATTCGACACATTTAAAAGTCGCCCTGATGCATTTTACTTTGCAAAACTATATAAACAAGACGATTACGAGAACGTCCTTCTGGCAAACTTAGTCAAGAACCCAAATGCATGGATTCGAGATATCGCAGAGGACGACATCTTGTACGTCGAATGGAAGAAAAGAATTGATTCGTTAGGTTACACTTTCAAGTCGGACTTAAAGCATCTCGAAGATGACTGGAAATCCAACTTCGTAACCGATGGTCAACACCCAGTCGTATTGACTCTGTACTTACAGAAGAAGATAACACTGGAAACATTTGCAATACTAGTACACATTGCAAATATTTTTTCGTATTGGGAGCAGAATTTGCTTGACAAATTCGTGGCATCTGATATAATACATCATTCAAGGAAGTATTTTCCTTTCTTGATGTTAGATATGAAACGGTTCAAGACTATTGTCAAGAATCACTTTGACATCTAATACATCGCAATATAACGTAATACACTGCTATACAAAGGAGACAATATATGTCATTCGCAGCACTTAAGAAATCTCGCACGTCATCACTTGATAAGTTGAATGCCCAGCTAGATAAAATTTCCACAAAATCATATTCAGATCCTAATGAAGGAAAGTTTTGGAAACCAACTCGTGACAAAGCGGGTAATGGTTTTGCAATCATTCGCTTCTTGCCTGAACCTGCAGGTGAAGAGATGCCATTTGTACGCATCTGGGATCACGGTTTCCAAGGACCATCAGGTCAATGGTATATCGAAAACTCTCTGACTACATTGAATCAAGATGATCCAGTGTCAGAGTACAATTCCAAACTCTGGAACTCAGGTATCGACTCTGATAAAGAGCAAGCACGTAAACAGAAACGTCGACTGAAGTACATTTCAAATATCTTAGTGATCAAGGATGGTGCAAATCCTGAGAACGAAGGTAAGGTGTTCATGTACCAATACGGTAAGAAGATCTTCGACAAGTTGAATGACTTGATGAACCCAACGTTCGAAGACGAATCACCAGTGAACCCATTCGACTTCTGGGAAGGTGCAAACTTCCGTCTGAAGATCCGTCAGTTCGAAGGTTATCCAAACTACGACAAGTCAGAATTTGATGCGCCATCAGCAATGGCCACAGATGATGATGAGTTGGAAACCATCTACAACCAACAACATTCTTTACAAGAACTTCTTGATGCCAAGAACTTCAAGTCTTATTCAGATTTGAAAACAAAACTATATAGAGTGTTAGATCTTGGTGAAGATGCAGGTCCAACAGCGTCTAGTTCGTATGACGATGACGACGATGGTTTAGACTTGAGCACGTCTTATACACCAAAAGCGCCAGTAGCGGCACAGGTACAGTCGGATGACATACCTTTTAAATCCGCCCCTGCACCGACTTCTGATGTAGATGATGACGACGATCTATCAATCTTCAAGGAACTTGCAAAAGGTTAAGACGGTATGAACAAATCGACATCTGATATAATCGATTTCGACTTTGGTTTCAGTTTCATCGATGATGAGATTGAAGCAGTAAAAGAAACTGCGGTAGCTACTAAAGCTGCCGCAGACGATCTCGAAGGGCAACTCAGTGATCTCACTAATGAGAAGATCGCATTGGAAGCAAGTTTGGAGAAACTGTATCAATCAGTTGTTCCTTTCCTTGACAACCTATGCAAATCACCAGAGAAGAGTACAATCTTCTGGCCTGATCGTGTAGAAAAGATCGAAAGTTACAAAGCAAAGTTGGCGCAAATCGCAGAGGGAAATTAAATAATGAGTCTTTTAGACAAGATGCTCAAATCAGGAGCAGTGAAGTCCTCGTCAATCCTCAGTAAGTCCAGTTTTTTCGAAGAGAAGAATCCTATTCAAACGGAACTTCCCATCGTTAACATTGCATTTAGTGGGTCATTGAAGGGTGGACTAATCCCAGGCTTAACTGTGGTTGCAGGACAATCAAAGTCATTTAAGACTTTACTGTCTTTGTACTGCATGAAAGCCTATCTAGATAAATTCGCAGACGGAGTTGCACTATTGTATGACTCTGAATATGGTATCACACCAGAATATCTAGAAAGTTACAACATCGATACGGATCGTGTGATCCATATCCCAGTAGAGAATGTCGAAGAACTTAAGTTCGATATTACTAAGAGGTTAGATCAGATTGAGAAAGATGACAATGTGTTCGTCATGATCGATTCGGTTGGTAACCTCGCATCGAAGAAAGAAGTTGACGATGCAATGAACGAGAAGGCAGTTGCCGATATGTCTCGTGCCAAAGCACTCAAATCTCTCTTCCGTATTGTTACGCCTAAGTTAACTGCGAGAAACATTCCGTTACTTGCAATCAACCACGTGTACCAAGAGATCGGTATGTTCCCAAAAGCCATCGTGTCTGGTGGTACAGGGATCTACTATTCTGCAAACCAGATCTTTATCATTACCAAATCGCAAGAGAAGGATGGTACAGATCTCGCAGGATTTAAGTTCACTATCAATATTGAGAAGTCACGATTTGTCAAAGAGAAATCTAAACTTCCATTCACTGTCCTATATGATAGCGGCATCCAGAAGTGGTCGGCATTGTTTGACCTCGCATTGGAAGCTGGTTTCATTGCTAAGTCCACGCAGGGTTGGTATAACCTTGTAGACTTAGACACAGGAGAAATCATTGAACCTCGTCGTCGATTGAAAGATATCGAAAAAGATGATGCATTCTTTGAAAAACTACTTGACAACGATGCATTTAACGTGTATATTGAGCGCAAGTACAAATTAAACAGTGAGCACCACAATGATAGAACAGACGATCTTATCGAATCTACTTCTTAATGATGAATACTACCGCAAGGTATACCCATATCTGAAGGAAGATTACTTCGAAGACATCACGCTACGTAAAGTGTTCCAAACATTTGTAACGTATGTCGAACAATACAAGGAGCCTCCATCCGTGGAGGCTCTCAAGCTTTCCATTGACAAACGTAAAGACTTGAACGAGGATCAATACAAAGACGCTCAGTCTGAAGTATCCAGTATCTCTCGTGATGACACAACAGACATGCAGTTTCTTATTGATGAGACTGAAAGGTTCTGTCAAGATCGTGATCTGTACAACTCTATTCGTTCGTCAATCAACATTCTTGAAGGTGAAGGTGAAGGACTTGATAAAGGTTCTATCCCCCAACTCCTATCTGACTCTCTCAGTATCAGTTTCGACACAAGTGTTGGACACGACTTCTTAGAAGAGAGCGAAGATCGGTACGAGTACTATCACCGAAAAGAAGAACGCATTCCCTTTGACATTGATATTCTGAATAAGATCACCAAAGGTGGTTTGCCTCGTAAGTCTATGACTGTACTACTCGCCACGACTGGTGGTGGTAAGTCATTACTTAAATGTCACATGGCGGCGAATGCACTGATGTACGGTAACAATGTCCTCTATATTACTATGGAGATGGCAGAGGAAGAGATTGGTCGTCGTATTGATGCGAACATCATGGATGTGACGTTGGATGAAGTATCCACTACACCACGTCATGTGTTTGAGAAACGTATGGGACGATACAAATCTAAGACGACAGGTAAACTGATTGTAAAAGAATATCCTACAGGATCAGCACATACTGGTCACTTCAGACACCTGTTGAATGAATTGCGAATGAAGAAAGGGTTTGTACCTGATCTTATCTTCGTAGACTATTTGAATATCTGTGCATCCGCACGTGTTAAAGGTGCCGCCGCAGCAAATAGTTACACACTTGTAAAATCAATAGCAGAAGAGGTACGTGGACTTGCAATGGAATTTAATTGTGCTGTGGTTACTTCGTCTCAGTTCAATCGTGACGGCTATGGGAATAGTGACGTTGACCTTACTAATACTTCTGAGAGTATGGGAATTACGCACACTGCCGACTGCATTCTAGGACTGGTGACTACAGAAGAACTAGATGAACTAGGACAACTTATGTTGAAACAGTTGAAGAACCGTTGGGGTGATACTGGATATTACCGTAGGTTCCTCGTAGGTATTGATCGATCCAAGATGAAGATCTATGACCTCGAACCAAGTGCGCAGGATAATATTGGTCAGTCTATGGACAATAACAGTCAGGTTACCAAACCTGCACTCCCTAGTGAACTACCTGCACTCAAGAAAACAAAGAAGAATATCTTTGATGACGTGAGTGGTTTGCAATGATAAATAGTTCGAAAGCAACAAATAATTTGAGTTCGAACATGAAATCCTACAAATCTTACATCACGGAATCTAAAATCAAAGCAGAAGATTTCGAGGCTGCAATCGTTATGGGTTGGTATGCAATTACTAACCAACCCTTCGATGCCTCAACTGCAGGTATTACTGATAAAGTACACACCTTACTTCTACAGAATCCTGAGTACATCGAAGCGGGTAAACGTATTGCACAAGACATTAAAGACCATTTTAAGTTGGGTAATAATGTTAAGGCAGAACAGTACGGACGTGCTAAATCTAAACTGACTGGTTTCTGGAAGACTTATGGTGCAACAGACACTACACCTAAGTGTGACATTCTGATTGGTAATAAACGTTTATCACTGAAAATTGGAATGGCTCAGTTAATGTCTGGTGGTAAATCAGAATCAGTTGCAACATTTTATGCAGCGATGGAAAAATCTAAAATCGAAGAATCCGCACAATTGAAAAAGGTTGTGGGGATTTTTGAGGATTTTGTGACCACATCTCTGGCACCAACTCAACTACGTCCTCTCATCAAATCTCGTGAGAACCCTCTTGTCAACCAAGGAGAGGCGGCACACAAGACGATTATGAATGAACTAGGCGTACTATTCCAAACAAATGAACAATTCAAAATAGAATTTGCACGTGAGGCAATGTCTGGGTTCATGAAGTATGGAACAGGCAGTAATTCTGCGGCAGAGTTTATGGTAGTATCAGATCATAGTGGGTCTTCAACAAAAATTACATCTGTAAATGACGATGCGTACTGCAAAATGATTGCAGATCAAATGAAACTACAGGCACGTTTCAAAACATCTTCACGTAAACTTAAAGGTAAGAAGACAGGTGAGTATAATTTCTGGTCTGTAATTTCTCTTATTGTGGATGCGAACCTTAAAGAAGAAACTGAACAATTGGACGAGAATTCATTCAGACGTATGTTGCAGACAGTCAAGGGTAAAGTTGGTGGTTACATCAGCAAAGCTACTCAGTATGTTCGTGGTAAAATGTCAAATGTGTTGAAGTTCTTTGGACTCCAACCAGACATCACAGTTAACAAGGACATCAGATTCTAATGCAACGTTTTAGTCAATTCGTCCTATCCGAAGAAAAAAACCTTCACATGACACATGCAGAAGATGCAGTGATCGATGGTGGAGTAACAGGCACACGTAACGTAATTAATTACCTTCGTGCAATCAGAGACATGTTAGGTGGTAATTCTAAATCTGCCGTAAACTTATCAGTCAAATGGGATGGTGCACCTGCAATCTTTGCAGGCATTGATCCATCAGATGGTAAGTTCTTCATTGCGAAGAAAGGTGTGTTCAACAAAAATCCAAAAGTTTATAAGACAGCCCAAGAAATTGATAATGACAGTTCTATTAAAGGTGACCTCAACTCTAAGTTCAAAGTAGCACTTTCAGAATTCGCAAAGTTGGGAATTGAAGGAGTGATACAAGGTGATTTTCTCTACACTACAGAAGATTTATCGACAGATACTATTGATGGAGAATCGTATGTTACTTTCCATCCTAATACGATTGTTTATGCGATACCAAAGAAAAGCGAACTCGCTAAAAAAATATCAAGATCCAAGATCGGTGTGGTCTGGCATACAGTCTACAGAGGAGAATCTCTTGAGACAATGTCTGCAAGTTTTGGAGAGAAGATTGCATCTAATCTCAAAGAAGTAAAATCTGTCTGGGCAGTTGATGCCGTATTCGAAGATAAGTCTGGTAGTGTAACCATGACTGCAAAAGAAACCGATGCAGTGAATAAGAAACTGTCTGCCGCAGGTAAGATCTTCAGAACAATCAAAAAAGATATTCTAAATGAGATGGGTAACAATGCTGAATTGAACCTACGTATCAACACGTTCATTAACGTGAAGGTTCGTGAAGGTCAACGTATTGGTAATCCTAGATCATTCGTTAAAGATCTTGTGAAATACATTCAAGACTATTACAATAAAGAAGCAGATAAGAAGAAAACTGAACGTGGTAAGAAAACGCAGACAGATAAGATGTCTAAAGCGTTAATAATGTTCAGTGACAAGAACACCAAAGAGATCGAAAAGGTATTCGAACTCTATAACTTATTGGTTGACACTAAGTTGTTGGTTCTTGACAAACTCAATAAAGTAGATAGTTTAAAAACATTCCTTAAAACAAATAAGGGATATGAAGTTACTAATCCAGAAGGATTTGTTGCAATGGATCGCTTGGGTAAGAACTCTCTTAAACTCGTAGATCGCCTTGCCTTTAGTAAGGCAAACTTTGATCCTCAGTATATCAAAGGGTGGCAGAAATAATGTCAAACATACACTACCTAAAACGTTCACGTAACGAAGCAGTAATCAAAGTATACGTAACAGACTCATCTGGCGATACTGTTGATATTGCATTGTCTGATCTAATATCTAACGGTGAAACTTATACAGCGGCTGATGCTTCTGTTACAATTAAAGAAATCCACTGGGGTTGTAAAGTCAATAAACACCTAGACATTTCTAGGTGGGATGGAGTAGCACCACATGGACATTATTATTTGGTTAACTCAGGTTCATTAGAAATGAAAGGTTTCGTAGATAACGTGTATTCAGATAGAGATATACGAATTATCGGTGACGGACCTTTCCATTGCATAATGAAATTGACTAAGGTTAATGGTTACTCATAGAAAGATGGAGAACAAACATGTTGGGAAGATTATCAGCAGTATTGTTGGGAATTTTCCTGGCAGTACCAATTAATGCACAGGCAGAACAGTTCGTAATGCCGATTGGTTTGAGGTGTGACACAGATGCTAACAACATCATAGACATGGTTCAAACAAAATATGGCGAAATTCCTTTCGCTAGTTCACAAACTTTGGTACAAGTAGTACCACAGGGGGGATGGTTGCCTGGTGTTACTATGCAGTTTATCAATCCTTCGAGCGGTTCATTCAGTTTAATTATGATGGATGAGAACACAGGCGCAGGATGTCTGGTAATCGCAGGTCAAAAAATGACTGTCATCAAATAGTCATAAATACATATAACAGAAATACTTGGAGATTAGATTATGGGAATGATACGTGATCGTGGCCACGATGGTGGAAACACTTGGAGATGGTTAACAATAGAAAAACTAGTTCGACAGAATGGTTGGACTAAAGGTGCAGAACTTGGTGTATGGATGGGACAGACCTTCACACACCTCGTACGCACATGTAAGAACCTACACATGATTGGTGTAGATTTATACGCACCTCAACCTCAGAACAATGGTCCAGAGAAATGGACCGCAGGCGAGAACGGACATCCTTGGGATCATGAATCGTACTATAAACGCATGGCACAGTTCTGCGCACAGTACCCAGACCGAGCGTCCATCCACAAAGATTTCACAACAGAAGTCGCAAAGACTGTAGAAGACGAAAGTCTGGACTTTGTATTCATTGACGCTGATCATGGATATGAAGGATGCGCACGTGATATCGACGCATGGGCACCAAAAGTTCGTAAGGGTGGTTACGTCATGGGACATGACATTCACTTTGATACAGTTCTTAAAGCTGTGACAGAACGTTATGGTGACAACTACAATGTAGAAGATGACTTCGTTTGGTGGGTTGAGAAGTAAATGGCTCATCCAGATCACGATAAGTATCCAAGAGATACGACTGAAGAGGTAAAACTCACACAGGATTATCGTAAGTGGGTTTTCGATGGCATCTATCGTAACTTTGCGTGGAGACAACACGAGAACACAGAGTCTCGTAGCGGCGCAGGATCTGGAACTGACTATACAATAAACTTACGACATCATCTACCGATTATGTGTGAAAAGTTTAATATCAAAAGCATTTTAGACGCACCCTGTGGTGATTTTAACTGGATGAAGATCCTTTTAGATGATTATGACCTACATTATACAGGTGGTGACATCGTATCTGATATGATACAGGACAATAAAACTAAATATCCAGATTACAATTTTTTAGAGTTAGATGTTGTTGAAGACGATCTGCCTTATGCGGATCTATTCTTTTGTAGAGATCTGTTTTTTCACTTACAAACAGAACATTGTCAAAAGATTATCAAGAACTTCTTAGACTCTGGAATACCTTACATTTGTTTGACATCACATAAACATGTGGCAAGTTATCCAAACGCATATGTTAACGTGGGGGAGTTTAGATTGATAGACGTGTTTAGAGAACCGTTTAACTTTCCCCAAGACGTTCTATATAGATTTGATGACTCAGGTGAACAAGCAGGCAAATATCCCTCAAGGGACATGATACTATTAAAAAGAGAGCAACTGTTATGAATATCGAAAAGAAAATAACACAAATTTGGATTGGGCCAAAAGCCCCACCCCTTCAGTGGATGAATACTTGGAAAGAGAAACATCCAGAGTGGTCATATGAAATTTTCACAGACCAGATGTTACATGATCGTAAGTGGATGAACCAACACTTGATCGAACACTACTACAACACAAAGAAGTATCAAGGTGTTTCTGACCTCATTCGATACGAACTTCTTTTAGAAGGTGGTGGTTTCTTCCCAGAAGCAGACATGGAGTGTCTAGAAAACACAGATGAACTCTGGGTTAACGATCCTCATAAAGCATATACATGTTATGAAAACGAATTATATCGTGCGAGTAACGTACAACCTATTCTCGCATGTAATCCTGGCAACATGTTTGTTCGTCTATTGGTAGAAACATTACACCAAGTTCGTGCAGACCAACTTGCACCAGAACCATTCAGATCTACAGGAAACCAATTCCTTAGTGGTTTGATCCATGACAACATGTATCACTTGAAAATCTTCCCATCACATTTCTTCACTCCTAAGTTCTACGTTCGTGAAGCGAAACGTTATGATGGTCCAGATAAGGTTTACGCAGAACATCACTGGGGTTCTACAGGAATGCCTTGGACTTCTCAATACGCATCTGCAACTTAATGCATGGTGACAGGGGAAATATGTTAACCGTAAAGGTAATGGTTGTGACGGTGTTAGTATTACACCTCATAGTCATACCAATATGGATGTGGAGTTTAGGATTACATTGAATGTTTATATCACCCAAATACAAATTTATCTTTCTTAGAGTTCCGAAGACTGCATCAACCAGTCTTTCGGAATTCTTTATTAAAAACGTAGACGATCCAGACGCTATCTATACTGAAGTCGAGGATAGTAAAATTGCAGGTACTCTCTCTGATCAAAAACTTGAAGAGATTAGAGGAAAGCATGACGACTACCATCCGTTCAAACATCTTCACTTAAATCTAAATCAACTCGTCGAATACAACTTAGTTACTCCAGAACAAGTAAAGGACTATCGTTGCTTTGCCGTATTGAGAGATCCCATAGAACGTCAAAGAAGTTTCTATTACTTCTTTAAACGTTGGGATAAAGACCTAAAATCTAAACCATATAGTCTTAAAGAGTATAAGTATATGGCTCCACTAGGTTGGTTTGACGCAGATAAGGCGACAGGAGAGGATAACTCTAAACTCCTACAGTCTGACTTTTTGAAATTTGAAGGAAAAAATAATGGTGAATATTGGTTATATGAGAACTTGACAGAACATCTTACATCGTTTATGAATGAGTTAAACATACCAATAAACCATAAACTTCCGAATCACAAGTCGAATTACAGAGTAGATAGAATAGATGCAAGTAAAGAAATTCGTTTTGATTATGAATCTATTACATCTATGAGAGATTACTTTGTCAATGACTTTAATTTATATACAGTAATAAAGAAGAAACATTATGCAGACACAACTCGCTTACATACTCCGAATTAATAAAGAGATATCAGAAGAATATGCACAAGCCGCAATGGACTCTTGTCATTGGGTTGGTATTAAATGGGAAACATTTGATGGTTGGTGTGATATCCCTGGCGTACTTGCATGGGCAAAATCTGATATTAATCTGACTATCAATGAGGGTAGACCTATTACTCTACCACCTGCAGACTATCCATATGAACCAAATGAGAATTTGAATGCTGCAGAGAAAGCTGAATGTTGTACAGTTGGACACGCCGCTATTTGGAAACTGATTGCAGAAGGTGAAGAGGATGTGGGTATCGTACTAGAACACGATGCACTCATGTTGACAGACATACCTATAGATATACCAGAGGGTAAGATTGTAGTGTTAGGATATAAATTACCAGATCCTTCTAGATACGATCACGAAAGAGCAGGACCTCCAACAGAGTTCATAGATATTGATGGACATGAAGGCGCACACGCATATGCAATGACGAAAGCGACTGCACGTACACTGGTAGATGAGATTGAAAATGGGGGTAGATTGGGGTGTGTAGATAACGCTTACTTTATCCTTAACCAGAGACGCACTAGTGTTCCTTTGTGTATTGCATCCCCCACTCCTGCTATTGGTTGGTTAAGACAATCAACTATTTGGGGTGGATCTGCATATAGAAACTATGAATTTATTGATTCCTTTCAACAGAATTACACTTGAATTATAAATAAACATATATTCAAATAAATTAGAGTACAATTATGGCTGATCTGACCGAAGTAGAAAAAGATAAAAACAAAAAGAAGCGGGATCTTGTCAAATTCAAAGAGTTTGATCCTTCCACTTTTGTTGAGTTGGAACCGACTCTCAAAGAAGCTAAGAGCGATACTGTTGTGTTCTCTTTTGGTCGCATGAACCCTGTTACTATTGGTCACGAAAAACTTGTGAACAAAGTAAAAGAAGTTGCGAAGAAAGAAAAGGCAGAAGCACGTGTCTATCTTTCTCATACTCAGAACAACAAAAAAGATCCACTAAGTTATAAAGACAAGTATCGGTTTGCCAGAAAGGCATTCGGTTCTGTCATGATCAACTCTAAAGCGAAACAGGTTTTCCAAATCGCTGCAGAACTCGAATCATCAGGATACAAGAAGATCGTCATGGTCGTTGGTTCTGATCGTGTAACAGAGTTCAAAACAATCCTAGACAAATACAACGGTAAAGAATATAACTTTGCAGAGATCAAAGTTGTATCTGCAGGTGAGCGTGATGCTGATGCAGAAGGTGTTGAAGGAATGTCAGGTACAAAACTAAGAGGTATTGCCCAAAAGGGACAGTTTGACGACTATACAGATGAGAAGGGTAAGAAACAATTCGGTTTCAAAAGTGCCGCTGCATCTAAGTTATCAGACGCAGATAAGAAAAAGATGATGCAGTTGGTTCAGAAGAACCTTAAGGAAGAACTAGAAGAAGCGTTGACACGACAACAAAGAGTGGCACGTTCTCGTATGTTTAAACGAATTAAACACAAGATTAAAAAAGGTCGTGAAAGATCTGCAAGAAAACGTGCAACTTTAGATACGTTGAAAAAACGTGCGCATAAGGGTGCAAGAAACCTTCTCAAAAAGAAGTTGACTAAGGGTATGGACTACAAAACTATGTCCTATGGTCAAAGACAGGCAATTGATAAACGTCTCGCAAAGATCTCTCCATCACGTGTTAAGGCAATTTCTAAACGTCTTATTCCAACTATCAAGAAGCGTGAGACAGATCGTATTAAATCAAGAAATAACAAAAGACCCGCTGATCAATAGGTACTAATATGCGCTTTACTAAATTCGTCAACGAAAAAATGAAAGTCTCACAGGATAGAGACGTGGATGAGTTGCCTGGCACTCAGCCATCAAAGTATTATTCTGGTGTCGACAAAGACGATAAAGAGAAACGTGCAAAGCAGTTTGCACGACAAGCAAAGATGTCTGACGATGATCCCAAAGCATATAAACCTGCGCCTGGTGACAAAGACACAAAAACAAAACCATCCTCACATACAAAGAAATTCAAACAGATGTACGGCGAAGGTGGTGCAAACCCTGCGCAACAAGCAGCGATTGCAATCTCTAAGAAAGAGAAAGCAGGAAAGCCTGGATACGATAAAGAAGGTAAGTCTTTAAAGAAAGAAGACCTTAAAGGCAACATGAAACATGCCGCAATGACTTTACAGAAAGTCTGGGATCGTAAAAAGAAAAACCCAAAACATGACATTGGTTACTATGCCGCACAGGTCGCACGTACGTATGCAGGTGTGAACGGTAGAGAACTGGTGAAGATGGTACAAGAGGAAGATCCTTGTTGGAATGGGTACAAACAGGTTGGTATGAAGAAAAAAGGGAACAAGATGGTTCCTAACTGTGTAAACGAAGATGTATCGCAAAAACAGATTAATGATCTAGAGAAATTTGCAGATCGTATTCTTGGCAAATTCAAAATCGACGTGGAGTTTACTAAACACTTCGTTGATAGAATGAATGACAAAAGAAACTCTCCCGATATCAAGGTTGCAGAACTTCAGAAGTTGTTCAAGAAAATCCAAAAGAATAAAGCTAAAGATGTTAAAGACAACAAAGGGATCGAAGCAGTCCTTAAAGATCTTTCGTCTGATCTAAACTTACCAGTTGTAATTAAAACTAAGGGTGACGAGATTGAACTCGTTAATAAAACAATCATGAGAAAAAAAGATTTCAAAACACCTTCTAAGGTAATCAAGTACGAAGAGTTCTCAACTATGGATGAGGCATCTCGTGCAGACATGGTAGCACGTAAGAGACCACACATGTTGTTGAAAGCTGGTAATCAAGGTGTTAAGTTTGATGGTCGTTTCAAAATGTTTAAGAAGAAACCAGAGTTGAGTGATGACGAGAAACCTCTTAAAGAGAGTCTTGACGACTTGACGTTCGACATTTATGACTTAATGGAATCTACAGTAGATGCAATTGAAGAAGATTCAGGTGAAGCATTGAAAAAGAAAGCAGATAAGTCTGGAATGCCTCTTGGTGTTCTTAAAAAAGTATTTGATCGTGGTGTTGCCGCATGGAGAACTGGACACCGTCCAGGCACTACTGCAACACAGTGGGGACTTGCACGAGTTAACTCGTTCACCACAAAATCATCTGGGACATGGGGCAAAGCAGATGCAGATCTTGCAAAGAAAGTAAGGAATGAAGAAATGAATGAAGGTAAATCATCTACTGGATACGAATTGTATCACAAAGATTTCTCGACTGCAATGCAACACGCATACAAACATGCGAAAGATAAGTTGAAAATTGAAATCGATCCTAGTGAGATTGATGACAAAGTTGCAACAGGTCCACGCAAACCCTCTAAAGGTAAAACAAACTCATACCGTCTAACAGATAAGTCTGGTAAAAAGGCAGTACAGATCCAAGTTTATAACATGGACAACAAAAAATACGAGTTAAACATGTATAAGGAAGACGTACAAATGGATGAAGCACCAAGACCTAGACGTAAAGGCGCACCAAAGATGACTGGTGACTCTGTTGCAATTCAACGTGCAAAAGATGCAGAACATAACAAAGCAATGGGTCGTACTAAGACAGGTCGTAAGAAACCAGTTCGCACAATGACATCCACTCAACGTTCTCTTGCCTCTCTACGTGATGACAAACAGGTAGATGAGATCGCACCAGTTCTTGGTGGTCTTGCAAAGGTCGCAGGTGGTGCGGCAGGTGCATTCATCGCAAAGAAAGTAATGAAGAGAGTTGCGAAAGCAGCAGTTAAAAAGGTAGGTAAAGCCGCCGCAGGTGCTGCCGCAGGATATGTTGCAGGTAAAGTTGCAGGTCATGCAGTAAACAAAGCGAGAGATGCTATGTCAAGTAAGAAGAAAACAGACGAATCATTTGACGCTATGTTTGAAGAAACTGTTCATCAAGATCTCGTAGAGAATGCGAAGATGAAGAAAGCATTAGATTCAGCACTTAAATTCTTTACTAAAACAAGTAAAGGTAAGAATGACCGTGTACAAGAGAAGAACCGCATGGCAGCAATGGAGATGTTGAAAAACGATCTAGAAAAAGCTGGTGTATCTGAGAGAGACACAATGAAAGCATTCGGTGACTTGGACAATAAAATCTCTAACATGATGGGCGAGTCTCTTGATGAGGTTGCAGGTAGAGGAAAATGGCAGTACAAAGGTGACCAAGACTATATGGTTGGTGGTAATCTACGCTACGATGATAAACTTGAATACAGATTATCCAAAGCGGGTGCAGATATTCTAAACAAATTCATGAAACAGGCTAAAAATGACACTGATCGTGGTAAAGTCTGGGATATGTTCTCGCAATCAAAAGAGACTGGTAACAAAGCAAAAGGTCCTGGCAAGGCAATTGCACTTGCGAAGAGAATGATGAAAGAAAACCTTGACGAAGCAAAGTTAATGTCAGATGATGATGTTGCAAAAATGGTTGCTAAGAAATTAGGTAATAAGAAAAATACAGACAGTTATGACCAAATTGCAGTGATTAAAGGTATTTTGAACAAATCACCAAAGCAAAAAAGTCTTGCAACTGATAGAGAATTCATTGATGACGTTCTGGACATTCTCTTCAAGAAATATAAATTCAGATCAAACCAGAGAGAATCTGTTGAACTTGATGAAAGCAAAAGCCTGATCAAGGACTATGAAAAGTATATGTCGCAAGGTAATAAGAAAGATCACAATGCAATTGATTACTTGATGTCTATGCCAAAGTATAAGCGTATGTCGAGAGATCAGATGGCAAAGGCTATCGGTGATGCGAAGCGTAAAGGCATCTTCAGAGAAGAAGTAGAACTTGACGAACGCAACTACGCTAAAGAGTATGAGAACTACCATAGTAAACCAGAACAGATTGCTAACCGTTCATCAAGAAACAGTGCACGTAGAATTGTGGCTAAAACGACTGATGTTAAAGGTAAGGATGTTGGACATAAAGACAACAACCCACTGAACAACGATCCTAAAAATCTACGTGTGGAAGACCCAAGTGACAATCGTCGTGAACCACGTTTACGCAAAGAAGGTGTCTTGGGTGCATTAGCTGGTGCAGGTATTGCCCATGCAGTTGGTGGTGGCACTGTTGCAAAGATTGCAGGTGGTGTTGCAGGTTCTATTGCGCAAAACGTTATGAAGAAACGCAAGAAGAACGAAAAGACTGTAGACGAAGGTATTTCTAAAAAAGATATCAAAATGGCAATCGGTATTGCATCTGACAAACGTTATGCAGGTGGTAACATGACTGGTGCCGTGAAGGTAATTGACAAAATCAGAAAAGGTTTGTCTAGTCACCCACAAGTTGCCGCAGTTCTAAGAAGACAGAACGAAGACTTGGAAGAGAACAAAAAAGCATCTCTTGCAAAGAAACTTGCAAAGGCATCCGCATCATCTAAAAAAGGTAAAGCAAAAGTATCTTTGAAGAAAGCACCTTGGGAAAAGAAAGAAGAACTTGAAGAGTTGACTAAATCTGAACTCAAACTGATTGACCAAATGTACGACAAGAAAGGTAACTTGACACCACTTGGTAAAAAAGTAATGGACGCAGGTAAAAAAAAAGTCAGTGAGGACGTAAACCTTGAAGAAGGTGTAAACGATCCAAGTATCTTCAAAGTGGTGTTCCTTGCAGGTGGACCAGGCAGTGGTAAGTCATTCTTAGTAGGTAAAACTGGACTACCTGCACTTGGTTTGAAACTAATTAACTCAGACCCTGCATTCGAAAAGCAGTTGAAGAAAGTTGGACTGAAAGCGACACCTGACGATATCTTCACACCAAAAGGTCAAGCGGCACGTGCAAAAGCAAAAGCAATGACTAAGAAACAACAAGAGTTGGCATTAGCTGGTCGTCTTGGTTTGGTGATTGATGGTACTGGTAAAGACTACGACAAGATTTCAGGACAAGTTGTTGACATGAAGAAAATTGGTTACGATGTTGCCATGATCTTTGTTAATACTAACTTAGAAACTGCAATCAGACGTGATCAAGATCGTCCAAGAACATTGGGTGCGAAAGTAGTTACGAAAATGTGGAAAGAAGTACAAGACAATATTGGTAAGTTCCAAAGATTGTTTGGTAACATGTTGATTGTTGTCGATAACTCAGATAACTCGAATTGGGAACATGGTGCTCTTGGTGCATATAAAGACATTACTAAGTGGGTTAACATACCTGCGAAGTCACCAATGGCGAAGAAATGGATCAAGTCACAGAAGGATGCACGTGGTATGACTGAGAGTGTCCCTGAATATGGTACTCCTGAAACTACTGAAAAGTTCGCATCGATGACACCAGGCGAAAAGTTCGCAAAGAATATTCGATTTAAAAAGAAAAAATAGGAGAAATCCAAATGAAATGGATCACAGGAAGACTTAAAGAACGTACCTCATGGGATGGTGCGTTTCTTGTTGGTTTGGGAATGATGGTATTATTCCTTGCACCATTGGCAAAAATAGCTGCAGGTATTGCAATCGCATACGGCGCATGGACAATATGGAAGTCTGAATAATGTATGAATATAGAGTAAAAATGCTTCGCATCGTTGATGGTGACACAGTAGATGTTGACATCGATCTAGGATTTGGTGTATGGTTGCGTAAAGAACGTGTCCGTATTATGGGTATCGACACACCTGAGTCACGCACACGTGATAAGGTAGAGAAGAAATTTGGTCTCGCTGCAAAAGCATGGGTCAAAGGTCTTATGCCTGTTGGTAGTCATCAGATCCTTAAGACTGAAATCGCCAGAGATGGTGAGGACAAAAAAGGTAAATTCGGACGTATCTTAGGTGACTTCCTAATCGATGATGTCAGAATGACTGATATGATGATCGAAGCAGGACATTGCGTACCATACTTTGGTGGTTCTAAAGAAGAAACACAGGCAGGACATATGAAAAATAGAGAACGTCTGATCAAAGAAGGTGTAGTAGTACTATGAAACGATTTAACGAGTTCAATGATATAGATGACGTTTGTGAAGACTGTAATATCTACGACGATCTCGTTATAGAAGCTTCAGAGTATCAAGGCAAGGAAGTATCCTTGAACGATCCTGTACGTGGTGGATCTAAAAAGTTCTACGTTTATGTGAAGAACGAAAAGGGAAACGTTGTTAAAGTTTCTTTTGGGGACCCTAACATGGAGATCAAACGTGACGATCCTGCACGAAGAAAGTCATTTCGTGCACGTCATAACTGCGCAGACCCTGGCCCAAAGTGGAAGGCGAGATACTGGTCTTGTTGGCAATGGAGAGCCAGTGCCAAGGTAGACAACTAAATAAATAGAATAAGAAGAACTAACACAAACCCTTAAGGAAAACAAAATGGACTTCAAAGATAAAATCGATAGTCTTTTCGGTGATCTCGTTCGACAGACACTAGAAGAGAGAAAGATCACTGCCGAAGATGCATCGAACAATAAGTCCGATGATGGTGAAGGTCTGGATAAAGCAGATCCGAAAGCAGCAGCAAAGAAATTCAAAGATCGTAAAGATAAAGATATCGACAACGATGGCGATACAGACAGTTCTGACGAGTATTTGCACAAACGCCGTAAAGCGATTGGTAAAGCATTGGCGAAGGAAAATTCTGCAAAAAAGCTTGAAGCGGTAGCTGTTACTGAAAAGAAAGATAAATTTGATCGTGACATGACTGCCGCTGAGAAAAAGAAATTCGATAAACTGTACAAGAAAGCAATTGGTTCACCTGAAGAAAAACGTTTTAAGTTAGACTTTAAAGGTTCTCAAGTTGCCGCAGATGATGCATTCCACGGAATGATTAGACGCAAGGCGATGGGCGAGTCAGTTTCACTTGAAGAAGGCATGGATAACGCCGCAAGAGACATGGAGTCTTACGCACGTAAATCTGGTGGTATCGACAAGAAAGATTTCAACAAAGCCGCTGCAATGATGCGCAAGGGTGATGAAAAGAAACTTGTTAAGTTTACGAATGATCAAGACACAGAAGTACGTGATAAGATTATCGACATTGTTGCAAAACAAGTTGGTGTTCCTAAAGCATCAAAGATGTTTAATGTCAGTATGCGTGAAGAGACTTCTGAAGTAGATCTTGATGCAATAATGGAATGGATCGGAGATACTGATATCGACGATCTCACCGAAGAACAACTAGACGAACTCATTGGACGTGCCATTAGAGGTGTCGCCAAAGGTGTTGGTGCAGTTGCCAGAGGTGCAGGTAAAGGTGCAGTAGGTGCTGTAAGAGGTGGTATTAAAGTCAAGAAGAGACTGTCTACTGCAGGTCGTGCAGATGCCGCAGATCAACGTGCGAGAAAAGCAGAGAAGAAAGCTTCTGATCGTGAACGTATGAACATTGCACGGAAACGTGAACAGGATGCGAAGAAAAGACTTCGTGACGCAAAACGTAATAAGAACAACACCGCAACTTCAACTACAACTGAAGCAGAGGTTGAGGAAGGTAAGCGTGGTTTCATCCTCGCTGCTAAACAGGCAAAAGAAAAAGGTGAAAAATCCTTTATGTTTGCAGGTACAGAATACCAATGTGAATCTTATCGTCTTGATGAAGCATCTAAAACTATTGATGCAATGATGCAAATTGTTGACAGGAAACAAGCGATGAAAGTCGATGGTGTTTTGGTTGACATGTTTACTGCATCTGCTATTACGCAAATTTACAGTAAAGTAAATGATGCGAACAAAGCAAAGATGGATAAGATGAAAGCAACTCAACTTGCAAACGTTGCAATGAAGTTGTTGAAGAAAGAAGAACTAGAAGAAGCCTCTAAGATATGTGAGTCCTGTGGTAAAGTCCACGAAGGTTCTTGCATGGAAGAAAAGACTGAGTGTCCTCAGTGCGATGGCGAAGGATGTGATCATTGCGATGGCAAGGGATATCACGACTCTGGTATCGAAGAGAAGAACAACTATGAGTACAAGAACGGTAAAGTTCACATCTCTAAGAAAGACTTCCGTAAGGTTCACAAAGACTATAAGAACTCTACCAAGGGTAAAGAACGTATGACGGTTCTTGATCCTAAGACACAAGCTACAGTTTCTGCACTTGTACAGTTCACAGAGTCTTCTTTCAAAATGAAGTTTAAAAGATCTCTCAGTAAACGTCTTGGTGAATCATCCAAGAATGAAGAGAAATCTGATGAGGTCGCAAATAGATATAATGAACTTAAAACATTAGCGCCAGTGGAATTGATGAAACTTTATCAAAAGCATTACGGAGACGATGACATAGATAAAGCAAAGAACATGGATAAATCACAACTAATTTCTAAAATTGTCGATAAAGAATTCGAAAGCACAGGAGAAGAATAATGGCACAATGGGGAAAAACAGATACACTGGCAGACGCACCTAAGTATCTTTCAACAGAGGCTGCACAGCCTAACAAATCACATGACAAAGACAATGCCGTCTTTGTTGACACAACTGAAGCAGGTGTTGCATCAAACAGAGCAAAGGGTCTTAAGACTCCAGGCTGGAACTTGTATCACACCTATACAGACGCAAATGGAAACACTCGTCATAAGACAGAATCACTCATTGCAATGAAAGTAACTGCGGCAGACGCAGGTGACTTGGGTATAACAGGTGATACAGTAGACGAAGATCCAAAAGTTGCGGATAGCTAAGAACTGAATAATAAATTATGATATTGACAGAATCAACTTTTTTGATGTACGCTATGAAAAACTATGACAACCCTCACTGTTCGGATATGTCCGAATTTGAGGAAGACATAAAGCGTTTTCAATACTTAAGAAAACTCTTTGGTCGTTATAGATTGGAAAGCCAACTAAAAGAAAGGTTGATTCTGAATCATATGATCATCATATACAATGTATTTGGTGGAAATGGAACCCAAATGTTGTTCATGAAATTACCAGAGTACCATGAGTACTTGAAACCATTTTGTGAATATCTAAATTATATGCCTGAACTCATAGTCTATGAGGGGTTATCTATACACAGAGATAGTATAGTATCAGACGAACAAATATCTCTAGTACTTAAAGGAATATAAACATGGTCGTAGATCTGTTTCTAGTATACAATTTCATTCGTAAACTTGTCACTCCTTTCGAGAAGTGGGAAGCGAATAAGCTTGGAATTATTGACGACAAGGGTAATATTCTTATCAAACGAAAAGATTTCACTAAACGTGCGCAACGACAAGCGTTTGGTATATTTGATCTTATGATCCTCAATCTTAAAAAGGTTCTTGCAAAAGTGCCTGGTGGGTCTACAAGGTTTGCTTCATACGCAGCGGCATTGTTTCTTATTAAAGAATATAATCATTTTTCTGAAGATTCCCTCTTGACAGAGGATATGGATGATGATATAATAGAGCCAGCGCTTTTGAAATTTGAGAATGAACTAAATCATATCTTGGGTCATCAGGGAGATTTAAGTGAAGGAGATTCGTAATGGCAATTGGAATGGAATTTATCTCCAACTACTTTGGTGGAGGTCGGCCTGATGCAATTAGTGAATATTATGGTGTCGGTCCTGGCATCCCTACATCAGGGACTATTCGGTTCTCTGACTTCGACACCTATTTCCGTAATAGAGGCATCACTCCAGGCGCAACATCAGTTACTTTCTCGTTAACAGTGGACGTATAATCATGCCAAAAGGTACTATCTTTAAAAAACCAGAAACCGCAAAAGAGTTTGCAAACCCTGAAGTTCTTATTCAGGGTTATGGTCGTATGCCACTCAACACTCTTAAAAAGAAGGTTGAGAAAGATCATGTTGCCGCTACTAGGTTCCTTAAGATGGGGAACTACGAAGGTTATGACTATGCTATGGAAATGTTACAAATGTTTGTTACTGCCATAGTAGATGTAGAGAAAGAAATGTCTCTACCAAGATACAAACGTCATAAGAAACGTTTATCAGAAGAACCTGCGAACAACGCAGGTGGCGGAAACATTGCAGGTATCGGGGTTGGTCCTGATGGAGAACCTGGCATTGGAAGACGTGCTTTGCGTAAACGGAAGAAAGAAAATCAAAAAGCGTTCCGTAAATTTATAAATACAACGTTGAAACCGTAATTTAAGAAAATATAATAGGAGATAATCATGTCTGTAGAAGATATCATTAAGTCTGCGCTGGCCAACGAACCAGTGCAAATGAAGAAAGCTTTTGACGAAGAGATCCAAGGTCGTGTTCATGCCGCTCTAACATCTAAGTACGAAGACATGGCAGAAGCCAAAGTCGAAGAAAACGAAGATGAAGACGAGGATGACGAAGACGAAGAAGAAGATCAAGTCAAAAAGAAAAAAGACGATGACGAGGAAGATGACGACGAATAAGTCGTCTTCATGTTATGTTTGCATCAATTAAAATCGCTGCAGTAATTGTAGTACTTGCTACGGGCGGGGTTGGTTACCTATATGTAACTCAACTCCAATCAGACTTGGAGACCGCCCGTGCTAACGTTGCAAAGATGGAAGTTGCAGTTCAGACTGCAGAGGCATCCATCAAAACTCTCCAAGAAGATACACAGAGACTTACTGAATTAAATCAAGGTCTACAAAGTAATCTTCAACAGGCAGAGCAGTACGGAGATAATCTTCGTTTAAAACTCCAAAGACATAATTTAACCGCAAGGGCTTTAAAAGACCCTGCCGATCTTGAAGGATCTATGAATGGTGCGACAGCAAAATTATGGCGTGAATTGGAACAAGACACTGGTGGGAACGGTAATGCTCCTCTTCCTAACTGGTTGCAGTCTAGGGAATCCAGAACCGAAAGTAGTGACGGTAACGGAGATACAGAAGACGCAAGTTCCGACAGTAGCACGTCCCAAACCGATTAATCTAACGGACACACGTCTCTACGTGGTCAATGAAGATAACATTGAAGACTTCTTAGCAGAGTTCGAGGAAGTGAATGGTAACCGTGCATTTGTTGCGTTCTCAGTGAAAGATTATGAGAACCTTGCATTGAATATTGCCGAACTGCGACGATATATCAAGCAACAAGGCGAAATAATTCTTTATTATGAGACTGCAGTCACAGAAACGGAATAAATAAAAAAATAAAGATGTCAAAGTGAAACAAATTCGGGGGGCTGCTTAGTCCCCTTTTTTAATAAATATGGATGAAGCGTGAAACTATCTGGAAAGCTAAAGGGACAGAGCAAGACCAATGGCAAACAAAGAAACAGAATTATCGACTGACATAGCACTTATTAAATCTGACATCAAGCAGATCAATAAGTTCTTCGGGCGTGTAGAAAGTTCTATGGAGATCCTCACAGAAATCCAACGACAAACTGCGCTCAACACACAGAGTTCAGAGTACCACGCATCCAAGATCGATCAAATCGATAAAGAAGTAGATGGATTTAAAAGAGAGGAAGGTCTCAGGATGACAGTCCTGAGTGATCGCCTCGAAGAGTACAGAAGAATGGCAAGAGACGATCATGCCAAACTTACTGAAAAGAATAACAGAGTACGTTCCGAATCGCAAGATGCAGTTCTAGACAGAATTGACAAAATGGAACGTGGACTACATGAACGTATCACATTTCAGACAAAACGTGTCAATAGTCTGGAAAATTGGAAGTATTATATGATGGGTATGGGTGCTGTTATCATCCTATTAATTGCAAGAATCAATTGGCCATCATTTTTTAGTTGACAAACCTTTCTGATTGGTGTATGATATACAAATCAGATTGAAGGATTCTCTATATTATGGTTGCATTTACAGACTTGCACTACGCCCAGATGTTGTCTGGACGTTTAGAAAACTTTCGCATACGTCATACAAATCCCTACAAGATCAATTTTAGGTGCCCTATATGCGGTGACTCTCAGAAGTCTCGCACTAAGTCACGTGGATGGTTACTAGAGAAGGACAACAAATTCCTCTTCTATTGTCACAACTGTGGCGCAAGTCATGGGTTCCAAAACTTCCTAAAGACAATCGATCCTTTACTCTATAACGACTATGTCGCAGAGAAATTTATCCAAAAGGATAAGAAAGACTCTGTTGATGGTTTAGATAAATTCAAAAGTGATACTGGCAAGAAACTTTCTACCCTTAAAGAGAATCCTTTAAAAAAAATAAAAAAAGTTTCTCAACTTTCTCACACTCACGCTATAAAAACTTATATAAGTAGTAGACAGATTCCGGCACGTCACCACTATCGACTGTATTATGTGAAGTCGTTCAAGAGCTGGATAAACGGAATCATTCCAAATAAATTCGATAACCTAGACAAGGATGAACCACGACTAGTAATACCCTTCTTTGATAAAGAGAAGAAAGTGTTCGGCGTTTCTGCACGTGGTTTCAATCCCAATGGAGTTAGATATCTTACAATCATGTTCGAAGACCGTCCCAAGGTGTTTGGACTCGACACAGTAGACTTTAACAAACAGTACTTCGTTGTGGAAGGTGCACTAGACAGTTTATTCTTAAGTAACGCATTGGCAATGGCAGGTGCGGATGGTAACGTATCCGCCTTCGAAAAGATTGAGAACGCAGTATTCGTATTTGATGCAGAACCACGCAACAAAGAAATCCATCAGAGAATGGAGAAAATGATTAAGCAGGGACACAACATATGCATATGGCCAAGTAATGTCAAAGGCAAGGACATTAATGAGATGATACTCAATGGCGAACGAGATGTAGAACAAATTATTAGAAAAAATACGTACAAAGGTTTAGAAGCAAACCTTAGATTACAAAGATGGAGAAAAACATGAAGACACGATTGATTAGCTATAGTCAACCGCCTGAAGAAGATTTCATTGGTTTAGATGATATTCAAGATCTCATCGCATACTGCGCAAGAGTATCCAACCCAGATAATCAAAACAACAAAGACACCGCAGAAAAACTGTTAAACTATCTTGCAAAGCATAAACACTGGTCACCATTCGAAATGGTATCTGCATGTGTAGAAGTAGAAACGACACGTGATATTGCACGTCAACTTCTACGTCACCGTTCTTTCTCTTTCCAAGAGTTTTCGCAACGATATGCAGATCCAGTGAAAGATTTGGAATTCGTGAAGCGTGAATGTCGTTTACAAGATCCTAAGAACCGTCAGAACTCTATTGAGATCGAAGGTGATCCTTCATTGATAGAGAACACAAAACATCAAGAACTCATTGCAGAATGGAACAGACGACAGTCTGGGGTAATTGATCTTGTTAAGAGGAATTACAATTGGGCAGTTGAACAGGGTATTGCAAAAGAACAAGCACGTGCGCTACTTCCAGAAGGACTGACAGTGTCACGTCTGTATGTAAACGGTACTATTAGATCATGGATTCACTATGTAGAACTTAGATCCGCAAACGGTACTCAAAAGGAGCATATGGAACTCGCAAGAGAAATTGGTAAAGCCATCACAGGCATTTTCCCTCTCGCAAAAAAATATATTAACAAATAGGAACATCTAATGACGCAAGTAACCAAGCGAGATGGATCTAGAGAAGAACTCGACATCGAAAAATTACACAAAGTGGTTTTCCATGCATGTGATGATATTACAGGTGTAAGTGCAAGTGAAGTCGAAATCAAATCTCAGATCCAATTCTATAACGGAATAACAACAACTGAGATCCAAGAGACACTGATTAAAGCTGCCGCAGATCTTATTACTGAAGAGACACCTAATTACCAATACGTTGGTGGTCGACTTATCAACTATCAAATCCGAAAAGAAGTGTATAATGGTTATGAACCATGTTCTGTAAGAGAGTTAGTTGTACGTAACACCGATAAGGGTTTCTATGATCCTGAGTTACTTGAACAATATGATGACGAAGAGTGGGATCGCATAGATACGTTTGTTAATCACAACCGTGATGAAAACCTTACATACGTTGCAATGGAACAGTTGCGTGGTAAATACCTAGTACAGAACCGTGTAACGAATGAGATCTTTGAAACACCACAAATGTGTTACGTATTGATCGCCGCAACTTTATTTCAAAACTACCCAAAAGAAACTAGGATGCAATGGGTAAAGGATTATTACAATGCAATCTCAACCCACGATATTTCTCTCCCTACTCCTGTTATGGCTGGTGTACGAACTCCACAACGTCAGTTTAGTTCCTGCGTACTTATTGAAACTGGGGATAGTCTCGATTCTATTAATGCAACCAGTTCTTCTATTGTTAAGTACGTAAGTCAAAAAGCAGGTATTGGTATTGGTGGTGGTAACATCCGTGCGATTGGTTCTCCCATTCGTAGGGGTGACGCATTCCACACAGGTATCATTCCTTTCTACAAGCACTTCCAGTCTGCAACTAAGTCCTGTTCACAGGGTGGTGTTCGTGGTGGTGCAGCAACTATCTACTATCCTCTCTGGCACTATGAAGTCGAGGATATGTTGGTGTTGAAGAACAACAAGGGTACAGAAGAAAACCGTGTGCGTCATATGGACTATGGTGTACAGTTCAACAAACTTATGTACGAACGTCTTATCCAAGGTGGTGACATTACTTTGTTCTCTCCTAGTGACGTGCCTGGATTGTATGATGCGTTCTTTGCAGATCAAGACAAGTTCAAGGAACTCTATGAGACTGCAGAACGCAATACACGTCTTCGTAAGAAAACAATCAAGGCGATTGAACTGTTCTCTGCATTCATGGAAGAACGTAAAAACACAGGTCGTATCTATCTACAGAATGTGGACAATGCAAATGATCATGGTTCATTCCTACCAGATGTTGCGCCTATCAGACAATCTAATCTATGTGCAGAAATCGATCTACCAACAAAACCGTTGAATGATATCAATGATGCAGAGGGTGAAATTAGTCTCTGTACACTGTCTGCAATCAACTGGGGTAATGTTCGTTCACCAAGAGACTTTGAACGTGCCTGTACGCTCGCTGTACGTGGACTCGACGCATTGTTGTCTTATCAGAACTATCCTATCCTTGCGGCACAACTCTCTACAGAGAAACGTAGACCTCTTGGAGTGGGTATCATTAACTTCGCATACTTCATGGCGAAAAACGATTTGACTTATCAGGACATCACCCCACAAGGTTTGTCACTGATTGATGAGTACGCTGAAGCATGGTCATACTATCTGATCAAAGCCTCTGCAGATCTCGCAGTTGAGATGGGTGCACCAAGTGGTGTTATGGAAACAAAATATGGACATGGTATTACACCGAACATGACATACAAATCCGATCTGGATGAGTTGATCAAACATAAAGAACGTATGCCGTGGAAGAGTTTGCGCAACCAGTTAAAGAAGACAGGTATTCGAAACTCTACTCTCATGGCATTGATGCCTGCTGAAACATCTGCACAGGTTGCAAATGCGACGAATGGTATCGAACCACCTCGTTCATTAATCTCTGTAAAACAGTCAAAACATGGCGTTTTAAAGCAAGTTGTACCAGAGTTCAAAAGATTGAAGAATAAATACGATCTCCTATGGGATCAAAAGTCTCCTGTAGGTTACCTACAAATTATGGCTGTACTGCAGAAATACATTGACCAAGGTATCAGTATCAATACAAGTTATAACCCAGTGTTCTCAGAGAATGAAAAGATTTCCATGTCTGAGATGTTGCAACACGTATTGATGTTCTATAAGTTGGGTGGTAAACAATTGTATTACTTCAACACATATGATGGTCAAGGTGAAGTAGACGTTGACAAGATGATGCAAGGTGAATTAGAACAAACTCCAATAGATGACGAAGATTGTGAATCATGTACAATTTGATCTTGACATTTTGATCAAATGATATTATAATACACTAGAATCACAGACAAGGAAGAATCGATGAGCGTTTTCGATACGAAGAATAAAGCAGACCACACAAAAGTAACAGCTTTCTTGGACCCATCGGGCGGTCCAACAATCCAACGTTATGATCAATTGAAATACAAATCATTTGATAAACTGACGGATAGTCAGTTGGGTTTCTTTTGGAGACCAGAAGAGGTGGACATCTATCAGGATGCAAAAGACTTTAAAGCATTGACTGATCATGAACGTCATATCTTTACATCGAACCTAAAACGACAGATCCTTCTAGACAGTGTACAAGGTCGTGCACCAGTAGAAGCGTTCTGTCCTATTGTAAGTCTTCCAGAGATTGAGAACTGGATTCAGACTTGGACATTCAGTGAGACAATTCACTCACGTTCATACACACACATCATCCGTAATGTCTATTCTAATCCTTCTAAAGTGTTTGATGAGTTGATGTCTATCGCTCCTATCATTGATTGTGCAGAAGATATCTCTAAGTACTATGACGATCTTATTGAAATGAGTTCTTGGTACAACCTGTTGGGTGAAGGTACACATCAAATTACGAGTAATCGAAAAGCACGTAATGTGACTGTGGATCTATATGAACTAAAGAAACTTCTATGGTTGACGTTGATGAGTGTGAACATCTTGGAAGGCGTACGCTTTTACGTATCTTTCGCATGTTCATGGGCATTCGCAGAACTCAAGAAGATGGAAGGTAACGCAAAGATCATCAAGTTGATTGCACGTGATGAGAACTTGCACTTGGCAAGTACACAGTTACTACTGAAGACACTGAAGAAAGATGATCCAGATTTCATCAAAATCGCAGAAGAAACAAAAGACGAATGCATTAAAATGTTCGTAGATGCAGTAGATCAAGAGAAGCAATGGGCAGACTATCTGTTCAAAGATGGTTCTATGATTGGTCTCAACGCAGTTCTACTTGGTGAGTATATCGAATATATCTGCACTCGACGTATGAAAAACGTTGATCTTGAATCTCCTTATAATGTTAAAAACAACCCACTTCCTTGGACACAGAAGTGGATCTCTGGTGCAGAAGTCCAAGTCGCACCACAAGAGACTGAGATTACATCTTATGTTTCTGGTGGAACTAAACAAGACGTATCAGAAGATTCATTTAAAGGGTTCAGCTTATGACGATAGAAATATACGGTAAAGACAACTGTGCATATTGCACGAAAGCAATTAATCTTGCAGAGATCCAAAGTATGGATTTCACCTATAAAAAACTTGATGTAGACTTCAATCGTGAAGAAATGATGTCTATGTTCCCTACTGCACGTACATTTCCTCAAATCAAAGTTGATGGTAATGCTATTGGTGGATATGAACAGTTCATGGAGTATGTTAAGCAGGCTGCCTAAATAACCCTAGATGAAGCAATTTAAGATGGGTACAATGGTTGAAAAAGATCGTTTCGAAGAAGTAGTTTCTAGTTTCAAATCAGCAGGTAATTATAGAGTTTTTAATGACATCCTTAGAGAGCGAGGGAAGTTCCCTCGTTCTATTTGGTATGGTAAGTACGCACCCAAAAACATTGTGAACTGGTGTTCCAATGATTACTTGGGAATGGGTCAAAACCAATACGTCATAGATGCAATGCATACTGCGTTGGATCAGACTGGTGCAGGTTCTGGTGGTACACGCAACATTGGTGGTACTTCACATTACCACGTAACTCTTGAAAGTGTTCTTGCAAATCTACACAAGAAAGAGGGAGCGTTACTGTTCTCTAGTGCATATGTCGCCAACGAGTGGTCATTGATTGCACTATCACGCATTATTCCAAACATCTGTTTTATTTCAGATAACAAAAATCACGCATCTTTGATCATGGGAATGAAACATAGTCGTGCGGATAAGATTGTCTTTAAACATAATGACATGAAAGATCTGACTAAGGCACTCAAGACTGCAAAGAAAAATGGTCAAGTTCCTTGTATCGTTTTCGAATCAGTTTATTCAATGGATGGTGACGTAGGGGAAATTGAACAAATATGTGATCTCGCAGATAAATACAACGCAATCACATACATCGATGAAGTACATGCTGTTGGTCTTTACGGAAACAGTGGAGCAGGGATGTGCGAAAAATTAGGATTGGTAGACAGGGTAACTATAATTAATGGTACGTTGGGAAAGGCTTTTGGAGTTCAAGGTGGTTACATTGCAGGTGATAGCATCGTTATTGATGCTATTAGGTCTGTGGCAAGTGGGTTTATATTTACAACCTCAATATCCCCAGTCATATGTGCAGGAGCCATCGCCTCCATCAAGTATATCAGTGACAATCCTACCGCCATCGAACGACACCAAGAAAGAGCAGCAACATTAAAAGAGATGTTGAAAGAAGCAGACATATCTATCCACCCAAACGCATGTACACACATTGTACCTGTGATGGTGGGAGACGCATTTAAATGTAAGGTAGCAAGTGATAAATTATTAAATGATTTCGGAATTTACATCCAACCAATTAATTCACCAACGGTTGATGTAGGTAAAGAAAGATTAAGAATTGCACCAACACCATTTCACACTGACGTGATGATGGTAGAGTTGGTGGAAGCATTGAAAGAGGTAATGAAATGAAAAACTTACTAACAAGTATTGGTTTGATCGTCGCATTTGCTGTACCAGCTTTTGCAGAAGATCTTACTATTGGAATGTTGAACAAGCGTGATGACGGCGCTAAGATGGTATACAGTGAAGATATCGCACGTATTGACGTGGGTGATACAATTACTTGGACACCAGACTCTAAAGGTCACAATGTAGAATTCATTGCAGGTCCAGACGGTTGGAAATCACCCAAGAAATCAAAACTAAGCAAAGAAGTTGCAATTACATTTGACACACCAGGCGTATACTTGTACCAATGTACACCACACAAGACCATGGGCATGATTGCTATTGTTGTTGTAGGTGACGGAGATAATGATATCTCAAAAGCCAAAGTAAAAGGCAAGTCAAAGAAGAAACTAAAGGCACTTTTAGAAGAGCTATAATTTATGATTAAAAAGTGGTGGCGGATATGGGCTAAAAGCCTAGGAGAGAAAGTTGGTGAGACGGATGCGCAATCAAACGCAGTCGCAGCAATTAGAACCTTTTGGTGGATAGTACATATCCTCACTTGCTTTGCAATTATTATTCATAACACTAAAAAATTAGGTTGGTGGTAATGAATCAATTAGAAGCTGCATTTTTTCATAGGATGCAGAGAAAAGAGAGTAAAATGATTAAAATTAAAAAGGCATTTTGGTTTGTCTGTGGGATCTTGTGTCTCGCAGTCGCATACGCAGGGGTAATCTTGCCAGGCATTCCTTGGAGTACTCCAGTGTTAGGTGCTGCATTTTGTTTCGCAAAATCAAGCCCAAGATTCCACAACTGGATTATGAACCACAAACTGTTTGGCCCATTCATTACTGAGTGGCAAACATACAGAGTATATCCACAAAAGGGTAAGTACATTATGATGGCAGTTATGTCAACATCACTTGCCGCAATGTGGTTTGGAACTGGTAATCCTAAAGCGACACTATACCTATTCATCTTGTTCGCACTGATTGTTACTTGGGCATGGAGATATCCAGGCTCTAAAGAAGAATCTAAGAGGCGGATCAAAGCGGGTGAAAAACTGGGTTGGATCAAATGATATGAACTCTGCAGAGCGCAAGGAAGCTTATAGACTATTCTGGATGGTGAAAGGTCACCTTAGTGCAGATGAGTCTACAGTCCTTGCCTCTGCAGAAGGATACTTCAAACGAATGTGGTGTAACAACGAAGCGTACTTACACGAACAAGGATTTGAAGAAGCATTCCAAAAAATGCTTGACAGTGAAAACAAAAAGTGATATAATATGAGTGATTTAAAATTTACAACGTGCGGAGATTACATGGATAGTGCAAACGAAGAAAAATATGTAGTAGTAACTACCACTTCTACATTCCGACAGAGATATTGTATCCCTGTTAGTAAACTGCAAGAAATGAATTCAACTGTTAGTCTGAAGGATCATCCAGAACAGATCGTTCCTTGGGCAGAAGACTCAGTCACATCAGAAGATGTAAAAGAGTTCTCTCAAAAATGGTTGGGTGAAACAATCTTGGACACATTCATCTTAGATGAGGAACGTGTTCTTATGATGTTTGATCGTGACAATGGTTATCTCAGCAAGTGGACGAAAGAACAGAAACTCGACTTCATCGATGATTGGAAGGAGAAGCCCGTTGCGCCATAGTTTAGAAGAGTGGATCGAACGTCTTGGAGTAATGAAGGATCTTGTGATCACTGCGCATAGAATGCGTAATCAATACTCCGAATTGGCAGAAGAGACTTATGACGAGGATGAGATTAAACACATGCTCGAACAAGTCCAGTCAATGGCACTGGGTATTGCCAGTGAAAAGATCACTCACATCAAAACTGATATGGATAGTTGGAAGGAAGACTGATGACTGCAGTTGAAATATTTGGTTCTGGTAACTGTCCTAATTGTACAAAGGCCATGCAAATGGCAAAGGACTATAACCTAGAATACGAATACTTTGATATCACGTATAAACAGTATAGAGATATACTAGAAGAACGTGTAGAATTAGTCGACGGTATGCAACAACCAGTAATATTTTGGCACAAACGTTTTATTGGAAATTTTATAGATTTCGCAACAGAAATCGAAGACACTATTGGGGGATATGGCGAACAACGCTTTTAATGTGATATGGCAGGAAGAAAGATTAGAGAAGAAGTTCTGGGTGATTTGCAGAACGAACGGCAGCAGTTGGTACAAGAAAACAAAGAACTTGTTTTTGAAAACGAATTAATTAGACGACAAAATACTATGTTGTTGGAAACCCTTGAAGCTGTGGCAGAAGAGGGAATTATTCCAGACAAGAATGTTTTGTTTCGATTGAATAATGTATTGAATAATATTGTGGAGATGAAGTGACAAAAGTTTCTTTGAATGACTTAATTAATGTCGAGGCGAAATCACAACACCAGAGTGATACAATTCACCAATGGAATAAAAACAAGAACCTGATTCTTTCGGGTTCAGCAGGGACAGGAAAAACCTTCCTTGCAATGTATCTTGCACTGAAAGAAGTGTTAGATAAAGACACCCAATATGATAAGGTTGTCATCGTGAGATCAATCGTCCCAACGAGAAACATAGGTTTCTTGCCAGGGACTGAAGAGGAAAAGAAAGATGTATATTCGAGACCATACATTTCTCTCTGTGAAGAACTTCTTGGAGATAGAGAAAGTTGGTTGGATTTAAGTCTTTCTAGGCGTGTCGAGTTCGTCTCCACGTCCTTTATTAGGGGTACTACATTACACAATGCGATTGTCATTGTTGATGAGATGCAGAACCTTAACTTTCACGAATTAGATACAGTCATCACTCGTATAGGAGATAACTGTAGACTTGTCATGTGTGGGGATTACTACCAATCAGATTTTGATAAGAAATTAGAACGTGATGGTATCAAAGATTTCATGTCTATCGTAAGAGAGATGGATATGTTTAGTGTCGTAGAGTTTACTTGGGAAGATATCGTAAGATCAGAACTTGTAAAGAACTACATTATGACAAAAGAAAAACTTAAAAAGCGAGGACAGATATAAATATGGCGAAAGCTGCAGGTGGAATTAGTGGTGCACAAAGACGTGTGCGGAAGAAAACATCAATTGGTAAATCAGTACGCACGAAATCAATGCGTGGAAAAAACCGTATCAAGAAATACAGAGGTCAGGGTCGTTAATGTTCAGTAAAGGTTGCAAGGCACATCTAAAAGAAGTGAACGAAACCGCATTAGAACACTTGTGGTTCGCAGTAAAGACTGCAGTTAAACTACAACTGTTAGTGCCTGTTCTTCTTGTCCATGCAATCGCACCTCGTTTCTTTAAAGAAACTGCTAGTAATACAATGCGTAGTATATTGGAGAGAAAATGAAATTGATTTTTGAAAGAGTGGGTAAGACAGTTTACGCACGTGAGTTTGGAAGTAATCCTATGAGTAGATGGGTATATAAGGTACTGGATTAATGTGGGTTCTTCTCGTTATAAGTTACATCACTGCCTTTGATGAATACAAGGTCACTGAGTTTCATAGGTATTCAGAACAATTGCATTGTGAAGTCAGTGAAGCTGTGTTGACAAGTCAGTTCGAAGAAAATGAAATCGCAAAGTGTGTATACTTCAAATGAAAAATAGATATATTTTCGATGTGGACGGAACTCTTACACCAAGTAGGGGTAAGATAGATCCAGAATTCAAAGAGTTCTTCTTAGAGTTTATAAAAACTCATAAGGTATGGTTAGTTACAGGGAGTGACTATCCAAAGACACTTGAACAACTTGGCCCAGAAATATGTGAAGGTGTCGTTACTTGTTACAACTGTTCTGGTAACGATGTCTTCCATCGTGGTAAACGTGTCAATTCAAAAGGATTTGAACCACCGAAAGAACTATACGACTTATTGAATGGTTGGTTACAAGGTAGTAGTTTCCCACTACGAATGGGATACCACATTGAAGAGCGTAGAGGTACTATTAACTTCAGTATTATTGGAAGACCAACAGATCCCGAACTTACTGTTGCAGAAAGAAACCTCTATATCCAACATGATACTGCCAATAGAGAACGTGAGAGTATTGCGTTAGAAATCAATTTAAATTTCCCCGATGTCACCGCCACTGTTGGTGGGGAAACAGGTATAGACATATATCGTAAAGGTGGAGACAAGTCTCAGATACTTGAAGACTTTGGTGAAGAGAATGAGAAGATCTATTTCTTCGGTGATAGAATGCAACCATCAGGAAATGATTACCCTCTTGCATATGCAAACCCCAAGGGTGTAAATATAGAGGTTAAAGACTGGCGAGACACTTGGTCACGCCTGCGTGAGTTATAGAGATAAATACTATAACTCATAGAGGATATTAAAATGTTTAACAGATTTATGCAAATCACAACATTGTTGACAGCATTTGCAATTGCCGCAGTTGCCGCATACTTTTCAATTATTGGTCTTGCGACTATTTTCGCAGGAGCATTCTTGTCTGTTGTCGTCATGGCAAGTATCCTAGAAATTGGTAAACTTGTAAGTGCGGTGTGGTTACACATGTACTGGACTAAGATTACTGGGTGGATTAAACTGTACCTATTCTTCTCTGTGTTCATTTTAATGGTCATCACATCTATGGGGATCTTTGGATACCTGTCAAAAGCGCATATCGAAACCAAAGCTAGTGGTGGAGAATATTCTGCACAGATCGAACGGATACAAATTCGTATTGATAGACAGAACATAAACATTACACGTGCAAATAATACTTTAGATGATTTAGATGCCGCATTAGACAAATACAATGATGTCGGTGCAGTTACTAAAGGTCTACAAGCACGTGAAGATCAGAAAGAACAACGTGCCGCATTGAATGGAGACATTGATGCCGCATATGACATGATCGATGACTATACCGATCAGATTGCAGAAATCAACGTAAAGGTTCGTGCATTCGAAGTTGAAGTCGGTCCCATCAAGTATGTGGCAGAACTCGTCTATGGTGACGAAGCAGAGGCAAACCTTGGTGATGCAGTACGATGGGCAATCATCCTCATCATCGTTGTGTTCGATCCTCTTGCAGTTATTCTATTGATCACATCTGCGAAAGCAATGAAGGAACAAAGAATAGTAAAGAAGAAAAAACCTTCCAAGAAAAATATCAATTACATCGATCCTAAAGATATCGTCAAAATAAACATGTGACAAAAAGCATAAATATCTCTACAACAAGAGGTATTTTATATTATGGTTATCGCAGGCATCGACTACAGTTTGACATCCCCAGCTATATGTGTACACGAAGGTGACACATGGGACTATAAGAATTGTCAATTCTATTACATGGTAAAACGTGACAAGTTGCTTCACCCAGAAAAGCAATTCAATGCAACCATGTATCCAGACTTTAACCAAGACGTTGATAGGTTTATTAACCTCACAGACTGGTCTATGTCTATTCTCAAAAAACATAATGTAACACACGTCTACATCGAAGGTTATGCTTTCGGTGCAGTTGGTCGTGTCTTTCAGATCGCTGAAAACTGTGGTATGCTTAAACATGCCATATACAAAGCAGGTATGGAACAATCAGTCGTTCCACCTACAGTAATCAAGAAATTTGGTACAGGAAAGGGCAATGCATCAAAAGAATTGATGTATGAGTCGTTTTTTTCTGATTTAGGGGTTGACATTCGTGAAAAAATCGGTATAATATCAGTTAAACAATGGAACCCTATTAGTGACATTGTGGATGCTTACTATATTGCCAATTATGGTTTTGAAATGGAGAAAGACAATGCAGATCAGACGTAAAAGTTCTCTTACTGGTGTTTATCGTACACGTGAAGTGAAGGTACAACCCAAAGATTATGAGATGTGGGAGAAGGGATATGTGTCCATTCATGACGCAATGCCTTACTTGGATGAAAATGATCGTTCATTCATTATTGCAGGTATTACGGATGATGAATGGAAGAAAGCGTTCGCCGCAGAGATAAGTAACATAGTAAACGACTCATTCTAGGAGAATTACATGATACAGGAAGTCTTCATTTGGTTTTTTGTTTGTTATGCGTGTGGAACATATCTTGGATGGAAATTTGGAACAAAGCAATCTTTTGATCAATATATTGAAATAGTACTTGACAAGATGATCGAAGATGGTTATATTAAGACGAAAGGTACAGGAGAGAACTTGGAACTTCTCAAACACTGGGAAAAAGATTGACATGATTATTATATTTAATGGACCTCCAGGCTCAGGTAAAGACGAAGCTGCCGCATACTTTAAAGAACGTGGTTTCGCACACTTGAGTTTTAAACATCAACTGTTCAAAGAAACTATCAATGAGTTTGACGTGGACACTATTTGGTTTATGGATGGATTTGACAACCGATCAACGAAAGAAAGACCAGAGGAAGATCTGCGTGGACTATCTCGTAGAGAGGCAATGATCCACACCTCAGAAAACGTTATCAAACCAAAGTTTGGTAAGTCTTATTTTGGAAACCAAGTTGCTCGTAATATCGATATCTCAATTGACTATGCCATCTCTGATGGTGGGTTTGTAGAAGAGATCGAACCTCTACTCGCAAAGGTTGGGGAAGAGAATGTTATTCTTGTCCAACTGATTCGAGACGGATGTAGTTACCGTACAGATTCTCGTAGATACTTTAATGGATCTGTCATAGAGACATTTGTAAGTGGTACTATAACGGAAATGGAATCAGAATATATTCAAGATACCAAACTTCCAGTTGTAACTTATCGCATATATAATAATGGAACCCTTGGTGGTTTCCATGGAACATTAGAAAAAATATATGAACGAGTCATAGGAATTGAGCATGATGAGATTGTCTGCTGAAGAACACGGCGAGATGGTATTCACAATTCTCTACAATGATTATCACAGACCCTTCAAAAAGGGCAGAGCAAACAGAAATAACATTGAAGAGCAAATTACAATAGGAATGTACAGAGGTGAAATACCTGCATGTACGCAAGATGATGTGGATATGGTAGTCGCACTAGTTAATGATCTAATTACACAAGGTATAGATTAAAAAATTGAGAAGAGTTTGTTATGAATAAACTAGTCGGGATGCCTCGGCCAAACGTTGTTAATCTGAAAGAATGTTGGGATCGTCGACAATACATGTCGAACGAACTCCTTGCCTTAGGCGAAGGTCACCCAAGATTTTATGAGTACGAACGATACGAAAACTCTAATGTCAAAGCCTATTGTGATGCAATGATTGAACCTTATTGGATTGATAAGGGAACAACAACATCACATCTACTCACAATCAAAGACTGGTTTGATAACACTGATGAAGACGTGGGTATATTTTTTGAAGATGATGTAGACTTCTCTACAGTTCAGTACTGGTCATTTACCTTCAAAGATTTTATAGAAAAACTGGGTTCCAAATGGGGTGCACTTCAATTGTCTATTGTACATGAAGGTCAACCCAATATGGTTCCTAGAAAACGTGAGCAACAAGATCACGGTTTGCAATGTTATATGTTGAAAAGGAAGTATGCGAGTAAACTGGTTAAGTTTTACTTTGATAATGGTGACGACACCATACACTATAGAATGCCAGTGGGTGCGGCACTATCCTTAGAGAACGCAGTTCTTTGGGGATTTGATAGGGTCTACACGTTTCCCCTCTTCAATCACAACGTGAACGAGTTCACATCAAAAAACATATTCAGTCCAGAGGCTCAAGTAGATGCCAGTGTCAGATCTTATCACGTAATTCGTTCGTGGTGGGAAAACACAGGTAGAAATCTCAGTCTTGATGAACTGTTCAAAAACCATAGGATAGATTACTAATGACAATTGTCAACCATCATAAGATGCATTACGAGAGACTTCTACCATATACCAGAGATAGAAGTATGTTAATGCTTGGTGCAACCACTATTCATCCTCAGTTTTATCCACCAGAAGAATGGTTTGGTCTCACATCCTATCAATCTCTTGATCCAGATGGTGGAGACATTACCAGATCACTGACTGAAGATCTCTCTGACATGTATGAACAATTTGGAGTGGTTTGGAACTTAGGAACTATTGAACATATCTGGGACGTACATAGTGCATATTCAAATGCCGCCAAGTTAGTAGAAGTCGGTGGGTATTTCATCGGACATGCCCCAGTGGTTAAATATCGTGGACATGGGATCTGTGTTGCAGAAGACAGTGCAATCATGGCATTCTTCGCAAAGAACGGATTTGAACATGTCGAACATTGGCATATGGCTTCTCAACTTGGAGAGATCATGTGGCACGTTGAAAAGAAAGTTGAAAGTCGTTTGGGTGACTTGGATCATCCAACGCAAATATTCGATAATAATAAAAAAACACCAATCGTATAAGGAAAGTTAAATATGAGTGTATTATATAAAGGTCAGGTGATTGAATCTGAAGTATCAGCCAACTCGTTTGGTGGTACAGAAATGATGCGTGAGCGTGTATTGAAACACGTCGACAAACAGTGGTTAGAACAAGTCGCAATCCACTTCTCACGTCCACGTCAAATGTACAATGACGTACCGAACGTTCTCTACTGTCATGATCTTGCAGAAGATCCAGAGATGAACCTTCTTGCAAATGGTGGTTGGCAAAAGTTTGCACACCTCGTATTTGTTTCAGCATGGCAACGTGATCAGTATATTCAACGTTTTGATATACCATACTCAAAGACGACTGTAATCTACAACGCCGTGGAGACGCAATATGAACCAATCACAAAAGATGTTGATACAATTCGTTTCATTTATCATACTACTCCCCATCGTGGTTTGGAGCTTCTGGTTCCTATTTTTGATGGTCTGTGTAAGCATTTCCCTAACATTCATTTGGACGTGTTTTCAAGTTTTGGTATCTATGGTTGGGAACAAAGAGACGAACCATACAAGAAACTATTTGAACAAATAGAAAATCACGAGAAGATGACATATCATGGGTGGCAACCTAATGATGTCGTACAAGAAGCACTGAAGAAATCTCACATCTTCTTGTACCCAAATATCTGGAAAGAGACATCTTGTATTGCATTGATCGAAGCAATCAAGTCGCAGGTCATCTGTATTCACCCTAACTACGGTGCATTGACAGAGACAGCGGCGAATGCTACAATCGTCTATGAATACAATGAGGACAAACTACAACATGCAAACTATGCATTTAGTATCGCCGCTCAAGTTCTGAAGGTACAACAAGACAACCCGAATTACTTTAATCGATTTACATATTCTGATCGTTATAACCTCGCACGTAATGATGTCGCATCGTTTGGAAACGTCTGGAACCAAGTTCTATCTCTGATGGTACAAAGTGAACAGGCAAAAGCAGAAAGTGAAAATGTCGTATACCAATCTAATCCAACGTAGGGCAACCAACGCAGAGTCTGATGAGTGTTACACACCAGAAGATCAGATCCTACCATTACTGAAATACTTAGACAAGGATAAAACATATTATGAAGCAACCGCAGGAAAAAGTTCGAGTATCCTCTCAGGGTTCGATGCCTATGGTTATTCCATTGTTGGCAGTGGTGGTAGGGATTTCTTTGATTGTGTGGAGTCTGACTGTTTTGATGGCGTTATAACAAACCCACCTTACAGTAAGAAAGATCAATTCTTAAAGCATTGTTACGCAATGGGGAAACCCTTTGCGTTACTACTGCCTGTCACAAGCTTTCAAGGTAAAGGCAGAGGTAAACTGTTCATGGAGATGGGAATGTCTGCACTGGTGTATAATAATCGTATAGATTTTACTGGTGGAGGATCTCCCACATTTGGAAATGCGTGGTTTATGCATGGGTTCATGCCCCCAAACACGATACACTGGGTAGATAATCCAGTTGCAGGTAAAAAAAGGACTTGACAACCTTATTTAAATGTAGTACTATAGACTACAAATTAAATTAATGGAAACAATATTATGCCAATCTTAGTAGATTTTAATCAAGTAATGCTCGCCTCGTTCTTTGCGAACTCAGGTGGTCATAACGTAGAAATAGACGAGTCGATGATTCGTCACATGTTCTTAAACTCTCTTCGTTTCAATCGAAAGAAGTTTACAGAAGACTGGGGAGAGATAGTAATTTGTTGCGACAGTAAGAACGTGTGGCGCAAAGATATCTATCCCTATTATAAAGCAAACCGTAAGAAGTCACGTAGTGAATCTGATATCGACTGGAACGAACTGTTTACAGTTGTACATAAGATCCGTGATGAGATCGACGAATCATTCCCATATAAAGTAGTCAACGTAGATCGTGTCGAAGCTGATGACATCATCGGAACCATCTGTCATGACAATGGTGAGGTGTTGAATACTGGTGGAGAGAAGTTCTTGATCTTGTCTGGTGACAAAGATTACATCCAGTTACATCAGTATGCAAACGTGGGACAATATGATCCAGTGCGCAAACGTTGGATTCGAAATGACAATCCTGATAAATACCTCAAAGAACATATTCTTAAAGGTGATGCAGGTGACGGTGTTCCTAACGTCCTGTCTCCAGATAATTGTCTTGCAGTCGGTGAACGTCAACGTCCTATGACTGCCAAGAGATTACACAACCTACTTGATGGTGGTGAAAAGGAGATGACAGAGGAAGTACTTTCTGGATACCATCGTAATAAGATGATGATTGACTTGACACAGATCCCCCAGAATTATCAAGATGAGATTTTGGAGATATATAATAGAGAAAAGACTGTTGGTCGACAAGGACTGTTCAACTTCTTTATTAAACATAAACTGAAACATTTACTAACTGATATACAGGACTTTTAATAATGAGAAAACAAAGACTTCCCTTCTCTGAGATTATCTCTGAGGCGGCAAAGAAGCGAACAAAGGTTGATAAGAAAGAATTCTTACAATCCCACGATTGTGTACCTCTCCGTATTATCCTACGGTTATGGTATGACGAAAATCTTGAGTGGTTAGTACCAGACTCTGCCCCACCATACAAAAAAGGTGAGACTGCAGACGAAGGTATGATGCTATATCACGAAGCACGTAAGCTACGCATTTTCATCAAAGGTGGTGGATATGATCAACTAAAGCCAGCGAAACGTGAGTCACTGTTTATTGGATTACTAGAAGACCTCTACGATCCAGATGCCGAAATGCTTTGTCAAATGATTACTAATAAACCATACAAAGGTTTGACAAAACAAACTGTGGAAGATGCTTTTCCACGCCTTTTCATAGATCCTTTAAAAATAAATTGAGTTAGAAAGATGTCCAAAAAGTTTAAAAAGTTTCGCAAGAATGAACGTACTGAAGATTACGACTATGACGAATGGGGTAGTGATAATGAAGACCGCCTTCGTGAAAAACATAAGTCGAAAAGTCGCAAGTTAGAAGTGAGTGAAAGTCGTAAGACTAAAACCCTCAACTTCAAAGACTTCAGAGATTCCTAGAAATATTTGAAATTAATTCAAATTAGGGCTTGACAATCTTAGATTTATAGTGTATATTGATCTTGTAATAATGAGAAAGTGAGAATCAATATGATTGCTATAAAAGAAAAAACAATACTGACTGACTGTGACGGTGTCATCTTAGACTGGGAGTACGCTTTTGGTCAATGGATGCATCGGCACGGTTATAAAGTCGTTCAAGAAGGCATCTATGACATGGATGTCAAGTATGGTATGGAACGGAAAGAAACCAAACGGTTAATTCGGATGTTCAATGAGAGTGCACAAATGCGGTCTCTCGCACCTCTTCGGGACTCTATCAAGTATGTCAAAAAACTCCACGAAGAACATGGATACGTATTCCATGCAATCACAAGTCTGAGTAATGACCAATACGCACAACACCTTCGGGGTAAGAACCTTCGGGAGTTGTTCGGTGAGTCTACCTTTGAACGGTATGTGTACTTAGACACTGGTGCAGACAAAGACGAAGTTATGGAAGAATATCGGGACACAGGTTGTTACTGGGTCGAAGATAAACCAGAAAACGTCGACGTTGGTATCAATGTAGGTTGTGAAGGAATACTAATGTCTCACCAACATAACTCAGGTTATAAAGGTGCGGCGCATCGGGTTCAAAGTTGGAAAGAAATCTACCATTTAATAACAGGATAGTAAATGCCAACGTACAACTTCAGAAACATAAATACTAATGAAGAATTCGAGATCAGTATGAAAATTGCTGATCTTGATGCATATAAGGATGAAAACCCTCATCTGCTACAATTTATAAAGTCACCACCAAGTATTGGTGATGCAATGAGATTAGGACTAAGGAAACCAGATGATGGTTTCAGAGATGTTCTAAGAAACGTGAAGTCGCATCATGGGGGGTCGAAATCGATACCTAATAAAATCAACACTTGGTGATACAATGCCACGAATAGTACGAGACGGAGCAGATCTCCATTACGGTCATGCCTCTCCCACTCCAAACCCTTACCACCAGACACCATATGTTTCTGGTCAAGGTAAGGTCAAGGCAATGGGAAGGTTTGTTGTGCGTACAGGGGATGCAACTGCATGTGGAGATCCTGCAGTAGGTTGTTCTAGTAAAGTTCGTGCAGTTGGTAAATTCGTCCATCGTAAGGGCGATACGACAGGAGGCCACGGTTCTTGGAGACCTAACGCAGCAAAATCAGGTGCGCCAAAAGTCGAAGTAGGATCGTGACATGCCAAACCCTAACTATGCGGCGTTACTTGCACAGATTGCCGCAGAAACTGATCCAGTCCTTAAACAGGCACTTATCGATCAGGCATATGTTTTTACAGAGGGTGATGGACTTTCAGATAACGAAATACAGTTATTTGAATTTGTAGATTTTAATTATATTGAACCAAACCCAGGCATCTATCAAGATACTACCGCATTTTACTTTTCGCCTGGATATGTTGATGCAGACTACATAATAGAAGCAGCTACCTCTTATGTAGATATATACTATGTAGATGAAAATTATTTTGAACAAACCGAAGCTTCAGACCCATCTTACAGTTCTTACATGGGGGTCTACTACAATTCCAGTGGGGAAAGCACTTAGATGTCTATTACAAAACGAATTACAAAAGGTTCCTCTCTTACATACCAAGAGATGGACGACAACATCGAAGCAATTGCACCACGTACGAGTGCGACAGGATCTGTACAAATTCCTGCAGGTACAACTGCGCAACGTGATGGTTCCCCTCTCGCAGGTTATCTAAGATATAACAACCAACTCAACCAGTTCGAAGGATACACCACTTCATGGGGTGCACTCGCTGGCGGTGGTGGCGGCGGTGGCGAAGTTAACCAAAACGCCTTCAGTAACTTTGCAGTCTCTGGTCAAACAACTATTGCCGCAGATGGTGCAACTGATACACTCAACTTCATTGCAGGTACTGGTGTTGCGTTAACTACTAATGCGTCAACTGATTCTCTTACAATCTCTGCATCATTCTCTCAAGACTTTGCATTCAGTTCTCTAACTGGTACACCAACTACAGTATCAGGTTACGGTATTACTGATGCACAGGCACTTCTCGTTTCTGGTACTAACATCAAAACCATCAACAACGTGTCAGTTCTTGGTAGTGGTAATATGTCAATTACTGCAACTGCAGACTGGACGACACTCGCAAACAAACCTACTACTATAGCAGGGTTTGGTATCACTGATGCGTTTGATGGTACATTCACCAATCTTAGCGGTAAACCTACAACCGTATCAGGTTATGGTATTACAGATGCGCAAGCTATTCTAGTATCTGCCACAAACATCAAAACAATTAACGGTGCATCCATACTTGGAGCAGGCGACTTAACAGTTGCAGGTTCTTATGGTGACACACAAGTTTCCGCACACCTCAACACACTGAGCGCATCTACTAACCAATTCCTACAATGGACTGGTACTGATTTTCAGTGGGCAGCCGTAAGTGGTGGCGGTGGTGGTTCCGAGACAGATCCAGTTGTTGGTGCAATTACTGGTATCGTAAAAGCAGACGGTGGTGGTAATATTTCTGCAGCTATTGCAGGTACTGACTACTCAGAGTTCGATGGTGATTACGCAAGTTTGCAAAACATACCAATTACCCTAACCAATGCAGGGATCTCTAATGCATCTCTATTAGAACTTGGTGACGTTATTGGTGGTGGTGGTTCAAACAATCAGGTTCTTACATCTAGTGGTAATGGGACTTTCTCTTTCCAAGACGTAGCTAGTGGCGGTGGCGGCGGTGGTGCATCTGCATGGACTGCTCTTTCTGATACACCTAACAACTATGTTGGTGCACAAAACCAAGTTATTACAGTTAACTCTCAGGCAACAGGATTAACATTTACAACTCTTAACTCTGGTGCAGAATCAAACGACTTGTCATCAGTTGTTACTTGGGCGATTGTTCCAGATGCATTTATTTCTAATACAAGTATCGTACAACACCAAGCAGACATTCGTATAACAGAATCTCAGATCACAGATCTTCAGAATTATATCGTTAACGAAACAGATCCAGTATTCCTTGCATCACCAGTTGGTAACGTTGCAATTACAAACACTGAGGGTTTCCTCAAGAACATTGGTGGTGAATGGTTCTATGATACAAACACTTACGTAACATCAGCGGGTGCAGAGTCAGATCCAATCTTTACTTCGCACACCACATATGATATTATTGAAGGTACAGGTCTACTTGGAAACAACGGTGCTGCAAATACTTGGTACTATGATTCAAACACATACATTCAAGGTTCGGATGTTCCAGACAATGAAACAGACCCAGTCTTCCTTGCAGCGACTGTTGCGAATATTACTGATGGTTCTGGTTTCCTTGTTAATGATGGTTCTGGTAACTGGTATTATGACGCAAACGCTTATGTGACATCAACAGGTGCAGAATCAGACCCAGTTTTCACTGCACATACAACTTATAATATTGCCAATGGTACAGGAAGACTTGTAAACGATGGTGGTGGTAACTGGTCGTATGAGGCAAACACCTTTATCGAAACGGAACTAGATCCAGTCTTTGATGCGCATACAGTGTCTGATATTGTAGATGGTGATGGTTTCCTAAGACAAAATAGTAATAACGACTGGTACTGGGATGCAAACACTTACATAACTGCAAACGATGTACCTGCATCTTCTGCAACACTTGACGATGTTACTGGAAACGGTAGTTCAACAACCAATTCAATCGAAGTTGGTGCGGCAACAGTTGGTGGCGTTAACGTAATGTTAGAAGGTGGTAACAATGCACTTCTATCAAATGGTGCATCGTTTATTACTCTTGACGACTTATCTGCTGGTGGTGATCTGACATATGATAACACAACTGGTGTTTTCAGTGCGAACACTCAGTCAACTGGTATCTCTCTTACAGACTTAACTGCGAACACATATCATTTAGGAACTGGTAACGGTGCAATCGAATACGATAGTGCAACTGGTAACTTCCAGTTCATCCCACCAGATTTTTCACCATATGTTAATGCGGGCAACACAGAATCAGATCCAGTGTTTACTGCATCGCCTGTTGGGAACGTTGTATCTGCAGGTGCAGGTACAGATGGTTTCCTAAGAAACATTAATGGTGAATGGTATTATGACACGAACAATTATGTGACATCAGTAGGTGGCGGTGGCGGTGCAACCGTACTTGGTGATCTAACAGATGTAGACACATCAGGTGTTGCGGATGGAAGTCTGCTTCAGTATGATGGAACGTCAACTGACTGGGAAATTGGTTCTGCGGCATCAGTCGTAGCAGATGGAATTGGCACTGCAGGCGCAGGTGCAGATCAAATCCTTTCTTGGGATGGTGGTAATTTTGCATGGATTGATCAAACTGCATTGACAGTAGATGCTTTGAGTGTCACAACAAATGCGGCAAGTACAAGTCCTGCACTTTCATATGCAAACGGTATATTTGAATATACTCCACCAGAGATACCTAGTCTCTCTTCAGTAACACTACAATCAGCAACTGATAATGGTGCAACTACAAACAATGCAATTACTGTTGCAGAGATCACGGTAAGTGAAATTCTGAAGCTTCAAGGAGACCAGGCAAATTCTCATGGTGGTAAGATCACATTAAACTCATCTCAGACTGGTTCACCAGCTTCTGTTAATACCAACTGGTCTTACATTGAAGTTGAAAGAGGTACATCACTTAACACCGCAATTCGTTGGAACGAAGGTAACAATGTATGGCAGTTGACAAACGATGGATCTACCTACGCAGACATTACCACAGGAGCCCACCCAACATTCACAACTCCATCTTTTAATGATGTGATGGGTGTAGGTGATGCATCCAGTACACCACTTACCTTATTCAGAACTACTGATGGTGACTTAGGGCAGGGTGCACTCAGATTTGAGAGTAGAGATCCAACACCGACTGCAGGTCAATCACTTGGTGATATTCGATTCTTTGGAGATAATGATACTGGTTCTGTTTCATATACAGAAACAGAATTCGGAAGAATAAGTGCAAGTTCTCAAAGAAACGATGGATCTGCATATGGACAAATAAACTTTAGTATTCCAGTCAATAATGTATTTTATGACTACATTTCTATTGGTGATGATCCAACTGCAAACACTGGATCTGATCCAAACATTGCAAGATACTCCACTCACTTTAAAGAACCAGTTTTCTTCAGAGCAGGTAATAATAGACCATTAAGATTGTATGAGCAAACAACAGATTTGAATGACATCACTTCTGATGCAGGAATTTACATGAAAATGTCTGCAATTGATGAAGAAGGAAACATGCAAGATCGTGTGGAAATTGATCATCAAAACAATTTAATGAGAATTCTTGTAAGAGATAATGGTAACCAAACTATTAATAATCAGTTAACTATTAGACCAACCATGGCATCTGGTGGTTTGATATTATCCCACACAAACTCAGGTAGTACAACCACAAACTATGAAGTTACAACTGAATATAACATTATAGCACACGTTGCCGCAAACGCAACATATCTAAGCAATCAATTTAGATTCCATAGAGTTGACACAACTGCAAGGGATGCGTTAACTGGTCTTACTGAAGCTCATATGATCTACAACACAACAACAGATCAGGTAGAAATCTATAATGGTTCTGGTTGGGAAAATCTAATTACAAGTGTTAGTGGTGAATCTACAATCGATGGTGATGTTACAATCGATAATAGTAATAGACTTAGGTTTGCAAATGCAGGTGTTGATAAGGCACTGATTGGACTTAACCAAAGTAAATATCTATACATGGGATCAGAAGGTACTAATTCAGATCCAAGAATAAGGTTTGATGGTGAATCGACTCAGGCGGCAATTGTGCCTACACTCCCTGCAGGTGCAACAACATCAGGTGCTTCTGGATACCTAAACTTAGGTTCCACAACTTCTGCATTTAAAGAAATCCACTTAACTGATGGTGTGGTATTTGGCGATGCTGGCGGTACTGGTACATCAACTTCAAGTAACACTCTCGATTCATATGAGGAAGGGACCTTCACTCCTACTGTTGAAGGTGGGACTACTGCAGGTACTGCAACATATTCTCAGCAGC
>OBMK010000081.1_pt1 | contig 86006 bp, 70 predicted proteins | sample 1539081 | NCBI WGS metagenome assembly OBMK01 (sample SAMEA3355528, study PRJEB22509) | marine metagenome | biome: marine; feature: river plume; material: water | place: USA | collected 2010-08-07 | depth 0.5 m | reverse complement strand
GATGGTCGAGCCATGGGACTACAAGGTATGATCAATCATTTGGTAAAAACATCTGATTTCCCTACAGGCCAAAATCTCACGGATGAACAAGAGTCTTTTCGTCTGATGAATAAAATGTCTATCGCACGTGTAATATCTGCAGCAGAAAATTTTCCGAACGAGAATAAATCACTTCTTGCAGGAATTACCCAAGAAGCAAAAAAACTAAAAACACCTGTTTTGGGAATAACAGGGACTGGAGGTGCAGGTAAAAGTAGCTTAGTAGATGAATTGGTACGTAGGTTTTTATTGGATTTTAAGGATAAGAACATAGCCATTATATCGGTGGATCCTTCGAAGCGAAAAACAGGAGGAGCATTATTAGGTGACAGAATTAGAATGAATAGCATACGAAACGACAGAGTTTATATGCGTTCTTTAGCTACGCGTCAAGCTAATTTAGCACTCTCAGCGCATATTGATGTAGCCAAAGACATACTGAAAGTAGCTGGTTTTGATTTGATTATATTAGAAACTTCGGGCATAGGTCAAAGTGATACCGAAATCACAGATCATTGTGATGCAAGTCTATACGTAATGACCCCAGAATATGGTGCGGCAACTCAATTGGAAAAGATTGACATGCTAGATTTTGCCGATGTGATTGCACTGAATAAATTTGACAAAAGAGGGGGGTTGGATGCACTTAGAGATGTCAAAAAACAGTTTCAACGTAACCACGTTCGATTTGAAGATGATGTTGAAACAATGCCTGTATTTGGCACCATAGCAAGCCAGTTCAACGATCCAGGGGTTAATTCATTGTATGCTCAACTTATTCAAACCATTAATGAAAAGACGGAAGCCAATTTAGACTCACATCTTGTGGCAGCTAACGAAATGTCTGAAAAGATCTTTATTATACCGCCTAAACGTGTACGCTATTTATCTGAGATTGCGGAAACCAACCGAGGATATGACAAGTGGGCTAAAGAGCAATCTGCTATTGCACAAAAGTTATATGGTATACACAAAACCATTGCTACTGTTAAAGAGGCTAAAATAGGGGATGCAGATAGACTAATTAAAGATTTGGAGGAAACCTATACTACAATTGCCTTAGATTTTGATCCAAAATTACAGGTAGTTATTGATAATTGGGATAAAGTCAAAGAGTCATACGCAAATGATATTTACACCTACTTAGTAAGGAATAAAGAGATACGAGTAGAGACCAAAACCATATCTCTCTCTCATCAAAAAATCAGTAAGGTTTCATTGCCAAAGTACGAGGCTTGGGGTGATGTATTGCAATGGAATTTACAAGAAAACGTACCAGGAACATTCCCATTTACGGCAGGTATTTATCCGTTTAAACGCCAAGGAGAAGATCCTACACGGATGTTTGCCGGCGAGGGAGGACCGGAGCGAACAAATAAACGTTTCCATTATTTGAGTAGCAGCATGCCTGCTAAACGATTGAGTACCGCCTTTGATTCGGTTACGTTATATGGCAATGATCCAGACTATAGACCAGATATTTATGGAAAAATAGGAAATGCGGGTGTTAGTATATGTTGTCTTGATGATGCTAAGAAATTGTATTCGGGTTTTAACTTAGCGGATGCCATGACCTCTGTGAGTATGACCATAAATGGTCCTGCGCCTATGTTGCTTGGTTTTTTCATGAACGCGGCAATCGATCAACAGTGTGAGATTTACATTAAAGAAAATGGTCTTGAGGCAGAAACTCAACAAAAAATAGATGCGTATTTTAAAGAAAAAGGGAGCGAACAACCTAAATACGATGGTGATTTACCGGAAGGAAATGAAGGTTTAGGTCTCATGCTCCTCGGACTTACCGGAGATAAAGTGCTTCCTGCAGATGTATATGCAAAGATAAAAACGGAAACACTCAAGCAAGTACGAGGAACCGTGCAGGCAGATATTTTAAAAGAAGATCAAGCTCAGAATACGTGTATTTTTTCTACTGAATTTGCACTTAGACTTATGGGTGATGTTCAGCAGTACTTTACCGATAATGGAGTGAGAAACTTTTACTCGGTATCTATAAGTGGATATCACATAGCCGAAGCAGGTGCGAATCCTATTACACAATTGGCATTTACTTTGGCCAATGGTTTTACCTATGTGGAGTATTACTTGAGTCGGGGAATGAATATTAATGACTTTGGTCCTAATTTATCGTTCTTCTTCTCCAATGGTATTGATCCTGAATATGCTGTTATAGGAAGAGTTGCACGTAAGATTTGGGCAAAAGCGATGAAGCTGAAGTATGGTGCAGATGAGCGCAGTCAGATGCTAAAATACCACATCCAAACCAGTGGTAGAAGTTTACACGCTCAAGAGATAGATTTTAATGATATACGTACTACGCTACAGGCACTTTATGCGATATATGATAATTGTAACTCACTGCATACCAATGCCTATGATGAAGCAATTACCACGCCTACAGAAGAAAGTGTAAGACGTGCAGTAGCCATTCAGTTAATTATAAATAAGGAATTAGGATTAGCTAAGAACGAGAATCCTATGCAAGGCTCATTTATCACGGAAGAATTAACTGAGCTAGTAGAAGAAGCTGTTTTAGCAGAATTTGATAAAATTACGGAAAGAGGCGGAGTACTTGGTGCCATGGAAACAATGTACCAACGATCCAAAATTCAGGAAGAAAGTCTTTATTACGAAACCTTGAAGCACAATGGAGATTTTCCGATTATAGGGGTAAACACTTTCTTAAGCAGCAAAGGTTCGCCTACGGTGTTACCTAAAGAAGTGATTCGAGCTACAGAGGAAGAGAAGCAATTTCAAATTAATACACTAACCAGTTTAAACACCCGTTATGCAAATGAAGCAGAACAAATACTCGCTGAGATACAGCATGTGGCACTGCAAAATGGTAATGTTTTTGATGCTTTGATGGAAGCGTGTAAAGTGTGCTCACTAGGTCAAATAACCAATTCATTATTTGAAGTAGGAGGGCAGTATAGACGTAATATGTAGGAAGAAACTATTTATTGCTAATTTAACCTTTCAAGTTAGTACGTAGTAGTTACATCCTCATCTATAACTAAGATGAAGTCAGCTTTTCCTATGTGCTCGGCATTTAGTTTTGTAATGTCGGCTTGGGTTACTGTAGAGATAGTAGAATAGTTTAATGTGGGGGATTGTCGTTTAAGATACCAACCTATTCCTTCATAGTAATCTGAGTGGAAAGCACCGTTATAATGAATAAATAGCTTTCCTGTTTTATAGTTTTTTAAAATAAAATGGGCCATGGTAGCATCTTTGCTAGCCTGTGCCTTGACAAGGGAAGGCGTTCCATGTTCACCCATCATTTCTAAAATGCTCTTATAGGTTGGGAGTTCTGCATCAAAAGCGATTGGCAATGGGGCAACATAAGATTTTTCGATAGCTGGCAGTGTGTCTAGCGCTTCAAACCCTCCTTTATTAACCAATCGAGCGTATCTCCTTGGGATATTTGTCGCTATAAATTCGAGCTTATTTTCTTTAGCATAATTCACTAAGGGTGCGTAATCTGTTGTATAATTGGGCCAAAGGCGTGCTAAGGTATCTAAGCCTTTTTGGTCGATAGAATCAGATAGGTAAAGATTGACGGCGTTTTGATCATCTGCTTCTAGCATTTCTGCACCAAGTTGTAGCGCTCGTTTCGTGGCTAATTCTTTTGTTACTTCTACTTGTAACCAATGAGCCAAAGCGCTGTTATGAAGTTCTCCGAAAAGTATAATATCTTGTTTGGATAGTGTCGCCATCATTTTTGAATAGCTTATTTCTTTTCCTTTTGCATTGTAAATGGTATAGGGAGAAAGGTTTTGAGCTTGCAGCGAGACTCCTGTCGCCATCAAAAGAAGAAGAATTAACGTTTTTTTCATTTAGCAGCGAAGTTAAGCTGAATTAGATATTCTATCATTGCACTTTATGAAATTGATTAGAATATCAACACTGCTTGTCTTTTTATGTGCGGCAGTTCAATTATGGGCTTGGGGACAAACTGGGCATCGGGTAGTAGGCTACGTAGCTCAACAACATCTTAGTGCCAAAGCAAGTAAGCGGGTTAACCAAGTCCTTACAAAATTTTCGCTTGAAATGAGTGGGAACTATATGGACTTTTTAAGATCAGACACCAATTACAGATTTATGAATTCGTGGCATTATGTAAGTATTCCTGACGGAATGCGGTATGAAGATGTTATCCCAAATCCCAAAGGTGATGTTATCAGCATCATAGAGCAATTGATTGTTGAATTGCGAACCAAACAATTTAAATTAGTGAAAGATGAAGAATTTGCGATCATGGCATTGGTACATTTGGTAGGTGATTTACATCAGCCTTTGCACGTAGGCTTGGCGGAAGATAAAGGAGGAAATGATATAAAAGTGAAATGGTTTGGGGAAGCTACAAATTTGCACCACGTATGGGATAGTGAAATCATAGATAATGAGCAGTTAAGTTATGAGGAGTGGGGCAAGCATGTAAATAGAAATATAGAAAAATGGCAAGTGAAAGCTTGGCAAAGCTCTACCGTTAGAGATTGGGCTCAAGAAAGCCAAGACTTGCGAAAAGCATGTTATGACTTTGGTGATAATGTAAATCTGAAATATGAATACTCGTTTAGGCATTTAAAAACGGTAGAGTTAAGACTCGAGCAAGCAGGAGTAAGGCTAGCAGGCTTACTGAACAGTATATACGACTAATCTAAAAAAGTAGCCTTATTTAAAGTGAGTGACATTAATTGTGGTTTAGTTGAGGTTTTTTCTTTTAATTTGACTTTGTAAAAAAAATATGACACGAATAATATTGTTTTTTTGTATCGGAATCACTCTAAATGCTTTCTCTCAAAAAGACCTCCCTACGACGGACAGTAATGCTAAAAAGTATCTAGATGACGGCAAGAATACGGATGCAGATGCCGATATTAGAATTGCTGTTACCTCTATTGTAACAGGTTTTTTGGATTTGGCATACGAGCAAAGAATCAATCATACTTATTCGGTAGAACTGGGTGGAGGTTATCAGTTTAATAGAGGTATAGATGTGTTTAAGTTAGTTAATGAATTGGAGTTTTTTCCATATGATGAAGTACTTACCAAGGGTATGGGTTTTTCGGTAACGGCCAAAAGGTATGGTGGTAAAGAGGCCATTTCAGAGATGACTTTTCAAGCCTTAACCTATAGGAATAGGAACAGTGATTTCGAAACATATAGCTACAATGCACAAGATATATTTTATACTTTTGGATGGAAATACCTATTGAGCAATAGCGTTAGTGCTCAAGCAGGCTTTAACGCAGGACTGCGATTAGCTAAATATGCTCAAACGGTACCTACTACTGGAACTACAACAGTAATTGAGGATGTGAAAAAAACCGGATTTTATGGAGGCTTCTCAGCAGGCTTTGGCTATTATATTAAGTATTAAGAAATGAAAAAAATGAAATTAGCTAAAATAAGTGTGCTGCTATTCTTTATGGTAGTATGTACTATCACTAGTGTAGCTCAAGGTAAAATAAGGGTAAAAGAAACTCATGGTGATCTTTTTGAGCAAAAGGGAAGAGGTTTTATTGATGTTGTAGAATTGCCAAACGGAGGGTATATGTCTCTTAGCGTTGGTAGTGCCGGTGGCGCCGTCTCTATTGGGAGCTTTATCCATTTTGTACAATACAAAGCATTATATTACATCCAGAGGTATGATAAAAATCTTGATCTAGTTGAACAAAAACAATTAGATATTGACCACTTAGGCAAGAATTTAGCATTTGAAAAATTAGTAAAATTCCAAAATGAATTTTATGTATTTTCAACTTTTGTAAATAAAAAGAACAAGAAAAAGTACTTATTTTATTCGAAGCTTAATGTGGAGAAAATGGCGCTGGAAGGCAGCTTTATAAAAGTAGCTGAAGTAAAAGATCCTGCTGCAAAAACGGGGTATGAAGAATCTAGTTTTGATATATCACTCTCCAAAGACGAAAAATACATGGTTGTTTTTGGAAAAGATGCGGAGCCGATTAAAAAGAAATCAAAAAGTTTCTTTGGCAAGAGTAGCAAGCAGAGTAAAATTGGAACATATGATTTTAAATTCACCTTTTGGGTGTTGGACAAGGATTTTGAAATTGTCAATTATGAAAAAAATTATGCCGTAACGCTAAAGGAATCGTCGGATAAGTTCTATGTGCGTGACTTCGCTGTTGATGATAAAGGTGCTATTTATATCTTGGGTAAAAATAATGTGGTAGATGAACTGACACGTGCAGAAGTGAAATCTAACAAGCGTGCCACATGGGTAGATATCAATAAATCAGCTTTTGTCTTGGAAAAAATAAATTCAGATGGTACAACAGAACAATATATTACCCCGGAAAACGACTTATTTGTAGATATGAATATCCTTTTTGATAAAAAAGGGAATATTAATTTAGTAGGACTAAATGGTGAACAAGTATATGCTAAATTAGCTACTACGGGTGTGAGTAGAATTGTTTTAGACAACGACAATTTAGATGAAATTAGTAATGTTAATGATAATTTTACGGAGGATGTACTCGAAAATGTAAATGATATCATGGAATCTGAAAAAGCAATAGATAACATGAAAAATGGAAATCGAAAAGGTCGGATTCAGAAGAAAGCCAAGAAAAAATTAGCTAAAATGACTCCAGAGGAGAAAGCTTATTTTGATATTAAGAAACGTGCTGCGTTAAATGTGAACAGCATTGCTTTTAGTGGTTTAGATGAAAATGGTGATGCCATGATAGTTCTAGAGGAACAGCATTTAGAAATAGTAACTACCACCTATACGGATGCAAACGGTCGTACAACCACGACTACAACCTATTATTATCATTATGATGATCTTATTTTTACGAAGTTTATAGGTGACGATGTAGTCCAGAACTATTACAAAAAGAGTTTTGTATCGATTAACGCACCGTTGCAAAAAAGCATGGATGTTTCGTTGAAAGACGGGGAATTGACAGTGATGACACAAGGTCATATCGTAAAAAGTGATGGTGATTTGACGAAGGTTAGAGACGCTGAATTAAAAGCGTTCAGCAGAAGCGAAAAAATACCTGGAATGAAACGTAAATATTTCACGTACCGCAAAACGGTAAACGAAGACACTATTTTAGCACCAGCTCAAAACGGTAAAAAGGTAGTTTGGTACAAGATAACAGTAGATTAAGATTAACTAGCGTAAATCCATACTAACACGGGTAAAAGTGATGCATCCAGGTGTTTGCTTAGCTGAGCCAAAATGCGCGGTGACACAGTTGGGCATCCCTCGCTTTCACAAATGTCATCTTCTTGTTCATTATCAGGTACGCAAGAGTGTGAATGAAGGACGATGAATCGCTCAAAAGCGTTGCTATTATTGACATCTAGCCCATGCATTTTGTAGGCTATGCCAAAGCTTCCATTGTACTTTTGTCCAATGGAATATTTGCCTAGCGAAGAACAGTTAGATCCTATCTCATTACTAAAACGCTCAATGCGACCTTCAGATCGTTTACAGTGGCCATGTGTTACTAATCCTTTAACTAGGGTGTCATTCGTTATAAGATTTACTGCGAACAATCGATACGAGCCAGAATATCCAGATAAGTCAATTAATATCACAAATTCCTTATTGTACTTCATCGAATCACAAAAAGTAACAGCATTAATTAATCTAGAGGTGTCTTTCTTAGGTGTATTAATCTGAATTGGGATTTGTTTAATTTCGGAGGTTCTTGGGAAGGTTACTTTAATCCAATATAGAATTGACCCAGCAAGTGCTAGGCAATAGATGATGAGTTTTAATTTACGTGCTTGGGTCAATGCACGTGAAGATTAACCGCCAACAATGCGACCCCTAATCCTATTAATATGGCTACGAGTTTATATCTGCCGTAGGTGTGGCTTTCGTTGTTCTCAAATAAAATGGTGGTGCTGATATGCAAGAAAACACCGATAACCAGGCCGATAAGTCCACTCAAGATGTCCTGATAATTGGTTAATGACGATCCTACAAGCATTCCTAGGGGCACCATAGCTGCGTAAATAGCAATCCATATATAGTTTGAGTTGCTTTTTGAAAAAACGCTCTTAAGCACTACCGCAAGGGCAAATGCGGCAGGTAGTTCATGTAATCCAATGGCGAAAACCATATTGTTCTGAATGGCTTCTGAAAAAGCCCCACCGCCAAGACCTAATCCTTCAATAAAAGCGTGTAGGCTTAGTGCGATAAATACAGAATAAGGAAATCCTTTTTTAAACTCATGAAAGTGCAGGTGTCCATGTTCTATTCCTTTAGTGAAAAAATCTAATATGATTTGTAAAAAGAATCCTGCTAAGATAAAATAGCCTGCTTTGTGACCTACTTTTTCGTATACTTCAGGAATAAGATTAAGAATAGTGATACTAATTAAAAACGCCCCACTAAAAGCAAGAAAAAGTTTTAGTTGTCGTGTTTTCTCTGACTGAATTAATAAACCCACTACACCGCCTATAAAAGGAAAGAAAAACAACAGAAAAAGCCACCAAAATTGCATCTCTGCAAATTTAGCTAACCAAATGTAGTTTTAAGAAAATATTAATGCATTGTTTTTGGGGTGAATGTTGGGTGTTCTTATTAAATAGAATTACGAATTTTGTAAGACCTCAAAATGATAAAGCAAAAAAGCCTCTCAGGAATTCTCCCAAGAGGCTTTTTTTAATTTTCTAAGGTTTCTTAGTTTACTTTGTCAGAAAGGCCTGATCCCGCTTTGAATTTCACTACTTTTTTAGCAGCGATTGCGATTTCTTTACCAGTTCTTGGGTTTCTTCCAGTTCTTGCAGCTCTTTCGCTTACAGAGAAAGTACCAAAACCAACAAGGATAAGTTTCTCACCACCTTTAAGTGCAGCAGAAGTTGAATCCATAAATGCGTCTAAGGCCTCACCAGCTTGTGATTTTGTGATGCCAGCTTTATCAGCCATAGCTGATATTAAATCTGATTTGTTCATAAGGTTTATTTATTAATGAATGTAATTAAAAGTCCAATGTTAACGTGAAGAACCGCACCAATACAAGGGTTGTTACCTATTTGTTGATAATTTCAAAATATCAACCAGTTTTTGAGTACTAAACCCACTATTTATAGGCATCTTGAGCTGTGAAAGTTCGTAAAAAGGTAATCTTTGATTAAAAATGGCTTTGATTTGAGCTTCTGTTTTATCCTTAAGAGTTGGTCTATTTTTTAATTTTTTTATTCTGAGATACAGTTCAGCCCAGGGTAATTCTAAATAAATTAAGGTTCCACTTTGCAAAATGTTTACATGATTTAGCCGATAAGATAATGTACCGCCTCCTAAGGCTATAATGCCGTCTGAATGCAATGTAATGGATTCTATCAATGTCTGCCGCTCTATATCTCTGAATGCCTCCTCGCCATATTCTTCAAAATAGCTTGCTATAGTCTGATTTATTTTAACCTCAATAGTCTCATCTAAATCTATAAATGTTAGGTTAGTTAGCGATGCGAGCTCTCTTCCTATCGTGGTCTTACCCACGCCTGTAAATCCTGTGATAAAATATATCATTAGGCCAGCTGGATTCGTGGGTCTAATTTAACATAGATTATATCTACTATTATGTTGATGATCACAAACAGCATGGCTATAAATAAAATACTTCCCATAACGACAGGTAGATCGTTCATCTCTAAAGCGTCTATAGTGAGTTTTCCTAAACCGCGCCAGTTAAATATATATTCCACAAAAAAAGCGCCTGCCAGTAAAGATGCGAACCAACCAGAAATAGCTGTAATAACCGGATTTAATGCATTAGGCAACGCATGTTTGGTGAGGATTTCCCGTGAGCTTAATCCCTTAGACTTAGCTGTTTTGATAAAATCTTTATTTAACGTTTCTAACATAGAACTGCGTGTGAGCAAGGTAAAAATAGATAGAGGTCTAACGCCTAGAGCTATTGCAGGAAGAATTAGATTTTTCCATTGGTAAAATTCTCCATTGAATGGATCTATATCTATCCAACTGCCAGACATGTTAAGTCGGGTAATATCGTGCAACACGTATCCGAAGAACCATGCTAGAATGATTGCGGAAAAAAATGAAGGCACGGAGATGCCTAGTGTACTGATAAATACAATGCTTTGATCAAGCCACGAATTGGCTTTTATGCCCGAAAAAATACCCAAACTAATACCTATAAATGCTGCAAAAATGATGGCAACTAGTGCCAGGACAAATGTTCCTTTAAAAGAATTTGCGATTAATGTTGATGTCTTTTCGCGATTTTGAAAACTTCGTCTTAGAAAAGGTTTTTTAATAGCAATAAATTTGGAGCCAAAGCTGATTGCAAGAAGAGAGCCGTACTTTTTGCGTAGTTCAGATGAAGTAATATCACCATGATAAGATATAGGAGAGAGGTCGTTTAAAAAAAGTAGATACTGTGTGAAAAGAGGTTTGTCTAAGCCAAATTCTCGTTTTATTGCTTCTTGGGTTTCAACATCAGTGCGTTGCCCTATAGCCATTTTTTCAGGACTAGGGAAGGAGAAGCTGAATAAAAAGAATACTACGGTAACTACACTAAAGAGTATAAAGATACCATTGATTATCCTTTTTATCAGAAAAGTTATCATTTGTTTAATTATTTTATAAATCGCTTTACATTGGGTAGTCGTGTTGACGGCCAAATGTTGTGCACGATGTTATCCTTGAATAATAATAAGCCTGGGTTAGAACGTATGATAGATTTAAGGTTGGTTTTATCGCCATAGTAAAAAGGCATGTCTAATTGGTGTTCATGTCTGAATATATCTACATCTTCTTGGCTACTTGCTGTAAGAGGATAGACCTTAACCTTATTTTTTTTACAGGCCCGCAAAATTTCTCGAAGCTCTTCCATATTTTTAGTATTGGCGGATTCAACCTCACTTAAGACTAAAAGTAATTTGAAACCAGAATCTGCAAAAAATACGTCGATGTAATCATTGGTTCGTCCTTCGTCCATCATTTTGAAATCATAAATTTCCGGTTCGTATCCTTTGCTAATCAATTTATCTATTCGATCTACAAAAACATAACCCTCGGCTTTTAAATCCCTATTTCCTATTTCTTCAATAGTGAATTCTTTTGTTTTGCCATCTTTAGAATACGAGAAAACATTAGTGTAGATGTCAGTAGGGGCTCCCTCAGGTATGGTTACCATTTTTTCAATGTCATTACCCACTTTGAATTTTAAGAAATTTTTGACTGGAAGATAATGATAACAATATGCTGCAAAACCAAAAGACAATAAGGTAAACACGGTAAGTAGTCTTGCGGCAAATGGCTTACTGAAGATGGCTTTTACATGTTTTAAACCCAATAAAATAATAATTATGGCTATCGATAAAATGATGTCTTTATTAAAACTTTGCCAAGGTGTAAGTTTGATTGCGTCTCCAAAACAACCGCAATCGGTAACTTTATTGTAGATAGCGCTGTACCACGTAAGAAAGGTAAAAAAAGTCATCAATAGGACCAACATTGTGATGGTGAGTTTTGGAGCCCAACCAATAAGTAGAGACAATCCAAGTATTATTTCAAAAACACATAGTAATATACCTATACTTACAGCGTAAGGTCTAAGACTTTGCAATAAATTTACCAGCCATGAATTGCTAATAAGGTGGTCAGATAGATCAATTGTTGTTTTCTGTGCTTTACTTTCAAAAGCGTTAAAGATAAAATGTTGTTCCCCTATAGCGTGATCGTTTACCGCATAATTCACGGTGATATTTAATAGCGTCGTATTACTGTCTTCTGCATTAAGAGATGAAGTGTATAATTCTTGACTTCCCCAATAAATAAAAGCGTCACTAAAGTAAACACTATCGTTTAAATTTTCACCCAACGAAACTGCTTTCCAGGGAGTGTTTTCGGCACTTAATTCTGCTATTGGGTTACTGGATTGGATTGCTTTTTTGATTGAATTAATTCCATCAGGAGTAGTTATAGAAATAGTTACGCTGTCTTGCGTTGCTTCTAAATCAGCAGAAAAAACAGAAAAGTATTCGTCTAACTTAATACTGAATCCGGTAGGGTCATTTGCCTTAATTAGACCTGAGAAAATAAAGAGGAGCCCTACAAGAACACGTAATACGTTAACTAAATATTTCATGAATTGTAAAAATTATTAATTCTGATTAAGGCGAAAACAGCATAGTTTAACATATCGCTAAAGTTGGCATCGATGCCCTCAGATATTAGCGTTTTACCTCCTTTGTCCTCTATTTGCTTGGTGCGTAAAATTTTCATTAAGATAAGGTCTGTGTATGTACTAACGCGCATGTCTCTCCAAGCCTCCCCGTAATCGTGGTTTTTAGTAGCCATTAGTTCTTTGCACATATTGGCTTTTAAATCGTAAAGTTTTAAAACTGCATTTGGATCCATTTCCATGTCATCACCATCTTTTAATTCTAATTGAATCAGTGCTATGATGCAGTAGTTAACGATACCTATAAATTCACTTTCTATACTTTCACCCACTTTATTTTCCTTCTTATCTTCTATGCTTCTAATACGTTGAGCCTTAATAAAGATTTGATCTGTAATGGATATGGGCCTAAGAATACGCCAAGCGGTGCCGTAGTCATAGGTTTTTTTACTAAAAATTTCTCTGCATTTTGCAATGGAATAGTCAAACAGTATAGGTGTATCTGTACTCAAAATGAATTTAATTTGCTGCGAAGATAATTTTCCAAACCATACTAATGAAAAGAAGCATCCACATAAAAGGCACAGAATTAGATTTACGTAGGCCTATGGTCATGGGAATTTTAAATGTAACTCCTGATTCCTTTTCGGATGGTGGCAAATATGATACAGTGAATACGGCCCTTACACAAGCTCATAAAATGATAAATGATGGTGCCGGAATAATAGATGTGGGCGGATATAGCTCAAAACCGGGAGCGGCAGATGTAAGTGTGCAGGAAGAATTAGATCGTGTTATTCCTATTATAGAAAAGCTAGCAAATACAGTTGATATTCCTATTTCTATTGATACTTTTAGAAGCAAAGTAGCGATTGCAGCGGTGCAAGCTGGAGCTTGTATAGTAAATGACATAAGTGCAGGCGATGATGATGAGGATATGATTCCTAGTGTTGCCACACTTGGAGTTGCTTATATTATGATGCACAAGCAAGGAAAGTCAAAAACCATGCAGAATAATCCGCAGTACCTAGAAGTAGTGCAAGATGTTTTTGATTATTTGCTGGCTAAAAATGAAGAATGTCGTATGGCGGGAATAAATGATCTTATAATTGATCCAGGTTTCGGTTTTGGCAAAACATTAGAACATAACTATACATTATTGAAACAATTGAAGGTTTTTAATAGCTTAGAAATACCCTTAATGGTTGGATTATCTAGAAAATCAATGATTTATAATTTTTTGGGAACGGATGCGAGTAATGCGCTAAATGGCACCTCGTTTTTGCATTCTTTCGCGCTTCAAAATGGAGCAAACTTGCTGAGAGTGCATGATGTGAAAGAAGCCGTAGAATGTGTTAAGTTGTTTGAAAAGATGCGTGGATAAAGGATGTTACTTGTTTTAAGCGCAGTTAGAATTGTTTCGTAGTAAGCTTTGATTGGTCAGAAGTGCACCTGTTTTCCACATGTTTAAAAGTTAAATGTAAGTTAACAATCACATAACATTATCCCCGCACCATTGCAGTACAAAATTCAAAGCAAAACAATCAAAATTTAAAAAATTCAATCAAATGAAAAACATTTCAAAAATCTTATTTCTAATGATGCTAGCAGTTGCTGCTGTATCTTTTGTTGGTTGCAAAGATTGTGACGAGTCTGATCCATCAAGCGATTGTTACGTTACGCCACCAGTTGCTGACTTAGAGCATTCTGGAGCTATCACTACCAACACTACATGGGCTGCAAATACAATTCATTTTATTAAAGGAAGAGTTTGGGTAGAAAGTGGTGCTACGCTTACTATAGAAAAAGGTGCAATCGTTAAAGGTAGAACTGGAACAGAAGCAAATGCATCTGCACTTATTATCGCAAAAGGTGGCAAGCTAATGGCAGAAGGTACAGCTGATATGCCTATCATCTTCACTTCAGAGTTAGATAACATCGCTCTTGGTCAGAAAACAGGTACAAATCTTACTGGAAACGACAGAGAAAAATGGGGAGGTCTTATCATCTTAGGTCAAGCTAAAATTTCTGCTGAAAATGGTGATATCTCTGCACAAATAGAAGGTATCCCAGCTACAGCCACTTATGGTGCTTTCGGTGGAGACAACGATGCTGATAACTCAGGTGTGTTAACTTACGTATCTATACGTCATGGTGGTGCTCTTATTGGAGAAGGTAACGAGATTAATGGTCTTACACTTGGTGGTGTAGGTTCTGGTACTGTTATAAATCACGTAGAAATAGTTGCTACTTTAGATGACGGTATTGAGTTTTTTGGAGGATCTGTTAATGTACAAAATGCATTAGTATATAACCATGGTGACGACGGAATAGATATCGATTTCAACTATAGTGGTACTGTAAATAATTTTATAGTAATGCATGGTGGTGACACTGATGAAGGATTAGAAATAGACGGTCCAGAGGGAACTACTAATACTTCAGGTTTATTTACCTTGAAAAACGGTACTATTATCTCAACAGATGGTAAAGGTTCTGCTGCAGATTTAAAATCTAAAGCACAAGGTACTATCGAAAACTGTTCTTTTGCAGGTTACTCTGGTAAATACATCAAATTCAGAGCAAGTTTTGGAGATACTACTAATTGTACTTCTAAATCTGATGCTTACGCATACTTCATTGCTGCTACGCCAAAATTAATCGTTAAAAATAATGATTTAGGTGCTTCTAGCTTAACTGCTATGGCTTCTGGTTACACAGCTTCTTGTGTTTCTTGTGGATGTTTTGATTCTGCAGCAGAAACAGCTCTAGATGCTTTAATGGCTACTTCTGGGAATGCTCTTAACACAGCTTCTTCTAAAGGTGCGAATAAGTCTGAGTTTACTGGATGGTCTTGGACATCAGTTAACAATAAATTATAACCGTACGAAACACTTTAATTTATATACTATTATGATGCCTACTGCACAAAGCAGTAGGCATTTTATGCTTAAAAAATAAAATGAAACAAACACTTAATACCCTTTTATTTATTCTAATTGCAAATTTTACGTTTGCGCAAAATGGCACACTTAGAGGTAAAATCTATGATGATGCGACCAATGAAATTTGTGTAGGCGCTATTGTTAAAGCGATAGGCGTAAACGGTGGTACGATCTCAGATTTTGAAGGTACTTATGTATTTTCTTTACCTCCAGGAACGTATACGCTAACTTTTAAATACATTGGTTTGCCAGAATACAAAGAGTATGATATAGTGATTCTTGCGGATAAAGTAACCGTAAGAGACGTACGTATAGTAGGGGAGGTAGAGAGTGTGCTTACCAAAGGACCAATTGTGGTGTCTGGGGTACGTAAAACGAATACAGATGCAGCTATTCTAGCAGAGAAGAAAAATTCAATAAATGCAGTTGACGGTGTTTCGGCAGAGGCGTCAAAACGTGCTGGCGATAGCGATGCAGGACAAGCTGTAGCTCGTGTAACGGGTATTAGTGTGCAAGGAGGAAAGCATGTTTTTGTCCGAGGCCTAGGTGATAGATACACTAAAACAATTCTTAATGGTATGGTTATTCCAGGTTTAGATCCGGATAAAAATGCCGTACAAATGGATATTTTTCCAACCAATGTGTTAGATAACATTATGGTTTACAAGACATTTACTCCAGATTTACCTGGAGATTTTGCAGGAGGTTTGGTAGATATTTCTACAAAAGCATTCCCTAGTAAAAAATCAAGATCATTCTCTGCCAGCTTAGGATATAATCCTACCATGCACTTAAATAAAGATTATATAACCTATAAAGGTAGTTCAACAGATTTTTTGGCTTTTGATAATGGAGACCGTGCGTTGCCTATAAGCCGTTCTATTGACTTAACCAAAAATCAATATGATCCCAGTGCAAATAATCCTGAACTGACAACCATAACAAAAAAATTTAGCAATAATTTAGCTACCGAGCGAAAATTAAATGCACCCAATACTTCCCTCTCTTTTAGTCAAGGAGATCAATTCAATAAAAAAAATGGGAACACTCTCGGATATAACCTAGCCCTGAATTACAGCTTGCAAACAGAATACTATGAGGAAGCTATTTTTAGCTCTTATATTAAACCCCAAGAAATTGTACAAAATGAATTATTGCGAGACAAAGACCTTAAAGGAAACATGGGCAATAGCACTGCGGCTTGGAGTATTTTAGCCGGAGGTGCATATAAAAAAGGGAATAGTAAATACTCGCTCAGCGGGTTCAGAACTCAAAACGCTGAATCTAGATCGGCCTTTTTAAGACAAGAGGATTATAGAGAAAATCCCAATGTGCAATTCAGAAGTAACTTGGAATATACCCAACGAAGTGTTACTAATTTTATGCTGAGTGGTAAACACGTTTTAGATAGTGGAAAATGGCAACTTGATTGGAAGCTTTCACCTACTTTTAGCTCTATTGACGAACCTGATATGCGTTTAACCGCTTTTGAGCTAACGGATGATATCAATCCTAAATATGCTATAAATGAAGCAGTGGGAGCAGGAGTAACACGTTCTTTTAGAAATTTACAAGAGCAAAATTACAATGCCAGAATCGATCTTGAAAAAACCATGAAGATTGCGCCAAAGCGCGTAGCTAAACTTAAATTTGGATTACTTGAAACATATAAAGCGAGAGACTACAGCATTCTAGATTACCGTATTAGAATACAGTCGGAAGGTAAATTTTCTTGGACTGGAGACCCTAATGAACTCTTGGCAGATGAAAATATTTGGACACCAGCTCCTTTAGGTGTTGAAGATAGCGGATCTTATATCAATGGACAGCGTCAGCTCTCTAATACCTATAGCGCTACTCAAAATATAGCTGCGGCTTATATTATGCATGAATATCCATTTTCAGAGAGACTGAATATGATTTACGGTGCTCGTTTGGAGCAAACTAGAAATCACTATACAGGACAAAATCAAGATGGAGTGCGATTAAGAGATTCCTTGTTACTCAATAAAACAAGTATTCTTCCATCAGTTAACTTTATTTATAAGGTAACACCGAAAACTAATGCACGTTTCACTTACGCCAGAACAGTGGCACGACCATCGTTTAAAGAATTATCAAATGCGGAGATTGTCGATCGAATATCTGGACGTACTTTCCTAGGGAACGATACCCTTACTCAAACTTCTATTGATAACATTGATTTGCGATATGAGTCATTCCTAAAAGGAGGACAATTACTTTCAGTAAGTCCTTTCTATAAACGATTTACAGATCCAATAGAATTGGTGGCCTACAACAGCCAAAATCCAAACAATTTTCAACCTAGAAATGTGGGAACGGCTAATTTATATGGTGTGGAGCTTGAAGCTAAGTTATTAATAGATAAATTGAGTGATACCAATGCAATAACTACTTTCGGTAGTAATGTTACACTAGTGAAATCAAGTGTAGAAATGACGGTTGCAGAAAGACTAGGTAGAATATCAGCAGCAAGAGTAGGAGAGGTGATAGGAACAAATAGAGACATGGTAGGTCAATCTCCATATATCGTAAATGCCTACATCAACTACACTAATCTTAAAAGCAAGTGGGATGCTACATTTACCTACAATGTGCAAGGGCCAAGGTTATCTGTAGTAGGTGTTGCTCGTAATCCTGATGTATATGAAATGCCATTTCATAGTCTTAACTTTAAGGCAAGCAAAGCTAGTGGCAAAAATGATCAGTGGAAGTGGAGTCTGACAGCTAATAATATTATGGGCAGTGAGCGCTATTTTGAATATGTATCTTACGGTGCAGAAAATCAATTATTCTCGTCACTTAAACCCATGAGAACCTTCACCATAGGAGTAAGTTACACCTTATAATATTGTTAAATTATAAGAAAAAAGGTCGCTTCAGAGCGACCTTTTTTTTGGTTAATAAGCATAGACAAGTAATATTCCACTCACCTTAAAGTAATAATAACTTATCTTACAGATCACCTAATCATAATCTTCTTACAAGTATTCGGTAATATGATGAAGTGATACTTGTAAGCATGATACGCGTATTAACTTATCTATTGTTTTTGAACTTCATTCCAGTGTTTCGCAGATGAAACGCCGTGCGCTAGAAGTGGCGGTTCTTTCTGATATTCATTTGGGCACCTATGGCTGTCGTGCTGACGAAGTATTGAATTACCTCAGGTCTATAAAGCCTAAAAAATTAATCTTGAACGGTGATATTGTGGACGGATGGCAATTCAAAAAAAAGTACTGGCCTGCTAGCCACACTAAGGTATTAAAGGAAGTCCTTCACTTAGCTTCTAAAGGTTGTAAGGTGTATTACTTGCCAGGCAATCATGATGAAGTGTTTCGTCGGTTTGTGGGGTATAAGCTGGGTAACATTAAGGTAGAAAATAAAGTAGTTCTAGACTTAGATGGCAAACTAGCGTGGTTTTTTCATGGGGACGTATTTGATGTAACTATGCAGCATAGTAGGTGGCTAACGCGCCTGGGGTCCGAAGGATATGATTTTCTTATTTGGCTAAATTACCACGTGAATAGATGGTTGGATTTTATGGGTAAAGAAAAAAAATCATTTTCTAAGCAAATAAAAAATGGGGTAAAAGGCGCAGTGAAATATATCAACCAGTTTGAAGATATGTGTGCAGATATTGCGATTCAGAAAAACTACGATTACGTTGTTTGCGGACATATTCATCAACCTGAAATACGTGAAATTATACGCAACAATAAATCGGTACTTTATCTCAATAGTGGAGACTGGATCGAAAACTTAACGGCGCTGGAATATGATAGAGAGACTTGGAATATTTATACCTACGAACCCAGTGAATTTGGTGAACGATTAGAAGAGGTTGATAAAAATGCGAAGGAAATGTTTGACGACATGTTAGTGGAGTTTCAGTTAAATGCTCTTCATCAATGAAAGTTTTATACGGCATACAATGCACAGGGAACGGTCATATTACCCGTTCCATTGATATGATCAATGAACTTCGCAAATATGTTCACGTGGATGTATTAACTAGTGGGTCTCATTCAGAAGTTAAGTTGCCTTTTGACGTTAAATTCAAACAAAAAGGGCTTTCCTATTTTTTTGGGAAGAATGGGAGTATTGATGTGTTAAGAACGATAAGAGATAACAACCCACTTCGATTTTTACAGGAAATAAAGGAAGTGCCTACGCATTTGTACGATATGGTTATTTCTGATTTTGAACCAGTAACCGCATGGAGCGCAAAACGCAATTGGGTGTATTCTGTCGCCTTGAGCAATCAAGCGGCTTTGTTAGATGCAGATGTTCCCAAACCCAATATTATCAGCCCTATTTCACAACTTATCATAAATAATTTTTGTCCAGCGAACAAACATTATGGCTTGTTTTATCAAAAACTAAATTCTAAACTCTACTATCCACCTGTGCGCGATGTGATTAAAAAACTAAAACCAACAGATGGCGTTCATTATGTCGTTTATCTCCCATTTTACAGTACAGAAAAGATTGTAAGACACTTACAAATCTTTGAGGGCGCCCAATGGCTCGTCTTTTCAAAACATGCAACGCAAAGCTATAGCAACGGGAATGTTCATGTACAACCCATCGATGAGCACAAATTTATTCTGGCATTGGAAAATTGTAAAGGCGTAATGTGTAGTGCTGGTTTTGGAACCACTAGCGAAGCGTTGTTTCTACGCAAAAAGTTGCTTGTAATTCCAATGAAAAACCAGTATGAGCAGCAATGTAATGCCCATAATCTTGGTCTATTAGGTGTGCCTGTTATATGCTCGCTAAAGAAGAAATTTCACTCGGTAATAGCAGATTGGATAGCGTCTGAAGAGAAGCCTTTGGTCGAAATAAAAGACGAAAACAATAAACTCGTGCGCACTATTTTGGAGGATTATGTGGCAAACGATATTCTCAAAAATGTACCGTGATAAAAGAAGATCTGAGTTCAAACTTAAAGACAATTGTCTCACCTGATTTTGTTTGGGGTGCAGGTATATCTGCCTATCAAACGGAAGGAGCTCGAGACATCGACGGAAGCGGGAAGTCTATTTGGGAAAATTTCGAACAAGGAAAGAGAATAAAAGATAGATCTACCGCAGCACAAGCGTGTAACTTTTATAACTCATTTCCAAGTGATTTGAGTTTGATGAATTGGTTGGGTTTAGACCATTTTAAAACATCTATAAGTTGGCCAAGAATAATGCCTAATGGGAGCGGAGCAATTAATCCCAAAGGGCTAGCGTACTATGATAGACTTACCGATGAGATGCTAAACAAAGGAATAACTCCCTGGTATGTAGCCTATCATTGGGATTTACCACAGGTACTTCAGGATAAGGGCGGTTGGGTTAATAGAGACATTGTTTCCTATTTTTTAAACTACTTAGAAGTATGTCATAAACATCTGGGTGATAGAGTAGACAACTGGATTGTAATGAATGAACCTATTGTGTTTGCAGGTGCTGGCTATTTTTTAGGCATACATGCTCCTGGGAAAGTGGGTTAAAAAAACTTCTTACCTGCCATGCATCATATTAATTTAGCGAATGCAGAAGGGATAAATTTTTTACAAGCAGAAGGAGCGAAAAATGTAGGAACAGCGCTTTCTTTTGCCAGTATCCAAGCCGTTGATGATAGCCCTAAAAACGAGGAAGCTGCGCAACGTGTACATGCAACCATTAATCAAACTTTTCTAGACCCCATGCTAGGCAATTGGTATCCTACAACCATTGCTCCTTTTCTACGGAAAATAGATAAGTATGTGCGGTCAAGTGATATGACTAAAATAAGAGCAACACCAGATTTCTTGGGTGTGCAGGTGTATACCAGAGAAGTGATAAAGCATAGCTACCTAATGCCTTATTTACAAGCAAAAATATTGAGTGCTAAAAAACGAAATATGCCGGTAACAAGCTTGGGTCAAGAGTTGTACTACCCAGCACTCAATGAAATATTGGAATGGCTTATTCCCCATATGGGAAGTAAAAAAGTCCCGGTTTACATAACCGAGTGCGGTGTAAGTATGCCGGAAAGTAACATAATCCATCCCTTTGAAGACAGCTATAGGATAAATTATTACCAAGAGGTTTTGGAGACCTTAATCCCGCATATTCAGTCTGAAGATGTGCGTGGTTTATTCTATTGGAGTTTGATGGATAATTTTGAGTGGGCAGAAGGGTATACTGCTCCATTCGGGTTGTTTCATATTGATTTTATCACGTTGGAAAGAAATCCAAAGCAGAGAGTGCATATTGAGTAAAAGAATTTGCTGAGCGCCTTAAAAGCGGCTAAAGATTGTTTTTTATGTTTTGTTAACAATTATGTGGCAGGTTGCTATTGTGAGATAGTAGCCTGTTTTTGTAAAACGGTGTTTCCTATTTACATCCTCTCAGGAACGGTTATACCCAAAAGTCCAAAGCCGTGTTTGATGGTTTCTCCTACAGCTTGAGACAAGGTAATCCTGAAGTTTCTCTCATTTTCTTTGGTAGCGCCAAGTATACTGTGCTCGTGGTAAAATTTATTAAATGCCTTTGCTAATTCGTAAACGGAATTTGATATTTCACTAGGATTATAGTGATTTGCTGAAGCATTTACAGCTTCAGGATACGCATTCATTAATACAATCAGTTCTTTTTCTTCTGGCGCCAATTGGTTTGGTAATTCAAATTTTACAGTAAGTCCCGTTTCACTCGCTGCACGAAGAATTGAGTTAATTCGGGTATAAGTATATTGAATAAATGGTGCAGTATTTCCTTGAAAATCGATAGATTCTTTTGGATCGTATAGCATACGCTTTTTAGCATCCACTTTCAGTAAGTAGTACTTAAGAGCCCCCATTCCTAGTGTTTCATACAACGTCTCAAGTTGCTCGGCAGACATTCCTTCTGTTTTGCCTAACTCTTCTGTTTGTTTTTGTGCTGTGTTTACCACTTCTTCCATCAGCTCGTCGGCATCTACTACAGTCCCTTCCCGACTTTTCATTTTACCTTCGGGTAAGTCAACCATGCCATAGCTTAAATGAAAAAGACCATCTGCATAAGGCTTATTGAGTTTCTTTAAGATTAGTTGCAATACCTTAAAATGGTAATCTTGTTCATTCCCAACAACGTATATGAACTTATCCATCTTAAAATCTTGATACTTCAAATCAGCCGTTCCAATATCTTGGGTTATGTAAACAGAAGTACCATCGGAGCGCTGCACAATTTTTTCATCAAGGCCATCTTCGGTTAAATCTACCCATACACTATTGTCCTCTTTTTGGTAAAAAGCGCCAGAAGCAAGACCTTCTTGCACCATTGCTTTTCCCAGTAAATAGGTGTTTGATTCGTAATATATTTTATCAAAGCTAACGCCTAATCGTTTATAAGTTTCGTCAAAACCGGCATATACCCATGCATTCATCTTCTTCCAAAGAGCTAGTACCGTTTCATCTCCATCTTCCCATTTTTGAAGCATTTGACGCGTTTCCTGCATCAAGGAGGCTTCATTTTTAGCCGTTTCTTCTGCTAGTCCTTTTTCAACTAAGGCTTTTACTTCTGCTCTATAATGCTTGTCAAACTCAACATAATATTTGCCTACCAAATGATCGCCTTTTATTCCTGCGCTTTCCGGTGTTTCTCCATTTCCCCATTTTTGCCATGCAATCATGCTTTTACAGATATGTATACCGCGATCATTTACCAAATTATTTTTGATTACATCGTAGCCATTAGCTGCTAAAATTTCGCACATAGCCAATCCTAGTACGTTATTGCGCACATGACCCAAGTGGAGTGGTTTGTTGGTGTTGGGTGACGAGTATTCTACTACCACTTTTTTACCTGCACCAATATTGGGTATAGAGACGCCGTTGATCACTCGTTTTTGTGCAACCTCGAGCCAATAGTTATCACTTAGTTCAAAGTTTAAGAAACCTTTTACAACATTGAAGCCAGTAATCTCAGGTACTTCATTTTTTATAAATGCACCAATCTCTTCTCCTGTTGCTTCTGGACTTTTTTTACTAAGTCTTACAAACGGAAAAACCACGAAGGTATAATCTCCAGCAAAGTTGGCATTCGTTTTTTCGAAGCTAATTTTAGCATCGGTTACGTTATATAAATGGGCTAAAGCTGCTTTGGTCTTATCAGCTAATACGGTTACAAATTCCATTATTTTTTAATCGGAGAGTTGGGCTCAGCGGCTATTACTTGATGTATTTTTTTGTCAACGAATTTGGGAAAAAATTTATTCATCCAAAATATTATTCTTCCTTGTTTGTTATTAAGCATAAAGTCTTTTCTATCCCTTATGGCTTGTAATATATCCAATGCCACAGTCTCTGCAGTGTCCATTTTCGACTCATCAGCAGGTGTTTCAGCTTGTTGTTCTCCATCAGCATTCAAGGCATTAAAACGAATATTACTGGCAGTAAATCCAGGACAAGCAACAAGAGTGTGAAGACCTCTGTTCATATATTCCATACGAATAGATTCAAAAAAACCATTCACTGCAAATTTTGAAGCGGCATATCCAGATCGACCGGGTAATCCTTTAAAACCGGTTACAGAGCTAACTGCTACTAAGCTCCCTTTAGTTTTAAGCAAATGAGGAATTGCTTCTTTGCTACAATATACTGAACCCCAAAAATTGACGTTCATTACTTCTTCAAGTACATCAAGATTGACGTCTTCGAAAGAAGCGCGCATGGAGATTCCAGCATTATTTATTAGCACATGTATACTCCCTAATTCACGAATAGCAGTGTCAATAAGATTTTGACACTCGCTTGCTTTAGTGACGTCACAACTTACAGTTATTATGTTATTATTATAACTATTTAGTGATTTCTTAAGTTCTTCTAACTTGGAAATATTGCGCGAAGCAATTACGATATTGGCTCCTATTTTGGCTGCTTGAATAGCTAAGGCTTCCCCTATACCTGAAGAAGCTCCAGTAATAATGATATTTTTAGCTTTTAATGAATCCAATTTTTTTTATTTTTTCCATTTTACACTGCAACCTACTGCAGCTATTTCAGGGTAATCTGGTTCCATACCGTCTAATGTGTCTTCTATAGCATCTTCCAAATATACTTGCATAACCATATGCTCGCTTTCCCAATTGTCGTCTATTGCGCCTTTATAAACAAGTTTTCGTTTGCTGTTAAAAACAAATGCTTCAGGAGTACGAGTTGCACCAAGTTTAGTTGCCACACGCTGTTCTTCATCAAACAAGTAAGGGAAAGGAAGTTTTAATTCTAAACTCATTTTTTTCATATTTTCGTATGAATCTGCAGGGTATTGTTCAGCATCATTAGAATTAACAGCTAAAATCATCAAGTTGTCTTCCTCAAATTGATCGTACAGCTTAATTAGTCTGTGCCAATATGCACGTGCGTAGGGACAATGATTACAGGTTACAATTAGGACTAACGCTGTTCTATCAGCGAAAGTAAATTTGTCATAAATTTTGCCATCGGTACCTTTTAATTCAAAATTAAACAATGATTTTCCTATCTCCATTTGATGACAAAGGTAATAGAATCGCAATAATGAGATGAAGGTTTTTTTATGCTTTTTGGTGTTAAGATTACTTTTATAATAATCTGAGGATGAAGTCAAAAAAATAGACCAATCTAGATACTAGATTGGTCTACACACATCCCAAATAATAAAGGACTAATTATTTAGCAAAGTGAAAAAATTACGCTTCGTTTTCTTCCTTAGGCTCTTTCTTTGCCTTTGTTTTTTGTTTTTTGAAGGTAAGTTCATCTTTCTTAACATCTAAATCTACGGCTATCAAATCACCTTCTTTTACATCAGATTTTAAGATTTCTTCTGCTAGTGGATCTTCTAAATATTTCTGTATTGCCCGATTAAGAGGTCTTGCTCCAAAGTTAGAATCGAATCCTTTTTCTGCTAGATAGTCGATTGCTTTTTTTGATAATTTAATATCGAAGCCTATTTGTCTAATTCTAACCATTAGCTCTTCTATGCTAAGCAATAATATTTTTTCAATGTCTGCTCTTTCTAATGAATTAAATACGATTACGTCGTCTATTCTATTTAAAAATTCTGGGGAGAAGAATCGTTTTAAAGCATTCTCTATTACTCCTTTGTTATTTAGGTCTTGAGCACTTGCTTTTGCTGTTGTTCCAAAACCCACACCTGCACCAAACTCTTTCAACTGACGACTGCCTATATTACTAGTCATGATGATTATAGTATTTCTAAAATCAATTCTTCTTCCTAAGCTATCAGTTAAGAATCCTTCATCTAGAACTTGAAGCAATAGATTGAAAATGTCTGGGTGTGCTTTTTCTATCTCATCAAACAGAATAACAGAATAGGGTTTACGTCTTACTTTTTCAGTAAGTAATCCGCCTTCTTCGTATCCAACATATCCTGGAGGAGCTCCTACGAGTCTAGATACTGCAAATTTTTCCATGTACTCACTCATGTCAATTCGGAGCAAAGCTTCTTTAGAGTCGAATAAGTATTTGGCTAGAGATTTAGCCATTTCTGTTTTCCCAACTCCTGTAGAACCTAAAAATATGAACGAACCAATAGGTTTATTCGGCGATTTAAGTCCGGCTCTCGTACGTTGAATAGCTTTAGTTAGTTTCTCAACAGCAATATCTTGACCGATTACATTAGCCTTCAGCTCATCCCCCATTTTAAGCAACTTATTGCCTTCTTTTTGAGCGATTCGTTTTGTAGGAATACCTGTCATCATGGCAATTACGTCTGCCACGTCGTCTTCGGTTACTTTATATCGTTGTGTTTTACTGTCTTCTTCCCATACGGTTTTTGCATCTTCTAAGCTTTCTAATAATGATTTTTCTTTATCACGTAGTCTTGCAGCCTCCTCGTATTTCTGACTCTTTACAACTCTGTTTTTTTCTTCTTTAATCTCTTCTACCTGTTTTTCGAGCTCCAAGATTTCTTGGGGAACGTGTATGTTGCTTAAGTGTACACGGGCGCCTACTTCATCTAAAACGTCGATGGCTTTATCAGGTAAATGACGATCAGTAATATAGCGCACACTCATGGTCACAGCAGCTTTAAGAGACTCGTCTGTATATTCAACGCTGTGATGAGATTCGTATTTGTCTTTGATGTTTGTTAGAATTTCAAGTGTCTCTTCTGGTGATGTTGGTTCAACCATCACACTTTGAAATCTTCTTTCTAAAGCCCCGTCTTTTTCTATATACTGACGGTACTCGTCAAGGGTAGTAGCCCCAACACATTGTATCTCTCCTCGCGCTAATGCAGGTTTAAACATATTACTTGCATCGAGAGAGCCGCTTGCACCGCCTGCACCTACAATAGTGTGTATTTCATCTATAAATAAAATAACGTCGTCTGTTTTTTCAAGCTCAGTCATCACAGCTTTCATACGCTCTTCAAACTGACCTCTGTATTTTGTGCCTGCAACTAAGCTAGCTAAATCTAAAGTTACAACGCGCTTATCAAATAAAACACGCGATACCTTACGTTGCACTATGCGTAATGCTAAACCTTCTGCAATAGCTGTTTTCCCAACTCCTGGTTCACCAATAAGCACAGGATTGTTTTTCTTACGTCTACTTAATATTTGAGATACACGTTCTATTTCTTTATCTCTGCCAACGATAGGGTCCAATTTGTCAGCCTCTGCCAATTTGGTAAGGTCTTTTCCGAAATTGTCAAGTACTGGAGTCTTGCTTTTTCCTTTGGTACCGGGTTTATTAGGCGTTGCAGATTTGCTTGCTTCTTCGTTGTAAAAGTCTTCAGGTGAGTCTGTACTCATTTCAATAGCAGTGTCAGGAAGTTTGTCTTCCATGGCATTTTTAAATAAGTCGTAATCTACCCCAAATTGATTTAATATTTGTGATGCAACATTGTCCTCATCTCTCAATATAGAGAGCAACAAATGTTCTGTACGAATAACGTCATCTTTAAATATTTTAGCCTCTAAATAGGTGATTTTCAGCGCTTTCTCAGCTTGCTTAGTCAGAGGTATATTGCCAATATTGGTCGATTTACTCGTAGTGTCTCTTATACTGTCCTCTACGGCTTTCTTAAGCCTGAGCATATCTATACCCATAGTCTTAAGGTGTCGTATAGCTTTACCGTCACCCTGTCTTATAAGACCAAGTAATAGGTGTTCGGTTCCTATATAGCTATGTCCTAGTCGGATGGCTTCTTCCCTGCTGAATTGAATTACTTCTTTTACTCCTGGTGAAAACTGTGCTTCCATTATATATTATAGCAAACAAATATAAGTCCAAAAAGATATGGCAGTTTAGCATTTATTCTGGATAATGTGCATTTGACTATAATTTTAGAAGCTGTACCTGTTTCACAAATAGAGTTATGCTTATTATAACGTTGATAACTATAAGAGTTATGATAATAAGGTATTTAGGCAAAGACTTAATGTGCCCTAGAATGGCGTTAATTTGTGAAACAGTAAAATGATAAAAAAACGGATGTGTACAAGATGGCACTGACTATCAGAAGAGTATGTTTTATTAAGTTGGTTATGAACGTTTCACGCACATTTTCAATGTACTTGTGTATAAGTACTCAAGTACTTCGATTGTGGATTGAATGCTCAGGTGGATGAATACTTTTGAACTTTATAAAAAAGATTACATAATAGTCTAAAAAGGATAAACAAAATACGAATGGATAAAAAAGTAACTAAGACCAAAAAGACATCTACGTTTGGAAATATGGATTTGTCTAAACTTCAACCTCAAGCAAGAGATTTAGAAGAAGCGGTCTTGGGAGCTATGATGCTCGAAAAATATGCCCCTGAAAAAGTAGTAAGCTACCTGTCTAAGGATGCTTTTTATGTAGAGTCTCATCAGCACATTTATGAGGCCATTGTTCAGTTATTTAATGATGGTAATCCGGTAGATATCTTGACGGTTACCGATAAGCTTCGTAAAAACGGAACATTAGAAGCCGCGGGTGGTGCATACTACATTACCTCTCTAACCAATAAAGTAAGTGGTGCTGCTAATATTGAGTACCATGCTCACATTGTTATTCAAAAAAGTATACAACGAAAGTTGATTTCTGTAGCTGCTGAAATTGGCTCAAGTGCTTTTGAAGAAACTACGGATGCTTTTGAATTGCTAGACAACTCTGAGAAAAAACTCTTCGAAATAAAAGAGGAGAGTATGACCAAAAATTATGATACCGTATCGGATTTAATCGCTAAAGCAATCAAGGAAATCGAAGAATCAAAAGGTGATAAGGAAGGCTTAACTGGAATTCCCACTGGTTTTACAGAGCTCGATCGAATGACCTCAGGCTGGCAGAAGAGTGATCTGATTATTCTAGCCGCAAGACCAGGTATGGGTAAGACTGCATTTGTGTTAAGTATGGCACGTAATGCCGCGGTATTAGCAAATAAATCAGTAGCTATTTTCTCTCTAGAGATGAGCAGTTTGCAACTTACTAAAAGACTAATTGCGTCAGAAGCAGAACTTTCTTCTGAAAAAATTCGTAGTGGGAAGTTAGAGGAACATGAATGGCAGCAATTACATACAAAAATTAGTACCATTGAAGATGCTAAACTCTTTATTGATGATACCCCAGCGCTCTCGGTTTTAGAACTGAAGGCGAAGGCGAGAAGACTTAAACGTCAAAAAGGATTAGACCTTATTATCATTGACTACCTACAGCTTATGCGTGCAGAAGAGAGCACTAAAAATGGGGGGAATAGAGAACAGGAAATATCCTATATCTCTAGGTCTCTCAAAGGTTTGGCCAAAGAGTTAGATATACCAATTATTGCTCTGGCGCAATTAAGTAGAGCTGTAGAGCAGCGTCAAGACAAGCGTCCTGTACTTTCAGATTTAAGAGAGTCGGGTTCTATAGAGCAAGATGCAGATTTGGTGACATTTATCTATCGTCCAGAATACTATGGTGTAACTCAAGATGAGGAAGGAAACGACAATGAAGGTCTGACTGAAATCATCATACGAAAACACAGAAATGGATCGCCCGGTACCGTCAATCTTAAGTTTGTCAAGCACTTTGGTAAATTTGCAGATTGGGGTTATAGTGATTACGGTGCTGACACTTTTGCAGATAGCAGTATTACCATCGGGAGCAAGATGAATGACATGTCTCCATTTGAACCAGGAGAAGATTCACCTTTTTAAGATTATCTTCTTATTGGATAGATTCCTTAAAAAATTTAGGACTCTTCCCTGTGTTTTTCTTGAAGAATTTGCTGAAGTGAGAAGGATCCTTAAAATTTAGTATGTTGGCAATTTCGGTTACTGAAAAAGTAGTATGCATAAGGTGTTTTTTCGCTTCGAGTGTAATGTTATCGTGCATTATTTCTAAGGCAGATTTATTTACTAATTGCTGGCAAACTCTATTAAGGTGAGTAGGAGTGATGCCTATCTTTTTGGCATAGTCAGCCACTTTTCCTGCAGCATCTACTTCTTCACGAATCATCTTTTTATATTTATACAAGTAACTACTTTCAGCATATTTTTCCTTGAAATTAGGCTTTTGAGCGTTTCTTAAACTATTTAGTATAACCAATAGTGTTAAGACAGAATAGTTCTTTTTAATTACTAAGCTTCCTCTGTCTTTTTGGATCATTTTGTGATGAAGACTTCTGCAAAGGGCTAGAATATCCTCAAAATCATAAGGCGCTATTTCTTCGCTTACGATTGAAGTTTCATTCGAAAAGGTGAATTCTGCAGGTAGCTGTTTTAAGCTTTCATTGACAGATTCTAGTGACATGAGCATCATAAACCCATGCGTTGGTTTATGGTACGTGATGGAATGATATTTCCCTTCAGGTATTAAGATAACACAAGGGTAATCAATTCTCTGTTCCTTACCTTCATTATCAAATGAGACATCACCATCCTCAATAATGGTTACTTGAAATAAGTTTGAGTGATTGTGTGATTTTACATTTCCATCATTCTTTTGATTATTCCGTTCAAGTGTTTCAATATAGGTAAAGAAGGGGCTTACTTCCACTCGATCATCTCCAGATTGTATTGAGATATTTTGAATAGAGTACGGGTTTTCCATTTTCAGTTGAATTATGGGGCCAAAATTAGGTAAAATAGGTTCACCTGAATGACGGTTTTGGTTTTTGTCGTCAATATTTTAGGTGTTTCGTAATTTATAAATTCTTTCAAATCTATTTGTTTCGGTAATCCCGCTCGAAACTTGATAAACTTCCGAATTTTCCGTAATAGGTTGAGCGATTTTTTGTGTTCTGGTGGCTATGTATTCATCGAAAGTTAGCTGCTTCCTATCACTTAAAGTATTTGATGTCTTCCAAGTACTGACAATTTTATTATGACCTGGCATTAATTCTCCTTCAAATGTTTTAGCCTTAGACCCACTGCCATATGCAAAAAATAGAAATTTATCGCCAACGTTGTTGTCTGTATACTCTAAGCTGCTCATTAGGCTTAAAAATATACTAGCGGTATAAAGGTTCCCCATTTGAGATGATAATTTTTCGCCTGCACTTATTTTGTCATTTACCCAGTTTTTATACTCGATGGTTTTAGTGAATGATCTACCTCTGTCTGCATCATTTATGTCAATATTATTTGATTCACAAATGGTTTTAAGTAGTCCAGAAGCTAGTAACTCATCTTCTACCAAAGAGGATACGATTCGTCTTCCATGATATGCGTAAGGAAGATGAAAAATGATTTGATGGTAGGCAGACCAAATGGGGTTAGCAGAATCGAGGTGAGTCCAGGCTTCTGTTATTCTGTTCTGGTAAGTTTGATTGGAAAAATGCCCATCAAAAATAGGTTTTTCATCATGTATTTTTAGGATGTGGTCTCCTTCTGTTTTTAATCTAATAGGCTTAAAAAAATCGTGTTCACTTTGAGTCGCGACACCCCATTTGTCTTTTATTTCAAGTAATCGGGGGTTAGCTCCTATTAAAACGGCAACAGCTCCGGCGCCTTGGGTGTATTCGCCGCTGGAATTTAGGTCGTAGTTGGCGATATCGGCAGCAACTACAATAGCTAATTTTTCTGATTCGACTTGCACGTAATAAAGTGAATTATGCATGGCATCTACAGCGCCGATGCACGCAAAAGTCATATCGACTACGTCGGTATTTTTGAGTAAGTTAGGTCCTTGTTCAGTCCTATTAAAATATTGATTTACAATGTCATGCAGGTAAGTTGCAATGGGTTTGCTTCCGTCGATACTGCTTTCTGTTCCTACGTAAATACGCCCAATTTGATCAGGAGTTATACTAGGATTTTGACGCAATAATTTTAGAACTGCACCTGCAGCTAAGGTTACTATATCTTCATTTACATCGCAAAGAGACATGGCTTCAAGCCCAAGTCCAAATCTCAGTTTTGCGGCTTCGATACCTCTTGCTTCGGCTAAATCGTCTATAGATAAAAACAATGAAGGTGCTTGAAATGCAAGATCGTGTATTCCAACTTTTGTTCGCATAAAATCTTATTTTGTTTGTGTGTTTTAGGGTAATCTATAACTGAATGCATTTATACTCATTCCTGCACCCACTGAAGCCATTATTATAACATCACTAGGAGATAAGGAGTGTGACTTTAGTTGGTTCTTCATAATCATGTCAAATAATACGGGGACGGTAGCAACAGAGTTGTTTCCCATCTTAGCAATATTCATAGGCATTTTTTCTGCTGGCATTTTATCTATACCATAAAGTGAAAACAGTCGTTCGCCGATAGCTAAATCCATTTTTTCATTAGCTTGGTGAATAAGTATTTTACTTATATTTGATAAGTCTAGATTTGATTTATCAATACAGCTTTTGATGGCTCTAGGTACGTTTGAGAGGGCATAGTTATATATCTTTCGGCCATTCATTTTGATAAACTTATGATTAGGATCAGGGTTGTGAAAACTTGTTCCCATAGTTAGGTAATCTAACTCATTTTGGGTATGGGAAATCGTCGAATGTTGCAGAATGCCAATTTCTTCTTCACTTTCTACTGCGCTTAGGATAACAGCGCCGGCGCCGTCAGAAAAAATCATCGAATCTCTATCATAGGGATCTGTCATCCTAGACAGGGCTTCTGCGCCTACCACCAAACATGTTTTCGCATATCCACTTTTAATATAAACGTCTGCTTGTATCATAGCTTGTATCCAGCCTGGACACCCAAAAACAATATCATACGGAATACAGTTTTCATTCTTAATGCCCAGTTTGTTTTTTATTTTGGAAGCAATGGTTGGCATTTGATTAGGAGTGCTATTCTCTACTCCAGTATCCCCAAAATTGTGTGCAACAATAATCTGATCTATTTCTTCTTTGTTAATGCCTGCAGCTTTTATAGCGTTTTGTGATGCAATGGTTCCCATGTCAGAAGTATGCATGTCTGAATTTAAAACTGTACGTTCTTCAATTCCAGTAATTGCGTGAAATTTACTAACTATTTCTTTGATGTCTGAAGGGAATTTAGATCCATCTGGATTGTAAAATTCGCTGTTTTCAAAATAGGAGTTTGGTCTGTTGTAATTAGGTAGATATGAACCAGAACCTAGAATGACGCTTCGTGTTTTTTTCATCATGTACACAACGAATAGCGTAAATATAATGGATGTTGGCTTTTTAAAATATAAATTTATTATGATTTATAAATATATATATGGTTTATAAATAATTAAAAATAAGAGATTTGTATATTGTGTAATATGAATTATAAAAAAGAAAATGACGTTTTTGGACTCCTTTCTGTTTTGAATAAATCTCAAAAGTTAGCATTATCCAGGAGATGGGCAAAACCACCTTATTGTGATTATTTATACGTTAAGGTGTATGTTAAACTTGTGGTCGCAAAACAGTATGATTCTGCTATGTTATTGGGTCAAATTTCTGGTTTAAAAGGTCAGCAGTTGGCGAATGTTTTAAAAGAATTAAATGAGAAAATTTTAGAACATCTGCGTGCGTTACAAACTCCAACTCCTTTTGAAGAATACCGAATTTTATTGAAGAATTACAGCGTTCTAAAAGGTTTAGGTCTAAATGAGCAAGCTGAAAAATGGAAAAATAAAGCGTTGCTATTTAAAGCTCAAAATAAAATAATAAATGATGCTGTTTTGGTAGATGAAGAGACCTACTACTACGAGACCATGTCGACACCTGATATGGTATCGCAATTTAAATTCTCGAGTGAGGTAAGTCCGTTTACACAATCGCTCATGCGAGAGTACTTGAAGCTCAGAGAGTTTTATTTAAAACATAGATTTAGTAAGAATAAACGTGAGTATCATGCTATTCAGAGCAGTATAAATTTGGTAGTTAGTGAAATACAATACGCCAAATTATCACTTTATGACAAGGTGGTGTACAGTAGAATGATGTATCATTATCATTATATACAGCGAGATTTTGTACTAGGATATAAATATGCAAGTACGTTAACTTCTCTTTATGAAAATAACGGCTTAAATACATACTATAAAGAAGTGTACCTTAAAATACTAAATTACCAAATGTTGTGTATTTTTAGGTTGAATGCGTGGGAGAAATATGCTAAGCTATTGGAAAAATTTAAGGCCTTACAATTTGAATCGAGTTTACCTGATATAAATCTCTTGCGTGAAACTCATTTTAAATATGTTCTGACTCATGCCCTAAATTTATGTATTATCAAAGGAAAATTTGCGCAAGGATTAGAATTGTTTCTAGAATCTGAAAAGCAATTTGTTGCATTAGATGCAAAACATAATGCAGGTTATGTCAATAGTATTTATTACAAAGTAGCAAGCTTATATTTTGGGAATAGTCAGTTTAAAGAATGTATTTTTTACTTGGATAAGTTAATCTACAATATGGATAGGAGTGGAAGACCTGATTTACAAATATTTGCGCGTATACTAAAACTGACTTCCTTATTTGAACTGCAAGAAACGGAGTATATATTCGAAAATATACGAAGTGTATACAGCTTTTTGGCAAGAAATAAGCAGCTCAATAAGTTTCAAGTAGAAATAATGCATTTCTTACGTGTGTGTGCTCGGCTTCCTACTATAAGTATAAGAAATGAAATGGAACAACTTAGAGAAGCGCTATATGTCGTTGCTCAAGATAAGTTTGAGCAACGTCCATTCTTTTATTTTGACGTAATAAGTTGGCTGGACAGTAAGCTCAGTCATCGATCAATTTCAGAATTAATCAGTGAGCGTGGTCTTGGCCATCGTATCTTGTATGAGGAGAACTAAGCGGATTATTCAGTTATAAAAATCCCTTTCATCATGCCCCAATGCCCAGGATAAGAGCAAATAAATTGATGTTCTCCGGCATTCGGAGTGGTAAAGGTAAGGTAGACGGTTTCGTTAATTTGAGCTAAAGGTGTGTGCCCAAATACATTTTCGTCTTGTGGTGATACGTACGCATTATCTAAGTGCTTGTAACCAGCCTGACCAACGTCATTTGCCGTTCCATTTTTGATAACTACAAAGTTATGAGGCATAGTTGCATCGGTACTTTCGTTCACCAATTTAATGGTTATTTGTTTTTGAGCAGGTACTTTTATCAACTTGGTGTCAAACTGCATCTCGCTCATGTTAGCGCCACTCGCAATAACGGTTATGGTATCTCTCGTGTCAATTGGTGTGCTTGCTTCTAGTGAAGCAGGTTCATAGATTTTGTCCTGATTTTTTTCAAATCCATTGGAATTGTTTGTGCAAGCGAATAAGCTTGTTATAATTATTATAATTAATGCGCTATACTTTTTCATTTTTTTAGTAATCCTTTAAGTTTTTTATCTGCCTCTGCTTTTAATTGTTTTTTTCGATTTTCTGCTTCTTGCTTTAACTTGGCCTCAGCTTCTTTTTTCTTCTGTTCTATCTCAGAAAGCGCTTTTGTCTTGGCGTCTTCTGCTTTTTTCATAGCGTCTTCTTTAGCTTTATTCAGCTCGTTTATTGCACTGGTCTTGGCTTCTGATTTTTTCTTGTCTACTTCGCTAGCAATTGCTGTTTTTAGAGTTTGCTTAAACGAGTTTTTGATTTCGGTAAGATTTAATTTAACTTCAGGCTTAGAGAATTTACCACCTATGTTAACTGCAATATTTAAATAGTCGGATGGTTTGATCTGTAGATTGCTAAACTTGCTATCCTTCACAAACCCATTGATGATTTTAGTTTCATTTTTTATATAACTTCCCGGCACACTCAGTAACCCGCTATAGTCTAAACTTCCGTCTAGCTTAGAAACTCCTTCTAAATGTAGTACAGAGCTGTCTAACGATAGATCAAAAGGAGCTACAAGTAATTTGCCATCCTTTATATTGAATTTTACTAATAAATCTTGAATTTTAGCTACATTAAAGTGATTGCTTCCTAGTTTATTATCTAGACTTTTGAGCACCTCTAGTTGATCTACAACAATGTTTTTTAAATTAATGGAACCGCCTAGACTTACATTTTCTAATTTTGGAGACATGTCGTTATTGAGTAATGAGCTAAAGCTCAACTTTGCGGTAGTAAGAGCATTGACGCGATCAGCAATTGGAGCAAATGCTTTTATAACTTTAAATTTACTTAGTAGATCTTTGATTTTTATATCCGAGTATGAAACCTCAAAATTGGCATTAGGTTGTTCTGCATCATATTGATATGCTCCATTGAGGTTTAACTGGCCTCCTAAAAATTGAGTGGATATTCTTTGCATCGAAGCAGTCTTATTAGCTACCTCAAATGTTCCTGAAAAGGCGGTAAGTGTTAAGTCATCATAAATAAGTTTATCAATGGAGGTAGTGAGTTGCATATTTATATTGCCCGGAATCTCCACTAAGGTCATTTCTGTTGATGCACCTTCATTATCCTCAGTGAGAAAATCATTAAGATTGATATTTTTAGAGGTTAGATTTCCATTGCCTTTTAGTGTTTTATCTTTAAATAAATAGCTGTAGAAATTTTCAAATTTTCCGCTAAATTTCACATCATTCTTACCTAATTCGGCATCAAAAGTTGGAATGGAAATATGTTGATTCGCTAATATTATTTGCGCATTATATAATTTAAGCGCCTCATTCATATCCGGAGTTTGATATATTAAGTTCGTTGCTGTAAGACTTCCTATTGCTGTAAATTTATCTAATGCAGCAGATTCTATGTCGTATATCCTGCCAATTATTGTAGCGTCAGAAACTAAATAACCACTGAGTGCAGTGTTTTCTAAGGGTACTATCTTAGTTAAATTTGTTAAATTTAATTTCCCTTTTATTTCAGTGTTTATAAGAGAATTACCAAATATATCTTGCATCTTTAATTTCACGTCAAAAGGATCATTTGCCATTTTGAGATGTAACTGAGATATGTCAACTACCGTTTTATCTATATTTCCATCCTTACTAAAAATGTGCAAATCAAGATTAATATCTTCAGCGGGTAACGGCAAGTCAGGGTATTTGAACCATCCATTTTCGATGTTCATTTGCATGTCAAATGCGGGGAAGGATATGTCATTATATTTTCCCTTAAAGCTAGCGCTTAGGTTAGCAGCTCCCTTTGTTTGCATATTGTTAAAATCCGAAGAGTAAATAGCAGGTATTAAGGTTAAAAACTTGTTAAGGTCTGGGCTACTTGAACTTGTATTTACGTCGAAAATAATGTCTTCTTCGTTCATTGCGATAGAGCCGTCTAGATCTGCTTCGAGACCATTTATAGTTAGTATATTCTGAGCTAAACTGTATTTACTATTTGCAATATTTGCTTCTATATCACCACTTTGTGTGATTGCCCATTTGTTTAAATATGTTATTCCGTCATACATCATTATCACTTCTGCAATTTCGGTTTTGGATGCAAGTTTAAATATGTTTTCATTGAAATCGCCGTTTGATTTATGGTTTACATCACCAAGTCGGAAGTCAATCTTACTCAAAATATCAAGGTACTCAAATCTCCCATTGTTTATTTCAAATTTAGCGAGTTCAAAGTTTATGGCTTCACTCTGGCTAGTGTCGTCTTCACGAGATACGTCCCAATTTACAGTCGAGTCATTTTGGGATTCTAAGTGAATAAAGGGCTTGGTTATAGCAATAGACTTAAAAACATATTGTTGCTCTTTATAAAATTTCATAAGATCGAAAGATACTTCTAATCTATTAGTAAACAGAAGTGTATCATTCTGAAACGTTCCATCTGGATAGATTAAGGATAAATCTTTAAAAGAAATATTGAGATTTGGGAATGATTTAAAAACATTTATGCCAATGTTCGGATTGAAATTTAGTTCTACTTTGAGGCTTTTGTTCGCTTCAGTTCTGACTGCTTCTATTATTTTATCCTTAAACAGATAAGGCAAAAAAATAGACGATGCGAGTACTAAAACAAATAAAATGGCGATGCTTAAAATGTACTTCTTCATGTGTGGTTCAATATCTAAAAAAATGACTGGTGCAATTGTACAATTGCGCCACCGATACTCTTTCCTTTATTAGATTAAATGCAATGAATATTTGAGAAAGACAAAAAAAAGGTACCGTAATGAATTACGATACCTTTCCATACTTTTATTTCTAATTGTAAAAGGAAGTGTTCAGCGTATTATTTAACTATGGAATGGGTATTCGTAGCTTGTTGGAGAAACAAATGTTTCTTTGATTGTACGCATAGAAGTCCATCGCATAAGATTGATTGGAGCTCCTGCTTTATCATTTGTACCGCTACCTCTCGCTCCACCAAAAGGTTGCTGACCAACAACTGCGCCTGTTGGTTTATCATTGATATAGAAATTTCCTGCAGAGTTGCGAAGTGCATGAAGTGCTACATTTATTTGCTCTCTGTCTTTACACAAAATAGCGCCTGTTAAAGCGTATTCAGAGGTATCGTCTAGCATTTTAAGCGTTTCTTCATATTTGTCATCTTCGTATACGTATATGGTAAGTACGGGTCCGAAAAGCTCTTCGCACATAGTGGTATATTTTGGATCTTTAGCTTCTATTACCGTAGGACGAATAAAGTAACCTTCTGCATCAGAAAAATCACCACCAGCTATTACTGATGCATCATTAGATTCTTTAGCTGCACTGATAAATGATGTTATTTTATTGAATGCTTTTTGATCAATTACGGCATTTACAAAATTGCTAAAATCTTCGGTAGTTCCCATTTTGAGCGAATTTGTAGTAGCTATCAACTTAGGCTTTAGTTCAGCCCACATACTTTGTGGTACATATGCTCTTGAAGCTGCTGAACATTTTTGACCTTGAAATTCGAATGCACCACGCACCATAGCGGCGTTTACAGCATCAACGTCTGCACTTTTGTGCACCATGATAAAGTCTTTTCCGCCAGTTTCTCCTACTATTCTAGGATAGCTTCTGTATTTTTCAATATTGTTACCTATAGTTTTCCATATATGTCTAAATACTCCAGTGCTTCCTGTAAAGTGGATTCCTGCAAAATCTCTGTGGTTAAAAATCACCTCACCGGTAGTAGGTCCGTCTACATATATTAGATTAATAACTCCGTCAGGTAAGCCAGCTTCTTTGTACAAATCCATGATTACTTGAGCACTATAGATTTGTGTTTCGGAAGGTTTCCATACTACGGTATTGCCCATCATGGCAGGAGCTGCACACAAGTTTGCGGCTATACTCGTGAAGTTGAATGGAGATAACGCAAACACAAATCCTTCTAACGGTCTGTATTCCAGTTGATTCCAAACTCCTGGAGAGTTTTCAGGTGGTTGTTGTGCGTAGATCTCACTCATGTATTGCACATTAAATCTAAAGAAATCAATCATTTCGCATGAGGCATCTATTTCTGCTTGCATCGCATTTTTAGATTGCGCTAGCATAGTTGCAGCATTCATTCTGTCACGGAATGGGCCCGCGAGTAATTCTGCTGCTTTCAGAAATATTGCTGCTCGGCTTTCCCATGGCATATTAGCCCAAGACTCTTTTGCAGCGAGTGCAGCGTTTATTGCATCGTTTATGTGTTGCGCATTTCCTTTGTTATACGTTCCCAAAACATGATTTTTTTCATGTGGCGGATGCATTTCTATTTTTTCATTCGTAAAAATCTCTTGACCACCTATGTACATAGGTATGTCAGTAGTTTTACTCTTAAGCTCTTGTAATTTACTTTTTAGGTTAAGCGTTTCGTTACTTCCTGGTGCATAAGCTCTTACAGCTTCATTAATTGCTTTTGGTATTCTTACTATTCCGTTCATTCTTCTAATAAATTTTGTTCTACGTCGTTAAAAAATTTCCAATTTCCAAATTTGGGCATTGGTGCATATAAATTTAATTTTTCTTTTGTTACAGGATGATTGAAACTAAGTCCTAAAGCATGTAAATAGATACTTTTATCAGCTGTAGGTTTTGTTTGTCCATACTTCACATCGCCAATTATACCTGTAAAAGTTCTGGCTAACTGAACTCTGATTTGATGTGGTCTTCCCGTTACTGGATTTACCTTAACCAAGAAACAATGGTTAGCGGTATTGATAAATTGATAATGAAGAACGGCTTTTTTACTGCCTTCTCGTTCTTCTTCGTACAATTTTGTTTTGTTTTGTTTTGGATCTTTCTTTAGCCAATGTGTAAGAGTCCCCGCCATAGGCTGAGGTTTGTTCCTGATAAGCGCAGCATAGGTCTTGTTAATGGTTCGTTCTTTGAATTGCTCATTCATCCGCACCAATGCTTTACTCGTTCTCGCAAAAAGTACAATGCCCGTCACATTGGTATCAAGTCTATGAATACAGCCTAAAAATACGGCGCCTGGCTTGTCGTATTTAATTCGTATGTATTCCTTTACGTGTTCTTCTAGAGACGGAAGACCGTGCTCATTATCTTGCACTACCAATCCTGCTGGCTTATTTACCGCAATCAGATGGTTGTCTTCGTATAATACCTCTATGTTCATATAAGAAGCACAAAGGTAAGGTTTAGTTTTAGGTTAGTAAGAATACTGAAATAATTGATTTGACTGTCAATCTATATAGACCGCTTCAAAAGTGCACAAAACAAATTGCGGAAATGAATTATTTAAATAACTCAGCCCGTCCAAATTCTTTGCAAATGGGGCATGTAAAGGCATTATGGCCACGTGCAGGGCAGTATTTTCTGCCAAAAAAAATAATCTGCAAGTGTATTTTATTCCAAGATTCTCTTGGAAAAAGGGCTTTAAGATCTTTTTCTGTTTTTTCTACATTCTTACCCGTACTCAGTTTCCATCGGTAGGCTAATCTATGAATATGCGTGTCTACTGGGAAAGCAGGGATACCAAATGCTTGACTCATAACTACACTGGCTGTTTTATGGCCCACTGCAGGCAATGATTCTAAGGCATCAAAATCCGGAGGGACTTTACCATTATATTTTTCGATTAAGATATGGCTAAGCCCATGTATTCCTTTGCTCTTCATCGGAGATAAACCGCAGGGCCTTATAATGTCCTGAATCTCATCAATCGTCATTTTAATCATATCAAAAGGATTGTCGGCTTTGGCAAATAGAAGTGGAGTTATCTTATTTACGCGTTCATCTGTACATTGAGCAGAGAGCAGTACCGCAATCAAAAGTGTATACGGATCTTTATGATGTAAGGGTATTGGTACCTCTGAAAATTCAAAATCCAATATGTATTTTATCTTGGCTGCTCGTTCTAGTTTAGTCATAATAATAATGATTCAAAGGTTTTCCCTATCAAAGAAGTGTCTTCTGATTCAAGCACTCTTCCTTTTCTAATTCTGAATAGATTGCCATTATCATCCGTAAATTCAAACTGTGGTGTATGTCCAAAATTCCAGTCCCAAGTTTCATATTTTTCTGCAATGAGGGTAGAAACATCCGGTATAACAATTGGATCAATGTATTCTATTTGATCTACGACAAGAATAGTTTGTAGTTGGTTGATAAGTGAATTAAGGAATAACCTAGTTTCTCCGTGATCAGAGACCACTCTCATATTAATAACAGGACTACGCACACTATTTACTGCATGGGTTTTTATCTCATATTTTTTTTGAGGACGAATACTGCCATTTAGCCGAATAAGATCACTGTCATAAAGCAAAGTACCGTGATGTAAGATACGACCTAATTTACTGTTTACATGTTCTGCATTGCCTGAAACTTTATGGTCGTTTACAAAAATATCGTTCCGAGGAGAGATGATATTCCTTATTCCGAGTTTTTCTAAAGCGGCACTTATGGGTATTATGTGTTCCTTGAAATTAACAAAGTCTTGATTTTTATTGCGTATAAAGCTAAAGTTAATGTTTCCTCTATCATGATATACGGTTCCTCCGCCACTTAGCCGTCGGGCTATGGTATGTTTTTTTTCGTTACGTAAAGTTAAATCTACCTCTTTCCATGGATTTTGATGCTTCCCAATAACCACACTCGGACTGTTGATATAAAAAAGTAAGATATCATCGTTGGATTGGGTAACTAAATACTCTTCTAGTGCTAGGTTAGCATAAACGTCATGACTTGTAGAGATGTGAATTTTAACTTTTTTCAAAATGTTACACAAATAAAATCGCTTCCTTAAGAATATGGTTTAAATAAGTGAAAAAGTATAAAACCGGACAAATGCAATGGAATTATAAAGTTCTTTTTAATTGAATTTTACGAGTATTAGCGTATAAATTTCCCCTTTGGTATATTGCTTCAGTTTTCTTCAGTTGGACTTTCAGGCAATTCTAAAAAGGAGGCTGAAGCTAAATCATTTCCAGAAATCCCTTTTATACTTCCAAACATAGAAGATATGTTTAAGGCAACGACTTCTATTTGTTTTTCACGGGTTTTCCATATACGTGTCATGGCACGCTTCTCCACGTTTAAATCGTTTTCCATGTTGGTGTACACTTCCAAAATGCGTTGTATGGTCTGAATAAACTCATTGCCATTTAGGTATTTGTAAAGCATTTCCATCTTGCCACCTTTGTTTTCTTCTGAAGAACGAACGGAGTGTGTTTTAAGTAACATCTCACGTAGCACTAGCGAAAGGCTCTTAACCTCGTGAAAACCGCAAATCCAAACACCATCCTTTTGTCCGAATTTGTCCATGTCACTAGGATAGGTCTCTGTTACCAACACCGCTAAATCTGCTTTTGCATTCACTTGATCTTGTTTTAGTTTGTCTATCCAATCCCCCGCAAAGTTTTTGGTGCGTTTGCTTTCATAGATAATGGTTCCACACGTTTGTTGTTGTTGGTTAATTACGGTTTGCATACAATCAGCACCGCGTATTCCTTTACCTACTTCCGAAATTTGATCAAATGGATAGGTTGTTCGCAAGAGTTCTTCAAGTGCTAGCTCTTGAATTTCGCCTTGAAGTTGCATGCTTCCTTGCTCTGCTTTTCGTTTCATCTCATCTATTAGTTTTTTCTGATCTTCGAGCTGCTTTTGAAATTCCTTTTCTCGGAGCATATTGACTTCGCGTTCTTTAGCTCTGCCTTTTTCTTCCATTTCACTCTGTTGTTCGAGCATTTTTTTAGCTATTTCAAGTTGCAGTTCTTCTGCTTTTTCTTTGAGATCATTTTCTCGCTTGAGTAAATTTATTTCAGCAGCACGTAGCACGCGGTTTTCTTCTTTTTTTCGATCATTTTCTTCAGCTAATGCTTTAAGTTGTTGCTCAAAAGATTCTTGCGTTTGTTTTTGTATAGCTTCTTTTTCTTTTTCTATTTGCTTGGCAAGTTTGTCTTTGAAAAGTTCGTTTTCATTTTCTTTTTTCTTATCAAACGCTTCCTTTTCGAGTGCTAATTTTTCTTTTTCACTGTTGAAAATAGCTGATTGCTCGGCTATTTTTTGTTCGTATTCTGCTTTAAAATGTTCTTGTAATTTCCCGCTTAGGGCTTCTTCTACATCAAATTGATGAGCACAATTAGGGCATTTTATTTTATCCATCATCTACTTTTCAAAGGTACAGAAAGGAAAGAATAAAGGAAGGAAAGAATAAGATGAATATTGGTTAACTAGGTGAAATTGCACGATAAACATCTCAGATTACTTCTAACTAGAGAATTTTACGGTAAAATTTTGTGGTCCGTTTGTAGTGAGAATAAATAATAGCGTTGTGGTATATGTCTTATAACAAAGTCAGGTTTTACATTTCACCATTCCATTCTTGGTAAAATTGTGCTAAGTATAGTTCCATGAATTGATGTCTTTGAATGGCCATTTGCTTTCCTGTTTCTGTATTCATAAGATCTTTTAGCAACAATAGCTTCTCATAAAAATGATTAATACTTGGAGCATCACTCTTTTTATACTCCTCTTTGGTCATGAGTAGATTAGGAGTTACGTTGGGATTAAATATTTCTCGATTTTTAAAGCCTCCATAATTAAATGTACGTGCTATTCCGATGGCTCCTATGGCATCTAATCTGTCGGCATCTTGTACCACATTGAGCTCTAGTGAAGTAAATGTTTGGGCTTCTTTACCTCCTTTAAAAGAGATATGCTTTATAATTTGTACAACGTGTAGAATGGTTTCCTGGTCAACGTTGATTTCTCGCATGAATGCAGCAGCTATTTGCGGTCCTAGTTCTTCATCTCCATCATGAAACTTAGCATCTGCAATGTCATGAAGCAAAGCGCCCAATTCTACTACAAGCAGGTTTACATTTTCTGTTTCGGCTATTTTTTTAGCAGATTTCCATACTCTTTCTATGTGCCACCAGTCGTGTCCACCCTCAGCATTAGCCAGTTGTTTTTTAACGTAGGTTATGGTTTTTTCAATGTGCACAAGGATAGAGAGTTGTTTTTAATTTGTCTTATTTTCTTACCATTATGGCTTCATAAATTCTTCTACCTTTTCAACCATATGCGTACTGCCCATAAACACAGGATTACGTTGATGGATTTCGGTAGGTTGAATTTCTAAAATACGAACGTGGCCAGTTGTGGCCTTGCCGCCTGCCTGTTCAGTGATAAATGCCATTGGATTACTTTCAAACATCAAACGAAGTTTACCATTAGGTGCATCCGTCGTTGAAGGATACATAAAGATACCTCCTTTAAGCATGTTTCTATGAAAATCCGCCACCATACTTCCAATGTATCTGGCACTATAAGTTTCTTTCGTAGTTGAGTTACGGCAATAATCAACGTAGTGTTGAACTCCAGGTTCCATTCTGTCATAAATTCCATCATTAATAGAATAAATGTTACCATCTTTAGGAATTTTAATATCTGGATGACTTAAACAAAAATCACCTATAGACGCATCTAATGTAAATGCATTTACACCATTTCCGGTGGTAAAAACCATCATAGTGCTACTGCCATAAATAATGTAGCCAGCAGCCACTTGATTAACTCCTTTTTGCAATACATCATCCATAGTTACCGGTCCGCCTACAGGGCTTATTCGTTTGTACACCGAGAAAATAGTTCCTATACTCGCGTTCACATCTATGTTACTGCTCCCGTCTAGTGGGTCCATAGCGATAATATACTTGCTATTTACATTCAGGGTAGTTTCTATATGATGTATATCTTCTTCTTCTTCAGAAATAATGGCGCAGCAATCACCACCTAATGTTAAAGAAGATTTGAATTCTTCATTGGCCAACATATCAAGTTTCTTAACCTCTTCACCTTGTACATTAACGGTTCCAAAGGCCCCAAGAATGTCTACCAAGCCTGCCTTTCGAACGTCTCGGTTTACGATTTTAGCAGCAAACTTGATGTCTCTAAAAATTTTAGAAAGGTCACCAGTGGCTTCCTTATGTTTGCTTTGTTGGTCAGCTATAAACTGACTTAGACTTATTACTTGATTTAATCTCATAAAAACGTTTACTAGTGCTAATTTTGCCACAAATTTAGTCTTAAATGAGAGTATTCAAGTTTGGCGGAGCAAGTGTTAAATCTGCATCTGCGGTAAAGAATGTAGCGGAGGTATTACGTACCCAATCTGACGGTCCACTTTTAGTTGTTATTTCAGCTATGGGTAAGATTACCAATAAGTTAGAATCTTTGGTGGATGCCTACTATTATAATAAAGAAGAGAAAAGAGTACTATATAAAGAGATTCTAAATTTCCATGCCGAAATTATCCAGGATCTTCAAATAGCTGAGAATGAATATTACGAAGTTGAGAATCTTTTGATAGAGTTAGAGTGTATTATTGAGAAGAAAAGGGATGAATCTTCGCCTTATGATACTGAATATGACAGAATAGTTCCTTTTGGGGAATTAATTTCTACCAAGATTGTGAGTACCTACTTAAATAAAATTGGGTATAAAAACAGGTGGATAGATGCGCGAAACTTTGTGATTACGACGAATAAAAACAGAGCTGCTAATGTACTTTGGGAAGAGAGTGTCCCCTTGATAAATTCTTCTTTAAAGCCATTGTTGGATCGACAAACAATTATTACCCAAGGTTTTATCGGACGAGGTTTAAATCATAAAAATACCACATTAGGTAGAGAAGGTTCTGACTATACCGCAGCCATTTTTGCTTATGCTTTAGATGCGGAATCGGTTACCATTTGGAAAGATGTAGATGGTGTTATGAATGCAGATCCGCGCAAGTTTGAAAATCCAGTTCTTATTGACAAGCTATCTTATAATGAGGCGATAGAACTCGCCTATTATGGAGCTTCTGTTATACATCCGAAAACCATTCAGCCACTTAAAAATAAGAAAATACCGCTTTATGTGAAATCTTTTTTAGATCCAAGTAAACCAGGTACTGTGGTCATGGAAAATGACAATTGCGCATTGAATGATATACAATGCTACATCGTAAAAGAATATCAATCGATGGTGACTATTGCCACCAAAGATTTTTCATTCATTGTTGAAGATAATTTAGAGCTTATTTTTAGTGCGCTAAATAAAGCAGGAATTCAGCTCAACATGATGCAGAATTCAGCCATTAGTTTCATCGGGTGTTATAATGAAGATACGTTAAAAACAGAAGAATTATTTGCTTTGTTGTCGGATAAATTTGAGGTGAGCTTGGCGAAAGATAATACGTTACTTACCGTGTTTAATTATAATGATGGTAAGTCTGAGCTTGATTTGATCATTGGCCTACGAAGAGTTCGATTAGAGCAAAAGTCTAATTCTGCACTCCAATTGTTATTAAACTAGTTCGTTTTGATGATTATTTCGATGTCATCTTCGTAAGTTACATTGCGCTCTAATCCATTCGAGCTAATTTTAAACTTACCGTTCTTTTTACCATTTGTGTAATTTCCTTCAGCCCATTGCTGTTCATCATTGCTTATTTGTTTGCAAAATCCATGTGGTTTGCCATTTTTAAAACTACCAGTTACAGTTCCCTCCGGAGTGGTTAGCATTCCTTTCCCATTAAAGGCGTTGTTTTTCATATCGCCTATATACAAATAACTCTCACCTTGGTAATATTTTCCTTGGCCTTCCATATTATCTTGAATCCATTGTCCTTCGTAGGCATTTTTATTGCCATATACTATTTTACCTTGGAAGTGTCTTTTACTCATTACATGCGTTCCGCTATAGGTGTATTTTTCGATTTTAGATTTATAAATGCCTTCACCCCAAAAGAAACCAAGTTTAAATTCGCCTTCATACTGATTTCCCATTGAATCTATATATTGACCTTTGCCATGTGGCAATCCGTAAGACCATTCTCCTTTGTAAATGGCGGCAGCCTTACCCCAGCGCATAGTGCCTACGCCGTCTATCACGTTGCCATCTGTTGGTTTGCCATTTGGTAATAGTCGTAAACCTGTTCCTGCTATCAAGTCATCTAATTTTTGCTGTAATAATGGTAATGTGGCAGTGCATACGATGTGGTTTAGCCTGCCGCTTTCAAAGTAAAATTGAATTTGATAATTGTTCATTGGAAGTAATCCAATAAAGTCATTAGTCGGGTCAAATTCTAAAAGGCCGGTCTTCTTTTGAACTTGATCCAAGTTCATACCCCATGTCACGCCTTTAGGCAGCAAAAGACTGTATTTTTGAAAGGAATATCCTGAATCATAAAGCTTCACTCTAAACAAGCTAATGTCAGAGTTATATTCCATCGAAATACCTTCTTTGAAGTAGTCTTGTTTATAGGTTTGTTGAAAAGGTAGAAATGATTCGGTAGGTGTTTTATCCTCAAACTGTAAAATGAGTTTGGTCAACTCAGGGGAGTTGTAGGGAAGCCCTAATAAAAAATCTGGAGATTGAGCATTTAGGGTTAAGGTTACTAGACTCACTGCGATCCATAACCAACTTCTGCTTATAATTTTTTTAATCATTCTTCTTATTCAAAACAAAAATAGCTTTTATACCTTGTACATCTTTAGGATTTACCACCAAGTCTTGTTATTTTCAGATAGCAAGATGAACAAGAATGAAAGAAGGTTGCCTCATACAAGGCACTATTCTTTACACATTAATATTAGATTTGCACTTGAAAAAATGACGAAGCACAAAGTAACTTTTAGGTTTGAAACAGAACCAAACAAGGTAGTAACTGTAGAAGCACGACCCGGTGATACCATACTAGATGCCGCTCATGATCACGATATTCATCTTAATCATAACTGTGGTGCGGTGTGTGCGTGCAGCACATGTCAAGTGTATATTGAGCAAGGAATGGATTCCCTTCCGGAAATTTCAGATAAAGAAGAAGATTTTATTGATAGAGCAATAAATCCTAGAATTAATTCCAGATTAGGATGTCAGTGTGTAATAACCGCTGATATTGAAGTAACCATTCCCGATCAAAGTACGATTATAGGTCACTAAAAGAAACATATGAGTAAACAAAAATTTTTTGAACCACCCATAAATTGGTCAGACTACGAAGACATCGCATTAGCCTTATATGAAAAATTTGGCGACGATTTCTCAGAGACTAAGATATATAGGATACGATTTACAGAGCTACTAGACTGGGTATTAGCATTGGATAATTTTGAAGGGAAGCGTGAAGATAGTAACGAAGGACATTTGGAAATGATTCAAAGCAGCTGGGTGTACGAATGGCGAGATAATCAGTAAAACGAACCATAATGATTCTAGATCAACTGGCTGATATTAGCACTTTTATATTTGATGTAGATGGCGTGCTAACGCCCGGTAGCGTTATAGCTACTGATAATGGTGAGATGCATCGTACATTTAATATTAAGGATGGGTTTGCGCTGCAATACGTTGTAAAACAAGGTTATCAAGTAATTATTATAAGTGGTGGTAATTCTGATGGTGTTAGAGATCGGTTACATAATCTAGGCATAAAAGAAGTGCATACAGGTGTTTCTGATAAACGTATTTTGTTAGCAGAACTTCAGATTAAGTTAAATATTGACCTAAAGAGAACATTGTATATGGGCGACGATTACCCAGACTTGTCTGTGATGCGAATGTGTGGTGTAAAAGTAGCGCCATCAGATGCTGCATGGGAGGTGCAAGAGCTGGCTGATATAGTAACAAAACACGCAGGTGGGGAAGGAGCAGCTAGAGAAATTCTTCAAAAAGTTTTAATGATGCAAGACAAGTGGGAGAGTAGTGAGCATTCTGTATGGTAATAAATACATGATTCTTTGCTATGTTAGAGTACACTTAGCCCAGGAATGGTACATTTGAAGAGATGAATACCATAATTCGCCAGCTAATAAATCGTAAATATCCACTTACTATAGGCGTGTTTGTGGGTTGGATGCTATTGTTTGATGGCAATAGTGCTATGTTTATATATAAGCAGTACCATGAGCTTAAAGATCTGCGTATGCAAGAGCAGTTTCTAAAGGAGGAAATTACGAATATGGAAGAGCAAAAAATTAATTTATTCTCAACCAATGACCGATTGGAAAAATATGCGCGTGAGCATTATTTCTTCAAAAAAGATAATGAAGATGTGTTTGTTATTGCTCCAAAAGATTAAAATTCTTGTTTAGCAATAATTTCAGAAAGTAACTGGTGTATGTTTTCATTGGCTGCGAGTATGGATGTTCCAAAAACAAAGTCATCTTCTCCGCTAAAGCTCGTTACCAATCCTCCTGCTTGCTGTACAATATAAGCGCCACCTGCCACATCCCAAGGTTGCAGGTTAAGTTCGAAAAATCCATCAAATCTTCCGGCTGCAGTATAAACAAGGTCTATAGCTGCACTTCCCATTCTTCTTAAGCCTTGCGTAGATTGCATGAGTGTTTTGAGTACTTCGATGTACCCATTTAAGCCTTTAAAATTGTAATAGGGAAATCCGGTGGCCATTAAGGTTTCAGATAGATGCGATCGTTGAGCTACGTAAATGGGTTTTCCATTCAAATATGCGCCACTGCTATCCGCGTGAAAAAGTTCTTTTTCTGCTGGTACATATACCGCTCCATATACAGGTTTTGCATCCGCATACAATGCGATAGAAATACAAAATTTAGAATGGCCGAATAAGAAATTAGTGGTGCCGTCTATGGGATCGATAATCCAGTATAAATCGTTGTTTTGCAGCGTGCTGGTGCCTTCTTCGCCTAAAAATCCAGCAGTAGGTGTTAGTTCAAGTAGTCCTTTTACGAGTCTCTTTTCACTTTCAATGTCTACGTAGCTCACCAGTTGGTTCTGACTCTTTTCGATAACTTTAATTTCACTCAGTTTTTGTTGTTCGGTAAGTTGAAATTCACCTATTTCAAAGAGGAGTTTTGATATGTGTTGATGCATGATGTGATGTTTTATGGTGGGGATGGATTATATTTTTTGTGCTGTTTGAGTTAGAACTTGTATATGAGAGATATTTTGGTTTTTATCTTTCGGATTAATAGAAGCATTTTTTCTAGAAAGTTCATATTTCTGGCATTGTTTAACCAACTACCTAAATATAAATGAATTCCAAAGGAGTGTTCAGGTAGATTTTGAACAAGAACCTCTAAACCAACATTAAGGTCTTCTCCTTGGTAAAAATAAAAATAACTAGCGTCAAAGACCGTTATATCTCCTATCTGTTGAGTGCCGTATTCGATGTTATTTTTTCTTAGATTTAAAATATCTGTTGTTAGCTTGGGTGATATATAAGGGGTTAGTTTAGTATGACCATGTTTTTCTAGCATAGCAATACATTCCTTAAAAAAGTCATGATTTTTAATCGCTCCGATTGCCCCATTAGTTATCCAATATTCATTTTTTTGTGGATACTGAAATGCAACAAAACAGGTATGCTCCAAAAGTGAGTCCAAAGATTTCACTAAAAATATATCCGTATCTAAGTAAAATCCACCGAATGATTCAACAGCGAAAAGTCTCACATAATCGCTGGCAAATGCCCATAGTTTTTTACGCAAGTTTTGAGTGACAATGGGATGGTTTGGCGCATTTTCTTCATTCCATTCAATAATAGTGTAGCCCGGATTGTGCTGCGTCCAAGAGTTAATGCAGTCCATCACTTGTTTTGGCTTTGGAGATCTTCCAAACCAGCAGTAGTGTATTATTTTGGGGATTGCATTAAATGTTCTAATTCTCAATTAAATAATTTTAAGAGCCTATCTCGGAATAATTCTATTCGAAGCACGGCAGTATTTTGTATCTTCGTGAATGACTTGTTATAGCAAACAATAAGTATGGAAAGTTTGGAAATCTTACGTTGGTTAACAAGATTGCCGTTTAGCCTAAACTAGTTTACGAAGCTGTGCAAATCTAATGACAAAAATAGATGAATCTCGACGAAAACCGTGACTTAATTCAGCGTATTTGCATCGTTGTACCTACGTATAACAGAGCAGATATTTTGGAGAAGTCTTTGGCAATGTATTCTGAAATACTATATATCTCAGAAGCTAATATTCTAATAATTGATAATAACTCTACGGACCGCACAAAAGAGGTAGTTAGGGAGTTTAAAAAAAAGCATCAGCTCAATGTAGAATATTATTTTGAATCTCAACAAGGTTTGTCTATTGCTAAAAATACAGCAATAAGTATCTGTAAACAGGATTATATGCTTTTTCTAGACGATGACTGTTATCCGCAACGTGATATTTTAGTTAAATGCTTAGATTCCCTTCTTCTGCCAAATACCTTTATTTTAGGTAAGGTGAAACGATGGAATGAGATGGTTCCTGCTTGGATAGAAGATGATTTTTTTATTAGAAATCCAGAAAGTGATACGAGAACGATGTTAAAAGATACGAGTCAAGTTAAAGGTTGTATCTTGTTGATTGAACGTAATGTTTTCCATATAATAAATGGTTTCAATACTTTGCTGGGTATGAATGGTACTAAAATAGCCTATGGAGAAGATACTGAACTCGGTTATCGCGCTAAATCATTAGGAATTGACATTTGGTACGATCCATCTATTGCCATGTATCATCGCAGTCACTTTATGACTGTTGGAGAATTTTTAAAGAAAAATTATCTGGCTGGACAAACACATCAATCTTTAAGAGTCAAAAAAAAGGGAATTTTCCGCTTACTGGCGTTGGTATGCTATCACCTGTTCAAATCTCCGTTTATTTTTCTTTCGTATATAACTAAATCTGCTAATTGGAAAGGTGCGTTTGTAGCTTCTTTGTCAAAAGTTAGTAATTATACCGGTCAATTGATCTTTCAACTAAAAAGTACAGTCCAATCTTTAACGGGGCATTCTGCTTTATGAAACATGTTTTAATAATAGCCTACAATAGGATAGATTACCTCAATAGACTAATAAGGTCCTTGCGGAATCAGAAATCGTATACATCGGACTATAAACTTTGGTTTGTCATTGATTATTCTGAAATACAATCCGAAATTATCGAATGTATAACAAATAGTAATTTAGAATTTGAATTTGAAATTATTGCTCGCGATGTTAATTATGGGTTAAAAAAGAATGTTATAGAATCTGTAACGGAGATTTTCGAAAAAATCGATTCGCAACAATTAATTTATTTGGAAGATGATCTTGTATTGAGTCCATACACCTTTAACTATATAGAAGCGGTTCATCGTGCTAAGTTAGATCTAGACAGGTTATTTGGGATAAGTCTATACGCGCAAACCAAGAATGAGTGGAATGGATTTTATCTTAACTTTACCAATTATAATTCTTTTTTTGCGGCTATACTTCCTGCCTCTTTGGGTAGCATATTTTTCAAAAATAAGTGGTCCTTATTTCGTAACGCATTGGATGCTACATATGGTTATGCGTTACCGGAGGATAGCAATCACGAGTTGCCTTTATTATCGTGGTCTGATACTAATTCATGGAAGAAAGAGTTGTTAAAATTTTGTGTAGTGCAAGACTTGTTTACACTGTATCCCAAGGTGAGTTGTGTTGCACATATGGGGAACGCGGGAACCAATGTAAACATACTCTCAAATGCTTTTTTTAATTCAACCATGCTTTATACTCCTTGTGATTTTGAAGACATAGACATAAAGGAGATTGATTTCCTGGATATATTTTTCGAGTATAATCCCAGTTTTTTTAAGGATGTTATAGATTCTGCGGATATAAAAAATGTAGTGGTGGACTTATATGGCTTAAAAAAAATAAAGAATATAGATAGCTATTACTTGACTTCTAAAAAATGTAAAAACAGTAAAATGTCGTTTGGTTTTGAATACGGATTTTTACCGAGCAATATATTAGAAAAGTTAGATGGAAATTATTTTAGCTTAGCTCGAGGTAGGGATATAGTGAATAAACAAGCTCCTTTTACGGAATTTTTTGAAGCGAATTTTAGTCCGAATTTTAAAAGAAATATCACTGCTTATATTCTTCTTACCTTGTTTAAAAAAGCAAGAAAAGTATTAGAAATTTGGTTTTGTAAACCAAACGATGGTGTCAATTAGCGCATTAGATAGATTTTCCCAAAACCTTGAGTAAAGTATTTATCACCGGCAGTTTCTCGTAAGGCAATATTTTCTCCATTAAGCTTTGCTGTTACCTTATAAAGGTATACTCCATTGGCTAGTTGGTCACCGAATTCATCGGTGCCATCCCAGCTGAATTCGGAGATGTTATTTCCTATTTTAATAAATCCTAATTCTTCTTTTATGATTTCACGGACCACTTTTCCTGTAACCGTCATGATCTGAATTTTCATGTAATCAGGCACTTTTTCTCCTGTAAGTGTATACACGAATTTCATAGATGTGGTGAATGGATTTGGATAGGGATAAATATTGGATATTCCTGATTCTCTTACTACTTCAAAGTTGATTTCATAACTCAGTTCACTGGATTTATTTCCTGACCCATCTTTTACTTGTACTTTTAGGTTATATATACCTGAAACTAGTGATTGAGGTCTATATTCAAATACAGCTTTATCAGTACTTTTCATTGCAGGATAAAAGAATACGTCATTATCGCTTACATGCAATATGTCTGAAGATCCAATGGGAATACCGTATTCATTTACAGGTTGAATAACTGCGGTAAACGATCCTGGGTCCTGCACTAAAATAAAGTTATTGTCGTCTAGCACAGACATCGTTATTACTGTACTTGGCGATACTATCTCGTGATCTAAAATATGAATCCCATCAAAAACAACGTCTAGGAGAGGGCTTTTGTCATCTTTAAGAACTACATACTTTAAATCTAGTACGTTGTTGTCTAATCTTTCTTCTGGCTGTGCAAAATTGGGGTTCACTCTTATGCTCATTCTATTTAATCCTGCTTGACCCAATGTACTTATTTTGTAAGTCAGAATAATGGAATCTTTTGGACCTAGTGAAGCATACTTTTTATAATCCACAGTATCAGTAACCAAACTGGAGTTTCGAACTAGTGCCAGAACTAAAACACTGTCCATATCATACTTAGATATATTTTGATAGGCTATTTTTATGACTAATGAGTCGCCTTCTTGTAAAGTGTCATTGCTTTGTTCAAATGCTATTTGAGGCATGATACTCCCTTCTGGAACACCTTCATATAAAATAGTCCATCGCTTTTGTTGAACGGGCGTCCTTAACATAGAATCCGAAAGTTTAGACTCTATCCTTAAGTAAGGATAGAGTTGAGCATCGATAAAAGTAAGATCTCTAGACACACTGTCTGCATGAGGAAGTAAATCTTGTTCTATTCCGTCTTTGGTGACCCCAATAATTTTATAACTTATGGAGTCTGAAGGAGAATCATTTGATGAAAGTGTTCTATAATAAAATTCTTTCCAAGAGGTTGCAGGACCAACGATGGGACTTAAAATACTTCCATTGGTAAGTCTAGGATAAAGTAAATATGCGACAACATAGGTTTGTATACTTGGATCCAGAGTTGAGTTAGGATCAGGTCCTATTTCTTGGTAACTTTCAAAATATTTATTTTTTCTACTAATTAATCCATAAGGGTCAACTAGATTGTAATCACGTATGTTCTTAGCCCCTATACTCTCAAGGGCGACAAATACTTCTTCTTCCCAACCAGCGTAATTTAAGTTTTGATGCAAAACCATCATGATTACAAATCCCTCAGGTATACTATTTATGTATCCTATAAGTGAATCTCGCTCATTTTTTACCCTCATGTCAAAATCATACACCCCAGAATATTGTCCTGTAGTATGATAGGGGATGTTTCTATTGTCACGTGCCTGGACAATATTGTTAAAGGCACTTGGATAACTGTATCGCTCCAGATTCAACGGGTTTATGGCAATGAGTTCTATCCCATTGAAGATAAATCGTTCCCACGCTTTAATATCATTTACACGTATTCTCCTGGAGAGTGTATTTAGATTGGCTCCACCCACTTGGACGCTAAATCTATACGAAGGGACTGTTTTAAACGAAAGATTTCTACTACTATCTTCAAATAATACTTTGTCGAAAACAGATTCATTTAATTTTGAGAAATATCCTTGCGACCAACCCTTTTCACTGCCTACAATTAATGAAAATGTATTATTTTCCCAGGTGCCACCTTCTTCTATACTTTTATTGAAACGAACTCTCCAATAAAAATCTGTACTATCTAAATAGGGTAAATTAACGTTGTAGCTTATGATGTTTTGTCCGGTAATAATTCCTGAATTTTGCAGTATGGGACTATTGAATAAAGGAGTTGTGTCAATCTCAAAAATCAACTCTTCTTCTTTGGCTAATAGGTTGTTTAGTTGTGCTTGAAGCGTAAGGTTGGTCGATGACTCAATTCCGTCTTTTAGTGGGTACAGCGTGGATACGCTGTTTGAGGGCATAAATAAGTCAAAAAGTAGCGTGTTATTGGTTTCACCCAATGGAGCAAACTCCTTAATATCATTTCCGTAATCAACGGTTACACTTATGGTTTGATAGCCACGGCTGAACTTAGTATTATAAATCCAAAAATCGGCAACATCGTTATTGTAAACGGTTGAGAATTTTCGTGGGCCAAAGGTAGCGATACTATCATTGCTGTATTTTATTGAAACAAAAAGATTGGGCGTATCGGTTGTTGCTAAACCCCAATTTTTAAGATGTAAACGGATCGCAATCGAATCCATCTCCGCATTATAATTTTCAGGAATAATCTGTACCGTCGGATCTATGGTATAGTCAGGATCGGGAAGTGTATTTAACCGTATGGCAGGATCTCCATGAAATAACATCTGCCTACATTGTGCTCTATTCGAATAATCTGTTGGGTTTTGATATCCTTCGATGGTTCTTTTTATTAAGGTGCCAATTGATTCACCATAAAAATCTTGTGATGCACTTTTGTAGAATTTAGTGGTCCACTGATTAAGAGGATATATGGACCCGTATGCTGAGCTCGCTATCCAAGCGATAGCACCTTTATTTTTTTCAAAAAGAAATTCTTCAGGCAATGAATTGTCTCCAAATGAATTGGCTAAAGTACAACCGTTAAATAGGAATAGTGGATACTTACCTTGGTTATTAAAGTCCCGTGCATTACCCATTTCGAGCTCTAAAATTTGTGCAGCACCATGCCCAAAATAGCTAACGATATTTAGGCCTTTATTAATTTTATCTTGAATTAATGTAGTAACTGAACCGTCTATATTTTCCGAATTTATCTTACTTAAAAAAAAGGAGTCTGCGCCTAGTTTAGGGGTTTCTGCAATTTTAAAAAATGCTCTTTGGTAGTTTAAAAGTGATATTTGCTCTTGAATGCTAGTGCCCCCAGTTAGATATAAAATATCTTTTGATTTAATTGGCTGACTTTCATGCTGTTTTACTTTTTCTAAGTAGTTCAGAACATCCTCATCTGTTCTTGCTGGAACTCGGCCAATGGCAATTGCTGGGGCTAAATCATTTACGGTATAATCGGTAACAAAAAAATAGTCAGAAGGAGGCATTCCCCAGGTAGGTACCATATCGTCATTTTCTCGTCTAGTTTCATTGAAACGGACTAATTCCAATGATTGTCCTTTTCCTAGAAGTAATAAGTGTTTGGGAGGATTTGTTTGATTTTGATATAAATACTTACAAAAATTTCGAAGTGCCTTTGGGTGGTGAATACCAAAGTAGAATTCTTCATAAAGCTCATCGGTAAATGAAATAAGCACCTTATGGTTTCCACCTTCATTCGATTCTCGATAGGTCTTGTACTCATTTGCACTATTTGCTAACCGGCGATGTGTAATTATGATATAGTCATACTCAGTAGTAATAGTTTTAATGGGTGACGGGAATTCTATTTTAGTTAGTTCTAACCCACTTATTGTTTTTTTGTCCGCCTCGTCGGCAATAACTATACTTTTTGCCTCAAGGTTGATGACGTTAAATTGTAAGATAGAATTACTTATTGACCCTATAATTCTTTTATGGTTTGTCAAATCATAAATATAAGGGGCACTGCCAGCGTAATTGGTGAAGTTGAAGTAGTCATTAAATTTATCATAATCAAACTCTAAATAAGACGTGTTAAGTAAATCAAGGTTTCTTGGATAAGTTACTTCAGCGTGAGAAATTGATATTCTAGCACGTTCAAGATAAGTGGTTTCAAATTTTAGGGACGTTGTTTGATTACCTATCAATTCAGGGGCAAGATAGAGCTTAGGTGTACTGCCATACCCTGGTTCTATCCTAGAATATCCTCTAAAAATATTTTCAAATATTTTGGTAGTTCCTATGGTTACTTCAATCTTATGGTTAAAACCATTTTGATCATAAGTGCCAGGGTCACTTGTGCCATAGACCCCAAAAGTACACTCAGGTGCAGGACCTGATGAATTAAACGCAGGTGTGTTAACGGGAAGTATGGTATTGCCTGTGCGATAGGCGTCTCCGGTAAACCAACCCTCTCCCTCGTTAAATTCCGAAAAGAAGCTTATTCCGGTAAAAGGACCACCAGCATAATACAGGCTAGGTTTACAGTAATATGCTTTGTACCATATCCATGGGTCAGCCGTTTTTCCTGTAAAATTAGTGTTGGTATATTCTTAAATTCTTTTTCCAGTTGTGGAAGACCATGTTAAATAGTAATTAGATGTATCCGAGTATAAGCTAACGTACTGATGTGGTTGATCTTCGGGTTTAAGATACATGTCCTTCTCATTTCTTCCGTCATTATACTGACCGTAAAACTCAATATAATCTGATGTGTCAAAACTATTATCATCTTCTCCTGCCAAGAATATGTGCTGTTCTTCACCATTTCTAAAAAGCTGAATATTTTTAGGATTAATACTGGTTATCGGTAAACCTGCATCAAGGAGGGTAGTATAAGTGAGCTTGTATATGCCATTAGAACCAACTTTTGTCTTATAATATGTTTGTCCTGGATTAATCCATTCATTACCGTATTGAGCGTGAGAAACCGAAGAAATAAAAATTACCGCAATGAGAAGTATAATAAACTTGGTAATTAAGTTGTTCATAGTGCTTAAAATGGAACTACAAATTTATTTTAAAAAACAATACCCTCTTAGTTTAGTGAAAATTTATTCCTTGCAAATACTTTAGTTTAGTTGATTTTTTTCCTTTAGAGCAAAACACTAATTTCGCCGAAGATATTTATGAAAAAAGTAGTTGCTAATGCCTCTGAAGCCGTAAAAGATATTCAAGACGGAATGACCTTGATGCTCGGCGGTTTTGGGCTATGTGGAATACCGGAAAACTGTATCACTGCGCTAGTAAGTTTAGGTGTTAAAAATTTAACGTGTATTAGCAATAATGCTGGTGTTGACGATTTTGGTATTGGATTGATGTTAAAAGGACGACAAGTTAAAAAGATGATCAGTTCATACGTAGGCGAAAATGCGGAATTTGAAAGACAATTACTCAGTGGAGAATTAGAGGTAGAATTGCTGCCACAAGGCACTCTAGCAGAACGATGCCGAGCTGCTGGAGCCGGAATTCCTGCATTTTTTACACCAGCGGGTTATGGTACAGAGGTTGCGGAGGGTAAGGAAACCAGAGAGTTTGATGGAAAGCAGTACATCATGGAAAAAGCATTTAATAGTGACTACGCCATCGTAAAAGCATGGAAAGGGGATACGGATGGCAATCTTATATTTAAAGCAACCGCAAGAAACTTTAATCCTATGATGGCAATGGCTGGAAAGATTACGATTGCTGAAGTAGAAGAGCTAGTGCCAGCAGGGGAACTAGATCCTAATTTTATTCATACTCCAGGTATTTTTATCAATAAAATATTTCAAGGCGTGGATTATGAAAAAAGAATTGAACAGAGAACAATAAGATAATGCTCACAAAACAACAAATAGCCCAAAGAATAGCACGTGAATTAAAAGACGGTTATTACGTAAATCTTGGAATAGGAATACCAACCCTCGTCGCCAATTACGTGCCAGAAGGAATTAATGTAACCCTGCAGTCTGAAAATGGATTGCTTGGCATGGGACCATTTCCAACTGAAGAAGAAATAGATGCGGATCTTATCAACGCTGGGAAACAAACGGTTACCACTTTGCCTGGCTCTTCTTTTTTTGATAGTGCTACAAGTTTTGCTATGATTCGAAGTGGGAGAGTAGATCTTACTGTATTGGGGGCTATGGAGGTAAATGACAACGGAGATATTGCCAATTGGAAGATACCCGGAAAAATGGTAAAGGGCATGGGTGGAGCAATGGATCTTGTTGCATCTGCCAAGAACATCATTGTGGCTATGCAACATACCAATAGAGATGGTGAGAGCAAACTGCTACAAAAATTAACCCTACCTGTTACCGGACTTTGTTGCGTCAAAAAAGTTGTGACAGACCTTTGTGTAATGGAAGTAACAGAGCGCGGTTTTGAACTAAAAGAACTTGCCCCAGGAGTTACCATTGAGCAAGTTAAAACAGCTACAGAAGGTAGACTTATCATTGAAGGAGAAATACCGGAAATACTATTCTGAAACTAATAAAGACAATTAAATATCCAAAAAAGCATAGGCTAGTTTGATAGTAGCGTAATCTATTTTATCGCCTAATGCTCGAAAAATGATGCTGCTTTTTAATCTTCCATCGCCACTATAATCATCTTCTTTGGCTTTGCTTTCTGCCTTTTTATATACTTCGTTTATACGATCCATTAATACACTTTCAGGTCTGTAAGCGCTAATATCAACATCGGGATATTTGTCTGATATGGTCAAGATGTGTCCTTGTATCGTACTGTATGTCATTCCGCGCTCTTCACTAATTTCTTTTAGGCTCATTCCCTGTTCAATATACTGAATGGTAACTTGATGGGTACTAATTTGTTTTTCTTTCGCTTCTTTTTTAGTGTTGTGTTTTTTTAACTCCTTTTCATCTGTGGTGCCGCCACTTGCATAGATATGACTTTCCCAGTTTTTACTAAAATCTTCTTCTGGAATTTGGTCTATCTCTCCGCTTAATTCTTGAAAACGCTGATCCGCTTTATAGGCTAGCGGATCTACTTCTATAGCCATTCTGTTGATGCCAAGTAATCTTAAACCATCAAGCTCTTTTAGTCGAGAGAGTGCTACATATCCTTGACCTGGTTCAAAGGCTTTAGAAAGGTCAATTTCTGCAGCTTCAAGCGTCATACCTTGACTTTTATGCACGGTAATAGCCCAAGCAAGACGAAGAGGTACTTGTTCAAAACTTACCATTGGGGTGCCTTTTTCGTTGTTAATAGACCATATTTCCGGAGTGGCCAAGACCTTACGCTTATCCATGAGTTGAATCAATGGGTATGGACCTTTTTCATCTGGATCATTTTTGAAGTCTACTACTAAACCGAGTGTTCCATTCATGATGCCACGTTCGTGATCATTTTTAAGAAACATAACCTTGCATCCTTTCTTGATAACTAGTTTTTCTTGAACGATGAGTGATTTCACGAATGCCTCCATCATTTTTGGATTACCAGATTTTTTAGCAAAAAAGACTTCTTCATCTGTTTGCAATCCCTGTAACTCTTGCTCATTCATTGCATCTACGTCTGCATTATGAGAATACAGTTTGGTCGGTTCTATGGTGTGTTCATTAAATCGTGTTTCTTGGAGTAATTGCACCGCACTTTCATCCACATCATTACTCCGTATTTGGTTCAGTATAGTGTTTAGCTCGTTCTTGGTCTGCCTATATTGCTCAGTAAGATAGCATACTACTGGAGCTGCTTCTACCCAAGCTTTACTCATGAAAGCAAATTTATCTTTACTGGGTTCTTGGTCGCGGCTTACTGGAGGAAGTTGAAAAAAATCGCCGGCAAACACAACTTGCATTCCTCCAAAAGGCTTAGCTGAGTTTCGGATGTATTTCAGTACTTGATTGATCATATCTAACTGATTTCTGTGCAGCATAGATATTTCATCAATGATTAGAATATGGGTGGTCCGCTGATTCTTGGTTAAATATACTTTAGTTGCTAAGGACTTTAAATTTTCGTGTGTTAAGTTATCTTTTATGCCAATCCCGCTCCACGAATGTATGGTAGTTCCATTCATATGGGTCGCGGCAATTCCTGTACTCGCAGTTACGGCAACAGGCACCTTGTGTGCTTTTAAGTAGGATATAAATTGATTTAGCGTATAGGTTTTTCCCGTTCCAGCACTGCCAGTAAGGAATACATTTTTACCGGATTTTAATATGGCTAAGGCTTTTTCTTGAAACACGTTTGTAAATTTGAGTTTATAGTTCTACAATTTTGATGATATTTTTTTTATCATCACGATTTTGGTAAAAATACTCAAAACTAATTTACCAATCAAAATCCCGAATAACATACCTGCCAAAACATCACCCGGATAATGTTTTGCGACGTAAACTTGAGCAAAGCAAATAAGAGCTGCCCAAACGTAAAATATCCAATTTAACCAAGTTTTAGAGCTGATATTTTTAAAAAACCAAGTAAATAAAACCGCCATTCCAAAATGATTGGTGGCATGTGAAGATATAAACCCGTACTGTCCTCCGCAGTTTACCAAATGCCGGATATGAGTGGTCAATGTTGGTTCGTGGCAAGGTCTTAATCGTTCAAATAAAGGCTTTATAATACTTGCAGAAAATTGATCGCACAGTAGCACAACAAAACCAGTTGCTAGCAGCACATAAAAACCTTCTAGTTTGTATTTTTTAACGGCCATATATCCAAAAAATAAATAAAGAGGAATCCATGTTAACGGTTCACGTAGTAAAGGAAATACTACATCACAGAGATCATTTGCCATATCTTGATGTATGGCAATAAATATTTTTCTATCTAATGATCCTAGGGTTTCAATCATTTTTTAAGTACTAATATAAGTCTTTTTGATTTTTCAGAATCAAAAGGGCTTAAGGCGTAGTCACCAAAGCTGTCCTGTACCGTAAAACCCGTTTCGGTCATCATTTCCATAATTTTAGTATATCGGAGTGCTGATACTTTTTCAGTGTAATGATAGGGTATACGTTTATCTAAAAATATGATGTCTTTGGTTATTTTACCATTGATTAAGTCTCTACGTATTTCAAAATCAATATGTCCCTTGGTAACGGTTTCATAGGCCACTAAATGAGCTAAAACATGATCAACGTTCATGAAATCAAAAACAAAAATTCCGTTTTCATTGAGCCCTTTGTATATGTTTTTTAACGTGTTCATGTGCTCCGTTTCCGTATCGAAATAACCGAAACTTGTAAATAAATTTAAGATGAAATCATATTTCCGAGGAAATGGTAGGCGCATGTCCTGCACGTAAAATTGCAGTCGTTTATTCTCGAATTGTTTTGCATATTTGATACTATTTGCACTGTAATCAGACCCCTCTACATCAAAGCCTAATTTGTTAAGATGCACGCTGTGTCTGCCTTTACCACAAGCTAAGTCAAGAATTAAATCATCTGTATTTGGTTTTAAGTGCGTGGCAAGTTTCTCTACAAAATTCTCGGCTTCCGTAAAATCTCTGTCTTTATAAAGCAAGTGATAATAATCACTGTCAAACCACGTTCCAAACCATTCACTCATTATTAAGCAAAAGTAGTCCCATTACACTGAAGTAAACTAAAAAAAGGAAACAATATAGCAGATTTGAATAATGATCATTGTCGACTAAAACAATCTAAATATCAAGTAGTCTTGATGCATTTTTAATTTTTTAATAAATTGTGTAACTTTCTAGAAAAAGAGCCGTATAAATAGAACTCATCCCAAATGACCACCCAGGATTACAATACATGTGTGAAGCAATATTCAGATGGAATATTTCGCTTCATAGTAAAAAATTTAAGGGATGAGTTTGAGGCAGAAAATATCGTTCAAAATACATTTGAGAAATTATGGGTTCGTATCGACCAAGTGGAAATGAAAACAGCAAAAGCATACCTATTCAAAATTGCATACAATAACATGATAGATGTGATACGAAAGAACAAAAACCATACGGATCTGACTAGTGCCGTGCATGTAGCATCTGATAATTATGAATACAATAATTTACTTGAATACGTAAGCTTGGCAGTAAATGAATTACCTGCTAAACAAAAAAGTGTATTGACTCTACGAGACTATGAAGGCCATGACTATAGAAGTATAGGCGAGATCACGGGTATGAGCGAAAGTCAAGTGAAGATTAATATTTTTAGAGCCCGTAAATACATTAAAGCATACATCAATAAACTAGAATTGATGACATTATAAATGGAATAGGATGATATTAGATAAGGATAATTATGAACTAATCATGTTTGATCTGCTGGAGGGAAATCTTTCTGAAGCAGAGGAGCTATTAGTGATGGATCAAATAGAAGGTGACGAGTTTTTTTTTAGAGAGTGGAAACTTTTTAAAGCAACCGTTCTTGTGCCGAGTTCCACTATTGTATTTAGTGGCAAGGCAAGTCTCTATAAGGAAGAAAAAACGGTTGCGATGATGCCCAAGCGATGGGCCGCTATAGCGGCTTCAGTGTGTATTTTAGCCGCAGTGCTTATTTCATGGCCACGACAAGAAAGGGAAATGGTTCAAGTTATTACTGCTGTTGCAGAGCTTAAATCGGATAGCAATCAAGTTGTTCAAGTTGAGACACAAAAAAATAGTGCCTTTGAAACAGAAATAAATGAAAATAGGTCAGGCTCTAGAGGTATTCATAAAGCCAATCAAAAAGGGGCTGAGTTGGGCGTAAAACAAGTTTTCAATAGCATAGAACTTGAACAAATAGTCATTCCATATGAGAATATGAAGGATGTTGAGGTACTGGTTCAAAATAAACCTGATATAATCCAAGCTTTTCCAGTACCGAAATTAGCTGAAAATCAACTCCTAGTTCAGAGAACAAATATAAATACCCAAGAATTGAAGTTGTCACCCACCAGAAAAGAGAGAGCTATGACATCTTTTAGAATTAAAGAGCTTATTCGCCTCAAAAATAATATAAGCGATATTTTGGTAATGGCGAGTAATCCTAAACTCAATATAAATACTGATTTTAAAAACAACAGACCCAGCATTCAACTAGAATTAGAGACAAAAGGCTATCAAGCTATTGCAAGCCTTGAACCGTTTAAAAATAGAAATTAATACATGAATAAAATGAAAATTAACATCAACGCAACCCTTACTTTTTTAATAGTCTGTGCTGCCGTAACAGGTTTTGCACAAACAGACTCCGCACGAGCAACCCATGAAACAATAATAGAAGGCGATAAAGTAAAAGTTATCTTTAAGGAGAAGCAGGTTGTGAAAATAAATGCAGAAGGTAAAGATACTGTTGTAAACAGAGTAGAGTCATTTAGTATAGTGACCAAAGATCGAGACGAACGAGAATTAGATAATCCTGATTCAGAAGATAACGAGGCAGAGCATTCGGATTTTATAGAAACTAAATGGAACAGCTTTCAGTTAGGGTATAATAATGCTTTAAACAGTGGAGCTAGATTGGAACCTGATGCCAATTATGCTGATATGACCATTGATGCTGGAAAATCAATCAATGTTGATTGGCAAATAGTAACCCAAGCAATGAATATATATAAAGAAAATATACGTTTAGTATATGGATTAGGTATAGACATTAATAATTATCGATTTAACGAAAATGTAGATTTAGATGTGCCCTCTATGTTAGGGGCTCCAACTTCACCCATAGTAACTAGTATTAGTAAAAATAACTACAAGAGGAATAAGTTAGTAACACAGTATGTGACAATGCCGCTATTGCTTAACCTTAAACTAAGTCCTAAAAATAATCATGACTATGTATATATATCTGGCGGTGCAAATTTCGGTTACTTAATAGGTAGCTATCAAAAACAAGTATGGAAAGATAATGGTAAAAAGAAAAATAAGAAGGAAGATGATTTTAACTTAGAGCAGTTCAGACTGGGTTATGAAGTGCAATTTGGATACAAGGATGTTGTGTTGTTTGGTAAGTATTTCCCAAAAAGTATGTTTAAAGAAAATCTAGGTCCTGATTTAAGAACTGTTTCTGTTGGTATTCTGATTGGAAAAGTATAAGGAAATCAAACAAGACGTTATTCGAAAATTTTGGAAATTTAGCTTTTAGTTGGGCCCTGATCGTAATTGCTAGATGGGCCTTTTTTACATTCGATCCATTTCTTTGAGTATGAGACGGTTCTGGTCATATATGTCATATGCAAAGTGTAATTGCCAGTTACGATCATAATAAAGTGTTCTATAATCTAGGTAAAGAGGCATTGGTTTATTTAGATTAACATTGGCCGTTTTTGTAATTTTTCGGATCGTCGCTGTTGAATCTTTTGGGTCCCATTTTTTTAATCGTGCGGTATCTCTGGGTGGGTAGCCCATCATAACTCTAAAATCGTCTGCGTCGTATTTGGTAGAATTTTGCATTAAAAATTCTCCAAATTCTTGTGGTTTTTCAAGTCGCACACAACCGTGACTTACGGCCCGTTGCGTCTTTTCAAAAGCGGCCTTAGATGGAGTGTCATGCAGATAAATAAAAAACGGATTACTGAATAAAAACTTTACGGTGCCCAGTGAATTGTTGGGTCCGGGCTGTTCTACTATTTTGTATGGGATGCTGGTTTTACTCATTCTGCTCCATTTTATGGTATCGCTATTAATTTCTTTGCCGTTATGCGTCACTTTGTATCCATTCTTACGCAAGTAATGAGGCTCAGAAAGTAGCATAGGCCACATTTCTCGGGTAACAATACTATTGGGAACTGTCCACGTGGGATTGAGCACAGCATAAGTTATTTCACTGGCTATTTGCGGGGTTTCCATGTTTTTAGGCAGTTTATATAGCCAGCCACTATCGCTGTATTCTTTAACCATGGCGTCGTAATTATCTGGCAGATTTTTGCCAATACACACTTTCATCTCCATTCCGCTATCTGGCCCATGCATTTCTACTATATATTGTGGAAGATTAATGTAAACGTAGGGTTTTTCTTGCGGTTTGGTAAACCATCGTTGACGTTCCATATTTGCTTTTACCTGGTCTATCTTATTGGTATGAGTGGTGTTTACTATTTTATAGGTTTTGTATCCCATGATACCGTCTGGAGTAAGATTATTTTTAGCTTGAATTATTTTTATAATTCTATCCAGCTCCTTTGTAAAAACATTAGTGTTTTGAAGTGATCGTACACTAGAGTCTGGCATATTTCGCTGTTTTAGTTTGGTGATAAGTTTTCCTATTACTGGTGCAGAGTCACCTAAGGCTAATTTTGGGTAATCTCCAAAGTCTATGGAAGATGATATTTCAATTTTCTTTCTATGTTGATATAGCTTAAGTAATTTTTGGAGTTCTTGGTAGGTTGTATCGTTTTTATGAATTTCCTCAATCATGCCAATTTTATTTGGCTCGTTTAAAAAGTCATAAAATTTCATTGATTTCCAATTATTTCGAGGTAACATGTAAGTATAACCATACACTTTTATCGGACTGCTTCTGCCGTTTGCAATGTCTTTATACATTCTCAGTAGACTATTGGATATAATCAGTTCTAACTCAGCGTATACGCGATAAATACTATCAGAACTGCTATAATTAGCTGCTTTCGCCTTGTAATAACTGACCAAAGGGAGATAATAATATCGTGCATCCATCCCATGTGTTTCGCTATAGGAAAAGGTAGACTCTAGTTCATTCCATGCTGCAGAGTCTCCCATTAAAACATCCCAATGTAGTGGCGTATATCCCCTGTCACGATAAAAAGATTGCAAGGTATCCATGAATTGTAATTGGTCCTGACATACAAGTACAGTCCATCTACTAAATTGATTTTCAAGGTAGTAAGTGAATGAATCTTGGGTTAGAATAATACTGTGTTTACCTATTTTTGCCTCTTTTTGACAAGAAGAAAATGCCAGAATTGCAAAAAATGCTGCAGCTAATGCTATTTGGAAGCTTTTCATAAAACTTTAACAAAGTTTACATAAAAGTATTCAATTAAATGCCTAACTCATCCACAGTGATGTAGAGATTAGCATTCATTATGTCTGAGTTTTGCAAATATTCTACGATAGGAGAGTATATGAATAGGCAATTTCCTCCTTTTATAGTATTGACTAGACGTGTATTTATTTTTTGAGAAACCGCTGGACATCCATAGCTTCTTCCAATACGTTCTTTTCGTTTTACAAGGTCTTCATTCACATAACTTGCACCGTGTATCACTATTCCTCTTGCAAATGCGTTAGTGTTAAATTTAGCTTCTAATCCATTTAGTTTCAGCGAAAGATTATTACTCCCGAAATAAGTTCCGCCAGTAGTATAAAAACCCAATGAGCTTTTATTACTTCCATACTTATTGCTAAAGGACTTCGCATACTCTTCACCGGTTTGGGCACCATGAGCAACTAATTCATTGAAGACTACTTTTTTAGTCTCCATATCAATAACCCAAAGTCTTTTTTTATTGCAAAAAAGTGTAAAGTCAATGATGGTCAGGTATTGGTCTGAGGCTAACTCTTCGGTATGTTTTAAAAACAAGTAACCTCTAAGTGCGTGGCTTAGGATTTTAGGTGAAATGGTGTCATGTCCATCATCATATTTTAGCTGACGGTGAAATTTAGCACTGTAAGCTCTAAATTCGTCAGACTGAAGTGTTACGAGTCTTTTGCCATCTTCCTTGTCGTGAACTAGGTAGTTTGAATAGCTGTTTATTACCTCTAATTTCCCTTGAAATGAGGAGGTAACTATAAGCAATAAAAAACCAGCTAACCCCTTAACCCAAATTAAGTAAGTCTTACTCAATTTGCGTTTATGAGAAATTAGCTGGTTCAATTGTTCTTTTTTTTAGTCTTGATCTTCTGTATTGTCTATTTCTACAGTAGTAGTTTGTTGTTCGAGAGGTGCAATGGTGCTATGGTTAGCTGCTTCTTTTTTATCGCAACAAGCTTTTTTAGTACCTTCTTCGTATTTGCAACAATCGGTATGATTAGTTACATTTTTGTCGCACATTGCGATATGAGCTTCCATTGCTTCTTCACTGCAGCAAGCTTTTTTACCTGAGTCACCGTGTACTCCACCTAAAATAGGTGCAATAACCAAGCCAATTAGACAAGTTAATTTTATAAGGATATTCATTGATGGACCTGAAGTGTCTTTGAATGGATCACCTACAGTATCTCCAGTTACTGCTGCTTTGTGCGCATCAGAACCTTTATACGTCATTTCACCATTAATCATAACACCTGCCTCAAAAGATTTTTTAGCATTGTCCCAAGCGCCACCAGCGTTGTTTTGGAATATTGCCCAAAGAACACCAGAAACGGTGACTCCAGCCATATAACCTCCTAACATCTCTGCTACTAGCATGTTGTTGTCGCCGTATACCAATTTGCCCACAAGCACTACAGCTATTGGGAAACCAATAGTTAAAATACCTGGTAACATCATTTCCTTGAGTGAAGCTTTGGTAGAAATATCTACACATTTACCGTATTCAGGTTTTCCTGTACCTTCCATGATACCTGGAATTTCTCTAAACTGACGTCTCACTTCTTCCACCATTTCCATGGCAGCTTTACCTACTGCATTCATAGCAAGTGCTGAGAAAACAACGGGAATCATAGCTCCAACAAATAGCATAGCAAGAACGGGTGCTTTAAATATATTGATGCCATCGATACCTGTAAATGTAACATAGGCAGCAAATAAGGCTAGTGAAGTAAGTGCTGCCGAAGCAATAGCAAATCCTTTTCCTGTTGCTGCAGTTGTATTACCAACTGAATCCAAAATATCTGTTCTTTCTCTAACGATAGGCTCTTGCTCACTCATCTCAGCTATTCCACCGGCGTTGTCAGATATTGGTCCAAAAGCATCAATGGCTAACTGCATTGCGGTAGTTGCCATCATAGCAGAAGCTGCAAGTGCAACACCATAAAAACCTGCAAACGCATATGATGCCCATATAGCAGCAGCAAATAAAAGTACAGAAGAGAAAGTAGAAATCATACCAGTAGCTAAACCAGCAATAATGTTGGTTCCAGCGCCAGTGCTCGATTGTTGTACTATTTTAAGAATTGGAGGTTTACCAAGTCCAGTGTAATATTCTGTAAAAGAAGAGATACCTGCTCCTACAACTAATCCTACTAATGTTGCAAAGAAAACTCTCATTGAAGATATTTTTTTTAATCCTTCACCAAAGAAATTCATATCCATAGTTGCTGGAAGCATCCAAGTAACTAATCCGTAACAAGCAACAGCAACTAAAGCGATTGATGTCCAGTTTCCTATATTCAAGGCTTTTTGAACTTCATTTTCTTTGGCGTCGTTGCTAGATATTTTCACTAAGAAAGTGCCAATTATTGAAATAATAATACCTGCACCGGCTATAGCCATAGGTAATAGTATTGGGCCAATACCACCGAATGCGTCTTGTATAGATCCACCCATGTCTGTGATAACATAATTACCCAAAACCATAGCAGCAAGAACTGTAGCTACATAAGAACCAAATAAATCAGCACCCATACCTGCAACATCTCCTACGTTATCTCCTACGTTATCTGCAATAGTTGCAGGGTTACGAGGATCGTCTTCTGGAATACCTGCTTCTACTTTACCAACTAAGTCAGCACCAACGTCAGCAGCTTTTGTATAAATACCGCCACCTACACGCGCAAACAATGCGATTGACTCAGCTCCTAAAGAGAATCCGGCTAGTGTTTCAAGTACGATAGTCATATCAGTAGTGTTTGTCCAAACACCACCCATAAAAAAGTTAAAGAAACCGATAAACAATAAGGTGAGACCCAATACAGCGAGTCCAGCAACGCCAAGACCCATAACAGTTCCGCCACCAAAAGATACTTTAAGCGCGTTTGGTAAACTTGTTTTAGCTGCTTGCGTAGTTCTTACGTTAGTTTTAGTTGCTATTTTCATACCCATGTTACCTGCCAAAGCAGAGAATACAGCCCCGATAATAAATGCAGGTATGATGAGGTAATGAGTGGTTGGTACAAAAAATGCTACTGCTGCGAGTACAACAGATGCTCCAATCACAAAAAATGTAAGAAGACGGTATTCTGCTTTCAAGAAAGCAAGTGCTCCTTCGTAGATATAATCCGCGATCTCTTTCATTTTGCCGTCTCCAGCGTCCTGTTTCAACACCCAATTTCTTTTAATTACCATATAAATAAGGCCTAGAACGGCCATAAGTATTGGCATATAAATCATCATTTTTTCCATGAATTTTAAAATTTACTATTTCTGCTTGTTTTGTTTAAAGCCTGCAAAAGTAAAATTATTCATTAAATAGGAGCAAGTTGGTTTAATTTTCTTCTAATCAGTGAATGATTTAGTGGTTCATATTTATACATCTTTACTTGAAAAAATAGTTAGGGTGAATCAAACACTAGTTAAGAGAAACCGATTTAGGTAAGAATAGGGTTCCGCGAATACTCTAAATTCACTGCTTTGTGAAAGGCTAAAAAAACTACTTTTGCAAGCTGAATGGAGAACATCCGTAATTTTTGTATAATAGCTCACATAGACCACGGTAAGAGCACCTTAGCCGATAGACTTCTGCAAACAACAGGTACTGTAAGTGATCGTGACATGAAGGAGCAGACGCTTGACGATATGGATATCGAGCGTGAGCGTGGTATTACTATAAAGTCCCACGCTATTCAAATGAAATACAACCGAGATGGTGTAGATTATATCCTTAACTTGATAGACACCCCAGGTCACGTTGATTTTAGCTATGAGGTAAGTAGAAGTATAGCTGCATGTGAAGGCGCTTTGCTTATTGTAGACGCTGCACAGGGAATCCAAGCACAAACTATATCTAATCTTTACTTGGCACTGGATCATGAACTTACAATAATCCCTATTCTGAATAAGATGGATTTGCCTGGTGCTATGCCAGAAGAGGTGAAAGACCAGATAGAAGAGTTGATATTGTGTGACAGAAGTGATATTATTCCTGCAAGTGGCAAAACAGGTTTGGGAGTACAAGATATCTTAACTGCGATATTAGACCGAATTCCACCACCGAAAGGAGATCCTAAGGCTCCACTTAAAGCACTTATTTTTGATTCTGTGTTTAATCCTTTTAGAGGCATTATTGCTTACTACCGAATTATGGACGGCGAGCTAAATAAGCGTGATCATATTAAGTTTATGAATACAGGTCATTCTTATTATGCAGAAGAAATTGGAGTACTTAAACTGAACCAAGAGATTCGTCAGACCGTAAAAACGGGAGATGTGGGTTACATTATTTGTAGTATAAAGGAAGCCAAAGAAGTAAAAGTTGGAGATACAATTACCATTACCAATAATCCTACAGAAATAGCTATCGACGGTTTTGAAGATGTAAAACCAATGGTTTTTGCAGGGATTTATCCAGTTGATACCGAAGATTTTGAAGAACTTAGAGATTCCATGGGTAAGTTACAACTGAATGATGCAAGTTTGGTTTTTGAGCCAGAGAGTTCGGCAGCCCTTGGTTTTGGATTCCGTTGTGGGTTTTTGGGAATGCTTCATATGGAAATTATTCAAGAGCGATTAGAGCGTGAGTTTGGTATGACGGTAATAACTACAGTTCCTAACGTTAGTTACCACGCGTATCTCAAAAAAGACAGTGAGACAATTGTTATCGTTAATAATCCTACGGATCTACCAGATCCGAACTACTTAGATAGAATAGAAGAACCATATATCAGTGCTCAAATAATTACGGCGGGCGATTATGTAGGTGCAATTATGTCTTTATGTATAGAGAAACGAGGTATTTTAAAAAATCAAGTATACCTAACAAGCAATAGGGTAGAGTTATCCTTTGAAATGCCAATGGCTGAGGTTGTTTTTGATTTTTACGACAAGCTAAAAAGCATTAGCCGAGGTTATGCTAGTTTTGATTACCATCCTATAGATTACAGAATGTCACACCTAGTAAAGCTAGATATACTTTTAAATGCAAAAGTAGTTGATGCTCTTAGTGCAGTAATACACAGAGATAAAGCATACTACTTTGGCAAGCGGATTTGTGAAAAACTAAGAGATCTAATACCTCGTCACCAATTTGAGATACCTATTCAAGCAGCTATCGGAGCGAAGGTTATTTCTAGAGAAAACATTCGTGCGATGCGTAAAGATGTAACGGCTAAATGTTATGGTGGTGATATTTCCCGAAAACGAAAACTGCTCGAAAAACAAAAGAAAGGTAAGAAAAGAATGCGTCAAGTAGGTAATGTTGAAATACCGCAAAGCGCCTTTATGGCCGTCTTGCAGATAGATTAATTATTGCTTAGCAGGCTTTTATCAATAAATATTTGTTATTCAACTAGTGCCGTTGAAAAACGATGCTACGATCCGTACTTAGAAAGTACTCCTTGAGTTAACCAGTTTCCTATAGCTTGACGGTTATTCACCATCAAGAGTCTTTTTTGATCAAACTCATTGGTAATATTTCCAAGTTCAATATACACAACAGGAGGCTTAGTTTCTCTCAGTGTATGTAGGTCACGGCTTTTTACAACTCCCTTATATCCTCTTCCTGGTTGATGCTCTTCGTATTTTGATTTAATAGTTCGGTATAACTCTATTGCGAAGTCTTTGCCGGTTTCGCTACCTGGGTAGTAATAGAAAAATATGTCTACTTTTTGATCTACATAGCGGCTATCAATATGAATTTCAATACAACGTTGTATGGTAGCTCCTTCTCTTTTGTGCTTATCATAGAGTTCATTAATTTTAGACGAACGCTGTCTAAGTCGTCTTACTTGGTTTAGAGGTATGTCTTGATTAAACCAAACTGTTTCATCTTTATCAGCGTCTAGGAATTCATCATCACGTATACCATCTTCATCTCGAGTAATGATATAAACAGTTGCACCATGTTGTAGCAAGTTGCGCGCAAATCTTAAGGTAATGTCGTAAGCATATTCATCTTCACAAATTTCATGACCGTCTTTATGACCAACAGCTCCGGGGTCTGGGCCGCCGTGACCGCTTATGAGGTAGTATACCTGACCTTCTAATCGCTTGGTATAGATGGGGGTACTTTGGTATTTAGTACCAAAGATGGGAAAAATGTCAGTGCGTAATGCAGTAGTTGTTTGTTGTTCAGTGTTTTCTTTATGATCTGTTAAACTAGGATCTTTATTGTCTTCACTGCTGGGAAGAGAAGCTACTTTTGTGATTCCTGATTTTGCTATGTCTGCATTAGGACAATATAAAATGTGAATGGGAACCCAAAGTGATTTATCTGTCCTGTAATCATATTCGCGAAGTCCATTCTCACTTAATTCTTCGTTAAATTTCTGTATTTCTATGGCTAGGTTATAGTCATTTAATTTGATGGTTGTTCTAATGCTTGAGTTATTGTACTCGTAAACTTTAATAGGTAATTTGTAAGTCTTAGCAAGTTGTAGTTGATCAGATCTTTTTAAATTATTTATGGCTAAGAATGTATCAACGTTGCATTTGTAGGCTGCTAAATTGTACCTATTAAGTAATACGGAGATGCCATCTCCTTGTTTTGCTCGTACTTTAAGATATTCTTGGGCATTACTCATGCCGGCAATCAAAACTAGAGTGAGACTTATTATTTGTTTTTTATACCGACCAACCATTGATTCCTGTAAGTGGCACAAAACTAAAATTACCGTGACTACTTTGTTGGTACTCATTATCACCAGTGCGGGTTACGAGTAGCATTTTTTGGACATCTATGGTTCCTATTGGGGCTACTAGTTTTCCATTTATTTTGAGTTGTTGAGTAAGGTTATCTAGGAGTTTAGGGGCCGCTGCGGTTAGTATTATTTTATCAAATGGAGCCAGACTGGGTAATCCTAATGAGCCGTCGCCATAGGTGCTGTGTATCTGCAGACCTAGTCTGCTAAATAAATCATTAGCCTTATTGTATAGTATGCCAACGGTTTCGATGGTGAATACCTCGGCTCCAAGTACTTTAAGTATGGCTGCTTGGTAGCCAGATCCAGTTCCTATTTCAAGAACACGGTCACCAGGTTTAATGTCTAGTAATTGTGTTTGCAGTGCAACAGTATATGGTTGCGAGATAGTTTGTCCGTTATCTATAGGGAAGGCGATGTTCTCATAGGCTTTGTCTATAAAGTCTTTGGGAAAGAAAAAATGACGAGGAACGGCTTCTATAGCACGAAGCACATTTTGTGCATTAATTCCCATTTTTTTTAGTTCGTTTACGAGTTGTGTGCGCTGGCCTTTTAATTTGTAGGAGTCTGTAAGCAAGTGTTTAGTTTTTAATACGCCACAAATATCATTGTTTTTAGCGTATGACAAATTACAGCTTATTTCGTACTCGAAACAAAATAAAATAGTGCGTATAGGAATTATAGGAACTGGTAATTTGTCACCAAAGGTTTTACAGAATTTTAATGCAAATAATAATGTAGAAATTATTGGAGGCTATGATATCTATGGAGTTCGAGATATCGAAGTTTTTAATTCTTTGAGTGATTTGCTGGTTCTTGTCGATGCAATAGTTGTTTTGGATATTTTATCAAGTACGTTCGATGTGCTGTCCCAAGTGGTAAAATATGGTAAGCATGTTTATGTAGAAAATGTAAGCCTTTGTTCAAAAAGTGATATTAGAAAACTGGATATGTATGCATATGAGGCGGGTACTATTTTTCAGGTCGGCTTAAAGCAGCGTTTTTACGATTTTTATCAGGATTTAGAGAAGTATAACATTACACCTCGTATCTTAGAAAGTAGTCGCTATGTTAAGTTTAATAAAAAATCTACCCAACTTAGTGTTATAGATGACTTGATGTTGCATGATATAGATGTGGCGCTTAAGTTATGTCAAGGTGAGGTTAAGTCCATATATTCTACGGCTGTTGGTGTTTATCATAAAGATCCAGACGTTGTAAATACAAGAATAGAGTTTTACAATGGTTGTGTCGCAAATCTATCGGCAAGCAAGATTGCTAATAAAGAAGTTCATCAAACAAAGTTTTTTCAAAATAACACTTATTGTTCTATTGACTTCGTTAGGCAGTCACTTAACGTACAAAATAATACGGGAGATTATGAAGGGGACGGAGATGATTGGGGTGTAAAAACAACCTATAGTCAATCACAAGATAGTGATGATTATATTGCCTTGCTTCAAAAAGAAATAAATTCGTTTTACCAATCTATTACAAATAGTATAGAGTCCATTTCAGGTATTTCGCAATATTTGCAACTCCAGTCAGTGACGGATAAAATAAAAGAGCAATTAGAACGAAATTTCACAACCAACGCATAATTTTTAGCTTACTTCTGGTGAGCTCTGTTTCTTTTATGCTTCTTTTTTCAGGATGTGATAAAGAAGAGCAAATACCATCTTATATTTATATTTCGGAGTTTGTGTTGGATACAAAAAATACAAACTTTGGTAGTAATTCGCATGATTTTGTAGATGCGTGGGTATATGCTAATAATAAACTAATAGGTGTTTTTGAATTACCCGCTACTATACCTATTCTCGAAAGTGGCTCCAAGCAACTTACCATAATTGCTGGTATTCGAAAAAATGGCCTTTACTATGAACGTGAGGCTTATCCTTTTTTAAAACCCTATGATATCCAGCATAATTTCATTCCTGCACAAGTGGATACTATTAAGCCGGTGGTAGTTTATCGAGAAAATATAAAAATGCCATGGATTGAAGATTTTGAAGATAATACCTTGAGTTTTCAAGGATCCGGTAATACTACCAATTATGATACTATGGACATTACATCAAATGCCGCAGAAGTATTTGAATATAATGGTACCACGAGTAAGTACAGTGGCCGAATTGCCATTCCAAATGGATTACGAATTTTTGAAAATAGTTCTGTAGAATCGTTTAAACTGCCTCGTAGTGGACAGGAGATATACTTGGAGATAAATTTTAGATGTAATACAGAATTTGTGACAGGTATCTATCCAATTACGGGAAGTTTAGTTACAAGTGTGCCTATTGTGAATTTTTATAGTACTGTAGATGCTGATGGTATTATGCAATGGAAAAAAGCCTACATAAGTCTTAAAGAGGATGTAAATAATCCAGAGTATGCAGGTGCTGAGTTCAAAGCATTTATTCGTGCCCAAACCAATACAAGCTCAGGAACGCCGCTTATTTATATTGATAATGTAAAATTGGTTCATTATTGAATAAGACTAAACTCATATTAAAATACGGTCTACTTGACTTTCTTGCCGCGATGTGTGCGTGGGGATTTTTCTTTGTCTATCGTAAGTGTTTTGTTAATGGAGATTTTAATCCATACTACCTTCAATTCGTATGGAATGACAGTAAACTTTATTTAGGCATGTTATCTATTCCATTGTTCTGGATCGGATTATATAGCTTAATTGGTTTGTATCGAAACGTCTATCGCAAGAGTAGGTTAACCGAATTTTTTCAAATCCTTACGGTAAGTATAACTGGGGTTTTAATCCTCTTTTTTGTACTCATATTAGATGACGAGGTAGCACAATACCGCAGTTTTTATACGAGTATTTCGGTTCTCTTTCTACTGCATTTCTTGCCTACATCTATACTTCGAATTGCACTTTCGTCTATCATTGCCAATAAAATAAAGAATCGCGTTATTGGCTTTAGGACACTTTTAATCGGAGCTGGACCAAAGGCTTTACAGATATACCAGGAATTATCAAGTGCAAAAAAATCTGAAGGTCACTTTTTTCAGGGTTTTGTAAACGTAAACGGCGAAAAAGGAGCGGTATCGGGTATACCGAAGTTAGGCAGTAAAAAAGATATCGAATCTATTATCAAACAACATCAAATAGATGAGGTTATAATCGCTACAGAAGAGTATCAAAAAGGGGATATAGCAAGCATTGTCTCACTTTTAGATGGCGAATCTGTTGTTATAAAGATTATTCCAGATATGTATCAGCATTTAGCGGGTATGGTAAAAATGGGTAATGTATTTGGTGCAGTACTTATCGAAATAGAAACGAATGTGCTACCCCCATGGCAAAAGTTTTTAAAACGCACTTTCGACATTGTGACCTCCATTTTGGTTCTCACACTTGGACTTCCTTTTTATGTTCTTATTGCCGTACTCGTCAAACTGGGCTCCAAAGGTCCCATATTTTATACCCAAGAGAGAATAGGACTTGGCGGTAAACCTTTTTATATTATCAAGTTTAGAAGTATGAAGGTGGACGCAGAATCAGCTGGCCCACAACTTAGCAAAGATGAAGATCCTCGTATAACGACCATGGGCAAGTATTTGCGTAAAACGAGACTAGATGAGTTTCCTCAGTTTTGGAACGTCCTTGTAGGCGACATGAGTGTAGTGGGCAATAGACCTGAGCGTCAGTTTTTTATAGATCAAATTATGCAGAAGGCGCCACACTACAAAAGACTACAAAAAATAAAACCAGGCATTACCTCATGGGGCCAAGTAAAATATGGTTATGCCGAAAATGTAGATGAAATGGTTGAGCGTTTACAATACGATTTGTTGTATCTCGAAAATATTTCGATAATGCTAGATCTTAAAATATTGATTTACACGGTAATCATCATGCTGCAAGGCAGAGGAAAGTAAGGCAATTCATTCTTCCAAAAAAAACGATTTCTGAAATAGACGCAATACCTAACTGTATGTGGATTCGGTATAGTTTTATGTTAATTAGGCGATTAAAGCCTTCTATAAAAACCAGCTATACTTAATGTTGAATCTGAATACTGGCAGCATATACATGTTTATCGCTGGTCAGTTGCAATAAATAGATTCCGTTGGATAAATGGCTTATGGGTATTTCGTTAGTATCAGCATGCACCTTTTGTTCATAAATAACATTTCCAAGAGGAGAATATAAAACAAGATTTACTTCTCCCAATTGATGGATGTTTTCAACTCCAATGGTTACGCTAGAAGCCGCTGGATTAGGGTACACGGATACAGGATGAGCCATATCGTTCCAACTTTGAATGCCTGCTGTTAAGCATGTAATACGAATCTCCTTGTACATTACAGTATCACAGTTGGTGCATTTGTTACGAAAGGTAGTACGAATGTAATAGGTTCCTGTATCGCTAAAGGTATGTGTAAATACCCTATTGTCTGAAATAGTATCTACGTGCCCATTCCAAATTACCATTGTGATGTACTTAAAACAGGTGTCAAAAGAGCCCATTTCAAAGGTAAATTTATTGCAGTTTTGAGAATAGTATATGCCTGATTTTGACCAATCACATCCTGTTGTACCGCCACTAGGCTTACACGTTACATGAATCTGCTTGTAGATTATCGTGTCACAATTCGTACAGGTATTGATTATCTTGACTCTTACCACATACATTCCCGTATCTTGAAAGTAGTGTTTAAAATTTCGTTTCAAGTAAGTAGCCTTAAGTGTGGTTCCTAAATAGATTTTAGCTTCAATTTTGAAACAGGTGTCTGTTGTACCCGAAACTTCAAAATTATAGCGGTTACAGCTGTCACCGTAACCTACATTTACATTGGTCCAGTTGCATGCACTAGCTATGCTTGAAGCAAATAAGAACAAAAGAATGGAAATCTGTTTCATAAACTCAAATGTACAGAATTAATCATAAAACTATTTTGTCATATTATTAAGTCCAAGTCAGCGGCTATTTATGCATAAGAACCCAAAGTTCTACTTCTTCCTGTGCTCGCCAATGCTGTTTTCTCTTTGTTTTATCTGAGGATGCTGTCACCTTTTTTTTAAGGCATCTATCTATGATGTAGCGATTGCCAGATTCAAGTTCTGTGACTATAGGATGGTCTTTTGTTACACCTGTAAGTTCTGCTAGATTAGAAAAAAGAAGTACTATTCTTCCATCAGGAAGTAATCTTTCTTTTGCTTCCTTAAAAAAATCAGGGAATAATGTTTCAGGATAATAGATGGCTTCATCCAAACGATTTAACGCACTAGATGTGGGTAACCAAGGCGGATTAAAAACGATGAGCTCTGTTGGTTTAATCCATTTGCCAAACAACGAATTATAATCTAACTCTATTTTCCGAGCCATTTTACTACCTGTCATCCATGATTCAAGTCCAATTATGGCATTCGGATTGGTATCTGTGCCAAATGATTTCTGAAAACCGTGTTTTACGAGCATCAACGATAATATTCCGCTGCCTATTCCAATATCCATAGCCGTTTTTTTGGGTCCGTTATAGCGCTTTAGCCAATTGTCAAAAAGTACTAAGTGTTCAAAGCGCGTTGGGAAATACACACCGTAATAAGGATGTATCTTGTTGCGAAGTACGGGAATTACTATGCCGTTGGTGTACCATTGCCACGCACTGTTTAAACCTTGTATTTGAGGGAAGGTGAGTAAAAAATTGCCCGATGCTGGATATAGTTTTTCGAGCCAACCAATAGTAGGTCCTTTTTTCACGACTAGCTTTGACTGATTAACTTCAAGTAGCACACGATTAGACAGTAGCTGATATTCAGCTCTATACGCTCGTTGTTCCGAAAAGCCTTGCCCAGGGTGTTTTTGGTGCAAAAAGTCTTGTAATTCGCTAAGAAGCGTCAAGCCATTGCTGTAAAATTCATCTATTCGAACATATTCACCTTTCACAAGTGCACGAATGGTGCTCTCGGTTTCCGAACCTCTTACATAGGATAGCGCTGTAGGTTCTGCGGATAGTTGACTCGGTTTATGGGCAATTAGAGCAGGATTTTGCATCGTGGGAAGGTAGACTAATATTCCAAATCATTGAAGGAACATTACAATATGTCATTCACCGTATCGCCACATCGCACACTCTTCTATATTTGCACTTATTCAATACATAACCAAACCATGAAAAAGATACTACTTGTACTCGCCGTATTTGCATTGGCATCGTTTACACTAATAAACACGGATGGGGAAAAGCCAAAAGCGTTTGATACCAGCTATATGGATCCATCGGTAAGTCCTTGCGACAATTTTTATCAATACGCAATAGGCGGATGGAGAGCAAATAACCCTATTCCGGAAACAGAGAGCAGATGGATGGCTTTTAATATTCTTAATGAAGAAAATCGCCAAAAACTCATGAAAATAGTAGATAAAGTTAGACTTAACACTGCTGCCGCTAAAGGTACTGAAGAACAAATGATTCGTGATTTTTATAATGCGGGTATGGATACTGAAGCGAGAGAAAAAGCGGGTATTTCTGGAATTAAACCGGTATTAAACCAAATAGCAAAAGCGAAAAATAACAAGGATATTCAACGGCTTTTTGGTGTTTTAGCACCTCAAGGCATTGGTACACCTATAGGGCTATATGTGGGTGCGGATAGTAAAAACAGTAAGTTGAATACCGTATATGCGGGACAAGGTGGTTTAAATCTGCCAGACAGAGATTACTATTTACAAGACGATGAAAAATTCATTGATATACGTAAAGCATACGTAGCTCATATCAATAAAATGTACACGTTAGCCGGTCTCAAAGCAGGAGCAGGGGAGTCTATTTTAGCCCTCGAAACCAAGCTTGCGACAATTAGCTGGAGTAGGTTAGAAAGAAGAGATCCGGATAAGACGTATAACAAAAAGAGTTTTGCAACATGGAGTAAAGAACTTAAAGCTACGGATATGATAAGCATTGCCAAAAACAGAGGTTTTGGTGCTTTTGATACTATTATTGTTAGCCATCCTTCTTATTTTACTGCGCTTGATGAGCTTATGGCGACTACCTCCGTGCAAGATTGGAAAAATTATTTGACATGGAACACGTTAACAGGTTATGCAAACCACCTTAATGCAGCGTTAGAAACAGAAAACTTTGCTTTTTATAGCACCAAGTTACGCGGTACAAGTACCATGAAACCGCAGGATGAGCGAATTTTTGCTACTATGGACAATATCTTAGGCGAGCCGCTGGGTAAACTTTTTGTAAAAGAATATTTCTCTGAGGACAGCAAAGCCTACATGGTAACCATGATCGAAAATCTTAGAGCAGCGTACATAGAGCGCGTCAAAGGACTTACCTGGATGAGCGATGTAACCAAGGAAAAAGCCATTAAAAAACTAAATGCTTTCACCTATAAAGTGGGTTATCCTGATGTGTGGGAAGATTATTCTCAACTTGAAATAGTATCTACAAGTCATTTCCAAAATATACTAAACTCACGCACCTGGGGATATGCTAAGATGCTGGATAAGCTAGGTAAAGAAGTAGATAAAAATGAATGGCACATGTCTCCACAAATGGTGAATGCCTATTATAGCTCAAGCAATAATGAAATCGTTTTTCCAGCGGGAATCTTACAACCGCCTTTCTTTCATAAGGATTTTGACCATGCGATAAACTACGGTGGAATTGGTGCTGTAATTGGCCATGAATTTTCACATGGGTTTGATGATCAAGGAAGTAAGTTTGATTGGAACGGTAACTTAAACTCATGGTGGACGGATGAAGATAGAACTAAATTTGATGCACTAGCACAAAAACTAGGCGAGCAATATGACAGTTACTCTCCAGTGGATGGCATGAATGTAAATGGTAAAATGACCATGGGTGAAAATATAGCAGATTTGGGTGGCGTAACCTTGGCGTATGAAGCGTTGAAGAAACAATACAATGGCATCATGCCAGAAGATATAGATGGATTTACCTGGCAACAACGCTTTTTCTTAGGATGGGCCAATGTGTGGAAAGGAAATATTAAAGAGGAAGAACTGGTAAATCGTTTGAAGTCGGACGTGCATTCTCCAGGAGAGTTTAGGGTAATCGGGCCATTGGTTAATTTCGGTCCTTATTACGAAGCTTTTGGAACGTGCCCTTCAGGTGCTATGCATAAGCATGATTCTGCCCGAATTAAAATCTGGTAATTATAACAATATCACTATCCAAAAAAAGCGACATTCAATTTAATGAATGTCGCTTTTTTTTTGTGCTTTACACGCTATTTTCTAGTTGCCAACCGCCTGATCAAATTCGGCTAATGGGTCGGGTTGTACGCCTTCTTTCATTCCTACTAATGTTAGGGTCACATTTATAAACTGCGCATGGGTTTCAAAATCGCTAATAATCTCTCTTACGTCTGGGTGTATACTAATGGATTTTGATCCATCTATGATTACGTTTGATCCTGGAGGAACCTTGTTTAGCGTATCCAGAATACTTGCTTTGTGTAAGAAAGTAACATCTTCAGCCAGCTGAAAATGAAAAATATTATCGGCTGTATTTTGGTCAATATTTACCAAATAGGGCTTGCGGTAGTTCAGGTATAATATCTCGAGAATAGCCACGGTTAATCCTATGCTTACGCCCCAAAGTAAATCTTTAAAAACAATGAATAAAATGGTCACTAAAAAAGGTGTAAATTGATTTAAACCCGCACTCCACATTGCCTTAAATGTACTAGGATTGGCAAGCTTAAAACCTACTATGAGTAGAATGGCAGCCAAACTAGCCCTGGGTACAAGGTTGAGTAATTGCGGTAAAAACGCAACAAAACCCAAAATGAAAAAACCGTGAATGATAGCCGACATTTTGGTTTTACCACCACTTTGAATGTTGGTGGAACTGCGCACAATAACTTGAGTTATGGGCAAGCCGCCTAATAAGCCACTCACCATATTCCCGATTCCTTGTGCTTTAAGTTCTCTATTGGCAGGTGTTACACGTTTTTGCGGATCCATTTTGTCCGTAGCTTCCGCGCTAAGCAGGGTTTCTATACTGGCAACCAGTGCGATTACCAGTGCTGTTTTCCAGACTAATGGATTAGATATGGCAGAAAAACGTGGGAAGGTAAAAAACCCAAAAAAATCGTTTGCACTTGTGGCAACCGGTACGTTTACCAGATGTTCAGTTAGCATCTCATGGCTTCCTCCTCTATAAAGATAAACCAAACCAATGCCCGAAAGAATGGCAACCAGTGGTCCTTGAATGTAGGTGAATAGCTTAATGCGTTGCATAAAGCCTTGTTGCCATAGTATTAAAATGAGCAAGCCCAGAGCTCCTATACTAGCAGCGCCAAAATCAGGATTACCAAAGGCATTGATGATTTCGGTTAGGGTATTTTCTCCATCTACCTGCCAAAAATCCATGTCACCTTCTAGGTCTTTATCGTATCCAAGCACATGCGGAATCTCTTTTAGAAAAATGGTGATGCCAATTCCCGCCAACATTCCTTTAATGACAGAAGACGGAAAGTAATAGCCTATGATTCCGCCGTTTAAAAAACCGAGCAAGATTTGTATGCCTCCCGCAAGCACAACGGCAAGTAAGAAAGTTTGAAAGGCTTCGGCAAAGAGCACATCAGGGGCGAGACTCTGATCTACTTGTGCTTTAAATTCTTGAAGAGCCGTAGCGATAATTACCGCCAAACCAGCTGCGGGGCCACTCACTCCTAGTTGTGATCCGCTTAACGAACCCACTACAATGCCGCCTACAATTCCTGCAATGAGGCCCGAAAATGCAGATACGCCACTTACGGCGGCTATTCCCAAGCATAACGGAACGGCTACCAGAAATACAATTAGTCCTGCGGGTAAATCAGCATTGAATTGCGAAAAATATTTTTTCATGAAACTTTTTTTATGTTTTAAAATGGGTGGTTTATAAATGATTATCTCATAAACCTTAAATTTAGGTCACCTTGGGTAAATGGAATAATCCATTACCTGAAGATGACAAGATAAAAACGAAGTTTTTAAACCGATTCGGGAGGCTCGGTGGCGATACCTATACTTATTGCCGAATAATAATTAGCGGCATGTATTCCGTAAAAATTGCGTTGAAGCTCATGGAAGATGGTGACTGAGCTGTCTGATACCATTTTCAGATCGTCATCTATTTCAGTTTCAGAGTCTACCTCCGCGTCACTGCACTCTGCTACTGGGGGAGTTAGTTGTTCGTATACCAAATGGATAGAAGTAGCCAACATAACCAGCGTTAGTATCGCAATAGATATAGAGGTAGTGGGTTTCAACTTGGTGTTTGTTCCACAAATAAAAGATATTTTACCTACAAATACACCATGCCGACGGGTTACAAAAGTTCTATTCCTAAGCCTTCTCGTATAAGTTCTAGCTCTCCTTCGCTGGCATCTATTACCGTGGTTCCCACATTATGCCCGGCTTCTCCATCTACAATGTAGGCAACTTTATTTTGCCATACTTCAAATATTTCTTGTGGTTCGGTAAGGTATTCTTGTATTTCATCTTCGGAGTGAATAGAGGAACATACCAATGGATTTCCTAATTCAGAAATGATAGCTTGACATATTTCATTGTCAGGCACTCTAATACCAATCGTTTTTTTGTTTTGTCTAAATATTTTGGGAACGTTGTTGCTAGCCTTTAGGATAAAGGTAAAAGGACCTGGCAATAGTCTGTTCATTACTTTATAGGTAGGATTAGAAATAGGCGAGGTGTACTCACTCAGACTGCTTAAATCTTTGCACAGAATAGAAAGATTGGCATGGCTGGGCTTTTTTTCTAACAGTCTACATATTTTTTCCATGACATCGCGGTGAAGTAAATCACCAACAATGGCATAAATAGAGTCGGTTGGTATGATAGCAAGTCCCCCGTTACGAAGGACTTGTACTATTTCAACTATGGTTTTTGAATTGATGTTATGAGGTCGTAATTCTACAAATTCGCTCATAACCCAGGTGATTTAAGCTAGAACAGCTTTTACCTTATCCGCAGCTTCTTGCAATACGATAGCAGACTCTACACGCAGACCGCTTTCATCTATTATTTTCTTAGCTTCTTCTGCATTGGTTCCTTGTAGCCTTACAATAATAGGTACGTGTATTTCGCCGATGGATTTGTAGGCTTCTACTACGCCATTGGCAACTCTATCGCATCGTACTATACCACCAAATATATTGATAAGAATCGCTTTAACATTAGGATCTTGAAGGATAATACGGAAACCAGCTTCTACCGTTTGTGCATTTGCTCCTCCCCCCACGTCAAGAAAATTAGCAGGTTCACCACCACTTAGCTTGATAATATCCATTGTTGCCATGGCAAGACCAGCGCCATTTACCATACATCCTACGTTACCATCAAGTTTGATAAAGTTAAGGTTATGTTTTTTAGCTTCTACTTCAGTTGGGTCTTCTTCTGCCTCATCTCTAAGAGCAGCAAAAGCAGGATGTCTGTATAATGCGTTATCATCTAGCGATACTTTACTATCTACCGCAATTATTTTATCGTCTGATGTTTTCAGAACAGGATTAATCTCAAAAAGAGATGCATCAATTCCGATGTAAGCATTGTAAAGAGAGGTAACAAACTTCACCATTTCTTTAAATGCATTTCCACTTAGGCCTAAGTTAAACGCAATTTTACGCGCTTGAAAACCTTGTAAGCCCAAAGCAGGATCTATAAATTCGCTGTGGATTAACTCTGGAGTGTCATGCGCTACTTGCTCTATATCCATACCTCCTTCGGTGGTGTATATGATTACATTTTTACCGCTATTACGATCTAGCAATACGCTCATATAATACTCAGATGGCTCACTAGCACCTGGGTAGTACACGTCTTGAGCCAGCAGTACTTTGCTTACGAACTTACCGGCAGCACTTGTTTGAGGTGTAACCAAGGTCATGCCTAGTATGTCATTTACTACTTGTTGAAGTTGTTCGTCGTTTTTGGCGAGTTTTACACCTCCACCTTTACCACGGCCACCAGCGTGTATTTGAGCTTTTACTACCATCCAGTCTGTGCCGGTTTGCTCACGCAGCTTGGCTCCAGCGGCTAGTGCATCTTCTTTTTTGTCGATTACGATGCCTTCTTGTATAGCAACTCCGTATGATTTTAGAATTTCTTTGGCTTGATACTCGTGTATGTTCATAATAAGGCCGCAAAAATAGGCTTTGTATGGTGTTATAAAATAGAAACTTTGAAAAAAACGTCACGACAAAACATGGAACTGTTTAAGGTTTCTTTACCCACATTTAGAAAAGGACGAATGGTAAACCAGCGATATGCTGTTTCTATCAAAAAAATAAAATGATATATTTGATAAATTGAATTGATAAAAAATGAAAGACGGCTATTTCGTAATGTCGTGGCCTGCCCTAGCCATGGTAAACTTAAGCATCACTGCGGTTGAAGATTTTACTCTTCCTATGGCATATCGGACACAAGAAGGCTCTACAATAGAAAGTGTTGATGTGAATGCTAACGGTTTATTGGTTTTGCCTAAAGAAATGAACTTTGATGAAATTATAGAAT
>OBMK010000080.1_pt1 | contig 86539 bp, 85 predicted proteins | sample 1539081 | NCBI WGS metagenome assembly OBMK01 (sample SAMEA3355528, study PRJEB22509) | marine metagenome | biome: marine; feature: river plume; material: water | place: USA | collected 2010-08-07 | depth 0.5 m | reverse complement strand
TTTTTTTATGGGCTTTTCGTTTGGCTCAGCGGCTATTTGTCGCTCAACAAAGCCTGCCATCTCGTCAGACCTAATTCCCGCAGCACACGCTGGTTGCGCAGGGGTATGGCATCGGTATCGCCATACGCGTCGATCGCTTGGCTGAGGCTGTCTTCACGCAGCAAATGCAACATCGGAAACGGCGAACGGTTGGTGTAATGGCTCATGTCGTCAGGCGCTTCACCTTCGAATAAAAATTCAGGGTGAAACGCAACCACCTGAAATTCGCCTACCGCGTCATGCTCTTCTAATACCGCGTCCACTACATTAAGAAAGTCGTTAAAGACCAAAAAGTCGGCGAATAAACCGGGGTGTACCAATAGTGTGGTGTCAGTTACGCTGGCAGGCGTTTCCCGCAGGTGCTGGATCTCAGCATCTAGGGTATCGAGGAAACCATCTAGGTGCTTGGCGTCGCTGACCACAATGCGTACCTGATTTTTGAGGTACGCACCATTCGCAAACGGGCACAGGTTGAGCCCAATGACTGCCCGTTCAAGCCATGCGCGGGTTCGCGCAAGCACTTGGTCAGAGGACAAGTCGCTCACTTCAACGCCTTGTAACGGATACGCTTCGGTTGTGCGCCTTCCGCACCCAAACGCTTGACCTTATCGGCCTCGTACTCGTGGTAGTTGCCGTCAAAGAACGTCCACTTGGAGTCACCCTCGCAAGCCAGAATGTGCGTTGCAATCCGATCCAAGAACCAACGGTCGTGGCTAATCACGAGCGCGCAGCCCGCAAATTCCAGCAACGCATCTTCCAACGATCGAAGGGTTTCAACATCCAAATCGTTCGAGGGTTCGTCCAGCAACAGGACGTTACCGCCCTCAGCCAGCGTCTTCGCCAAATGAAGTCGACCACGCTCGCCCCCTGACAACATGCCGACACGCTTTTGCTGGTCACCACCGTTGAAGTTGAATCGGCCGCAATAAGCGCGGCTGGGCATCTGGAACTTGCCAACGGTGATCATGTCGAGGCCGCCCGAGACATCTTCCCAAACGGTCTTATCGTTGTCCAAATCGTCACGGTGTTGATCGACGAACGCAATTTGTACGGTCTGACCACGGGTAATCTCTCCGGTATCCGGTTGTTCGATACCGCGAATCAATTTGAACAAGGTCGACTTACCGGCACCGTTAGGCCCGATGATGCCGACGATCGCGCCAGCGGGGATTCGGAAACTTAGATCGTCGATCAGCATGCGGTCGCCAAATGACTTACTGACGTTTTTAAATTCAATAACCTCCGTACCCAACCGCTCAGCCACGGGGATGAAGATCTCCTGCGTCTCGTTGCGTTTTTGGTATTCGTAGTCAGACAGTTCCTCAAATCGGGCCAGACGCGCCTTGCTCTTGGACTGACGGCCTTTTGCGTTTTGACGCACCCATTCCAATTCCTTTTTCATGGCCTTCGCGCGCGCATCTTCAGTGCGCTGTTCGAGCGCCAAGCGGGCATCTTTCTGCTCCAACCAACTAGAGTAGTTGCCCTTATAGGGGATGCCATGACCACGGTCCAATTCCAAAATCCACTCGGCTGCGTTGTCTAGAAAGTAACGATCGTGGGTAATGGCAACCACCGTACCTGGGAAGCGTGCTAAGTACTGTTCAAGCCACTCCACGCTCTCGGCGTCCAAGTGGTTGGTGGGCTCGTCAAGCAGCAGCATGTCGGGCTTTGACAGCAACAGCCGGCACAGTGCGATGCGCCGCTTTTCACCGCCGGACAGGTGCTCAATGGACTCATCCCATGGTGGCAAACGCAGGGCGTCAGCGGCGATCTCTAATTGATGCTCACTATCGGTGCCGGCTGCAGCGATGATGGCTTCGAGTTCAGCTTGCTCAGCTGCCAAGGCGTCAAAATCTGCATCCTCTTCAGCGTAGGCGGCGTAGACCGCGTCCAACCGCTCCTTCGCCGCCATCACCTCACCCATTCCACTTTCAACTGATTGCCGCACGGTATGGGTCGGGTCCAAAGCTGGCTCTTGGGGCAGGTAGCCGATCCGGATGCCCGGCATGGGGATCGCCTCGCCCTCAATCTCTTTATCCAGGCCCGCCATGATTTTCAACAGGGTGGATTTGCCCGAGCCGTTCAAACCCAACACGCCGATCTTGGCACCGGGGAAGAAACTCAGCGAAATATTTTTCAAAATTTGGCGTTTAGGCGGGACGGTTTTCCCCACGCGGTTCATTGAAAAAACATATTGAGCCATGCGAACACTTCACTTTCAAAAATTCACGACGTCATCTGGTGACGAATCTTCTATTATCGTTGCATTGAAGTGGTCTCGAAACCACAAAAGACGGGACCCTACCACCAAAAAGCGGGCTAAACCAACGATAATAGAGGCGTTGTCAGCCATCAGTCGCTGCGACAGCAGCAACCTGCTGCGGGAAGAACTACCCTTTGACAACGGTGCTCAACCCTCCCCAAACCCATCTGCCTTGACTGGCCACTTGACCTCTGGTTCCTGTGGCGGGCCGGTGTAAAGGCACCGTCACACGGTGCAAATTGACTCCATATGACATTTGAAGAATTAAATTTGGCGCCCGCCATCTTGGCCGCTGTTCTTGAGCAGGGCTACGAGAACCCAACGCCTGTCCAAGCGCAAGCCATTCCAGCCGTGCTTTCTGGTGCTGACGTGCTGGCCGGCGCTCAAACGGGCACCGGCAAAACCGCTGGCTTTACGCTGCCTATCCTGCAACTGCTGCAGGGTCGCGAGCGTGTGGGTAAAGCGGTTCGCGCCCTTGTCCTCACGCCAACGCGTGAGTTAGCCGCCCAAGTCGAGGAGTCTGTCCGCACCTACGGCAAGAATCTGAGCCTGAAAAGCGCAGTAGTGTTCGGTGGCGTTGCCCTGAATCCCCAAATCAAGCGCCTAAGCGCTGGCGTAGATATTTTGGTTGCGACCCCGGGACGCCTGCTGGACCTTGCCAGTCAAGGTGCAGTCGACCTGTCACAAGTTGAGATTTTGGTTCTCGACGAAGCCGATCGCATGTTGGACATGGGCTTCATTCACGATGTGAAAAAGATCTTGGCATTGCTGCCTGCTCAGAAGCAAAGCCTGCTGTTCTCGGCCACCTTCAGTGATGAGATTCGTGCTTTGGCCAACACCTTCTTGCGTGACCCGCAACACATCCAGGTGACCCCCAAGAACACGACCGTCCAGCGGATCACGCAATGGATTTACCCCGTTGGCCGGAACAAGAAAAAAGAGCTTTTAGCGCACATCATCCAATCAGAGAACTGGTCTCAGGTACTGGTCTTCACGCGCACCAAATTCGGTGCCAACAGCGTTGCGCAATACCTCGCTGACAACGGCATTTCAGCCATGGCCCTGCACGGCAACAAAAGCCAAGCGGCACGCACGCAAGCACTTGATGGTTTCAAGAGTGGCGAAGTTCGGGCGCTGGTCGCGACCGACATTGCCGCACGCGGAATCGATATTGACGACCTGCCGCACGTTGTTAACTACGAAATCCCCAACATCAGTGAGGACTATGTGCACCGCATTGGTCGTACGGGCCGTGCGGGCGCGAGTGGAGAGGCAATTAGTTTTGTCTGTATGGACGAAGAGGGCTTCATGCAGGATGTCGAGCGCTTCATCAATCAACGCATTGAAGTGAAGCTGGTGGAAGGCTTTGGACCTGAACCGGGTGAGAAGGCCGAGCCACTCGCCATGGGCCGCCAGGTGCTTTGGGGCGGTTTGGGCAAACCCCCCAGCCGGGAAGTCATGGCAAACGCAGCAAAGACGGCGCGCCAAGAGATGATGACGCGAATTCGCGAGAAAAAGGCAACGCAACCCCCACGCCGCAATCCCAAACCAGCCGGCCAAGGGCCTGCTGCTGACGGTCAGGGTGGTATTGCCGCCGAGCGTGCGGATGGTGGCTCCCGTAACAAGCGCCGCCGTCGTGGCGGTGGCGGTGGTGCTGGCTATGCGGGCGGTCAACCGCCCCAGGGATTTGCGCCACGCGGTGACCGTCGTCCTGAAGGCCAATTTGGTGACGCGCCACGCCGTGCCCCGCAAGGCAACCGAGATGGTGCACGTGACGGCGCAGGCGCTGGCGGTCGACAACCTGATCCGCTGCGCACCAGCATTGACGCCATGAGTGAGCGCGGCCGCGGCAACGGTGGCAACCGCCGTGGTGGCAACGGGGGTGGTGGCCGAGGCCACAGCGCTGGCAACAGTCGCGGTCCTGCTGACCCATTACGCACCAGCTTTGGTCGCATCAAGTAACCCCTTCTCGCGTGTTGAGAGACCATGGCTGACAACGCCTTAAATCAATGGATTGAAGAAGAAGCCGCGCTCAAAGCACGGCTGGCCCTAGCCGCGGGTGAAGATCGCAAGGCAACTTACGTCACGCCTGACTTGGTCAGCGAGCACACGGGGTTAGAGATCATGCAAGGCATTGCGGATGGTCTTTTCATCGGACCCTCCATTGGGGAAACCCTCGACTTCTTATTGATGTCAGTTGCCGATGGTGAGGCTATCTTTCAAGGCACACCAGGCCCGAAGGTTCTCAACCCCATGGGCGGCGTCCACGGTGGCTGGTACGCGACCCTCCTGGACTCGGCGATGGCCTGTGCGGTCCACACCAAAGTCCCCAAAGGTCGCTTGTACACCACAGCCGAACTGAGCGTTAATTTGGTGCGCGGGATTGGGAAAACACCCAAACTGCGTGCCATTGGGCGGGTCATCCACTGTGGACGACAAATGGCAACGGCCGAGGGCAAACTGGTCGGCCCCGACGGCACACTCTATGCGCATGGCACGACCACCTGTTTAATTTTCGATCCCAAATAGAACGAGAGAACGACACCATGAGACTTCTACACACCATGCTGCGCGTGGGCGACTTGGATCGCTCCATTCAGTTTTACACCGACGTTTTGGGCATGAAGCTCATTCGTAAATCCGAAAATACCGAGTACAAATACACGCTCGCTTTTGTCGGCTACGGACAAAACCCCGACCATGCCGAGCTCGAACTCACCTACAACTGGGGGCAAACCAGTTACGACATGGGCACCGCGTATGGCCACATCGCGTTGGCAGTACCCGACGCCTATGCCGCCTGCGACAAGATCCGAGCTGCGGGTGGCAATGTGACCCGCGAAGCTGGCCCCGTGAAAGGCGGCAGTACGGTGATCGCGTTTGTGACCGACCCCGATGGCTACAAAATCGAGCTAATCCAGCGCCCTGAGGCGGTCTAATCGGGCGCCCCGTGTCCGCTTCATGACTTCACTGAGTCTGCGCGCATGAAAATTTTCCACGGCGTTCCCAACCGCGGCATTCACCATACTTTGGCATCTGCGTGCGCGCTCACCATTGGCAATTTCGATGGCGTGCATCGTGGCCATCAGGCCATGCTTGCGCTGTTGACTAATGAGGCGCGTTTACGTGGTGTCAAAAGTTGCGTCATGGTGTTCGAGCCGCATCCGCGTGACTATTTCGCCCAGCGATTACAAAAATCCGAGTTGGCGCCCGCGCGCATCGCCACTCTGCGCGATAAGTTGGCTGCCTTGCAAGAATGTGGCATTGACCAATGCATCGTGCTGCCCTTCAACGAGGCGGTTGCCAGCCAAAGCCCTGATGACTTTATACGCAAGACACTGGTCGAGAATTTAGGTGTCCGCTACGTCTTGGTCGGTGATGACTTCCGTTTCGGCGCCAAGCGAGCGGGCGATTACGACCTACTCGACCAAGCGGGCAGCCAATTGGGTTTCGATGTGGCCCGCATGATGAGTTATGAAGTGCATGGCCTGCGCGTCTCCAGCTCAGCTGTTCGAGATGCGTTGCAGGCCGGCGAGCTGGGCGATGCCCAAGCCCTGCTGGGTCGCCCGTATCGAATTTCAGGTCATGTGGTACACGGTCGTAAGTTGGGTCGGACGTTGGGGTTTCGAACCCTGAACCTGCGCTTCCAACACTGGAAACCAGCCGCCAGTGGCATCTTTGTAGTTGCCGTGCATGGCCTGACTACCGACCCGATCCCCGGCGTGGCCAACTTGGGGGTTCGACCCTCGCTGGATCCCACCGATGTCAACGGCGGCCGTGTGCTGCTTGAGACCCACTGCCTGACATGGCCTGAGCGCCTTGATACCGCCCGAGAGGATGGTGAAGCCTACGGTAAGATCATCGCGGTAGACCTGCTGCACAAACTGCACGACGAACGTAAATATGACAGCCTCGAGGCCTTGATTGCCGGCATCGAAAATGATTGCAAAGACGCACGTGCGTTCTTAAACCTATAAAACCTACTCTCTAAATTGACCATGTCCGAGCAAGCGACTGATAAGCCCGATTACCGCAAAACCCTGAACCTGCCCGACACGCCATTCCCCATGCGGGGTGACTTACCCAAGCGTGAGCCAGTTTGGGTGAAGACATGGGAAGAGCAGGACACCTACAAGCGCCTGCGCGACGCGCGTGTCGGCAAGCCACGGTTCATCCTGCACGATGGGCCGCCCTATGCCAATGGTCAGTTGCACATTGGCCACGCCGTCAACAAGATTTTGAAAGATATGATCGTCAAAGCGCGTCAGCTTGCCGACTTTGACGCCCAATACATTCCGGGCTGGGACTGTCACGGTTTGCCTATTGAAAACGCGATCGAGAAGATTCATGGTCGGCGGTTGGCGCGAGAGGACATGCAAGCCAAGAGTCGTGCGTTTGCCACCGAACAAATCGCGCAACAAATGGCCGATTTCAAGCGCTTGGGCTTGCTGGGACAGTTTGACAATCCCTACAAAACCATGGATTTCGTCACAGAGGCGAATGAGATTCGGGCGTTCAAACGCGTGATGGAGCGTGGGTTTGTTTACCGCGGCCTCAAGCCTGTTTACTGGTGCTTTGACTGCGGCTCATCCCTGGCCGAGTTTGAAATCGAATACGCTGACAAGAAGAGCCAGACCTTAGATGTCGCGTTTGCCTGCGCGGAAACGACGCGTTTGTGTGAGGCTTTCGGACTGAGCAACTTGCCCAATCCAGACCTTGACGCATTTGCCGTTATTTGGACAACGACGGCGTGGACGATCCCCGCTAACCAGGCACTCAACGTCAACCCAGAGCTTTCATACGCGCTGGTTGAAACCAAACGCGGTTACTTGGTGTTGGCCGAGGAATTGGTCGCCTCCTGCCTTGAGCGGTATGCGTTGGAGGGGCGTATCGTGGCCACCTGCCAAGGTAAAGCGCTTGACCACATCAACTTCAAACACCCCCTGTTTGACACCGATGCGGGCTACCAGCGGCTGTCGCCAGTTTATCTGGCTGACTACGCCACGGCATCCGATGGTACCGGTATCGTCCACTCGTCTCCTGCATACGGCGTTGATGACTTCAACTCCTGCAAAGCCAACGGCTTGGCCTACGATCAGATTCTCAATCCAGTTCAAGGTGGCGGTGAGTACGAGGCCGAGCTACCCCTGTTCGGTGGGATGAATATCTGGAAGGCTTGCCCACGAATCATCGAGGTGCTGGCTGAAAGCAATCGCCTGATGGCGACCACGGATATCACCCACAGCTACCCGCATTGCTGGCGGCACAAAACACCGGTCATCTACCGCGCAGCAGCGCAATGGTTTGTTCGGATGGACGAAGGAGACGGCATTTTCACCGTCGATAAAGCGCCTGAGACCCTGCGTCAAATGGCACTTGCCGCCATCGATGAGACCAACTTTTACCCAGAGAGTGGTAAGGCCCGTTTGCGTGACATGATCGCCAACAGACCCGATTGGTGCATCAGCCGCCAGCGCAGTTGGGGCGTTCCATTGCCCTTCCTGTTGCATATCGATACCGCCGAACCCCACCCGCGCACCCCAGAGATCATCGATGTTGCTGCTGGCATCGTCGAAAAAGGCGGTATCGAGGCATGGAGCCAAGCGAGTACCGGTGACATCCTGACAGCCATTGGTGAGCCTGCCGAAACGGCAGCGTTGTACAGCAAGAGCACCGATATCTTGGAGGTCTGGTTTGACTCGGGCACGACACACACCACGGTTTTGAAAGGCTCACACCCTGGCAGCGCGCATGAGTCGGGCCCCGAAGCAGATCTGTATTTGGAAGGCCATGACCAACACCGGGGTTGGTTTCACTCCTCGTTACTCACGTCATGTGCGATGTACGGACGGGCGCCCTACCGCAGTTTGCTCACACACGGTTTTACCGTTGACGGCCAAGGCCGCAAGATGAGCAAGAGTGTGGGCAATACGGTTGCCCCACAGGAGATCAGTAACAAGATGGGTGCTGAAATTATCCGACTGTGGGTCGCTGCAACAGACTACTCTGGTGACTTGGCAATCGACGACAAGATTTTGGCGCGGGTGGTCGACGCTTACCGCCGTATCCGTAACACCCTGCGTTTCTTACTGGCTAATACCAGTGACTTTGATCCCGCAACCGATGCGGTCGCCTGGGATGAAATGCTCGAGATCGATCGCTTCGCGCTCAGTCGCGCACACCAGATGCAGCGTGACATCTTGGCGCATTACGATGTCTATGAGTTCCACCCGGTCGTGGCGAAGTTACAGGTGTATTGCTCTGAAGATTTGGGTGCGTTTTACTTAGACGTACTCAAAGACCGCTTGTACACCACGGCCCCAAAATCACCGGCACGTCGCAGTGCGCAAACCGCGTTGTGGCACATCAACCAAGGCATGCTGCGCTGGATGGCGCCCTTCCTGTCATTCACTGCGGAAGAGGCATGGCAAGTTATCTCGCCTGAAGCAGGCAGTATCTTCGTTCAAACCTACTGGCAGTTTCCCGAAATCGACAGTGCATTGTTGGTCAAGTGGAACCGCATTCGCGAAATTCGCGAATCAGCCAACAAGGCGATCGAGACCCTGCGCGCTGAAGGTCAAGTGGGTGCGTCCTTGCAAGCCGAAATTACCATTGCGGCACCGTCAGAGGACTTGGCGCTGCTGCACAGCTTGGGTGATGACCTCCGCTTTGTTTTTATCACCTCGGCGGTCACGCTGCAGGCGGGTGAGGCGCTCACCGTTTCAGTCCGTGTGACCGATGCGCAAAAATGTGAGCGCTGCTGGCATTACACACTTGATGTGGGCGCAGACCCGTCATTCCCCGGCGCCTGCGAGCGCTGTGCGGGTAATTTATCTGGCCAACACGAGACCCGCCACGCGGCATGACGGAAAGCGCCCTTTCAGATTCAAATCCAGCGCCCGCTCCAAAGCGCTTTTTTGCGTGGTTGGGGCTGGCCGCGCTTCTCGTCCTGCTGGATCAAGCGAGTAAGCAATGGATCATCCAGACGATGGCGTTTGGTGACGGTTTTGAAGTCACGGGCTTTTTCAATATCGTACGCGTCCATAACCACGGTGCCGCGTTCTCTTTTCTCGCAGGAGAGGATGGCTGGCAACGCTGGTTCTTTGCAGGCATCGCGGTAGTGGCTGCGGTATGGTTAACTTGGATGCTGAAACAGCACCATGCAGAGCGCCTGCTCGCCACCAGTCTGGCGTGTGTTCTGGGCGGTGCGCTGGGTAATCTGATTGATCGAATTCAACATGGCTACGTGGTCGACTTTTTGGACTTTCATTGGTCCGTGTTAGCGCCCGTTTTCTACAATGGCCATTTCCCTGCATTCAATGTGGCAGACAGCGCCATCACGATCGGCGCGTGTCTGTTAATCTACGATGAAATTCGACGCTGGCGGAAAACCCGTCAAGCGTAGCGAACCCATTTGAAACGGAGACGCCTTATGCCCGCATTACTACCTCATATCGATCCAGATGGACTGATGGAATTCTCGGTCGTGTACACCGATCGTTCACTTAATCACATGTCCAAGCGCTTCGGTGATGTGATGCGCGACATCGGTCGTATGCTGAAAGGGGTTTACAGCGCCCACAGTGTGGTGTTGGTCCCTGGCAGTGGCACGTTCGGTATGGAGTCCGTCGCGCGGCAGTTCGCCACCGATGAACACGTGATGGTGATCCGTAACGGCTGGTTCAGCTATCGCTGGACCCAAATCTTCGACATGGGGCGAATCCCGAAATCGCACGCGGTACTCAAGGCCAAACCCATTTCCAACGAACCCCAATCGCCCTGGGCTCCCATGCCGATTGCCGACGTGGTCGCTGCGATTAAGGCCGAAAAGCCAAAGGTTGTGTTCGCGCCGCACGTAGAGACCTCTGCCGGCATGATCCTACCGGACGATTACTTAAAAGCCGTTGCAGACGCTGTGCACGAAGTCGGTGGCCTTTTTGTACTGGATTGCATTGCATCCGGCGCCATCTGGGTTGACATGGCGGCGACGGGCGTTGACGTTCTGATCAGCGCACCGCAGAAAGGCTGGAGCAGCTCACCCTGCTGCGCCATGGTCATGCTCAGTGCGCGCGCACGCGATGCCATTGAACAGACGCAGAGCTCGACGTTTGCCATGGACCTGAAAAAATGGCTCGCCATCATGGAAACCTACGAGCAAGGCGGCCACGCCTATCACACCACCATGCCGACGGATGCGCTCACACGCTTGCGTGACACGATGGTCGAAACCGAGGCTTATGGTTTCAACAAGGTGCGCGACGAACAAATGGCATTGGGACAGAAAGTACGGGCCTTGCTAACCGATTACGGTTTCATATCGGTAGCTGCTGAGGGGTTCAAAGCCCCCGGTGTAGTGGTGAGCTTCACCACCGATCCCGGCTTACAGTCTTCAAAGAAGTTCTTAGAAGTTGGCCTTCAAACGGCGGCAGGCGTGCCGTTGCAGTGCGATGAGGGTCCCGACTTCATGACCTTCCGCCTCGGTCTATTCGGCCTCGATAAGTGGCACGACAGCGATGCCGCCGTCGCCAGCCTCGAAAAGGCACTGGCGGTGGTTGCCCCTCAGACCACCACCGCCTGACACACCGACCTCGCGATTTAAATCGTGAGGATGGTGCAACCGGTGGTCTTGCGTGCTTCCAAATCACGATGCGCTTGCGCGACGTCCTTGAGGGCGTAGCGCTGCTCGATCTTGATATCGACTGCACCTGAACTGACCACGTCAAACAAATCATCGGCCATGGCCTGTGTGGCCTCGCGGCTGCTGATGTGGGTGAACAGCGTTTGGCGCGTCAGGTACAAAGAGCCCTTGGGACCCAAGATACCGGGGGCGATCGGCTCAACGGGGCCTGATGCATTGCCGAAACTGGCCATCAAACCGAATGGTGCCAAGCACTGCAGCGAACCCTCCCAAGTGTCTTTGCCGACTGAGTCGTAAACCACTTTCAAGCCCTTGCCGCCCGTGATCGCCTTGACCTCTTTCACGAAGTCTTGGGTCTTGTAGTTGATCACGTGGGCAGCACCATGCGCTTTAGCCAACTCACACTTCTCATCGGAGCCGGCCGTGCCAATCAAATTCAAACCCAAGTGTTTCGCCCATTGGCAGGCAATCAAACCCACGCCGCCCGCGGCCGCATGGAACAGGATGTAATCACCAGCCCGCAGGCCACCCACTGGGTGTGTCTTTTTCAACAGGTATTGGGCCGTAAGACCCTTGAGCATCATCGCAGCACCCGTCTCAAAACTGATGTTGTCTGGCAGGACACACACATTCATAGCCGGCATCACACGAACTTCTGCGTAAGAACCTGGCGGGTTGGCAGCATAGGCCACGCGGTCGCCCGCTTTCAAATGGGTCACACCTTCACCGACAGCCTCGACCACGCCAGCGCCTTCCATACCCAAACCGGCAGGCATGGGCATGGGGTACAAACCGGTACGGTGGTAGACGTCAATGAAGTTCAAACCGACCGCATGGTGGCGAACGCGCACTTCGCCAGGGCCGGGATCACCGACGGTGACTTCTACCCATTCGAGGTTTTCTGGGCCGCCGGGCGCGTTGAATTTGATGGCGTGGATGGTCATGAATATCTCCTTTTGTAGTCGTAAACCAACGAATATTGCCACGGATTTGGGTATGAGCGGGCCTGAGGGGTAAACGCATGCGACAGCGCTAAGCCAACAGCCCGAAGTTCACCCCCGTTACTTGTTACAGTGAGCGGCTAAGGCCAACCATGACACAAAAACTCACAGCCAAAGCGGCGCTATTCCTCTGTATTCCCCCCGTGCTGTGGGCCGGGAACGCCATTGTGGGTCGATTGGTTGCCGACCAAATCCCACCCATGACGCTCAATTTTTTCCGTTGGGTGCTGGCATTGGCGATCGTCAGCCCTTTCTTGGGGGTTTTATGGGCGCGCCGACAGACCCTGAGCGGGGCAACCTGGCGCTTGGTTTTTCTTGGCTTGACCGGTATGGGCTGTTACAACTCCTTCCAGTACCTGGCCTTGCAAACCTCCACCGCCATGAACGTCACGCTCGTGGCGTCCAGCATGCCTGTCTGGATGCTGGTAATCGGTCGGGTATTTTTCAAGCAACAACCCGCTGCCCGCGCCTGGGTTGGGGCCAGTTTTTCGTTACTGGGGGTCGCGGTGGTCCTGCTGCAGGGCGACCTGACACGTTTTGCCCAGCTCAAACTGGTGCCGGGCGATGCGTGGATGATCTTGGCGACTTGGGCTTGGGCCACTTACAGCTGGCTACTCTCCAGGCCGACCCCAGCGCAATCCGAGCTGCAACAAGACTGGTTGGCCTATCTGATGGCCCAAATGATCTTTGGCGTGATGTGGGCTGGAGGCTTCTCAGCCGTGGAATGGACGTTACCGCTGGCACTGGGTAACCCACCTCCCGAAATTCTATGGAGCGGCGGACTGGTCTTGGCGCTGGCGTATGTCGCGATCTGCCCGGCACTTCTGGCCTACCGGTTCTGGGGCGCAGGTGTCGCCATTGCAGGCGCCTCAACAGCCGGGTTTTTCGCCAATCTCACCCCTTTGTTTGCCGCGACGCTGTCAACACTTTTCCTCGGTGAAGCCCCCCGGACTTACCATGTCGTCGCGTTTGGTCTGATTATTTTGGGAATCGTGGTGTCCAGCGGCAAACGCCACTAGACCACCGCGATCGACCGCCCATCAGAACGTTCCAGGATAGGCGCCGCCATCCACCAAAATGTTTTGTCCCACGACATAACCCGCGTGCTGGCTGCACAAAAAAGCACACATAGCGCCGAACTCGCTGGGTTGACCGAAACGCTTAGCAGGCACACCATTGCGACGTGCGGCGGCCACATCCTCCACGCTGGCACCCGTTTTTGCAGCCGCGCCTTTCAAGGTCGTGGTCAATCGATCGGTATCAAATGCGCCAGGCAACAGGTTGTTGACTGTGACGCCCTTACCGGCGATTCCGCTGCGCGCCAAGCCGGCGATGAAGCCCGTCAGACCACTGCGCGCGCCATTAGACAAGCCCAACACATCAATCGGCGACTTCACGGCACCGCTGGTGATGTTGATGATGCGACCAAAGCCGCGGGCCGCCATCCCATCAATGGTGGACTTGATCAACTCAATGGGAGTCAACATATTGGCATCAACGGCTGACAACCATTGGTCACGACCCCAATCGCGGAAGTCGCCTGTTGGAGGACCACCCGCATTGGTAATCACGATGTCGTAATCTTTGCCGGGGCCACCTGCGGCAGCCCAAATGGCGTCGCGACCGGCTTCTGTGGTGACATCTGCTGCGACCGTCAGTACCTGCCCAGCACCCGGCGCATTTCGCAAGGCGCTAGCGGCAGCCTCTAGCGCGGCGGCTTGGCGTGCGACCATGACCACATGGACCCCAGCTTCGCTGAGGTGTTGCGCGCAGGCCAGCCCCAAACCTTTGCTGGCACCACAAACCAATGCCCACTTACCTGAAATACCTAAATCCATCGTTTTCTCCTGTATCAAATTACCCCGAGCGCGCACGCCTTGAAGCCAAATAAACGCCCGCTAAAACAAAGGCGGTTCCGACCAAAATCCATGTGTTGAAGGGTTCATCCAAAATGAATACACCCATGACGAGCGTTGACATCGGTCCGACCATACCGACCTGAGATGCCAACGCAGCCCCAATTTTTTCAACCCCCAACATCACCAGCAACACGGGCACCGCCGTACAAAAAACCGCGTTGAAGATCGACAGGTAGATGACCTCAGGCGCCACCACAGCAGCACCCATCGGGCGAAGCAAAACAAACTGAAGGATGCAAAACACCGCCGCCGTCATGCTCGCCAGACCTACCAGCCGCATGCTACCCAAAGCAGCGACCAGCTCCCCACTCATCAGTAAATAAACCGCGTAACTGATGGCACTTGCGAAGACCAAACCGCCACCAATGAGCGTCACCCAGCCATCGAAATGTAACTCGTGGCCAAAAACCAGCATGACACCTGTGTAACTGATTGCCATTGCCCACAACTGCTGGGCCCGAATACGTCGCCCGTAAAGCCACCACCCCAACAGCAGCACCACGGTGGGGTTGAGGTAGAGAATCAGTCTTTCCAGGCTGGCCGAGATGTATTGCAACCCCCAGAAGTCTAGGAAGCTGGCGAGGTAGTAACCCGAGAAGCCGACCAACAAGACCTGCTTCCATTGAGCGCGCGTCAACGACGCCTTGTCCCGCCCGGCCCACCACGCCATTAGGGCGAACAACGGCATGGCAAACAGCATGCGAAACATCAACAACGTGACCGCATCAACGTTGTACCGATAGGCCAGTTTCACCACAATTGCCTTGGCACTGAAAGCGACCGCACCCAACACGGCAAAGGTCAGTCCCACCCACATTTGCGCAGGTGCTGCAGGCGTGATCTTATTTACCACCGGTCAGGTCGCGCGATTGCGGCCAATGGAGGCGGCACCCCGCCGATTCGATTCGGTCTTAATTTGAATCACCTTTGATGGCACGCTGTGCGCGCTTCAATAACCACCAGACCAACAGCACAACGACAGGAACCGCAGCCGCCATCGTCAACTCGGGACTCAGCGGCCAGCCAAAAACAGCCGCTCCCTTTGCGAGATAACCCAACAAACCGGTGAGGTAATAGGTGATCGCGGCAACAGAAAGACCCTCGACAGTCGATTGCAGTTTAAGTTGAAGGGCCTGTCGCTCATTCATGGCACTGAGCAACTCACGGTTGCTGTCCTGCTGCTCAATTTCCACCCGGGTCCGCAGCAAGTTACTCATGCGAGAAACTCGCTGAGAGAGGTTTTGTTGGCGCCGCTGCGACCATTCACAGGTATTCATGGCCGGGGTCAAACGACGCTGCATGAAGTCTTTGATGGATTGCAAGTTGCCCAAACGCTCCTCGGCAATGTCGTCAATGCGTCGACGCACCAGTTGGAAGTACGCATCACTGGCTGAAAACCGGGAGTGCGTGGCCGCGTAGTGCCCCTCCACTTCTCCCGCCAAGCGAGTGAGACGATCGAGTAGTTCGGGCTCATCCTCCGACTTCGCGGTCCGGATCGCCGTGGCGAGTGATGCGAGCTCGGCCTCTCCACGGGTCAACAAATCCATGCTCCGCCGTGCTTCGGGTAAGCCCAACAGGGCAGCCATTCGGTAGGTCTCAATTTCGAGTAGCCGCTGGACCAAACGGCCCAAGCGCCGGGGTGACAAGTCACCGACTTGTAACAGCGTTTGGGTTGCGCCATCGGATTGAATGACAAAGTCTGTATGGACCACAACTTGGCCCATCCCGACCAAAGAACCCGCCAATGACTCGTCGCGCAGCGAGTTACGCACCAGTGCCGCCCGGGCATCATCGCCTTGCGCAATCGCGGTCACATGCATTTGGCACAGGCACTCGCCGGGTATCGTCGATAACCACTCCTCATCGACTACATCAATCGCTTTAGCCACCGATGTCGCATTCGGCACGACCGGCGGCAACGCGCGCATGAAGGTGTAACTGACAAACTCGGTGTGCATCTCCCAGCGCAGTTTGTAAGCACCCAGATCCGCTCGCAAGTGCGTGACGCCCGCCTGTGGGCCAGACAAGTGGTGGTTGCTCAGCAACGTCGAAAAGTGCGCCAAGCTATCGGCCCGCTCCTCAGGGTTCAACCACATCACAATGTGAGTGATCGCAGTGCCGATCTCGACGGGTTCGGGCGGTCGCGCGTGGATTTCGTTGTGTAACGCCAGGCGAAGGGGGTGCGTCTTCATGGGTATCTTCATTTCGTTTTGATTGCATTGATGTTGTCAAAGCGACCGACGTCCCGCCAAGGCTTCAACATTTTTAACCAATTAACACAAGGTAACTTATAGGTCGCCTCGATGGCTTGCGCTTGCGCCAGCAACGCCAGACGTTCTGGTTGATGCGCGCGCGCTTGAGCAAGGACCACACAGTTACCCTCACGGGTGGGCGTAAACGCCCAAATCGCATCCTCGCCAAAGACCTGCGCCATGTTCTGCATCGACACATCAAAACTGGCATGGCGACCAAATAAATTCACTGTCATGATGCCGTCATCGGACAGCACATCACGACAGCTTGCATAAAAATCCACACTATCAAGCACCGGGCCCGCTGCCTCGTGGTCGTACAAGTCAACCTGCAGGGCGTCAACCGCGTGTCGCCACTCCGGCTGTTTCAAAACGGCCTGCGCATCGCCCAAAACGACGTTCAACTTGTCGCTATTCGGCGGCAACTTGAACCAATGGCGACACACCGAAACCACCTCTGGGTTGATCTCAACGGCCGTTGTCAGGGTTCCCAGCTTTTTATGGCAAAACTTAGTCAAAGACGCTGCCCCCAACCCCAGTTGCATCGCGTGCAAATCAGGGACATCTGACAGGTCTACAAAAAGCAACCACGCCATCATGCGACGTACGTAGTCGAGTTCTATCTCATAGGGCTTATCCAGCCACATCGACCCCTGCACCCACTCCGACCCCAAGTGCAGGTAACGGACCTCACCATCCTCGGAGAAGTTAACCTGTGGCAGGGTCTGCTGCGTCGGCTTCGTGGCTTTTTTGGCAAAAGGAAATTGGCTCATACCCCACATTATTGCCGCAGCGAGAGGTACCGGCCCAGCCGGGGTAACACCCTCGCCGCATTGACCGTGTTTTGCAGCGCAAGCGTCTCAATAGACATGGCACGCAAGCCCGCAAAGACCGCGGCAATGCGAGGTAACTCGGCAGGCGAATTGGGCGGTGGCACTTCGCCCGCGGCGCGGCGCTCCGCCGTGACGTAGAGCCAGGTTGGTGGGATATCGGGGGCATCCGTTTCCAAAACAAAACCATCTATTGGCACCGCTTCGGCAAGGGCACGGATGCGTCGTGCGGTTTCAAATGTCACAGTGCCGCCAAAGCCAAGGCAAAAATTCAGGGCTAAAAAGCCATCGGCTTGCACCTGGCTGCCATTGAAAGCGTGCGCAATGCCGCCGGAGACACCAACTTCACGCAGATGTTTTAACAATCGATCCGCACTTTTGCGCACGTGTAGGATGACCGGCAAGCCGTGTTTCCGCGCTAATTTCAATTGCGCTCGGTATAGCCACTCGCCATGCGTTTGTGCCGTTGGTGTTTGCAAAGCGGGAACAAACCCGTCCAAACCGATCTCACCCACTGCGACCAAACGGGGGTCGTCACGCCAACGGCTGAGCGCGTCATCCAATCGATCTAGATCGGCCGGCCCCGCGTTCTGGGCAAACAAGGGGTGAATGCCGAGGGCGTAAACGTCGTCATGCTGGTGCGCCCAAGCACGAACCGCCTCAAAGTTGGCCGTCTCTACCGCGGGCACAACGCAGCAAGTGACGCCCTGCTCGCGCGCAGCTAAGCGCGAGGCAGCAGCCTGCTCTGCCTCACCAAACTCAGCCGCATCCCAATGACAATGGGTATCAATCCACATCGGTCATTCAGCGGGTGCGACCAAGTCCTGTAAGACCCCATTGGTCAGCCGGTACTGGCGCTGGCAGGCGCTGGCGAGACTTGAATCGTGTGTCACCATGACCAGCGCCGTGTGCTGGGCAGCGGCGAGTGACAACATCAACTCAAAGACCAAATCGGCAGAGACACGGTCGAGGTTGCCTGTAGGCTCATCAGCCAACACGCAAGCGGGCTTGCTGACCAACGCACGGGCTACTGCCACGCGCTGACGCTCACCGCCTGAGAGCTCAGCAGGTCGGTGATGTAAACGGTCGGACAACCCCACTTGCGCCAGCATCTCTGCCGCCTGCGTGCGGGCCTGCTCTACCGACATGCGACGAACCCACAACGGCATGGCGACGTTATCAACTGCAGAAAATTCAGGCAACAGATGGTGGAATTGATAGATGAAACCAAGGTGTTGATTTCGCCACTCACTCTGTAATCTGCTGCGCATGCCCGCCCAAGGCTTACCGCAAAGCGCGGCTGAGCCGCTAGTGGGCGCATCGAGACCGCCCAAAAGGTGTAGCAGCGTACTTTTACCTGAACCCGAAGCGCCCACGATCGCCACTGTCTCGCCCGCGTTGACCGCCAGATTCACCCCGTTCAACACGGTGACATCCAGTCGACCTTCGCTGAATCGCTTGGTCAAACCCTGTGCTTCGACCACCGTGGTTGACTCGATGACCCCATCCTTGGATACCTCACTCATAGCGCAAGGCCTCCGCTGGATTGATTTGGCTCGCCCGCCAACTCGGATAGATGGTCGCGACAAATGACAAGACCAATGCAATCACCGTGATCGGAAATATGTCGCCCCATTGCGGATCGCTGGGCATCTGGCTGATCAGGTAAATGTCTTGGGGCAGGAAACGGGCACCCATGAGGTTTTCGATGAATGGCACGATCACGTCAATGTTGAACGCGACCAACAAACCCAGCCCCAAACCACCGAATGTCCCCAGCACGCCCACGGTCGCCCCTTGCACCACAAAAATACCCATAATGCTCCCCGGTGATGCACCGAGGGTGCGCAAAATCGCAATATCTGCTCGCTTGTCTGTCACGGTCATCACCAACGTACTGACGAGGTTGAAGGCGGCCACGGCAACGATCAAGGTCAGGATGATCGCCATCAAACGCTTTTCGACTTGCACGGCGGCAAACCAGTTGCGGTTCTGCCGCGTCCAGTCACTCACCCAATAATTGGGACCCAGCGCGCTTGAGACCGAGACCGCGACAGCCCGCGCACGGTTGTAGTCATCGAGTCGCAAGCGGATACCGGTTGGCCCTGTCAGTCGAAACAGGCGCTGCGCGTCCACGATGTTGAGATAGGCGTAGCCGGCATCGAATTCGTAATGACCCGAATCAAACAAACCCAACACAACCATTTGCTTGACCCGCGGCACGACCCCCGCTGGCGTCATCTGACCGCTGGGAACCATCAAAGTAACGCGCTCACCGGTGGTAACGCCCAGGCTCCGCGCGAGGCTGCCGCCCAAAATCACGCCGAACTCGCCAGCCTGAAGGCGTTCCCGCAGCGCGGGAGACAGCTCTTTCACCAAGGGCGTGACTGCGGCTTCAGCCTCGGGATCGATGCCGCGCAAAATCACGCCGCGCATGGTGTCACCCCGCGCAATGAGGCCTTGCGCCGCCACAAAAGGGGCTGTTGCCACCACATGCGGCTGCGTTTTCAATTGCGCACTCAGGGCGTCCACATCGGTTAGGCCCTGATCGACACCATCGAACACTTCGACGTGGGCCAGGACGCTCAACATGCGGTCGCGTACTTCTTTCTGGAAGCCATTCATCACCGACAGCACGATGATGAGGGCCGCGACGCCGAGCGCAATCCCCAACATCGACACGCCAGAGATAAATGAAATGAAACCGTTGCGCGCCGCCGTGCGCGCGGAGCGGGTGTAGCGCCAGCCGATGCGTAGTTCGTAGGGAATTCTCATGACCGCCATAATATGTCACCGTCATTGTGGCAGGGTTCGACGTCGGTCGCGCCTACCGCGATGCCTCACCTAAAAATCATGCCACAGCACCTCTTTGTTCCCAACGCGACTTGGTCAGGCGCCCCTGCCATCGACCTGCCACACCTGCAAATACTGTGGCGAGCGTGGAGTCCAGTGAGCACCCAGCACGCCCCAGCCGACTGGGCCAGCCCCATCGAACGGCTCTATGCCGCAGCACTGGGGATTGACCCATCGGACCGTGAAGCGCCCCTGCCTTTTGCGGTCCTTGCGGACGCGGCGGGCACCACAGACCAACCCTGCGCTTGGGTCCGGCCGATTCAGGTGATGAGCGGCATGAGCGAAATCATGGCGCAAGCCTTGCCACCGAAAAGTCTCAGCGCCGCGGAAGCTGACGCCCTGATCAGCGCCATGGCACCGCTTTGCGACGAGGATGGCATGACGCTGCAGGCGATCGAACCCGCGCGTTGGTTGCTAAAAGGTGAGCGTCTACGCGGCATCACAACCCCCAGCTTGGCGCGCGCGCGTAACCAACACTTGGCGCCCTACGTCCCCTTTGTGTCCGCTCAGATCGCTCAGCAGGTGGCCAGTGCAGCAGACAACCTGCGGTGGCTGCTGCGACTGCAAAACGAGGTACAGATGCTGTTTTACACCCATCCGCTCAACGACGCCCGCGCCGCCAAGCGCTTACCCAGCGTCAGCGGCATCTGGATTGAGGGCGCGGGCCACCTGCCTGCCCACCCCCGCCGAAGCGTGGAGGCTATTTGGCTTCCAACCCTTTCAGACGCAGCCGACGCACACGCACATTGGGTTCAGGCTTGGCAAGACTTAGACGGTGACCAGCTGCGGCGTCTTTGCGCTGAGGGATCGGCAGACGACCGGATCACATTTGGGAACAGTGATTCGGCTGTGACATGGCAGCGTAGCGTGACGGGTTTAAGTGCCAAAATCAACCGAACCCGTCGACAATGGGGCCTGCAAAAAATGTCCACACTCCCCAATGCGCTGCTCGACGGCGCGTGACCCCAAAGCCAACACACTCTGCCATGCAAATTACCACCCGAGACTGTCCACCCCGAACTGTTTGGGCGCTTGAACAAGCGGGCGTCCACCCTTTGTTGGCCCGTTTATTTGCCGCGCGTGGCGTACAAGCCCCCGAGGAGCTCGACGACAACCTCGTCAAACTCTTATCACCGAACACCCTCAAGGGCATTGATGAAGCGGCTCAAATCTTGGTGGAGGCGATTGAGCAACAAGCGCACATCTGCATCGTGGCCGACTACGACTGTGATGGCGCGACGGCTTGCGCCGTGGGCATACGTGGTTTACGCCTGCTCGGCTCGAAAAACGCCCATTACTTGGTGCCCGACCGGGTCGCTGACGGCTACGGACTCACGCCGGGGATCGCAAGCCGAGTCAAAGCCTCCGGGGCCGCGGTGCTTGTCACGGTCGACAACGGTATCGCCAGTTTCGAAGGGGTAGAAAAAGCCCACGAATTAGGCATGAAAGTCGTTGTCACGGACCACCACCTCCCCGCGATGCGCGACGGTATCGTCGCCGTTCCTGATGCCGATGCCATTGTGAACCCCAACCAGCCAGGGTGTGACTTCGCCAGCAAAACCATCGCCGGTGTGGGTGTCATGTTTTATGTGCTCTTACGCATGCGCGCGCTGATGAGAGATGCGGGCGTCTTCGATGCGACCACGCAACCCAAGTTGGATCACTTGCTGCCTTTGGTCGCCTTGGGTACGGTTGCCGATGTGGTCTCGCTGGATGCCAACAACCGACGCCTGGTTGCGCAGGGGCTGCGGCGCATTCGCGCTGGTTTGTTGCCGGTTGGCATGTCTGCCCTGTTCCAAATCGCCGGTCGTCAGCCCCAAGTCGCTAACACCGCTGATTTTGGTTTTGCACTGGGGCCACGCCTTAACGCGGCGGGGCGCTTGGCTGACATGACGTTGGGTATCGAATGTTTGGTCACCGACGATTTGAGTCGGGCAACCGAATTGGCGCAGTCACTTGATCGAATCAACCGCGAACGCAAAACCATCGAGGGCCACATGCGCGACCAAGCGCTCGCTTTGGCGGAAGATATGCTCGATAGCGATGCGCACATTCCCGCCGCTATTTGTATCTTCGACCCCGACTTTCACGAAGGTGTGGTCGGTATTGTCGCGTCACGTCTCAAAGACAAATGGCACCGCCCCACGTTTGTCTTTGCCATGAGCCAAGGCGATGACACGGGCGACACGCTAAAGGGCTCTGGCCGCTCCATTCCTGGATTTCATCTCAGAGACGCCCTTGATCTTGTTGCCAAACGGCACCCCGGTGTTTTACTGCGCTTTGGTGGCCATGCGATGGCGGCGGGCTGCACGATTGACGCTGATCAATTGGATGTGTTCGAGGCAGCTTTGCAACAAGTCGCCTCAGAGTGGTTAGATGTTAAAACCCTCACCCACATCATCGAAACCGATGGGCCCCTCGCGCCTGAATACCGACACCCCGACGTGGTGGAACACATCCAAAAAGCGGTTTGGGGACAGGGCTTTTCAACACCCGTTTTCAGTGAGTCACTGACCGTCGTATCGCAGCGTATCGTAGGCGAAAAGCACCTCGCACTGAAATTGAAGCATCAAGGTCAACCCGTGGACGGTATTTGGTTCGGTCGCACGGAGCCGCTACCCAACGAGGCTTTGTTGGCTTTCAAATTAGAGACCGATAACTGGCAGGGACAGCGCCGCGTGCGATTTTTAATTGAAGGGGCGGCCCTGTGAACGCCGACTTGCACTGTCACTCAACGGCCTCCGACGGCACGCTCAGCCCCGAAGCGCTGGCGCAGCGTGCCAAGGCGAATGGCGTCGAGTTGTGGGCACTGACCGATCACGACGAACTGGCTGGCCAGGCAGCGGCGCAAGCGGCAGCGGCGGATATTGGTTTGGCCTTTGTGACGGGCACGGAAATCTCAGTCAGTTTTGCAAGCGTCACCGTCCACATTGTTGGCTTGGGATTTGACCCTCACCACCCCAGCTTGGTCCAGGGGCTGCGCGAAACGCGCGCGGGACGTGACAACCGCGCCAAAGAAATGGCGGCTGAACTGGCCAAAGTGGGGATCAAAGACGCCTATGAGGGCGCGTTGCAATATGTCGACAATCCAGAGCTGATCTCTCGAACGCACTTTGCCCGCTACATCGTTGACATTGGTATGGCACGTGACACACACGATGTCTTTCGAAAATACCTGGCGGATAACAAACCAGGCTTCGTCCCCCACCGGTGGGCCAAGTTGGGCGATGCGGTTCGGTGGATCACGGAGGCCGGTGGCGTTGCGGTCGTCGCACACCCTGCGCGGTATGGACTAACGCCCACAATCGAGTTTGCCTTGATGAGCGAATTCAAAGCGCACGGCGGTCAAGCCATCGAGGTCGTCACTGGCAGCCACAGCGTCGCTGAATTTGCGCAGTACGCAGACCTCGCGCGGGAGTTCGACTTCTACGCCTCACGGGGTAGCGACTTCCACAGCCCCGAAGAAAGCCGAATCGATCTGGGCCAACTCCCGCCACTCCCGACTGGCGTCAAGCCAGTTTGGGAATTACTGCAATGAGGGCGTATGTCACAGTACTTTGAAGTACACCCCGATAACCCCCAAGCGCGCTTGATCAAACAAGCGGCCTTGCTGTTGCGCGGCGGTGGCGTCTTGGCGGTTCCAACCGACTCGAGCTATGCCTTGGTGTGCCACCTCGATGACAAAACGGCGGTCGATCGGCTAAGACGAATTCGCCAAGTAGACGATCGGCACCACCTGACCTTGTTATGCGCTGACCTGAGCGAAGTCGCCAACTACGCCAAAGTGGATAACCAGCAATATCGGTTGCTCAAACTGGCCACGCCCGGGGCGTTCACCTTTATTTTGGATGCGAGCAAGGAAGTGCCGCGCCGTGTCAGCCACCCATCTCGTAAAAGCATCGGACTAAGGGTTCCTGACCACCCCGTTATTCATGCCCTTTTGGCGGCTCATGGAGAACCACTTTTGGCCACCACCTTGATTCTCCCCGGTGAAACGGACCCGCTTAATGATGCGGCGGAGATTCGAGAACAACTCCCCAATGACTTGGCTGGCATCATTGATGCGGGCGCTTGCGCGTCTACCCCGACAACCGTGATTGACCTCACCCCGATGCGCACGGGGGAAGCCCCTGAAATACTGCGCGAGGGCGGTGGCGACTGGACCCGTCTCGGCCTTTAAAAATCAAGCGACAATAAGCCGATGGACTTTGCATCGATCATTCAAACCGTGGCCGTTTACGCGCTGCCGGTTCTGTTCGCCATCACACTGCACGAGGCGGCACACGGCTATGCTGCGCTGCGATTTGGGGACAACACCGCAGCCATGCTGGGCCGGATCACCCTGAACCCGCTCAAACACATCGACCCGGTTGGCACCATTGCCATGCCGCTGTTGCTGTATTTCGCCACCAGCGGCGCGTTCCTATTCGGGTACGCCAAACCGGTCCCGGTGCGGTTCGGTAACCTCAACAATCCCAAACGAGACATGGTGTGGGTTGCCTTGGCTGGCCCGTTCGCCAACTTCGTCCAGGCTTTTTTGTGGGTCGTCGGCATTTACGTTCTCAATGCCATGGGACTCGAAGAGCGGTTTTTCTACGAAATGTGCCGGGCCGGTATTTTGGTGAACCTGGTGATGTTTGCTTTCAATTTATTTCCGCTACCACCGCTCGACGGTGGACGCATATTGGTTGGCCTATTGCCAATGCGCGCTGCCGTGATGGTTTCACGTGTGGAGCCTTGGGGCTTCTTCATCGTCATGGGCCTTGTATTGGCGGGCGTGGTCAGTACACTTTGGCTGCGGCCTGTCATGAACCTCACGGCCCAAACGCTCGAATGGCTGACAACCCCCATTCGCTTGCTCCTCACCTGAAGCAAATTCCCTATCGTTGATTAACTGTTTATCGCGTCATCATGTCAGTTTCTGATACCCCAACACCCTCCCATACCCAGACTGAACGCGTGCTCTCCGGCATGCGGCCAACCGGTGCCCTGCATTTAGGCCATTACCACGGTGCCCTGAAAAACTGGGTGCGGCTTCAGGACGAACTCAACTGCTTTTATTTTGTCGCGGACTGGCACGCACTGACCACCCATTACGAAAACCGTGAAGTCATCGAGAAGAACGTTTATGAGATGGTGATTGACTGGCTGGCAGCAGGACTAGACCCTGCCAAGTGCACGATGTTCCTGCAAAGCCGTATTCCCGAGCATGCGGAGTTATTCACCCTCCTGGCCATGGGTACCCCCATTGGCTGGTTGGAACGCGTGCCGACCTACAAAGACCAGCAAGAAAAACTGAAAGACAAAGATCTCACCACCTACGGCTTTTTGGGCTACCCATTGCTACAAGCGGCCGATATCCTGATTTACCGCGCCAAGCATGTGCCCGTCGGCGAAGACCAAGCCAGCCACGTGGAACTAACACGGGAGGCTGCGCGGCGCTTCAACCACCTTTACGGCCGTGAAGCCGACTTCGCACAACGCGTCGAAGCCAGCCTCGAAAAACTCGGGAAAGATGGCGCCAAACGGTTTGAAAAGTCACGCAAAAAATTTCAAGAGACGGGTGACACTAAGTCCTTGGAGGGCGCAATGGACTTCATCAACCAGCACCCCGATCTCGATGCGGCTGAAAAAGAGCGTCTGCAGGGCTACTTCAAAGGCACGGGTAAAGCGGTATTAGTGGAGCCCCAAGCGTTGCTAACGGAGGCGAGCCGTTTGCCCGGCTTAGATGGCGCCAAGATGAGCAAAAGCTACAACAACGCGATTGCGATTCGCGAGGACAAGGCCAGCATTGAGCAAAAAATCAAACGGATGCCGACTGACCCGGCCCGCATTAAACGAACCGATGCAGGCGACCCCGCCCGCTGCCCTGTCTGGCAGTTCCACAAGGTCTACAGCAACGCAGAGACGCAAGCGTGGGCCGACCAAGGCTGCCGCAGCGCCGGTATCGGTTGCTTAGACTGCAAGCAACCCATCATCGACGCCGTGTTGCGTGAGCAGCAACCGATGCTGGAGCGCGCGGAGCCCTATGTGACCAACCCGGCAATCGTGCGGGAAATCATTGACGCGGGCACAGACCGCGCCCGTGCGGTCGCACAGGAAACCATGCGCGATGTGAGGGCAGCCATCGGCTTGGCCTACTGACGCGGGAAACGTATGAAAATTGTTACAAATTTGGCGAAACGCCGCGATTTTTTATCAATTAGCGTTAGGATAGATCTTACTTATTAAACGCTTTTCGACTGCGGTCATCTCGCTGCCAGTGACCCCGCGTGAATTTGGATCAGAAAATGAGCATTTTTGTAATTGACGACCACCCACTGATGCGCGACGCGGTGGCGATGTTGCTTCGCCGACTCCGCGCCAAAGCCGCCATTGTCGAACTCGACCGCTTAGCGGTTGTCAATCAAGCGATTACCGATAACGGCACGCCCGAATTGGTTTGCTTGGACCTCAAACTACCCGACACCAACGGCGTCTCAGGCGTTCGCGAATTGCGTCGACTGCTACCAGACACCTCGTTGGTGGTGCTGTCGGCTTCACCCGCGACCGATTACGCAGACCTCTCGCTTGAGGCGGGCGCTGACGCCTACATCGAGAAATCACAAGCTGCAGCGCACATTGGTCGCATGCTCAAAGAATTTATGGAGTCCGGCGCTGAAGAAGGCGAAGAGGGCCCTACGGTTCCAGAGAAGCTGTCAAAGCGTCAAAAGCAACTGCTGGTCATGCTCGATAAGGGTCTCAGCAACCGCGACATCGCAGACGCCCTCAGTATCAGCGAGCACACCGTCAAGGTGCACCTGTGGCGCCTGTTCCGACGTCTCAACGTGAAAAGTCGCTCACAAGCCAGCCATTTGGCACGCACGGCTGGCCTGATCGACTTCTGATTCAGGGCTTCAAAACAGCCCGACCACCCAGGTAGGGCTGCAGTGCCGCAGGAATGCGGATGCTGCCGTCTGCTTGTTGGTGGTTCTCCAAGACCGCAACCAACGCGCGCCCCACCGCTAGCCCGGAACCATTCAGGGTGTGAACCCATTCGTTTTTACCCGCAGCACTTTTAAAGCGCGCTTGCATGCGACGGGCTTGGAAGGCTTGGCAATTCGACACCGAGCTGATCTCGCGGTAGGTATTTTGGGCGGGTAGCCACACCTCAAGATCGTGCGTCTTAGTGGCGCCAAAGCCCATATCACCGGTACACAGCAAGACGACGCGGTAGGGCAACTCAAGGGCTTGCAAAATGGCTTCAGCGTGACCCGTCATTTCAGCCAACGTCTCTTCGCTCTTGTCAGGGTGAACAATCTGCACCATTTCGACTTTGTCAAACTGATGCTGACGGATCAGGCCCCTCGTATCCCGACCATGACTGCCGGCCTCCGACCTGAAGCAGGGGGTGTGTGCGGTGAATTTCAGCGGTAAATCTGCCTCGGGGATGATGGTGTCGCGTACGAAGTTGGTCAGAGGCACCTCGGACGTAGGGATCAGATACAGCGCGGTATCGTCACTCAAGCTCTCGGTATCACCATCCTGCCCACCCTTGATGGCTGCGAAGAGGTCCGCCTCAAACTTAGGCAACTGACCCGTGCCGATCAATGAAGCGGCGTTGACCGCATAAGGGGTGTAGCACTCTGTATAGCCGTGTTTTTCTGTCTGCGTGTCCAACATGAAAGCCGCTAACGCCCGGTGCAATCGCGCAACCGGCCCGCGCAACACAGAAAAACGAGAACCGGACAGCTTCACGCCCAATTCGAAATCCAACCCAAACGGCTCACCCACGTCGACATGATCTTTCGGCGGGAAGGGTAAAGGGGTTGCGTTGCCACCCAAACCACCCGATGGCGACCAACGGCGTAATTCAACGTTAGCAGCCTCATCTGCCCCAACCGGCACGTCATCTTGCGGCAAGTTAGGCACCGCCATTAAAAGGGCTTGGAGCGGCGCTTGCAGCGCGTCCAGTTCCGCCGCCGATGTATCGAGCGCATCCTTGATCGACGCAACTTCAGCCATAACGGCATCGGCTGACTCCCCTTTACTTTTGAGTTGACCAATTTGCTTACTCAGCGCATTGCGCTGGGCTTGCAAGGCCTCTGTCTGAACTTGGATGGTTTTGCGCTTGGCTTCCAGGTCTTGGAAAGCGGACACATCTAAAAAGGGCTGCGGACTTTTGCGCTTTTCCAGCGCCTTCACAACGAGGTCTAAATCTTTGCGAAGCGATACAACATCAAGCATGGGTTTGAACCGATAAAAAATAAAAAGAGAGGATCAATTGAGGCGCAAGCCCTTGGGTAACGGGAATTGGACCGACTCCTCTACGCCAGACATGGTCTGAACCGAAACCGCACCCAACGCCCTTAACTTATCAATCACACCCTGCACCAAAATCTCAGGTGCAGACGCACCTGCCGTGATGCCGACGCGTGCATGCCCCTCAATCCAAGCGGCCTGCAACTCTGACGGATCATCCACCATGTACGCGGGCGTGCCTAAGCGCTGCGATAGCTCAGCCAACCGATTGCTATTCGAACTGGTGGGACTGCCCACCACGATCACCACATCGACTTGGCGCGACAAAATCTTGACAGCATCCTGCCGATTTTGGGTGGCGTAGCAAATGTCCTGCTGCTTGGGTTCGCGAACATTCGGGAAGCGCTTTTTGATCGCCGCCATGATCGATGCCGCATCATCCACACTGAGCGTGGTCTGGGTGACCACCGCCAGTAATTCCGTCTGGCGAGGTTGTACCCGCTCGACATCGGCTTCGTCTTCGACCAAATGGATTCCAGACGACAGTTGACCCATGGTCCCCTCCACCTCGGGATGACCTTTGTGCCCGATCATCAAGAACTCATAACCCTGTTTGGAAAGCTTGGCGACCTCAACATGCACTTTCGCGACCAGTGGGCAGGTCGCATCAAAAATCGAAAAGCCGCGGGCCTTTGCCTCGTCTTGGATCGCCCGGCTGACACCATGCGCCGAAAACACCAAGGTCGCTCCTGGCGGAACTTCATCTAGGTCCTCGATAAAAATCGCACCTTTTTGCTTCAGGTCATTCACGACAAAGGTGTTGTGAACGATCTCGTGCCGCACGTATATGGGCGCCCCAAACTTTTGCAAGGCATGCGACACGATATCGATTGCCCGGTCAACACCCGCACAAAAGCCACGCGGGGTGGCCAACAAAACATCACGCTTGGCTACTTGGTCAGTCATCACAAAACCCCAATCACATGAACTTCAAAGGTAACCGCCTGCCCCGCCAGCGGGTGGTTGAAATCAAATAAGACGGCGGAGGCATCAGGCTTAGATGCAACCACAGCGCCCGCATATTGGCCCAATCCATCAGGCGTAGGGAATTGAACCACATCGCCCGGGGCGTACTTTTCATCCGGGTCACCCAACTGGTCGAGCATGCTACGCGCAACCCATTGCACTGCCTCCGGATTATGCGGACCAAAGGCGTCGCCGGCGGGCAGTTCAAACACCGCGTGGGCCCCCTCCTCAAGCCCGAGGAGACGCTGCTCAATAGCGGGGGACAACTGCCCGCCCCCGATACTCAACGTAGCAGGCATGCCACCAAACGTACTGATCACCTCATGACCATCCGGCCCGCGCATTCGGTAATGCAGCGTAAGAAAAGATTCGGTGTCAATGGTACTCATAGGGTCTCAGGTCAACGCCAAACGGCGCGAGAACAGCGATATAGGGGGCAACAAGCAAGGGTAACAACGCTGAGTGCCCCCAAAAGGGGCCGGTATAACGAGGTTTCACCCCTTGCGGACAACCACTATATTGTAGAAACCTCGAAAGGCATTCATGACCGCTCTGGGAAAAGGCCCGGTCGCCCCTGCCGATAACGATCTGTTTAACCCCCTACCCCGCGAAAAATTGAAAGCGATGGGTGCAAGTGCCCTCACCGACGCTGAGGTACTGGCGCTTTTGTTACGAACCGGCACCCGTGAGCGCCCTGTCGTCGCCTTCGCAACTGATATCTTGAGCCGTTTAGGCGGTCTGCGAGGTCTCCTCCAAGCAACACCCGAAAAACTGGGCGCCATTAAGGGCCTTGGCCCCGCCAAACAAGCCGAGATTGCCGCTGTCTCTGAGTTGGTAAACCGGGCCATGCGCGAGACCCTGGCGGCCAGATCCGTGTTGCGCGACCCTGCAGACGTGCGGCAATACCTGCAACTGCAATTGGGCGGCAAAACCAAAGAGGTGTTTGCCGTGCTCTTTCTGAACACACAGCACCATCTGTTAGCGATGGAAGAGTTGTTTCAGGGCACGCTGACACAGGCCACGGTCTACCCCCGTGAAGTAGCAGTCGCCGCTTTGCGGCACCATGCCGCGGCCGTCATATTGGCGCATAACCATCCGAGTGGCCACAGCGAGCCTTCGTCAGCTGATATCCACCTGACTGAGACCCTCACCCGAACGCTGCAGTTAATCGATGTTCGCGTGCTCGACCACATGATTGTGACCGCCGGCGGGGTTTACTCCATGGCAGAACACGGACTAATCTGAGCCCCCAAAGATACCCTTAGCAAATTTGCCAAAATAGCGCATGCGCGCGAAAAGCTTTTCTGACCTCGGAGCCATGCAAAAGCAATTGGCGGCCCAAGCACGCGCAGAAAAAGAGGCTGCACAAGCACGCGCGCTGGCAGAAGCCCACCGCCTGCGTGAGCAGCAACTGTTTGCCTTGACGGTTGGTGCCGTAAAACCCATCAAAGACGGGGGTCGCGCAAGCATACAAACGCCCGCCCCGTTGCCCTTGGCGTTGCAACGCGAGTTTGATGACTCAGCGGTCATGCAGGCCGCTTTATCCGACGAATTTGATGTCACCAGCCTGTTAGAAACCGACGATACCCTGAGCTACCGCCGAACAGGTATCGGCCCTGACGTCCTGCGTAAATTGCGGGCGGGCGACTGGGCGCTGCAAGGCCAAATTGACCTGCATGGCTTGCGTACCGATGAGGCACGGACGAGCCTCGCGGACTTTCTGCGCTTGGCCGTCAGAAAAGGGTGGCGTTGCGTTCGGGTTATCCACGGCAAAGGGCTCGGATCGCCAGGCAAAACCCCGGTTCTAAAGGCCAAGACCCAACGCTGGCTGGTGCAGAAAAAAGAGGTGTTGGCGTTCGTACAGGCGAAAGGCAACGACGGCGGTGCGGGTGCACTGATCGTCTTGTTAAAAGGCGGTCAAGGCGCCCACAGTGACCACACCTACAACGGCTAAGGGCTCGTTGATTCAACCGCCCCGGTTACGCATGTGGTCAGCCGTTTGCATGAAGGATTCGGTCAGGCGGGCCATCAGCGGCTGAGGTGTAGACACCTCTTGCATGGCTTGCTGCATACACGCAACCCACTCGTCCCGCTCTTTGATGCCGATCGAAAATGGCAGGTGTCTTGCGCGCAGGCGGGGATGACCAAAACGCTCGACGTACAAATTAGGGCCCCCCAACCAGCCGCATAAAAACATGAACAAACGCTCACGCGCTTGGCTCAAATCGCTGCCATGCGCAGCGCGCAGCGCAGCGTAGTCTGGCTCGATATCCATCAAGTCGTAAAAGCGATCGACCAGCTGCTTGACGGCGTCCTCGCCACCGATCCACTCGAAAGGCGTCAGCGGCCGGTTATCGGCGTCTCTTGGACTCGGATCGTGGATATTCATGACAGCGCAATTAATCAGCGCGCAAACGCAAGGTTTGCCAAGCTGGTGTATTGAGCAAATCTCGCAAACGCCACCACCCGGCCATCAATGCCAGGCAGGCACCGGCGAGAGCGCCTGCTAATGGCACCCACCATGGCGGGACCCATGGGAATTCAAAAACCCATTTCGCCAAAGACCACCCCACGACAACAGCGGCGCTGCTGGCCAGTCCGCCCGCTAACGCGCCGATACCAACGAGCTCAGCCCGTTGCACTTGGCGCAACAGTGCCCCCGAGGCACCCATGGCTCGCAGGATGGCGTATTCACGCGTGCGCTCGGCGCGGGTATGCGAGATGGCAGAAAACAAAACCACCAGCCCCGCAATCACGCTGAATGCGAACAAAAACTCAATCGCACCGATAACTTGGTCGAGGATGCGTTGTACTTGCGCCAGCGTCGCTGTGGTGTCTATGTTGGTGATGTTCGGGAAACGCCGCAGTAACTGGTTATCCAAGGAACGCTCAAGACCATTTTCATCGGCCACCAACGAACTGGGCGCGCGGAACGCGGCGATATACGTGATCGGCAGATCGGGTAACGCTGCCACTGGGAACATGGCGAAGAAATTCACCCGCATGCTGGCCCAATTGACTTTTCGGAAGTCAGAGATGCGCGCCGACATGGCTTCGCCGGCAACATCGAACGTCAATGCATCACCCAATTTCAGCCCCAAGGTATCTGCAAGACCTGACTCAATGCTGATTTGACTGACATCGCCTGACTGCCAAGCCCCTTCGGTCACCTCATTGTGGCTAGGTAAATCAGCGCTATGCGATAAATTGAATTCACGTTGCACTAGGCGCTGCGCGCGGTCACCCGAGAAATCCTCCGGACGTATTGGCTTTTCGTTGATCGCAACCAGACGGCCGCGGAACATGGGGTACCAGTCGAACTGGGTCACACCCGCATCAGCCAGCTGTGCTCGAAACGCCTCAGCCTGATCAGGTTGAATATTGATGACGAAGCGGGTTGGCGCATCTGCAGGAGTGGCTTGACGCCAGCTGGCGATCAAATCAGTGCGCAGCAAAACCAAGATAGACAGTGCCAAAATGCCGACCGCTAAAGCACTCACCTGCAACACAGCCAAACCGGGGCGAGCCGCCACTTGGCGGGTTGCCAAGATCAGCCAACGCGGTGCCGTTTGTTCATTCACTGATCGCCGCAGCGCCGCGACTGCCAACCACGCCAGACCAGCAAAAAAGCACAGGGCAACGGCGAAACCTGCTACGGCCACGCCACCCATCAGGACATCGCGACTGACCACCATCAACAAGGCGCAGAACACGACGACCCCTGTGAGCACCAGTGCACGGGATGCCGGCTGCATCTGCCCAACATCGCGACGGATTACCCGCAAAGGCGGCACTTTGGCCAGTTGCAATATGGGCGCCACGCCGAAAGCTGCCATCAGACTCAGGCCGACCCCCATGCCTGTCAGCGCTGGCCATATAGATGGCGGGGGTAAAGACGCATTCACCAATCCAGACAATAACGCCACGAAGACCCAATGGACTGACCATCCCACCGCAACGCCGATCAAGGTCGCGACCAACCCGACAGCGAAAAACTCAAGCATGAATGCCCGTGCAATGGTCCGCTGTGAGACGCCAAACACACGTAACATGGCGCACGCATCGAGCTGCGTCGCAGCAAAACCACGCGCACCAATGGCAACTGCGACGGCGCACAGCAACGCCGTGAGCATTGCGACTAAATTCAAAAACTTTTCCGCCCGGTCTAGCGTCTCCTTCGTACCTGGCCGACCTGACTCCAGAGTCTCGAGGCGCAAACCGTCGTTTACAGAGTCTTCCTCAAGGGCCTGATTCACAGCGCGCTCAAAGGCATTCACCGCAGCGGTCTCGCCCGCAACAGCCAAGCGCCACGACACGCGGCTACCGGTCTGAACCAACTCTGTTGCGGCGAGGTCCGCGAGATTAATCATCACGCGTGGCGAAAAGCTCGAAAAACCGCCCCCTCGATCAGACTCCTGAGTGAGAATTCGCGTCAGTTTGAAACGACTACTCCCAAGCAACAGCGCATCACCAACTTGTAGCCCCAAGGCGTCTACCAGCGCAGGCTCAGCCCAGGCCTCACCTGGCGCAGGGCCATTTTTCACTACCTTGTCATTGGCCAACGCCTCAGCGGCCCGCGCCTCACTGACCCGCAGTTGACCTCGTAGGGGGTAAGCGTCATCGACGGCTTTGAAAGCCACCAGGCGAGCCTCACCGCCCTTGTCATCGGGTGCGCGCGCCATGGTTGGGAATGTCAAGGACACACTTTGTTTAAGCCCTAATTGCGAGGCGGTATCGCGCCATTTCGGAGCCGGCGCGTCATCGCTACGCAGCACCGCGTCGCCTCCCAACAACGCCAAGGCATCACGGGCTAAACCGCTCTGTAAACGATCCGCGAAGAAACCCACAGCGGTCAGGGCAGAGACCGCCAAGGCCACTGCGACCACCAATAGACGCCAGCGTCCTGCCCGCCAATCGCGAACGCCGTTACGCCAAGCCAATTGCCAAACAGGCGGAGCCATGGCAGGCTGCATCAGTTTGAGCTCTGGACTAACGGGCGGGGATGGGTCGGTCATTCGATCAGGACGTTGAGATTTAAACAGGAAGCTTTGATTATGGTGCGCTTGAAAACCCCGCCGGGGACACCGGCTGCAAACCCCTAAAATAGAGGGCATTACCCAGGTGGCTCGCCCACCTGCGTCCGACTTCATTCGCCTTGCCCCTACGCACCATATCCATGACACAGCGCCGCCTTTTCGTCACGACCGCACTGCCCTATGCCAATGGCAACTTCCACATTGGCCACATCATGGAGTACATCCAAGCCGATATTTGGGTGCGGTACCAGCGCATGAAAGGTGAGGAAGTCCACTTTGTCTGTGCCGACGACGCCCACGGCGCCCCCATCATGATTGCGGCAGAGAAAGCCGGTATCACGCCACAAGCGTTTGTGGCCAACATAGCTGCTGGGCGTAAGCCATACCTCGACGGCTTCAACATCGCCTTTGACAATTGGCACAGCACCGACGGACCCGAGAACCACGAACTGGCGCAGGGCATCTACCGCAGCTTGCGAGATGCGGGTTTCATTGCAACAAAGACCATCGAGCAGTTTTTCGACCCCGAGAAGAACATGTTCTTGCCGGACCGCTTCATTAAGGGCGACTGCCCCAAGTGCGGCGCGAAAGACCAATACGGCGACAGCTGTGAATCGTGCGGTGCGGTGTACGCCCCGACCGATCTGAAAAATCCCTACTCGGCCTTGTCTGGCGCGACGCCGGTGATGAAGTCGTCCGAGCACTACTTCTTCAAACTGTCAGACCCACGCTGCGTGGCTTTTCTAGAAGCCTGGACCCACGCCGATGGGCACCTCCAGCCCGAGGTATTGAACAAAATTAAAGAGTGGTTTGCAAAATCAGAAGATGGCACCGGTGGCCTCAGTGACTGGGATATCAGCCGTGACGCGCCCTATTTCGGTATTGAAATTCCTGATGCGCCAGGTAAATATTTTTATGTCTGGTTGGATGCGCCCATTGGTTACTTGGCATCCTTGAAAAATCACTTCGGCAAGATCGGCAAAGACTTCGATGCCTTCATGGCTGATCCGGCGACCGAGCAACACCATTTCATCGGCAAGGACATCACCTACTTCCACACGCTGTTTTGGCCAGCCATGTTGCATTTCAGCGGTCGAAAGACACCCAATGCCGTTCACGTGCATGGCTTCCTAACGGTCAGCGGCGAGAAGATGAGCAAGAGCCGGGGCACTGGCTTGGATCCACTCAAATACCTCAAGCTGGGCATGAACCCCGACTGGCTGCGCTACTACATTGCCGCCAAGTTAAATGGTCGCAATGAAGACGTCGACTTCAATGCCGAAGACTTCATGGCCCGTGTCAACAGTGACTTGGTGGGCAAGTTTGTCAACATCGCAAGCCGCACTGCTGGCTTTATAAACAAGCGCTTTGCGGGTGAGTTAGGCACGGTGGGCGCTGAGGACCAAGCGCTTCTAGAACAGCTCAAGACAGCCCTGACACCGGTTGCTGCCATGTACGAATCATTGGATTACGCCCGCGCGCTGCGGGAAATCATGACGCAAACGGACCGCGTCAATGAATACGTCGCACACCACAAACCATGGGAGTTGGCCAAGCAACCTGATGCCAATGAACGCCTGCAAGCCGTTTGTACAACCAGCATTGAGGCCTTCAGGCTCTTGAGCATTGCACTCAAACCCGTGATGCCCGCGCTCACAGCCGGAATTGAAGCCTTCCTGCAGGTGCGCCCGTTTGTATTCTCGGACCTGTCAACTATATTGGGGGCGGGTCACACCATTGGCGGTTACCAGCACCTCATGCAGCGCGTCGATGCCACGCAGCTTGATGCACTGTTTGAGGCAGCGGAGCCAACCGTGCCGGAGACCACCACCATTGCAACGCCAGGTGGTGAGGCGCTGGCTCCCACCATTACCATCGACGACTTCGCAAAAATTGACCTGCGCATCGCCTGCATCGTCAATTGTGAGCCCGTCGAAGGCTCCACCAAGCTGCTGCGCTTGACGCTTGATGTCGGCGAGGCCCAGACCCGTAACGTCTTCTCTGGCATCGCCAGCGCCTACCAGCCCTCAGACCTGATTGGCAAGTACACGCTCATGGTCGCTAACCTCGCGCCAAGAAAGATGAAGTTTGGCGTGAGCGAGGGGATGGTGCTAGCAGGCAGCCATGCAGATGAAAAGGCCAACCCCGGCATTTATATCCTGCAGCCTTGGCCCGGTGCAAAGCCTGGCATGCGGGTTCGTTAATCGCTCACAAACGGTAAGAAACGGCGTAAACTTTTTGCCATGCCGTTTCCGCCCCCCGATATCGCAGAGGCCCGCTGGCGGTTCCAACCCCGCTTGTGGCAACACCTGCGAGCCTACAACCGAGACGCTCTACAAAGCGACATTGGCGCAGGGATAACGGTTGGTATCGTTGCGCTCCCCCTTGCCATGGCTTTTGCCATCGCGAGTGGCCTCACGCCGCAGGCGGGACTATGGACAGCCATTGTTGGCGGTTTCTTAATCTCTTTTTTTGGCGGTTCATCCGTCCAAATCGGTGGTCCCGCAGGGGCCTTTATTGTGGTGGTCTACGGCATCGTCGAACGCTACGGCCTCAGCGGCCTGTTGCTATCGACGGGTGCAGCCGGCTGCCTGCTATTTTTGATGGGGTGGTTGCGTCTCGGTAGTTTGGTGCGCTACGTGCCAGTAAGTATCGTGATTGGTTTCACCAATGGCATCGCGGTTTTGATTCTCGTATCGCAATTGCGTGATTGGTTTGGGCTGGAAATAGCCAAAATGCCAGGGGATTTTTTCGCCCAAATGGCCGTCATTTGGACCCATCTTGACACCTTCAACCCGGCGGCATTTCTGCTCACCATCGCTTGCTTCGCGGGCCTGTGGCTGTGGCCTCGCCTGTTTGCGCAGGACTCCCCCATCTTGCAGAAAGTGGCCCGTCTACCCCGAACGGGTAGCAGCCTCAAAATAACCGGACGGGTGCCGGGCCCCATCGTCGCGCTGGTGAGCTTGACCCTTTTCGCGTGGCTTGTGAACCTCCCGGTTGAAACCATCGGTCAGCGCTTTGGTGAGATTCCGCGCGATCTACCGACCTTTATATGGCCCGAATTCTCGTGGGTCACCGCCAAGCAGTTGGTATGGCCCACCCTCACATTGACCATACTGGGTGCCATTGAGTCGCTGCTCTGCGCCCGCGTTGCGGACCAACTGAGTGATGCCCCCAAGCACAATCCCAATCAAGAACTCATGGCGCAAGGCATTGCTAACTTCACGCTGCCTTTCATTGGGGGGATGCCCGCCACCGGCACCATCGCCCGTACCGTGACCAACATTCGGGCGGGTGCCAAGTCACCGATTGCTGGCATCGTCCACGCCACCACATTGGCAGTCATTGTCTTGGCGGCTGCACCGCTGGCGGCGTATATCCCGCTATCGGTCTTGGCAGGGATCTTGATTTTTGTGGCATTCAATATGGGCGAATGGCACGCCTTCCGAACCCTGCACCAATACTCAGGGCACTACCGGTTGATGCTGCTGTCTACCTTTTTAATTACCGTCATTTTTGACCTCACCTTGGCGATTGAGTTCGGCTTGGTGTTGGCCTTTGTACTCTTTATCAAGCGTCAAAGTGCGCTTTTTACCGTCCACATCACGCCAACCGCCGACGGGCAGACTGCAGTGGTTCTGTACGGCAGTTTATTTTTTGGTGTGATTGGGAAACTCGATCCACTGCAGCGTTTACCCCAGACCCTTGCGCACGGTAGCGAGATTCACGTCGATGCCACGCGCCTGATCTCCCTCGACACAACCGGTCTTGATGCCCTCAAGACTTGGCTGCAGGACCTCCAAAAAGCCAGCATCGGGGTGCACGTCCATGGCCTGCAGCCACAACCCGCCTCGCTCATGCAACGCACGGGTTTCCTGCCGCTTTTGAAGAGTTATGACGCCGAGGAGGCGACCCAGGGCACCCGCGCCACATCGGACTAAAATGGGGGCTCACGCCTGAAGCTTGGCGTCACTAACGAACTAATCGATATGAACTTATTCGCCCGCCCCCATTACGTATCCGACACCACCGAATTTATCGAAAAACTCAAATCCAGCCGCCCTGAGCTCGAGGCCGCACAGCGTGACGGTCGCGCACTGCTGTGGGACAAGCAAGTGGATGCCGAAGCGCTGGAACAGGCACAGGCAGCCCGTGTGGCACAACAGCCCTACGTGTACCAAACCAAACCGACGCTCGGCTAAACCCCATGCCTGGCTCATCGGATGCCTTGCCACCCAGCCTGCTTGAGGGCGCGGGCGCCATGCCCGAGGTGGTCGACCACGTTGCCGTAGCCAAACTCTACGGCGAGCCCCTGTTTGCGCTGCCGCAGGACCTGTATATCCCGCCAGACGCCTTGCAGGTTTTTTTGGAAGCGTTCGAGGGGCCACTGGACCTGTTGCTGTACTTGATTCGCAAACAAAACTTCAACATTCTGGACATCCCCATGGCGGGACTAACCCGCCAATACCTGTCATACATCGATGAGATCAGGGCCAACAACCTGGAGTTGGCCGCTGAGTACCTTTTAATGGCTGCCATGCTGATTGAGATCAAATCGCGCATGCTGCTGCCCAGCAAAAAAGCAGCTGACGGCGAAGAGGTTGAAGATCCACGGGCCGAATTGGTTCGCCGCCTGCTGGAGTATGAGCAGATGAAGTTGGCTGCACAAAACCTGAACATCATTCCTGTCATGGGCCGCGATTTTTTGCGCGCACAAGTCTATGTCGAGCAGTCTTTGCAGCCCCGTTTTCCGGATGTGTCAGCGGATGATTTGCGGGAGGCGTGGCAGGATATTCTGAAACGCGCCACGTTGGTTCAACACCATAAGATCTCACGCGAGGAGCTCTCTGTTCGCGAGCACATGAGCATTGTGTTGCGGCATCTCCAGGGTAAGCGTTTTGTGGAATTCGCAGATTTGTTCCCAACCGACAAAGGTGTACCGGTCTTGGTCGTGACGTTCATCGCCATGCTGGAGTTGGCAAAAGAATGCCTGATTGAGTTGACCCAGGCGGCAGCTTTTGCGCCCATTTATGTCCGCTTGGCCTATACCCAAGCCGACGCACCGTCGGTGCACTGATACCCCATACCTTCAGTCCCGCAAATCAAAGGTTACCCGTGGCTCAAGACGCGTTCGATGTGTTGATTATTGGCAGCGGCTTGGCGGGCCTGAGTGCCGCGTTGCGTTTGGCACCCACACACCGCGTTGCTGTGTTGACGAAGCGAGCGCTCAGCGATGGGGCCAGCGGCTGGGCACAAGGCGGCATTGCTGCCGTGCTGGCGGACGACGACAGCTTTTCAAACCACGTCAACGACACACTGACCGCGGGTGCAGGCCTGTGCGATGCGGATGCGACCCAATTCGTAGTGGAACGTGCGCCCGAGGCCATCCAGTGGCTACAAGCCCTGGGGGTGAACTTCTCTAGCCATGAGGGTCACTTGCATCTCACCCGAGAAGGGGGGCACAGCCACCGCCGAATCGTGCATGCCGCCGATGCCACTGGTGCTGCAGTTCAAAAGGTCTTGGTTGAGCACATCCGAAAAACACCCAACGTGACGCTCTTCGAGCACCACATGCTGGTCGACCTGATCACTACCCACAAACTGGGAACGGATCTTGACCAACCCAACCGTTGCGTAGGCGCCTATGCCCTTGACACCGAGGCCGATCAGGTTCGTGTGTTTGCCGCAGGCTCAGTCATTCTTGCAACCGGTGGTGCCGGCAAGGTTTACCTCTACACCACCAACCCGGACACTGCGACGGGTGATGGCATCGCAGCCGCCTGGCGCGCGGGCGCTCGCGTAGCCAACATGGAATTCATCCAATTCCACCCCACCTGCCTTTACCACCCGCATGCGAAGTCATTCTTGATTTCTGAGGCGGTTCGGGGCGAGGGTGGGCAATTGCGCCTCCCCGATCGCGTGGGCGGTCATCGCTTCATGCCTGACCATGATGAACGAGCAGAGCTGGCACCGCGCGATATCGTGGCCCGTGCGATTGACTTCGAGATGAAACGGCACGGTGTTGACTGTGTGTATCTGGACATCTCTCACCAACCGGAGGCTTTTTTAGAGGCCCATTTCCCGACCATCAAGGCGCGTTGCCTGGAGTTCGGCATCGACATCACAAAAGATCCGATCCCGGTGGTACCCGCTGCGCACTACACCTGCGGCGGGGTCGTCGCAGACTTGCATGGTCGAACCGACATCAGTGGTCTCTACGCCATTGGCGAGACCAGCTACAGCGGTCTGCATGGTGCCAACCGTTTGGCCAGCAACAGCTTGTTGGAGTGCATGGTTTACGCCACGGCTGCTGCGACCGATATCCGCAGCACACACCACCCCGTCGCCTCGATGCTGCCTGCTTGGGATGACAGCCGTGTGGTGGATGCAGATGAGGCCGTGGTGATCTCGCACAACTGGCATGAGCTGCGCCAATTCATGTGGGACTACGTGGGCATCGTTCGTACCAACAAGCGCCTAGAGCGCGCCGCACACCGCATCGCGCTACTGGAGGCGGAGATCAATGAGTTTTATGCGAATTTCCAAGTCACACAGGACTTGCTTGAACTGCGTAACCTCGTCCAAACGGCCCGGTTAATCGTGGAATGCGCCCAACAGCGCCGCGAGAGCCGCGGCTTGCACTACAGCCGAGACTACCCAGAAGCCTTGGGTAACGCCGAACCCACGATACTCAGCCCCGTTTAAGCGGCGCCAATCCCCTCGACCATGGCGCCAGCGGTCATCAGGGCAACCGCTTGACCTTGGCCAGCTTTGAGGGCTTGGGTGAACGACAACATGCGGTCGATCGGGGCGCACGCGGGCTGGATGAGGGCCGGATCCACGTGTACGGCATTCGCTCCTGTTTGCAGCACATGCGCCACACCCGCTAAGCTATTCATCGCCATCCAAGGGCAATGGGCACAGCTTTTACACGTGGCGCTGTTGCCAGCCGTCGGCGCTTCAATGAAGGTTTTACCCGGATTTTGCAGCCGCAACTGGTGCAACATGCCGTTATCGGTTGCCACGATAAATGTGTTTGTATTCAGCCGCTTCGCCGCATTCAAAATGGCTGACGTTGACCCGACGGCGTCCGCCAGCGAAACCACATCAGCAGGCGACTCAGGGTGAACCAAAACGGCCGCTTCAGGGTATGCCGCTTTTAAGTCACGTAGTTCGTGTGCCTTGAACTCGTCGTGCACAATGCACGAGCCCTGCCACATGACCATATCGGCGCCCGTCTGCTTGGCAATATAGGCGCCCAGGTGTTTATCGGGACCCCACAGAATCTTTTGACCCTGTGCGTGCAGCGCCCCAACAATCTCAAGGGCGCAGCTGCTGGTGACGACCCAGTCGGCACGGGCTTTGACCGCGGCACTGGTGTTGGCGTAAACCACCACCGTCCGATCGGGGTATGCGTCGCAAAATGCGCTGAAAGCGTCAACTGGGCAACCCAGATCGAGTGAACAGGTCGCATCCAAGTCAGGCATCAGCACCGTCTTCTCAGGGCTCAGCATCTTGGCTGTCTCGCCCATGAAACGAACGCCAGAAACCACCAGTGTCTGGGCGGCATGGTCCCGACCGAACCGGGCCATCTCGAGCGAGTCGCTCACGATACCGCCGGTCTCCTCCGCGAGATCTTGCAAGTCCGGATGGACGTAATAGTGCGAGACCATCACCGCGTTGCGTTGAACCAATAGTTCTCTGATGGTTTGCTTCAGCGCCAATCGCTGCGCTTGGTTTGGCTCAACTGGCACGCGCGCCCAAGCGTGCTGGGTCTGGCAAGCGGGCTGTTCGTAGGCAACTGCGATGGTGCTCATAAGAAGAGGTTAAACCGGCGTAGAGACAGATAAATAAATAAGGGCGTTATTTTTACACACCAGCAAAACGCATCGAAAAATCAGTGGCTTTCACATCTTTCGTCAGGGCGCCAATCGAGATTCTATCGACCCCCGTCTGGGCCAGCGCCGTCAGACCCGCCAGCGTCACACCACCCGAAATTTCCAAAACGGCACGCCCAGCGGTGAGCTCAACCGCCTCTTGAAGCGTGCCAAGGGGCATATTGTCCAGCAAGATCATGTTGGCACCCGCCTCTAGGGCCTCGCGCAACTGAGCCAGCGTCTCCACCTCAATCTGTACAAACTTGGTTGCGGGGTGGTCTCCCAGCTGCGCGTAGGCCGCCGCGAGCGCAGACGTGACCCCGCCCGCCGCCGCAATGTGGTTTTCTTTGATGAGGATCGCGTCAAATAGGCCCAGGCGATGGTTCGCACCGCCCCCCACAGCGACTGCGTATTTTTGGGCCATTCGCAGGCCAGGAATGGTTTTACGGGTATCCACGATTTTGGCGCGTGTACCCCGTACCGCCTGAACATACTGATCGGTTTTGCTGGCTACCGCGCTGAGCAATTGCAAGAAATTAAGCATCACCCGCTCTGCAGTCAAGAGCGCCGAAGCGGGGCCTGCGAGAGACAAGACAACGGTGTCGGGTGCGCAACGCTCACCCTCCGCAACGTGCCAAGTCAGGTGAATTCGAGAGTCGACCTGACGACAGGTTTCAATGACCCACGGAGCGCCACATATCACGGCTGATTCACGAGCCAAAATCCGCGCTTGTGCTTGACCGACCTGGTCGACAAGGTGCGCGGTCAGGTCACCCGTTCCCACGTCTTCAGCGAGGGCGCGAGCAACGTCATCGGCCGCACCGGCGCTGAGCTCAGATAGCGCTGGCGGTGTGAGTTGAGCAGATGGAAAATCAAACATCCTGTCATGCTACACCGAAAGAATCTGGCCGAATCGACTAGACTTTAGAATTGACCCCCACTTCTGATCATCCGCAGTCATGAGCCAAGAGGAAACCACCGCGATGTCCAACACTGGCAGCACACCCTACGGCACCCTACCGACTAATTCGCCGTCTCCAACGCGCCGACCCGTGAGCCTGCCTCGGCTCCAAGAGATGCGTGATCGAGGCGAAAAAATTGCCATGCTGACCGCCTACGATGCCACGTTTGCGGCGGTTGCTGACGCTGCTGGCATTGACTGCATCTTGGTCGGTGACTCGCTGGGCATGGTCTGCCAAGGCCTGCACAGTACCGTTGGGGTATCGCTAGAAACCATGCGTTATCACACTGAAAGCGTCACCCGCGGCATTCGCAGGGGGCGAGGCGCAGCTTGGGTCATAGGCGACTTGCCGTTTGGCAGTTACCACGAGTCATCCGAGCAGGCTTTACGTAGCGCGGCGGTACTGATGCAAGCCGGTGCCCACATGGTGAAGTTGGAGGGCGGTGGTTGGACCACGCGCACGGTCCAGTTCTTGGTCGAGCGCGGCATTCCGGTGTGTGCCCACATCGGTCTCACACCGCAAACGGTCCACGCCTTAGGTGGCTACCGAGTCCAAGGCCGCGACGCGCAAGGGACGGTCTTGAAGCAACAGGCGATTGAATTGGCCGAGGCTGGCGCCACGATGCTGGTGCTGGAGATGGTTCCCGCGCCTTTGTCGGCAGAAATCACGCAGGCACTTCCTACATGCCACACCATCGGCATCGGAGCCGGTGTGGGTACCGCAGGGCAAGTTTTGGTCATGCATGACATGCTGGGGATCAATTTGGGTAAAAACGCCAAATTTGTGCGTAACTTCATGACCGGGTCATCGGGTGTGGGTGACGCGATTCAACGCTACGTTGCGGCGGTGAAGTCGGGCGAATTCCCCGTCGATACCGAGCACGCCTGGATGGCCTAATCATGCAAGTGGTTCACTCCATTGACGCACTGCGAGCGGCGCTGAAACCGTATGACAGCCCTGCGTTTGTACCCACGATGGGTAACCTACATGATGGTCATTTGGCGCTGCTGGCAATGGCCAAAGAACACGGTGACGTGCGGGTCGCCAGCATCTTTGTAAACCGCCTGCAATTCGGTCCCAATGAGGACTTCGACGCTTACCCACGCACTTTCGAGCGCGACTGCGCCTTGCTTGAGGCGGCGGGCTGCGACGTGTTATTCGCACCACGAGAGGCCGATCTTTACCCCCAAGCACAGACGTTTCTCATTCACCCTCCCACGGGATTAGCCGACGTTTTAGAAGGCGCGTTCAGGCCCGGCTTCTTTGTGGGAGTGAGCACGGTGGTGATGAAGTTATTCCAATGCGTGTTCAGCGGTACCAAGACGCAGGCACATGCATTCTTTGGTGAAAAAGACTTTCAACAACAGCTCATCATCCGTCACTTGGTAACCCAGTTTGCGCTACCGGTCACGATTGTGACCTCGCCCACCATCCGCGAGTCCGATGGACTGGCGATGAGCTCACGTAATGGCTACCTCAGTGAAGCCGAACGAGCTGAAGCCCCCCGACTGCAAGCCTGCTTGCAGGCCATGCTCGCGGCTGTAAAAGCTGGACAACAATCCCTCGAAGCCATCGAAGGGACTGCCCTGGCCACCCTGCGCGCACACCAATGGCAACCCGATTACATGGTCATTAGGCGTCGAGAAGACTTGGGCATGCCGGCTGATAGCGACCGCGCATTGGTGGTTTTAGGGGCTGCGAAATTGGGCCGCACGCGCCTCATCGATAACCTGAGCTTCGATCGCTGATAGCCGCTCAGCGCTCTGCGGTCGGTTGGCGACGCATCAGCTGCCTGACGGCTTCTGATGCCGTCAAAGCGCCATCCAACAAACCCACAACGGCTGCGCTGATGGGCATGTCTACCCCCATCGCAGTTGCCCTGGCGATGACCGTGCGGGCCGAATAAACGCCCTCAGCCACATGCCCCAGCGCCGTGACGATATCGGTTAGAGATCGACCGGTCGCCAGCTGCATCCCCACTTGCCGATTACGCGACAAGTCGCCCGTTGCGGTGAGCACCAAGTCACCCAATCCCGACAGTCCCATAAAGGTCTCTTGTCGTGCGCCCAGTGCGACACCGAGGCGCGCCATCTCTGCCAAACCACGGGTGACCAGAGCGGCCCGTGCGTTGAGACCAAGCGTTAGGCCGTCACACAGGCCGGTTGCAATCGCCAATACGTTTTTGACAGCCCCGCCGACTTCGACGCCGACCCAATCCTCACTGCCATAAATACGCAATGTATCGGTATGAAAAGCGTGAATCATGGCTTGCGTCACGACCGCATCAGGGCTCGCAGCCACCAAAGCGGTCGGCCTGTTTTGCGCGACCTCTTGCGCAAAACTAGGACCACTCAACACACCCGTACGCAGGGTGGGCGCGATTTCCTGCGCCAGTTCGTGCCCCAACAGTCCGGGTGTGCCGTCGGATTGCGCTGCTTCAAAACCCTTGCACAACCACACCACGGGCGCCGTTACGCCGAGACCCGCAAGCGCGGCGAGCGTGCTACGCAAAGCCGCCATGGGCGTTGCGATAACAATGAGATCCTGCGAGGCAGCGTGCGGACCAAGATCACCACTGACAACCGACAAATTGTCGGGGAGTGGTACGCCAGGCAAATAACGTGTATTGACACGCTGTCGGTGCATGTCGGCAGCTTGCGCCTCATCACGCGCCCACAGCGTCACAGCATGCCGCGGCGCTGCCGCCAGCGCGAGCGCTGTGCCCCAGGCACCGGCACCAATGACCAGGATGTTCATAGGTGTGCTGGGCACTTTAGTCGCCTGCGCTTATTGCTGAGGCGCTGCCGCTTGTTCTGCGCGCTGTTTCTCGTACATGGCTTGGAAGTTGATCTCTGACAGATGCACTGGCGGGAAGCCAGCACGGGTCACGAAATCTGAAACGCTGCTGCGCAGGTAGGGGTAAACGATTTGCGGGCAAGCGACACCGATGATGGGGTCGAGTTGTTCGGCCTCGATATTACGGATTTCGAAGATAGCCGCTTGCTTGCACTCAACCAAGAACATGACCTTGTCTTCGAGCTTGGTTGTCACGGTCGCCGTGACGGAGATCTCGTAGATACCGTCCGCTAAATTCTCGGCACCCATGGCCAGCTGCACGTCGATGTTTGGCTGACCTTCCTCCAAGAAGATATGCGGTGAGTTGGGTTGCTCGAGCGACGCCTCCTTCAAATAGACACGTTGAATTTGAAAGACGGGGGTTTGTGATTCTTCTGCCATGGTTTTTCCAGTTGGTGTGGGGATAGCCCTGTTTGGGTATGTTTTAAATCGCGCTAAGGCTCTCAGGCCCCAGCGTTAAGCAAGGGGACCAGACCGCCACGGCGGTCCAGGTCTACCAAATCATCGCAGCCGCCAATGTGTTGGTGGTCAATGAAAATCTGCGGCACGGTGCGGCGACCTGATACCTCCATCATGACAGTCCGTTGGCTCGGGTCGATGTCGACACGAATCTCTTCGTAATCATTGACGCCCCGCTGTGCGAGCAGGTCCTTGGCCCGGATACAAAAAGGGCAGGTCGCAGTGGTGAAGATTTTGACTTTCGCCATGTCGCTTCCTTACGCTTTCTCGACCGGGAGGTTGGCCGTTCTCCAGGCACTCAGGCCGCCGGTCAGGGAATGCACCTTCTCAAAACCTAACTTGCGCGCTACAGCAACCGCCCGACCTGAGCGCACACCACTGGCACACACCAGCACCAAAGGCAGAGATTTGTTTTTGACTTGTCCAACTAAATCGTCGTTGAGACGATCCAATGGGATGTTTTTGGCACCGGCAATGTGCCCAGCGGCGTACTCATCCGCGCTGCACACATCAACCACGACAGCCTTTTCGCGGTTCATTAATCGCACCACTTCGTTGGCGTTCACCCCATGCTGCCCACCGCCGCTTGAAAGCGCCGGCCAAAGCAGCATCGCGCCTGATGTGATGACCAGCGCGACCAAGGTCCAATTTTCTGCAATAAAACTCACGATGAAACCTTTCTTTGAATCCCATGATTCTAAAATGCTTATGCAGCGGCAATGACGACCGCCCCCAAACAAGCATCTATTTGAAGGACTCTCATGTATCAATTGGTACTTATCCGCCACGGCGAATCCACTTGGAACCTCGAAAACCGGTTTACCGGGTGGACGGACGTGCCGCTCACAGACACCGGGATCGCCCAAGCCAAGGCCGCTGGGCACTTACTCCGTGAGGAAGGTTTTGACTTTGATATCGCCTACACCAGCGTATTAAAGCGCGCAACGCATACGTTGTGGCACTGTTTAGACAGTATGGACCGCACGTGGTTACCGGTGGTCAACTCTTGGCGCTTGAACGAGCGCCATTACGGCGCTCTACAAGGCCTCAATAAAGCAGAAACGGCGAAGAAATACGGGGATGATCAGGTGCTGGTATGGCGCCGCAGCTTCGATACCCCACCCCCAGCTTTGACCCCTGAGGACCCCCGCTGCGAGCGCGCCGACCGTCGCTACGCCAAGCAAAGCCCTAATGAGATACCGCTAACGGAATGCCTCAAGGACACGGTTGCGCGCGTCCTCCCGTTTTGGAACGAGTCGATGGCCCCCGCCATCAAGGCTGGGAAGCGGATTGTGGTTGCAGCGCATGGCAACAGCATCCGCGCGTTGGTAAAGTATCTGGACAACATTTCAGATGATGAAATTGTGGGTGTCAACATCCCCAACGGCGCGCCCCTCGTATACACGCTGGATGCGAACCTGAAGCCCATTGGTAAGCGATATCTCGGTGACGCCGATGCTGTCGCTGCAGCCGCGGCAGCAGTCGCCAGCCAAGGCAAAGCCTAATCCCACGCTGGACAGCGTGGGATCAGCAGCGGTGTATAGTCTCAGCAGTCATTGTCTGAGGAAACCTTAATGGGTCAGAAGCTTAAAGTTGCGGGGTGGTTGGCCATTGGTGCGCTGACAGGCGCTTTGGCGACAGTTCAAATCCAGGCGGTCGCGCGCAGCGCCATGGCGCCTTTGCCGCTCGAAGAGTTGCAGCAATTGGCGGCGGTCTTCAGCATGATCAAGACTGATTATGTCGAGCCTGTTGACGAAAAAAAGCTCATTACCGATGCCATCTCCGGCATGGTGACCGCGCTTGACCCTCACTCCGCCTTCTACGACAAAAAAGCGTGGAAAGAATTCCGCGAAGGGACCTCTGGATCTTTCGTTGGCGTGGGCATTGAGATCACCATGGAAGATGGCCTCGTCAAGGTCGTTTCTCCGATTGAAGACTCACCCGCCTCCGCCGCAGGCCTCAGAACCAATGACTTGATCGCTCGCATTGACAACACCGCAGTCAAGGGTTTGACCATCACCGAGGCGGTCAAATTGATGCGTGGTGAGCCTGGCACACAAGTCCGTTTACAAATATTGCGTCGGGATGAGAATCGCACCTTTACCGTCACAATCACCCGCGCGCGCATCATCACCCAGAGCGTGAAAAGTAAGATCCTTGATGACGGGTATGCGTGGATCCGCATTTCTCAGTTCCAAGATCGCACCGTCACCGATTTCGCCAACAAGCTGGGCGATATTGCCAAGCAGTCGCCGAACCTCAAAGGCTTGGTGCTTGATTTACGCAATGACCCCGGTGGTCTGCTGGATGCCGCCGTCGCGGTCTCGGCTGCCTTCTTGCCAGAGAACAGCGATATCGTGTCGACCAACGGACAACTTGAAGAGAGTCGATACGTCTATAAAGCCAACGCCCGTTATTACTGGCGGCGCACTGGCACCGACCCAATGGCCAAACTCGAAAGCGATACCAAGGGCTTGTTCAAGCGCATCCCCCTGGTTGTCTTGGTGAACGAGGGCTCCGCATCCGCCAGTGAAATCGTCGCGGGCGCCTTACAGGATTACAACCGCGCGAAGATCATGGGTAACCAAACCTTTGGTAAGGGCTCGGTCCAAACGGTACGCGCGCTGGGTCCCGATACTGGTCTCAAGATAACCACTGCGCGCTACTACACGCCTAAAGGTCGCTCAATTCAAGCCAAAGGTATCGTGCCCGACATGCTGGTTGACGAGACAGCGGATGGCAACCTCTTTGCCGCGCTGTCGACCCGCGAAGCTGATCTCGAAAAGCACCTCGAAAACGGCAAGGAAGCCTCCACCGCAGAGATCGAAAAACGTGATGCCGCGCGTGAAGCCGCACGGCTGAAGCTCGAGGAGGAGCAGCGGAAAAATCCAGGTAAACGCCTGTTACCGGAGTACGGAAGTGCGCAAGACTTCCGCCTGATCCAAGCGCTGAATCACCTCAAAGGTCAGCCCGTGGTCTTGAGTACGACCCTCAAAGCACGCGATACGGCCGCGCAGTAATCCCGGGGCGCTTGTGAACGACCAACAGCTGCTGCGCTACGCACGCCATTTGTTGTTGGATGCGGTCTCCGTCGAGGGGCAAACCCGCTTACTCAATGCCCGCGCTCTGATCGTCGGAGCCGGTGGCTTGGGAAGTCCTGTCGCCCTGTATCTCGCCAGCGCCGGCGTCGGACGGATCACGGTGGTCGACGACGATACTGTGGACCTGACCAATCTGCAGCGACAAATTGCGCACACCACAGAGCGCGTCGGTATGCCCAAAGTGGCTTCTGCAAAAGTTGCCATGGCCCAAATCAACCCCGATGTCGATGTGCAAGCGTCACAGCTGCGAGTCGATGCCGCGTGGCTCGCCGCGCAGGTTCCTGCGCACGACGTCGTGATTGACTGCACCGACAACTTCAAGACCCGACACCTGATTAACGCTGCCTGTGTGGCCGCCAAAAAGCCGCTTGTTTTCGGCGCAGCCATTCAAATGGCTGGGCAGCTCAGTGTGTTTGATACCCGCGACGCCGAGTCGCCATGCTACGCCTGCCTCTTCCCTGCCGATCAGATGCCTGAGGAGGTCAGTTGCGCCAGCATGGGCGTGTTTGCGCCGCTGGTGGGTATCGTGGGCAGCTTGCAAGCGAGTGAGGCGATCCAAGTCCTGTTAGGCGACTCCAAGTTAGTAGGACAGTTACTGATGGTTCAAGCCCAGGGCAGCGAATTTCATCGCATGGGCATCAAACGGAACCCCAACTGCCCCGTGTGCAGCCTCCCCGCTCACTCAGCGGCGTGAGCACGGACCATTTTTCCGTCTGAATTGGTAAGGTCGCATTGCCTGCGGTACGGCGAATAATCCCTGTTTTCCAGCGATCGCGCGCTGCTCCTCTCGGGCATAGGGACCAGGATCGCCTTTGAATTGATAGGACCAGGCGTGACCACTCGCGACCATCCAAGCGCCGACGTCAGTTGTCTCCATGCGGTTTATATCGTGGAGTCGAGCCAACCAACGACCGTACACATCGCGTTGCATCCAAGTGACGCGCACAGGGCGCTGCATCACCCGTTCCCGAAGCGCCTGGGTGGACTCCGCACCGTGGGCCTGACAGGACTCAGGCGCATCAATACCGTGCAGGCGGACGCGCCAATAAGGTTTGTCAGACGTCTGATTGGTGGGTTTCACCCACACCGTATCACCATCGATGACGCGAACCACCGAGGCCTCCGTGAAAGGGGGCTGCTCGGTACGCGTTGACGGCTGACGCGACGCCAGCGCAGTGCTGCTGAGCAAACAGCCCAACAGCACCGACGCGATACACGTCGCACGCCGCCAATCAAGCCGTAACAATCCAACCCTCCAAAGGATCTAGCGCCTCGGGTAGCCCATAACAGGGGTGGCCCGACTGGTGCTGTACCAATGCCCATGCGGCCTGCATCAAACACAGCGCAGCATCCAAGGCATCACCCTTGCCATCGTGTATCACCGCATCGCGCTGGGCGTGTGTCAGTCGAAGACGCAGATTCAATCGACTGGTCCCCGCTTCTAGGCGCGTAATGATGTCCTTGCGGGCCAGCAAACGGTCCGCATCCTGCTTGGCGACATCGTCACTTTTGTAGGAACGTTTATCGATCGCCTCCCGCGCTAACAGCGCAGGATAAGCCTCCAACGCAATCCGTGGCGTCAACTGTGAATCGGGCTGAATCCCTGGAAAACTCGCCGCCACCTGCCGAAGCAAGGGCACCCCCGCGTGCAGCATATAGGCCACAGGCGGATTGACCCATTTCATCGAAGGGCTCGATCCCGCAGGCCCATCGGTTTGGCGGTGGGCAAATTTCCCCCCCACGGGCCGTGCCGCACAAAAGCCCGCAAATGCATCTCGAATTTCAGGACGGGTCAACTGCTGGTAGTGGTCCATCAACGCCGACCACTCAGTTGGCCACCCCAGCGTTTCGACCAGTTCACGGGGCAAGCCAAATGGCAAATCAAAACCACCGACCCACGCTGGTTCAGCACCCCAAGCCGCCACTGTGTCGGCCAGAGAGTCGCAGGTTTGTAATCGGGTCAAACTCACCACACTGCCACGCAACGCGCCCCACGCCAGCACGTTGGGTTTTCGCCGCGTGGGTGCGCTCGAGAAGTCGCATCCCAATAAAAGCGTGTCAGACACGGCTGCCGCCTAAACGGTGTGACCTCAGGCTCTGCCGATGATGGAGGCTGTGGCCATTAACTCCTCGAGCAGGGCCAGCGACACGTCGCCAGAGACCGAATAGGGATCAAATTCGGGACGCTCAGAGTACTTCAACACAATCGATGTGTTGAGCTTTGACAGGTTGACTTGACCCATTGTCCAACCGCCAAATCGGCGCTCTCGAATCTCTTCGTAGTGCAACAACACCACGTCAGTGTGGCGTTTGTCATGGCTTATGTGGTTGTATAGGTTATTGACGGCGGTACGACCACCCTCGATCGCCTGCAGAAAAATATCACCGCCGTAACACAAGATACCCGTGATGCCATGACTCAGGTTGTGGCTGCGAGACGCATCCAAAATAGACTCAATGGCGCGCTTCGCGTCTTGATCAACAGCGCGGCTAACGTATAGCAATCGAACCAACATGGTTTAAGCCTTTCGAGGGATCAGCGATAAAAATTCACGTCGCAAATTGACGTCTTTCAGAAAAACACCACGCATGACCGAGTTGATCATCTTGCTGTCCATGTCTTTCACCCCGCGCCACCCCATACAGAAATGGCTCGCCTCCATGACGATCGCGAGACCGTCTGGCTGGGTTTTTTCTTGAATCAGGTCGGCCAACTGGACAACGGCTTCCTCTTGAATTTGAGGCCGCCCCATCACCCACTCGGCCAATCGCGCGTATTTGCTGAGACCAATGACATTGGTATGCTCGTTGGGCATCACACCGATATAGACCTCCCCAATCACGGGGCAAAAGTGATGACTGCAAGCGCTCCGGACCGTGATGGGGCCAACGATCATGAGCTCATTCAGGTGCTCAGCGTTCGGGAACTCGGTTACTGCAGGTGCTGATACATAGCGCCCTTTGAATACTTCTTGGATATACATCTTGGCCACACGGCGCGCCGTATCGGCGGTATTGTGGTCGTTCTCTGTATCGATAACCATGCTTTCTAGGACGCCCCGCATTTTCTCGGTGACCTCTTCCAACATCGCATCAAGGTCGCCAGGCTCAATGGCTGCCGCAATGTTGTCATTCGAATGGAAGCGCATGCGGTTGGCCTTCAGGCGCTCTCGTATCTTGACGGATACCGGAACGCCCTCATCGGGGGACGCGTTGGAATTACTCATGGATTAAAGTCTCTTTACGAGAGAAGGTTATCAACATCATTATCAGCGACCTTTGATGCTATCACCCCAAACCACTGCTGCGGAACGACCAACAAATCACCCCGCCGGAGCAGGGCTTAAACCCAGCTATGGCGATCCAGCAACAAAATAGCCTCGGCATTCGACGGAGAAAAGCAGGCCTCCGCTGCATCCAGCCGGGGCAGCCATTGGTAAGCCGTGTGTTCCGCGCTGAGCGTGACGGGCGTACGCGTCGGCACCCGAAGCCCAAAAACCCGCTCGGTGTTGCGAGTCACACCCGGGGCATACCGATGACGCCACATTGGGTAGATCTCGTAAACGTTCTCAAGACCCCAATCAGTCAGCGTACAACCCGGCGCACCTGCATCAATGCCGACTTCTTCCATCACCTCGCGCACTGCAGCGGCACGATGTGACTCAGTCAGTTGATCAAGAGACCCCGTCACGCTTTGCCAAAATCCTGCCTGACTGGCCCGCTCAATTAACAACACATTACCCGCACAGTCGTGTATGACCACCAGCACGGAGTGTGGGATTTTGTAAGGGGCTGACGCGCTCATGTGCATCAGCTTACCCCAAGTCGAACGTCCTCACGCCTGCACAGTGAGCGGGCAAGCTGGCGTTTTAATGCGAACGGGCATGGCGGGAAACACGATAGGCGTTGGCGTACCTAACAGTGTCTTAGCCATCGCTTTGGCTGCTGTCATCAAGGGCATGACGTAGGGCATGACGCCTCGCGTATACGCCGCACAATCACCTAAGGCCCAGACGCCAGGGGCAGAGGTCTGACCCATGTTGTCCACGCAGATGCCTTGCGTGACTTCGATACCGGCGGCGCTCGCCAACGCGGTCTGCGGCCGAAGGCCCACTGCAGACAGCACGACATCAGCCGCCAAGGTCGTCCCATCCGACAGATCGACCGTGTAACTACCGTCCAACGCCTCGTTAACCGCCCGGGCTGTCTTGCCGAAGCGAAAGTTCACGCCGAGTTCGTGCAGCGCCGTTTGTAAGCGCACACTATCACCCTCATTGATGAGCCGATTAAGTGTGCGCTCACCGGGATCAACCAGCGTGACGCTGTGACCTGCGCCTGCTAAGTCATTGGCAAACTCGCAACCAATCAAACCAGCCCCCAAGATCACGACCCGAACGGCCGCTGGATTGGGCGCACGGCTCATCCGGTCGCGGAATGCCGCATAGTCCCACCAGTCATTGACCGAGCAGATGAACGCTGCGCCGGGCAGCGACAGACGCACCGGTGCTGCGCCCAACGCCAAGACCAAGTCGCCATAAGGCAACTGGGTCGAGCCCACCTGCAGGGTGCGCTGTGCGGCCTCAATCGATGTCACCGTGGTATTCGCCATCAGCGTCACATCGTATTTAGCAGCCTGCGCCGCCCCCGTTGCTTGCAACAGGTTGGCTGGCGACTTACCCTGCGCGAACGCATTCGAAAGCATTGGTTTGCTGTAAAAGTCGCCGCTGTTGGCGGTAACCAGGGTAATGGGACGGTCGCTGGACAGGGCTCGCAACTCGCGCGCGACTGTCCACCCTGCCAACCCCGAACCCGCTATCACGATGGGACGCTCGGACATCAGGCGCTCCTTAGATTTCGACGACTTCGAAATCAACTTTGGCAACGCCGCAGTCAGGGCACGCCCAGTCATCAGGGACAGCTGACCACAACGTACCAGCGGCAATCCCCTCTTCAGGGCGGCCTTGCGCCTCGTCATAAACAAAGCCGCACACGATACAAATATAGGTTTTCATGATGGTTCCTTTTTCAAAAAATAGTTAAAGAGTTCAATCAAGCCGACGTCACGGCTTCCGCCTCAACGCGTGCCAAAGCGGCCTTGTATTGGTTCGCATGGTGCTGCTCTACCCGCGTCAACGCGGCGAAGCGCTTTGCCGCTTTTTCCAATACCGCACGGAAGGCATCCGCGTGCGCTTTGCTCTCAGCAATTTGATCGTCGAATTCACGTACAGCGGCCGAATTGCCCTCTTCGACGGCAAGGTGACGGAATTGGGGGTACATCTCGGTGTACTCGTAGGTTTCACCCTCGATCGCCAACTGCAATGCTTTTGCCGGTGTCATTTGTGCTTTGGGGTACAGCAAATCCAAGTGACCAAAGGCATGCATGACCTCTTGATCTGCTGTCGCCTCAAAAATATCCGCCGTAGCGGTATCACCCATTTCACGGGCAATCTTGGCGAAATAGCGGTACTTGATGTGCGCCATTGACTCACCAGCGAATGCCGCTTCCAAATTTTGCACGGTGACAGATGGGTTAGTTGTGTGGGTCATGATCTTCGTCCTTTCAGGTTTAAAAACAGCCTCTCAATGAACCGATGACTGAAGTTTGAAGGGTCACAGTTAATCTGTAAAATGGATTAAATCAATTGTTTTTATCGAAATTACCGATCATGAATTCAAACCAAATGGCGGCCAACCTGTCCCTCAAGCAACTGCACTACTTTGTGACATTGGCTGATACCTTGCACTTCACGCAGGCTGCAGCCAATTGTTTCGTGACTCAGTCAACGCTATCGGGCGGCGTGCGCGAGCTCGAAAAACAAGTGGGTGTGTCGCTTTTTGAACGGGACAACAAGCGCGTCATGCTCACATCAGCGGGTGAGGCGCTGCGCCCCCTCGCCATCGATCTGCTGAGCACCGCGGGCGATTTTTTACAACTCGGATCGGCACTCGCCACCCCTCTACAAGGTCGTTTGACATTGGGTGCGATCCCAACCATCGCACCTTTTTTACTACCCAAACTGATGCGCGAAGCGCGTAGTCGCTTCCCGAACCTGCGGGTGTTACTGCACGAGGCACAAACCCACGAGCTGCTGGCGGCTTTGGAGGCGGGGCGCATTGATGCCGCGTTAATTGCCACGCCAATGGCTGTAGGGCGACTGGCGGAGCTGCCCATCTACGAGGAGGAAATGTGGCTCATCGCCTCGAAATCAGACGCCATGACACAACAAAAGGCCTGGAAACTAAAGGACCTGGATTTCAGTCGCCTGATGCTCTTGGGCGAGGGGCATTGTCTGCGTGATCATGCGCTGGCGGCCTGTGCGCAAGTCCGACGTCAACCGAGGGGCAAGGCATACGCTGACATTGAAGCCAGCAGCCTGCCGACACTGATTCAGATGGTCGAAGCAGGTTTGGGCTTCTCCATGTTGCCAGAGATGGCTGTCAAGGCTGGCCTGCTCAATGGCACAGACGTCATCGCACAGCCGTTTAGCGCACCGCCGCCTAAACGTGGGATCTCGCTGGTGACCCGATCAACGTTTCAAACACACCCCAACTTCGAAGCGTTGGCTTCACTATGCAAAGCATTGGTGCGAAAGAAAACAAATGGGGCGAGGCGCAGCCGAATCGGCTGAGCCGTCGCCCCAATCTCAAGCGCCGCGATCAGGCGGGCTGTGGGTTGCGCAAACGGATGTGCAGTTCACGCAATTGCTTGTCATCCACTGCAGACGGTGCTTGAGTCAACAAACACTGTGCCCGCTGCGTCTTGGGGAAGGCGATCACATCTCGAATGCTTTCGGCACCCGTCATGAGTGTCACGATTCGGTCAAGACCAAAGGCCAAGCCACCATGCGGGGGCGCACCGTACTGAAGGGCATCCAGCAAGAAGCCAAACTTCAGCTGTGCCTCTTCAGGCGTGATGCGCAAGGCATCAAAAGCCTTTTGTTGCACGTTCGCTTGGTGGATACGCACAGAGCCACCGCCGACCTCCCAGCCGTTGATCACCATGTCATAGGCTTTTGACAGGCACTTCTCTGGTGCCGTGGCCATGAAGTCTTCGTGACCGTCTTTCGGTGCCGTGAAGGGGTGATGCACCGCAGACCAGCGCTGTCCCTCTTCATCGAACTCGAACATGGGAAAGTCGACCACCCAAAGGGGCGCCCAACGGCTCTCGAATAGACCACTCTTGCGCGCAAATTCACTGTGGCCAATCTTGACGCGCAACGCCCCAATCGCGTCGTTAACCACCTTCGCCTTGTCCGCACCGAAGAAAATGATGTCGCCGTTCTGAGCTTCAGTGCGGGTGAGGATGGCTTGAATCGCCTCGTCGTGCAAGTTTTTAACGATGGGGCTTTGTAAGCCATCGCGACCCGCCGCAACATCGTTCACCTTGATCCAAGCGAGACCTTTGGCGCCGTATATCTTCACGAACTCGGTGTAGGCATCGATTTCGCCACGGCTCATTTCACCGCCACCTGGCACGCGCAACGCCACAACACGGCCGTTTGCCATGGTCGCAGGTGTCGAGAAGACCTTGAAGTCAACTGTTTGCATCGCATCCGTGAGCTCAGTGAAGTGCAACTTCACGCGCAGGTCAGGCTTGTCCGAACCGTACAAATGCATCGCATCGCCGTATGTCATCACGGGGAATTCACCCAAGTCAATTTGCAGCACTTGCTTGAACATGTTGCTAACCATGCCTTGGAACATGTCGCGAATTTCTTCCTCGTCCATGAACGAGGTTTCAATATCGATCTGCGTGAATTCCGGCTGACGGTCGGCGCGTAAGTCTTCGTCGCGGAAGCACTTGGTAATTTGGTAGTAGCGGTCGTAACCAGCCACCATCAACAACTGTTTGAATAACTGGGGGGATTGGGGCAGCGCAAAGAACTGACCGTCGTTAACGCGGCTGGGCACCAGGTAATCGCGCGCACCTTCGGGCGTACTTTTGGTGAGCATGGGCGTTTCGATGTCAATGAAGCCATTCGCATCTAGAAACTTGCGAATCTCCATGGCGACCCGGTAGCGCAACATCAGATTACGCTGCATCGCGGGACGGCGCAGATCCATCACCCGGTGCGTCAAACGCGTGGTCTCAGACAGATTGTCATCGTCCAGCATGAAGGGTGGAGGCACTGAGGCGCTCAACACGATCAGTTCATGGCACAAGACTTCAATCTTGCCGCTCTTGATACCGTCATTTGCAGTCCCCTCGGGACGCGCACGCACAACGCCTTTGATTTGCACGCAGAACTCGTTGCGAATGTCTTCGGCAATGGCAAACATGTCGGCGCGATCGGGGTCACAGACCACCTGCACATAGCCCTCGCGGTCGCGCAAATCGATAAAAATAACACCACCGTGGTCGCGACGGCGGTTAACCCAACCGCACAGACTGACGGTTTCACCCATCAGTGCCTCGGTCACGAGACCGCAATAGTGGGAACGCATAGCCATAATTACTCCGAGTCTTTCAATGCTGTAAGGGGTTCGTGTGGGGCCTTCAAGGCCTTGTGGTCTGGGGGCACAATGACGCCCATAGAAATCACGTAAGTCAACGCTTCGTCGACCGACATATCAAGTGGTTTGCAGTCAATCTCGCGCACCAACATCATGTAACCGCTGGTCGGATTGGGAGTGGTGGGGACGTACACCGAAATATAGCCATCACCCAGTTGGTTATTGACCGTGCTGCCAGGCTTGCCGGTCAGAAAGGCCACTGTCCATAAGCCCTCGCGGGGCCATTGGATCAACAAGGCCTTGCGAAAGGCATTGCCTTTGTTTGAGAACAGCGTGTCAGAAACCTGCTTCACCGCCGCATAAACACTGCGAACCACGGGAATGCGATTGAGTAACCCGTCCCACCAATTGACCAGCTTCTTACCGATGAAGTTGGAGGTGGCCGCGCCAATCAATAACAAGATGATGAGGGCAAACAAAACGCCCAAGCCGGGGATGTAAAAACCCAATAGAACTTCGGGCTGCCATTGCGCGGGCAAAATACGCAGTGTTTCGTCCAAGGTCGAAACCACCCAGTTGAGCACCGCGACGGTGATCATGAGCGGCACCAACACGAGCAGGCCCGCAAGCAGCCAAGTGCGTAATGCAGAAATCACAAGAAAGCCTTTATTCCGAAGCGGCAGCGCTGGGCGCTGCAGCAGGTGCGGCTGCGGGGGTAGGTGTCGTCGCGGCAGCAGTAGCGGCAGCGGGCGTATCGGTGGCTGGCGCAGGTGCCGCAGCGCCGCTGGCCCCACCATCACGGAAGTCTGTCACGTACCAGCCGCTACCCTTAAGCTGAAAACCAGCTGCGGTAACCTGCTTAGAAAACGTGGCTTGCTGACAGCTCGGACAGTCGGTCAACAACGAATCTGACATCTTCTGCAGCACATCCTTGGCAAAGCCACAGGCGGAACATTTGTAGGCGTAAATGGGCATGATGCGTGTGAACCAGTCAAGCGAAACGAAAGGAATCCTCCACACCAAAGTTGGAGGTAACCAGAGATTATAAATTCGCCTCAGAAAAGTCCAAAAACCCCGAACTGCCAAAGCAGCTGCATACCCACCAAACCAGCCAAAAACCCAAGGCCAGCATAAATTAGCCCCTGCAGGAGGCGGTTGGTGCGGTTTTGCGCCTTAATGAGCTGTTGTATTTCCGCACGATTGTCAGCGGGGACCGCACTGAGGTAGTTGGCTAAAAGACGTGGCAACGCCGGCAGCAGCTGCGCCAAACCCGGCGCCTCGCGTTGCAGCTGATCGAGAAACCGCTTCGGACCCAGTTGGTCGAGCATCCACTTTTCCAGGAAAGGCTTGGCGGTCTGCCACAGGTCAAGGTCCGGGTCCAGTTGGCGGCCCAAGCCTTCTATGTTGAGCAAGGTTTTTTGCAACAAAACCAACTGCGGTTGTATCTCCACATGGAAACGCCGGGAGGTCTGGAACAAGCGCATCAGCACCAAACCCAGCGAAATCTCTTTCAATGGACGGTCGAAATAGGGTTCACAAACGGTTCTAACGGCGGCCTCCAACTCGTCCACACGTGTCTCGGGTGGCACCCAACCCGATTCGATGTGCAGCTCCGCGACACGCTTGTAATCACGGCGGAAAAAGGCGGTGAAGTTTTGCGCTAAATAATTTTTATCGACCTGAGTGAGGGTCCCCACGATTCCAAAATCGAGCGATATGTATTGCCCTAGGGTCGCTGGCTCCAGGCTGACCATGATGTTCCCAGGATGCATGTCGGCGTGGAAAAAGCCATCGCGAAACACCTGTGTGAAAAAGATAGTCACCCCATCCTGCGCCAGCTTGGGCAGGTTGACACCGGCCTCGCGCAAGCGGTCAACTTGGCTAATGGGCACACCATTCATTCGCTCCATCACCATCACATTCGGATGGCACAGGTTCCAGTGAATGCTGGGTATTTGCACCAAGCCAACATCTTGCATGTTGCGTCGTAACTGCGCGGCGTTGGCGGCCTCCCGCACGAGGTCAAGCTCATCGTGCAGGTACTTGTTGAACTCGGCGACGACCTCTTTGGGCTTGAGACGCTTGCCATCCGCCGACAGGCGCTGCACCCATACGGCAATCGTGGCTAACAGGGACAGGTCTTTCTCGATGACCTCGCGCATGCCCGGACGTAACACCTTCACCGCGACCGGCTCTCCGCTAGGCAATACGGCAAAGTGCACCTGAGCGATCGACGCACTCGCCACAGGGGTACGCTCGAAAGATTGGAACAACACGTCAATCGATTGGCCGAAAGCCGCTTCAATGGTGTTGATGGCCAGCTGACTGTCAAACGCGGGCACGCGGTCTTGCAACCGGGCCAGCTCATCGGCGATGTCGGTTGGCAACAGATCACGCCGGGTACTCAGAACTTGGCCGAACTTCACAAAGATCGGGCCAAGGGACTCCAGTGCCAAGCGCAATCGTTCGCCACTGGGACGTTTGTGCGATCGACCCAGCGACAGCGCGCGACCCAGCCACCGCGCCCAACGGGTCTGAACGCCATTGAGCACCATTTCATGGAGACCAAAACGCCAAACAACCGCTAGGATAAAAGCGGTTCTTAGCAGGCGGGTCATACAGACGCCCGCTTCGAAAACTGCTGAACGGTGGCAATCACGCCTTTCACGATGCGTGTCAGGCTCACCGCTGGCACGTCACCGATGACGCGGGCGACATCGGCCTCAATGTCCCACCGCACGTGGTCGCGGATCCATCCGATCTCGGCAGCCAACAGCACGTCACCAAAAATTTTGACCTCTGGTTGCGCCCCGCTCGCCACGGTCTTCAAAAGTGCTGCCCACTGCGTTTCTATAACAGCCACTCGCAAATCAGGCTCAACGAGTCGGGTGGTATCGGCACGCATAAACAAACCGACGCCTGAAATCTCCCAGCACAGCCCGACACCACCACCATCGACTTGCAGGCGCTTGGTCTTGTGGCGAGCCAACCGACGCATGGCCTCCGGCTCTTGTGACAACACATGATTGACCAACAAGAGCAGGCGATTTTGCAATTCGTCCGTTAACCAAGCCGGCGGTGGCTGTTGGGTGAACAGGCGTTGCGCACCGTCAAGTGCCCTCGCAGGCAGGGCCGCCAACTGACCGAACAGATCGTTGGCATCGCTGCCTCCGGGGTTTGAACTGGCACGCAACATGAATCCCTTAAAAATCAACCGAGCGCCTGAACACCGGCAACCAGCCAGCCGCCAGGCCCATTGACGGGGCGCGTCACGTTCCAAACCTCACGGAACGGGGTGGGCGATGCGTCGGCCTGTTCGCGGATCAGGCCATTGAACTCAACGCTGGCCATGTAATGGCCCTCAACCTCTTCAATGCCCAGCATTTGAGCGTCTAAGTGCACGACTTCGGTGACGTTCGCCTTGCCCTCGTTGAGTGCCTCGCGCTCGGCCAACTGCTCTTCAATGTTTTGCAGCATCTCATCAGTCATGAGCGCCCGCAGTGCAGGGATATCCGCACGATCCCACGCACCTTGCAGGTTTGTGAAGTTCCGTTTGCAAGCTGTCAGAAAACCCATGGTGTCGAAACCATCCGGGACGCCCCAGGTCTGGTTGCCCAGCAAGGCGGAGCCAATAACGCTGCCGCCGCCGGAATTGGCTGATTGGAACGATGCGTTATTCGACTCCCACGGGCGCGCTGCCGAGTCGTTGCCAACGTTCTTTTCGTTGTACCCAGGCACAGGCGCATAGGCCCCACCAGCACCCTGCGCTACCGGACGCGCGCGGCCCCGAGTCATGAGTCGGAACACAAATACCCCTGCTGCAACCAAGAGCAAGACCATCAAGATATTGGCGAATCCCTCGCCAAAACCCAAGCTGTGCGCCAACCAAGCTAAGCCCAAGCCAGCAGCCAGACCACCCAACATACCGCCAAAGCGATTACCGGTATTCGGCGTACCGTTGGGACTTGCCGCTTTTTGCGGCGTCGCTGCCGGTGCAGCCGGCGGTGTGGCCTGTCGCTGCGTCACGCGATTGGACTGCTTCCCAAAAGACAAGCCACCACCGAACCGCTTGGCAGCGGCATTTTGGGTGGCCAATGCCAAACACAAAACCATCACCAACATCCACACTTTTTTCATTTCGACTCCTGCATTGCAACGCGGCGCGTTGCCTTGTTATTTAGATTGCTTTACACCCACGTGGAGCGCCACCACGCCACCGGTCATGTTGTGCACATCGACGTGTGCAAAACCAACCGACTGCATGAGGGCCTTCAACGCTTCTTGATCGGGATGCATGCGGATAGATTCCGCCAGATAACGGTAGCTGTCCGCATCCCCTGCTACCAACTGTCCTATTTTTGGCAAAACCTTGAAGCTGTAAAGGTCGTATAGCTTTTCTAGAGGCTTCGCGACCTTTGAAAATTCAAGTACCAGTAAACGCCCCCCCGGTTTCAGCACCCGCAGCATTTCGGCCAACGCGAGGTCTTTATGCGTCATGTTTCGCAACCCAAACGCAACGCTGACCAAGTTAAAAGTGGCATCTGGAAAAGGCAAAGTCTCGGCATCACAGACCGTCGTGGGTAGCACAACGCCCAAATTTAACAACCGGTTGCGTCCCTCGCTGAGCATGGCTCGGTTGATATCGGTATGGACCACGCAGCCGTTGGGGCCCACCTGCTTGGCAAAGCCTAGGGCTAGATCCCCCGTACCACCCGCAATATCCAACACAGACTGTCCGGGCAGCGCATTGCCGACCGTGAGGGTGTACCGCTTCCATAGCCTGTGCAAACCGCCCGACATCAAGTCGTTCATGACGTCGTATTTTGAGGCGACGGAGTCAAAGACTTGTCGAACGTGTTTGGCTTTCTCAGTCTCGTCAACGGTTTTAAAACCGAAATGTGTTTTACTCATAGCGTTAATGTAATTCAGCACTGAGGGCTTGCTGTAACGCCAGCGGCAACCCTGAGGCCAAGGCCTGACGGTGGGCCAATGCATCAGCGGCTACCGCGCGCTGCGGCGCGGCCCATATGGCGCCAGGGAAGTGAGCGTCATCCGCGTAACGCGGGATCACATGCCAATGCAAATGGGGCACCATATTGCCGAGCGCAGCCAAGTTAATTTTGGTGGGCTGCATCACCGCGCGGACCACCTGCTCGACCCGGTTCACTAGCGCCATGAGGTCCTGCCGGTCTTGCGCAGTCAGGTCGCTGAACTCGGCCATGTGCGCCTGCCAGATAACGCGCACGAAACCGGGGTAATCGGGTTCATCAGCCAAGATGACACGACAACGGTCGTTACGCCAAACCAAGCGTCCGCCATCGCCCTGACACAGCACACACGCGGGGGTCACACCAGTACCCGCTCAATGCCACCTTGGTTGGCTTTCTCAACATATTCGGGCATCCAGTTCTCACCCAAAATTTGATTCGCCATCTCAACGACGATGTAATCGGCTTCAAGCAAACCGTTTTGCAGGTCATCGCCAAATCGATTCAAACCTTGCAAACAGCTGGGGCATGAAGTCAGAATTTTCGTGTTTCCGGTCGCTTTCGACGTCGTACCAGCCAGCGTGGCCAGTTGTTGCTCGTTCTTTTTGAGCTCCGCCTCTTTGCGGAATCGCACTTGCGTGGAAATGTCAGGTCGGGTAACGCCCAACGTCCCCGACTCGCCACAACAACGGTCACTTTTAATCACTTGATCACCCACCAAGGCCTTGACCGTTTTCATAGGGTCCTGCAACTTCATGGGCGAATGGCAGGGGTCGTGGTAGAGGTATGCGCCACCCGCGTTCAGCGTGATGCCTTTTTCAAGCAGGTACTCATGAATATCAATGATTCGGCAGCCGGGGAAAATGCGCTCGAACTCATACCCCTGCAACTGGTCATAGCACGTACCGCAACTGACCACCACGGTCTTGATATCCAAGTAATTGAGCGTGTTCGCGACACGATGGAACAAAACACGGTTGTCGGTGATGATTTTCTCGGCTTTATCGAACTGTCCGCTACCGCGTTGGGGGTAGCCACAACACAGATACCCTGGTGGCAAAACCGTTTGAACCCCCGCATGCCAAAGCATGGCTTGTGTCGCCAGACCCACTTGGCTGAACAGCCGCTCCGAGCCACAGCCAGGGAAGTAGAACACCGCCTCTGAATCGCTGGAGGTTGCCTGTGGATTGCGAATGATGGGGACGTAGTTGGCATCCTCAATATCAAGCAGCGCACGGGCTGTACGCTTAGGCAAACCACCTGGCAACTTCTTGTTGATGAAGTGGATCACCTGCTCTTTGATCGGCGCCGTTCCGACAGTGGCAGGCGGTGCAGCCGTTTGACGACGCGCCACTAACTTGAGCAAATCGTTTGCCCATCGTTGCGCGCGCATGCCCACCGACACCATCAACGTTCGCACCACCTTGATGGTTTGCGGATTGGTGGCGTTAAGCATCAGCATCGCCGCCGCATTACCGGGACGGAAACTCTTCTTACCCATCTTGCGCAACAAGTTGCGCATGTTCATGGAGACATCACCAAAGTCGATATCAACGGGACAGGGCGTCAAGCATTTATGGCACACCGTGCAGTGGTCTGCAACGTCTTCAAATTCTTCCCAGTGGGCAATTGAGATCCCGCGTCGGGTCTGCTCTTCGTACAAGAATGCCTCAACCAAAAGAGAGGTTGCCAAAATCTTGTTACGCGGGCTGTACAGCAAGTTGGCGCGCGGAACATGGGTCGCGCAAACCGGCTTGCACTTACCGCATCGCAGACAGTCTTTTACGCTGCTTGATATGGCACCAATGTCGCTCTGTTGCATGATGAGCGATTCGTGCCCCATCAGACCAAAACTAGGCGTGTAAGCATGGGTCAGATCGGCGGCATGGATGTCCGCTGAAAGCGTTGTACCGGCAGGCATCACGCTGCTACGCAGTAGTTTCCCTTTGTTGAAATGGCCGTTGGGGTCGACCTGTTGCTTGTACTGCGCGAAAGGCGCCAACTCGGCGTCCGTTAAGAAAGCGAGCTTGGTGATACCGATCCCATGCTCACCTGAAATCACACCATCGAGTGACCGTGCCAACGCCATGATCCGCACGACTGCGCCGTGAGCGGCCTGTAGCATGTCGTAATCATCACTGTTCACAGGGATGTTGGTGTGGACGTTGCCATCACCCGCATGCATGTGCAAAGCCACCCAAACCCGCCCCTTCAGGACCCGCTGGTGGATGGCGGTGATCTCCTTCAAGATGGGCGCGAATGCGTCACCGACAAAGATACCGCGCAAGGGCGCTTGCAACTGCGTCTTCCAGCTGGCCCTGAGGGAGTGGTCTTGCAGTGCTGAAAAGTGGGTATCCAGTTGATCCAACCAGGTCTGCCACTGCGCGCGAACATCGCCAATAACCTCTAATGCCTGCGTGACGCGGTCATCGAGTAGTTCTGCAGCCGTTAGCTCGGCGGTGTCATCGGTTTTTGCCAGCGGCAACACCGGCTGACGCACAAACGCTTCCAACGCATCGCACAGCGCCAACTTGTTTCGCAAAGACAGCTCGATATTGATGCGCTCGATGCCCTCGGTGTACTCTCCCATGCGCTCAAGCGGAATCACCACGTCTTCGTTGATCTTGAATGCGTTGGTGTGCTTGCTGATCGCCGCCGTTCGCTTGCGATCCAACCAAAACTTTTTGCGTGCCTCGGGACTGATGGCTACGAAACCCTCTCCATGCCGACCATTCGCCAAACGCACAACCTCGGAGGTTGCCTTGGCCACGGCATTCTCGTCGTCGCCAACAATGTCGCCAATCAGCACCATCTTGGGCACACCCGAACCACCCCGCTTGCTTTTGGTGGCATAACCCACAGCACGCAGATAGCGATCATCCAGATGCTCAAGGCCCGCCAGCAAGGTGCCCGTGCGCTTTTGCTCGGCGAACATAAACGCTTTAATGTCCACGATACTCGGCACAGCATCTTTCGCGTTGCCAAAAAATTCCAAGCAAACCGTGCGCGTGTGGGCGGGCATGCGGTGCACCACCCAACGGGCGCTGGTGATCAAGCCATCACAGCCCTCTTTTTGAATACCCGGTAAGCCAGATAAAAATTTGTCGGTGACGTCCTTACCCAAGCCCGCCTTACGAAAGGCACTACCAGGGATTTCAAGGCGCTCCGTGCGAATGGGCGTACGGCCATCGGCTTCAAAATACGCTAACTCAAAGACCGCAGTTTCGGCGTCATGAATCTTGCCCAAGTTATGCCCAATTCGGGTCACCTCTAACCATTGCGCTTGCGGTGTGACCATCCGCCATGACATGAGGTTATCCAGTGCAGTGCCCCACAAAACGGCCTTCTTGCCACCGGCATTCATCGCAATATTGCCGCCAATACAGGATGCTTCCGCCGACGTGGGATCGACAGCAAAGACGTAACCGGCTCGCTCTGCGGCGTCAGCAACGCGTTGGGTCACCACCCCCGCTTCCGTCCAAACGGTTGCAACGGGGCTATCCAAGCCTGGTGCTTGGTAAGACTCCACCTCGGTCATCGCCTCTAATTTTTCGGTGTTGATCACCACCGACTTCCAAGTCAACGGAATGGCGCCACCGGTGTAGCCCGTGCCACCCCCACGCGGGATGATCGTCAGGCCTAACTCGATACTGGTGCGCACCAGCGCAGCCATCTCAGCCTCTGAGTCGGGCGTGAGCACGACAAACGGGTATTCAATGCGCCAGTCGGTCGCATCCGTCACATGGCTCACGCGGGATAGCCCGTCAAATTTAACGTTGTCAGCCGCCGTGTGCTTTTTGAATTTTCGCAAGACGCGACCACGCAGCTTGGCCATTTCATCAAATGCATCCGAGAAGCGACCAATCGCCTCTGACGCAGCTGCCATGAGCATTTGCACCAGGTGGTCGCGCTGCGCATCTTCGCTCGGTGTGCGGCGGCGTTGGATCTCATCCATGCGGTGACGCAGTGCGTCGACCAAGGCCCGGCGCCGCTGGGGGTTATCCAACAGGTCATCTTGCAGGTATGGGTTACGTTGCACGACCCACATGTCACCCAAAACCTCGTACAGCATACGAGCGGACCTGCCCGTACGGCGCTCTTGCCGAAGTTGATTGAGCGTGTCCCACGCGGCCTCACCCAACAAGCGGACGACGATCTCGTGATCCGAGAAAGACGTGTAGTTGTAAGGGATTTCACGCAACCGAGGGGTCTCGGTTGCGGGCGGCGTTAGTAGCTCTTTGGGAATAGCGGCGTTCATGGGCTCATTATCGCAACCCTCACCTCACCTTTTGGTGGGTAAGGCTATGGTGTCGACACTACAGATGCACCCTAAAAATATAAAAAGTTATTTTAAATCAACGGGTTAAATAAAATATTACCCCAATGAGTGCCACAGCGGGCGTGCTCAAGTTTTGGCAAACCAGGCGCTAACGATGCCTGAGACCAACACCATCGCCCCGTAGGTCGCCATCGCGCCGTCCAAACCCGTGAGGGCCACGCCCAGCACAGACACGGCCAGATTAAGCAGAAACAAGGTCGTCCACACCCGACGGGGCTGATGCCGAGCGACACCGCCAACGCGAAACCGCAACACCAACCACATCGCCGTTGCGAGCCCCACGGCTGGCATGAGGAAATTAATCAAATGCCAGAACCACAGGAATAAAGCGTCCACATCAACTCTCCGGTAAGGAGCCTGATTTTATAATCACGGCATGACCGTCTGGGCCCTTGGCATCAATCATGAAACGGCGCCCTTGGATGTGCGCGGGCGCTTTGCCGTGTCCACAGACCTGCTTGAGCCTACGGTACGCGACTTGCGCGCAGCCATTGATGGCATCGCAGAGACGACTTTGCTCTCGACCTGCAACCGCACCGAGATATACACATCGGGCGATAACGAGACCCTGCAACGTGCGCTGGCCTGGCTGGCACAAACCGGCGGAGTCAGCGCAGAATCCCTTGCAAACCATGTTTACACCCTGCACGACAACGAGGCGGCCCGCCATGCGTTTCGCGTCGCCTCAGGTCTGGACAGCATGGTGTTGGGGGAGGCCCAGATATTGGGGCAAATGAAAGATGCCGTGCGGGCGGCAGAAGCAGCAGGCACCTTGGGTACCACGCTACACCAATTGTTCCAGCGCTCTTTTGCCGTTGCGAAAGAGGTCAGGACTGTTACCGAAATCGGAGCGCACTCTATCAGCATGACCGCAGCCGCTGTGCGTCTGGCGGGCCAACTTTTCGAAGACCTGAACGACGTCAACGTTTTGTTCGTTGGTGCAGGTGAAATGATCGAACTGGCCGCCACGCATTTTGCCGCCAAAAACCCCAAGCGCATGGTCATTGCCAACCGCACCGCAGCGCGTGGCGAGGCCTTGGCCAAACAGTTTGGCGCTCAAACCATGCTGCTGGCAGACCTCCCTGAACACCTCGGTGATTTTGACGTTGTCGTGAGCTGCACGGCCAGTACGCTGCCACTGATCGGATTAGGGGCCGTAGAGCGCGCGCTCAAGAAGCGCCGACACAAGCCCATGTTCATGGTCGATTTGGCCGTGCCGCGTGACATCGAGCCTGATGTTCAAAAGCTTGACGATGTATATCTCTACACAGTTGATGACCTAGCCGATGTGGTCAAGGCGGGTAAAGAAAATCGACAGGCTGCAGTCGGGCAAGCTGAAGCAATCATCGAAACGGGTGTGAGCGGATTCATGCAGTGGCTATCGCAGCGCGATGCAGTGCCTGCAATTCAGCAGGTCCAAGCCCGTGCGCAACAGTGGCGGGAGGCCGAGTTAGCCAAGGCAAAAAAACTGCTGGCCAAAAACGGCGACCCAGAAGCTGCGTTACAAGCGCTGGCGCATGGCTTGACGCAAAAAATGTTGCATGGCGCATTGAGCGCTTTGAATAGCCCTGTCGAGACCGAGCGCGCGGCCGCCTTGGACGCGGTACAGCGGCTGCTGTTGCGTGGTGGCGATCGCGACCGTTAGCGACGACCCCTTGGTTGATTGTGGTGACCACGCACCACGCCCGCTATCGCTTCTTGCCGCGCCCCTAACGACGATACCCCTATGAAACCCTTTGTAAAAGAGACCCTCGATCGCCAACAATGGCGCCTAGAGGAACTGGACGCGCTGCTGAGCGCGCCTGACGTGGTGAATGACATGGCGCGATTTCGTCAACTGAGCCGCGAACACGCGGAACTCAGCGAGCTTGGCGCCCTGTACAAACAATTTCAGCAACGCAACCTTGACCTAACCGAGGCGCAGTCGCTACTGAAAGACCCTGAGATGGCCGACATGGCGGCCGAGGAAATAACCGCCTGCGAAGCCGATTTGCTGCGACTAGACGAAGCACTCCAAGCGCTCCTGTTACCCAAAGACCCCGACGACGAACGTAACGCTTACCTCGAAATTCGTGCGGGCACCGGCGGCGACGAGTCCGCTCTGTTCGCCGCAGACCTGCTGCGCATGTACACCCGATATTGTGAAACCCAGGGCTTACGCATGGAACTCATCAGCGAGTCTGCCAGCGAACTCGGTGGCTACAAGGAGGTGGTTTTGCGGGTAGTGGGCGATCGAGCCTATGGGCAGTTGCGTTTTGAGTCTGGTGGCCACCGTGTGCAAAGGGTGCCTGCGACCGAGACGCAGGGCCGCATTCACACCAGCGCATGCACCGTCGCTGTCATGCCCGAGCCCGACGAGAGCCAGGCCGTGGAACTCAACCCAGCTGACCTGCGCATTGACACGTTTCGCGCGAGTGGTGCGGGCGGTCAACACATTAACAAAACCGACTCGGCGGTCCGCATCACCCACTTGCCTACCGGCACCGTTGCCGAATGTCAGGATGACCGCTCACAACACCGTAACCGCGCCAAAGCCATGCAGGTGTTGGTCGCACGAATTCAGGAGGCGGAACGTCACAAGCGCGAATCTGCCGAGGCCGCGCAGCGCAAAGGTTTGATCGGTAGTGGTGACCGCAGCGACCGGATTCGCACCTACAACTTTCCGCAAGGTCGCCTCACGGACCACCGCATCAACCTCACGCTGTACAAGCTCACAGCCATCATGGAGGGTGACCTGAAGGAGGTGATTCACCAGCTTCACTTAGCGCGTGGAGCCGAACTGATGGCCGAGTTAGAGCAAGCCAACAGCTGATGCGACTCGCGGGCAACCCCTCAATCGCTGACGCGCTGCGATGGGCCACCACCGTCGGCATCGATCGGCTGGATGGGCAGTTGTTGCTGTTACATGCCGTTGGACGCCCGAACAACGACCGCAGCTGGTTGGTCGCACACGATGACCAACGCCTTCAAGCGGCAGAGGTGGGGGCGTTTGAGGCATTCGTAACCCGGCGACTCGCAGGGGAACCGTTGGCCTACATCGTCGGCTTCAAAGAGTTTTTTGGCTTGAGTTTTGCCGTCTCCAATGCTGTGCTGATCCCGCGCCCCGACACCGAGACTTTGGTGCAATGGGCGTTACAGATCATCAACGCGCTAGATACCGACACAAGCACGCCACGCATCCTCGACCTGGGCACCGGCAGTGGCGCGATTGCGTTGGCAATCAAATCACAGGCGCCTCAATGCCTCGTCACGGCGGTCGACGCCAGCGCAACGGCACTGGCGCAGGCCGCACGCAATGGGCAGCAGCTCGGTCTGGACGTAACCTGGCGCCAGAGCGACTGGTTTACAAGCGTGGACCGCCTGTCGTTTGACGTCATTGTCAGCAACCCGCCCTACATTGCAGCCAATGATCCGCATCTTCATGATCTTCGCCACGAGCCACTCTCGGCGCTCTCCTCAGGAGCTGACGGGCTGGATGACCTGCGCCATATCGTCGCCCGCAGTGGGCCCTACCTCCGAGAAGGCGGTTGGCTGTTGTTGGAGCACGGCTATGACCAAGCCGACCCCGTTGCTGAGCTACTCAAAGCGGCAGGATTTAAGGCCATCGGCCACCAAGCAGATTTGGGGGGCATCACCCGCTGCACGGGAGGGCGCTGGTTAACCGCTTAGGCTGATTGTCCCTTTCCCCACACACCGTTTTTCATTTGCTACAGCCCGAAGCCCTTAACAGTGGAATAATTGAGGGGTCGGGCATCAGCCCCTATCACCCATTTCTCGGAGTCATGCCATGAGCGACGTGCAAAAACAAATCGACGAACTCGTCAAAACCAACCCTGTGGTGCTCTTTATGAAGGGTTCAGCCAGTTTTCCCATGTGCGGTTTCTCTGGCCGCTCAATACAGATTTTGAAAGCCTGCGGCGTTGACACCAAAACGCTCACCACCGTCAACGTGCTTGAAGACGATGGAATCCGCCAAGGTATCAAAGAGTACAGCCAGTGGCCTACGATTCCACAGCTCTACGTCAAGGGCGAATTCGTTGGTGGCTCGGACATCATGATGGAGATGTATGAGTCAGGCGAGCTGCAAAAGCTCATCGGCGGCGAAGCGGCCTAAGTCGCCTACACGCTAGTCAGGCAGATAACCGCAATCCGGGTCGACCGCACCAATCGACCGCGGGTTTCGGAAGGGGCGGGCTATTAATGGCTGGCGAGTTTTTTCAACAGCGCCTCGGCCAGCCCGTCTGAAGATAGTTTTTCCGCCTCGGCTGCGCGGCGATGTTGGTACTCAACTTCACCAGCGGTCAAACCACGGTCTGACAATACGACACGATGCGGGACGCCGATCAATTCCCAATCGGCAAACATTGCGCCCGGGCGCTCGCCTCGGTCATCCAAAATTACATCGACGCCCGCCGCCAGTAACGAGGCGTGCAGAGATTCTGCAGCCGCACGCACGGCATCGCTGCGATCCATTCCGATGGGGCAAATCACAACCGTGAACGGCGCAATTGCATCGGGCCAGATAATGCCACGTTCATCATGGTTTTGCTCGATGGCGGCAGCAGGCAAACGGGTTACACCGATGCCGTAACACCCCATTTCAAAGTGCTTGGGCTTTCCGTCATCCGCCAAGAATGTGGCATTCATTGCTTTCGAATACTTGGTGCCGAGGTAAAAAATATGCCCCACCTCGATCCCGCGCTCTATCGCCAAAACGCCATTACCATCCGGTGAAAGGTCGCCATCGACCACGTTGCGGATGTCTTCAATCAAAGTGGGTACTGGCAAATCACGCCCCCAGTTGACACCGGTGTAGTGGTGATCGGGCTGGTTGGCGCCACACACCCAATCCGCCATCACGGCGACCTCACGGTCAACGATCAACTGGACCGGCTTCAGCGTGTTGACAGGGCCTAGGTACCCAGGCTGGCAACCGAAACTCGCCTCAATCTCTGGCACGGTCGCAAAACGGAAGCCGTTGGCAAACACGGGCAGCTTTCCCACCTTCACCTCGTTCATGTCATGGTCGCCACGCAATAACAGCAGCCATATTTCGGGGGTTTCGGTTGGCACACCGTCGACCAGTGGTTGGGTTGCCAGCACAATTGACTTGACCGTTTGCGACAATTTCAAACCCAGTAAGTCGGCCACATCAGCGCAGGTACTTTTCCCGGGAGTGGGCGTGCAAACCATGGCCTGTGTCGGCGCAGGTGCAGGGCCTTTCGGCGCCAAAGCCTCCGCTTTTTCCATGTTGGCCGCGTAGTCGCTGGCAGGGCAATAAACAATGGCATCTTCACCCGTGGCAGCAATGACCTGGAACTCTTCCGAAAGATCGCCACCAATGGCACCGCTATCCGCAGCGACAGCGCGATAGCGCAAACCAAATCGATCAAAAATCGCGCGGTAAGCCGTCGCCATCTTCTCGTAGCTCTGCTTGGCACCGGCGGCATCACGATCAAAGCTATACGCGTCCTTCATGATGAATTCACGCCCGCGCATCAATCCAAAACGAGGGCGGCGCTCATCGCGAAACTTGGTTTGAATTTGGTAGAGATTTTTGGGCAGTTGCTTATAACTGCGCAACTCTTGCCGCGCAATATCGGTCACCACCTCTTCGCTGGTGGGTTGCACCACGAAATCACGGTCATGTCGGTCCTTGATTCGGAGCAGCTCAGGCCCCATGGTCTCAAACCTTCGGGTCTCTTGCCACAACTCTGCCGGTTGAATCACAGGCATGGTGAGCTCTACCGCGCCTGCGCGGTTCATTTCCTCACGCACGATGTGGGCGACCTTCTGAATGACGCGCAGTCCCATCGGCATGTAGGTGTAGACCCCAGCGCCCAGCTTCTTAATCATGCCTGCACGCGTCATTAATTTGTGGCTCACCACCTCTGCGTCTGCAGGGGCTTCTTTGAGGGTGCTTACGAAAAATTCAGAGGCTTTCATGGGGCTTTAATCAAGGCTGTGTGGTTGTATTCCGCTGGTTGCCGTGCATAATGAATCCAACAGAAAAATTTGAGGTTAATTATGCTTGACAGAGACGGGTTCAGACCCAACGTCGGCATCATTCTGCTCAACCATAAAAATCAGGTGTTTTGGGGTAAGCGCATTCGCACTCACTCGTGGCAGTTTCCACAAGGCGGCATCGACCGCGGAGAAACGCCGGAACAAGCCATGTTCCGAGAGCTTCACGAAGAGGTCGGTCTGCAACCAGAGCACGTCAATATCCTCGCGAGAACGCGGGATTGGTTGCGTTATGAGGTGCCAGACCGGTTCATTCGACGTGAGTCGCGCGGGCACTACCGTGGCCAAAAGCAAATTTGGTTTCTACTGCGCCTGGTGGGTCACGATTCTGACCTCAATTTACGCGCGACTGACCACCCTGAGTTCGACGCTTGGCGCTGGAATGACTATTGGGTTCCACTTGATGTGGTCGTTGAGTTCAAGCGTGGTGTCTATGAGATGGCGTTGACCGAATTGGCGCGATTCCTTCCCCGCGCGGATGGCCGTAATCGCTTCCTTCGCAGTGGCGCCCGCTCGCGAGACAATAGCACTTTGCGCCACCCACAAGGCGCCAAAATGCCACAGTCCATGGCGTTACCACCTGGGGGTTCTTTCGACCCCGATCCCAACCCACGTTCAGATATCAAATGACCGCAGTTTGGCCGTTTTTCAAGCCCGCTTTGTGCGCCGGCATCGGGTTACTCTTTGTCTCCAGTGCGCCTGCGCAAGCGCCTCAATTTGACCCCGAGGCGCCATGGGTCGAGAAGCCTCAAACGCCGCCTGCAACCTTCGACTTGGCGAGTCTTATCCCCGTCGAGAATCCAGCCCGCTCATCGCTCAGCTTTGGCGTCATTCCGGAAACCATCACCGTTGGCGAGGACGCCGTGATTCGCTATGTCATGGTCGCTACCAGCCCCTCTGGCGCACTGAATGTGCAATATGAGGGTATCCGCTGTGCTGACAAAACCATCAAAATTTACGCTAACTGGCGTGCCGGAGATGGTTGGCGCGATCGTAAAAAGTCGGAATGGGCGGAGTGGCGCTTGTCACCCGCACGCTATGCCTTGCGGATGGGACGCGACGCGTTTTGCAACGTGCAAATCGTGTACGGCGCGCCCGATGTGTTGGTCAAGCGTCTTGAGGCAGCTGCGCCTCTGCGCTGAATTTCAAGTCGTTCAGCGGTCCACGTTAGTCAGAACCAAGTTGGTTCGGTGCACCATCTCAGGTTCGGCAGCATAACCAAGCAGTTGCTCGAACTGGCTCGACGGCTTGCGGCATAACAACTTCGCTTCAGCGCTCGCGTAGTTGGCCAAACCGCGGGCAATTTCTCGCCCGGTATCGTCTTGAATGGCGATCACATCACCCCGAGAGAAGTCGCCTTTCACGCCTGTCATACCGATAGGCAGCAGGCTCTTGCCTTCGGTCGCCACTTTGATGACCGCCCCCGCATCGATAACGACTGCGCCGCGTAATTGCAGGTGATCTGCCATCCATTGCTTACGGGCTTGGCTCTTACCTGTTTGCGCCATCAACCAGGTGCCAATGGCTTCACCACGACAAAGACGCAACAACACATCAGGCTCATGGCCAGAGGCTATCACCGTGGAGGCACCGGATGCCGCAGCGCGTTTGGCCGCCAGCACCTTGGTGATCATGCCGCCTTTACCGATCAGGCTACCAGCGCCGCCCGCCATCGATTCGAGCCGCGCGTCCCCCGCAGGGGCCGCATGCACAAAGGTGGCGGTTGGATCAAGCCTCGGATCGGCAGTATAGAGACCGGCTTGGTCGGTCAAGATGATGAGTGCATCGGCAACCACCAAGTTGGCAACCAAGGCACCCAGCGTATCGTTATCACCAAACTTGATTTCGTCGTTGACAACCGTATCGTTCTCATTGATGACCGGCACAACACCCAACTCAAGCAACGTTGTGAGGGTCGAGCGCGCGTTGAGGTAACGTTCACGATCCGCCAGATCTGCGTGCGTGAGCAGCACCTGCGCACTGCCCACGTTGAAGGCGCTGAGCTTGGACTCGTACATTTGCACCAAACCCATTTGCCCCACCGCTGCCGCTGCTTGTAACTCATGGACTTGGCTGGGTCGTTTACGCCAACCGAGGCGCTTCATCCCCTCGGCCACCGCGCCGCTGCTGACCATGATGACCTCACGCCCCTGCCCCACCAGTGCCGCCAATTGACGAGCCCAGTGAGCGATGGCGTACTCGTCGATGCCTTTTCCGTCGTTCGTCACTAAACTGGAGCCGACTTTTACAACGACCCTTTTAGCGTTACGCAGAACCGCGAGTTGCGCTGCAGTTTGTTGACCAAACATATCGATGACTTAGCGTAGGTTAGTGAGAACGGGCGTTGTCCGTGGCCGAAGTTAGGCGCTGAAGCGGGGATCGTTTTGCAGATCCTCAGGTAACTTGTCTTTGCGCGCCTTCAAGCTACCGTCTTTAGCCAAGTCGAACCTCGGATCAACTGCCACATGCGGCTGCTCTGACTTTGCGACCTTGGCTACATGTTCAAACACGGACAGCATGAGGGTTTCACAACCCTCACGGGTCAATGCTGATATTTCAAATACGGGGCCTTTGTACTTCATGCGTTTCACAAAGTCAGCGACCCGCGCTTCGCGCTCGTCTTCAGGCACCATGTCAAGCTTGTTCAATACAAGCCAACGGGGCTTATCAAAAAGCGCTTTGTCGTATTTTTTCAGCTCGCCAACAATCGCCTTGGCTTGCGCAACGGGGTCAACGCCGTCATCAAACGGCGCCATGTCGACCACATGTAACAGCAAGCGTGTTCGCTGCAGGTGACGTAAAAACTGATGCCCAAGCCCTGCGCCCTCGGCAGCCCCCTCGATCAAGCCAGGAACATCCGCGATGACAAAGCTTTTTTCGGGCGCTACGCGTACCACCCCCAAGTTGGGGTGCAGTGTGGTGAAGGGGTAGTCTGCGATTTTGGGTTTGGCATTTGAAACAGCGGCAATCAGCGTGGACTTACCTGCGTTGGGCATCCCCAGTAGGCCCACGTCTGCCAACACTTTCAATTCCAACTTAACCGTCTTGCGCTCGCCGGGATACCCCAGTGTCTTTTGCCGTGGGGCCCGGTTAGTCGAGCTCTTGTAGTGCATGTTGCCAAAACCACCGTCGCCGCCTTTGGCCAGAATGACGGGCTCATCTGGCACCAACACCTCCATGATGACCTCATCCGTTTCAGCATCAGTGATGACCGTGCCAATCGGCATCTTGAGGTACACATCGGCACCCTTGGCACCGAAGAGATCAGAGCCTTTACCGTGCTCGCCGCGTTGCCCTTCAAATCGGCGCGAGAAACGAAAGTCGACCAGCGTGTTCAGCGAGACATCACCAATCACGAAGACGTGACCACCGCGGCCGCCATCACCGCCATCAGGACCACCGAACTCCTTGTATTTCTCGTGCCTGAACGAGGCACAGCCATTGCCCCCATCTCCGGCGGCGATGTCTATCTGTGCTTCGTCTACAAATTTCATAATGGGATTCTAGGCAATTCTGCCCACTCTCAGGAGGGCTTCGCTTTTGGACAACAAAAAAGCCCGCGAAGCGGGCTTTGGCATTGGGTGCCTCGTATCACCGAGGCCCCGACATCTGAACAACCAGCTTACTCAGCGGGTGTGATGCTCACAATGCTGCGGTTCAATGCGCCTTTGACAGCGAACTGAACGTGACCATCAGCCGTTGCGAACAACGTGTGGTCTTTACCGATACCGACGTTAGCGCCGGGATGGAACTTGGTACCGCGCTGGCGCACGATGATTGAACCAGCTGTTACCAACTCGCCACCAAACGCTTTAACACCCAACATCTTGGGGTTTGAGTCACGTCCGTTGCGCGTTGAGCCGCCGCCTTTTTTCTGTGCCATGGTGGATCAACTCCTTAAGCAGTGATGGAGCCGATAGCCAGCTCTGTGTAGTTTTGACGATGCCCTTGGCGCTTTTGGTAGTGCTTACGGCGACGCATTTTGAAAATGCGCACCTTGTCGCCACGACCGTGAGACACCACGGTTACTGTTACCGCTGCACCAGCGACCAAGGGTGTGCCGATTTTCAAGTCACTGCCGTTTCCGACAGCTAAGACTTGATCAATCACAATCTCTTGACCCACTTCCGCAGCGATCTGTTCTACTTTAATTTTTTCGCCGGTAGCAACACGATACTGCTTACCACCGGTTTTTATGACCGCGTACATAGGTTACCTCTAGATTTCTCTAAATGAATATCAACAGACGGATTTCTGCTGAGCCCATGATTTTAGCATGGCACCAGCACCGCTCGCCAACGCTCAGCCCACCTGCTGCCTCGAAAGGCGTCATAACCGTCGCAAAGTCACCACCTTATAGCTAAAAAGCATTCACCCCGACACCTTTTGACAAGAATCAATGACACCGCATGGTTACCCGACTAGACTGCAACCATCGAAACAGCTCTAAGGAGTGACCTCTATGAACAAAAACGTTGGCAATACAGAGCGGGCGATTCGAATCGGTGGCGGCTTGATTCTGGTCGTGCTGGCCGCATCGGGCACGGTGGGTTTGTGGGGCTACCTCGGCCTGCTACCCATGATCACCGGCGCGATCGGCTGGTGCCCACCCTACGCCATGCTCGGGATCAATACCTGCGCAAAGAAAGACTAACCCTCCTCAGGATAACCCCGGACACCGTGTCACGCGGTCTCCGGGGTTTTGTATTTGTGTTTCTATAATCGCCGTTTCAACCTTTTTTAAGTCCGATCTTGAGCGACGTCACCACCGACCAAACCGCTGCCGCATTAAGCCTCATCGCTCAGGATATGGCGCAGCTCGATCGCGTCATTGAGGACCGCCTGTCATCGGAAGTGCCGCTGGTCAGCCAAATAGCGCACTACATCATTTCGGCTGGCGGCAAGCGCCTGCGCCCAGCACTGTTGCTGTTGGTATCGGGCGCACTGGGACACCAAGACCCGCGCCGACACCTGCTTGCGGCGGTTGTCGAATTCATTCACACCGCCACGTTGCTTCACGATGACGTGGTTGACGAATCCACATTGCGCCGCGGACGCGCCACCGCCAACGAGAGTTTTGGCAACGCTGCCAGCGTGTTAGTGGGAGATTTTGTTTACTCGCGCGCCTTTCAAATGATGGTTGACGTCGGCGACATGCGAATCATGGCCACGCTGGCAGACACCACGAATGTCATTGCCGAGGGCGAGGTGCTCCAGCTCATGAACATGCATGACGCCAGCCTAAGTAAAGCCGACTACCTGCGCGTCATTCGCTCGAAGACGGCGCAACTGTTTGAGGCTAGCGCCCGTTTGGCCGCAATGCTGAACCAATCGTCCGAGACAACGGAGGCGGCCTGTGCGACCTACGGACAAGCCTTGGGAACCGCCTTTCAGATCGTTGACGACGTACTGGATTACGCCGGCGATAGCAAAGATCTAGGCAAAAACCTCGGCGATGATCTGCGTGAAGGGAAGGTGACCCTGCCCGTGATTTGCACCCTCCAACGCGTTGGCCCGGATGATGCCGCCGTGATCACGCAAGCCATCGAAAAAGGCGATCAATCTGAACTGCCACGGATCATTAATTTGATCCAGGGTAGCGGTGGCTTACAAGAGGCCCAAGAGGCCGCACACCAAGAGGCACTGCGCGCCATCGAAGCCATCAAAGACTTCCCAGACAATGCCTACACGGATGCGCTGCGCGGTCTGGCGCAATCACTGGTCGTGCGTCGGAACTGACCACTTTTTAGATAAAATCCAAGCCTTGTCGGGGCGTAGCTTAGTCTGGTAAAGCGCTACGTTCGGGACGTAGAGACCGGAGGTTCGAATCCTCTCGCCCCGACCACTCAGCCTTCAGGGCTTCAGTGAAGCGCCCAAGATGGGCAGTCGTTGGGTACTCTTTACCTCTTCCATCACGACATAGGTACGCGTCTCTCGCACGCCGGGCATTTGCCACAACACATCACCAGCAAACGCGCGATAGGCCTCCATATCGGTGACGCGGGTCTTCAACAGGTAGTCAAAGCCACCCGCGACCATGTGGCACTCCATGATTTCAGGTCGCACCTGTGCCGCCGCTTTGAAACTGTCGAACACATTGGGCGTCGTACGGTCGAGCAGCACCTCGACAAAGATCAACATGCCCGCGTTGAGTTTCAAGGGGTTGAGGCGCGCCTCGTAACCCAGGATGAAGCCCTCTTTGGTTAGCTTCTGCACGCGTGAGAGCACCGCCGTGGGGGAAAGCGCAACAAGCTCCGCCAGTTTCAAGTTGCTGATACGACCGTCACGTTGTAACGCACTGAGAATTTTGATATCGATACGATCGCATTCAAACATGGTTTTTTATAGATTAATTCACTACGATTACTATTATATATAGATATTTATTTTATTTAATCGCGTAGATGATATCCACATTATCGGTATCTCGTTCATGCCCCGGAGCCCTCCATGAATGCCAATGTTGCGATCACTCATTTACAACCTGCCAACCAATGGGCCGAGTGGCCCATGCAGCTCAGCCCCCTACGTGCAGCCATAGCGGCGCAAATCCGCACGGACGAGCGGACGGCGCTCACGCAACTCGCCGCCACCATCCAGGCACATCATATCGATCGCCCGGAGACGCAGCAATTGGCTGCGGAGTTGGTTCAGGGTCTCAAAAACCACCGGCACCACAGCGCGCAAGCAAACCTGATTCAGGACCTGCTGCAGACCTACACCTTGAGTTCCGCAGAAGGTGTGGCGTTGATGTGTTTGGCGGAGTCACTCCTGCGCATCCCCGATGCAGCCACCCGCGATGTCCTTATCCGCGACAAGATCTGTGCACGTGACTGGCGCACGCACTTGGGTAGCAGCCAATCCATTTTGGTCAATGCCGCAACATGGGGGCTCATCCTAACTGGCCGGGTTATTGGCTCAACACAAACCGAGTCTGCCCTCCACGGAAGACCGCTTCAGCGCGCATTAAAGACGGGTACCGAGCCATTGATACGCAGGGCAATGGCGGTGGCCATGCAGGTGATGGGTCATCAATTTGTAGCGGGACAGACCATTGCCAAAGCGACACGACATGCGGCGACCAACGAGGCGAAGGGCTATCGCTATAGCTACGACATGTTGGGTGAAGCGGCAATGACCGATGCCGACGCCGCTCGCTACTACACCGCCTACGAACAGGCGATCGAACACATCGGCGCCACCGCGCAAGGTGCTAACGTCATTGAGCGTCCGGGTATTTCCATCAAGCTGTCGGCCCTACACCCACGATACAGCCGGGCACAAAAGACGCGCGTCATGACAGAGCTTTACCCAAAGCTTCGACAACTCACGTTGCTGGCGCAAACCCACAACATTGGGATCAATATCGACGCTGAGGAAACTGATCGTCTTGAACTCTCACTCGACCTGCTCGAGCGATTGTGTTGGGAGCCGGCGTTGGCCAGTTTCAATGGCATTGGCTTCGTCATTCAGGCCTACCAAAAGCGGTGCCCATACGTGGTGGACTGGCTGGTCGATCTCGCACATAAAACCCGACACCGGTTGATGATTCGTCTGGTCAAGGGTGCGTACTGGGACACCGAAATCAAACGTGCCCAAGTCGACGGTCATAGTGACTACCCGGTTTACACGCAGAAGGCTCATACCGATGTTTCATACCTGGTCTGTGCGGAAAAGCTATTGGCGGCAGGACCTGCCATCTACCCACAATTCGCTACCCACAACGCACAAACGGTCGCCGCAATTATTCACTTGGCAGGCCCCGATCGATACACGACAGGTCAATACGAATTTCAGTGCTTACATGGCATGGGCGAGGCACTGTACGACCCAGTTGTTCAAGGGCAGCTGACGGCGATCGGCGCGCGACCTTGCCGTATTTATGCGCCGGTCGGCGCACATGAGACCCTACTCGCTTATCTGGTTCGCCGACTGCTGGAGAACGGCGCCAACACGTCGTTCATCAACCAAGTTGCCGATAAAACGATCCCAATCGAATCGCTCATCAAGGACCCGCGTCAGACTGTCCTCAAGCAATTGAATGCACACCCTGCGTCCGATATGAAGCATCCGAAAATACCGCTTCCTGTCGATATCCTCGGACCCAACCGCGTCAACTCAGCCGGGTTAGACCTCTCAGACGAAGCCACGCTGTTAGCAATCGGCGAGGCGCTTAACGCACAGTCGAGTCAACCTGGATCTGCGCCAGTGCGCATCGCATCGAGCGCGGCGATGACGCCGCAGAGACGATGGCTACCCGTCGTTAACCCCGCAAACCATGCTCAGCGTGTCGGTGAAGTCGAACTCGCAACCCCAGCGGATGTAGACACTGCGTTTGCTGCCGCCACCGAATCTCAAACGGCATGGGCCAGTGTGCCGCCAGCCGAGCGCGCTCACATGCTTGAAACCGCGGCAGATTTGATGTCTGAACAATGCCATGCATTGATGGCATTGCTGATGCGCGAAGCGGGCAAGACCGCTTCGAACGCGATCGCAGAGGTGCGCGAAGCTGTTGACTTCCTGCGCTATGACGCCGCTCAAATTAAAGCCGGTTTCGATAATGCCACTCACCGACCATTGGGAACTGTGGTGTGCATCAGCCCCTGGAATTTCCCGCTGGCCATCTTCACCGGACAAATTGCCGCATCGCTTGCAGCGGGCAACACCGTGATTGCCAAGCCTGCTGAGCAAACACCGCTCATCGCTTCTCGTGCAGTGGAAATACTCTATCAAGCAGGCATTCCGACCAGCGCTTTGCAATTACTCAATGGCGATGGCGAGACGATTGGCGCTGCGCTCGTCAAACACCCCGCAGTAGCGGGGGTTGTCTTCACTGGGTCAACAGCGGTAGCGCGCCACATCCAGGCAACGCTAGCCAATCGGTTGGGGGCTGATGGTCAACCCATTCCTTTGATAGCCGAAACCGGCGGGCAAAACGCCATGATTGTGGACTCGTCCGCGTTAACCGAGCAAGTTGTGGCAGACGTACTGAGCTCAGCCTTTGACAGTGCCGGACAGCGCTGCTCAGCCCTGCGACTACTGTGCATCCAGCGCGATGTCGCCGCTCAGACGATCGAGATGCTGAAGGGTGCAATGGCCGCACTGCAAACCGGAGACCCGACTCGCCTGTCGACCGACGTAGGTCCTGTCATTGATGCCAGCGCCAAACGCGCCATTGACATGCATATTGAATCGCTCAGAGACGCGGGTTGCACCGTCACACAAACTGATCTGTCAGTGGATGCGCAACAGGGTACATTCGTGCCGCCTACGCTTATCGAGATTCCCAATTTGCATGCACTTGAACACGAGGTGTTTGGTCCGGTGTGTCATGTCATCCAATACGACCGCGCTGCGCTGCCGGCGCTGATCGATCAAATTAACGCATTGGGATTTGGCCTCACTATGGGGCTCCACACCCGATCAGATGCGACCATTGAAATGGTGAAGCGAAAAGCTGCAGTGGGCAACTTGTATATCAACCGCAACCAAGTGGGCGCTGTGGTCGGCGTCCAGCCATTTGGTGGTGAGGGGTTGTCGGGCACCGGGCCCAAGGCTGGCGGCCCGCTCTATCTTTATCGACTCCTTGCACAACGACCCGATACGGAAATTAACCGCATCATCACGCCCGCACTCAACAACGGGATTGACCTCAAAGGACCCACTGGCGAGCACAACCAGTACCGCTGCGCCGCGCGTGCGCATATCCTGTGCTTGGCGGACGACAGTGAAGATTTGATGGCTCAAACCCGCGCTGTTCTTGCCATTGGCGGTACCCCAATTTGGCCAACTGAGCGCCTCGAACTAACAGGCGAGTTAGCCCGGGACCTCGTGGGGCAACTGATCAGATGCGACGACTGGGCAGCCCCTAACGCTCGGTTTGACCTCGTGCTGTTAAACGGCAGCAAACAGCAAGCCCTGCATGTACAACAGGTCTTGGCACGCAAGACGGGTGCCATCGTCGGGCTGTGGCGCGGAGATCCTGGTGCGCGCCAGATCCCATTGGAGCGTTTGGTCATTGAACGCAGTGTGAGCAACAACACGACCGCCTCAGGTGGTAACACGAGCCTGATGCGGTTGTAAATTTGGGCGAATTCGGGCATACACTCGTCACCTTGCGAATTGCCTGAATCACCCCATGTCACCCATTGCCAACGAAGAGAGTCTGCGCGCCTACCCGTCGTTCATCCGGTACTGGTTCTCTCGGGTCATCAGCACATTGGCCAACCAAATGCTCATGGTGGCGCTGGCGTGGCAAATGTACGACCTGACCAACAGCGCATGGGATTTGGGTTTAGTCGGCCTGCTGCAATTCATACCAGCGTTGATCATGACGCTGCCAGCAGGCCATTTCGCCGATCGATTCCACCGTGGCCACATCATCTCGCTGTGTATCCTCAGCCAAGCGGTTGTTGCAGCCGTCTTGTGGTGGGGAACCGCGCAAGCTTGGGTCACCCGCGACTTAATCTTTGCGTTATCGGTGGTGTTAGGAACTGCTCGGGCCTTTCAAATGCCCGCACAGCAGGCTATCGCACCTGCTTTAGTCAAAGAGTCTCTCCTACAAAAAGCCATTGCCTTGAGCAGTAGCGGGATGCAAGTGGCGATCATTGGAGGGCCTGCGCTGGGCGGCATCATCTACACCGCTGGGGCGACTGCCGTTTACGGCACCTGCACCGCGCTCCTACTGGTCGGCTTTGTTTTGATGCTCACCGTCAAGTACGTACGCAAACGCACGCAGCAGGGTATGAGCTGGGAAAGCGTCATGGCCGGGATTGGGTTTGTGTGGCAGCACAAAATACTGTTAGGCGCCATTTCACTCGACCTCTTCGCGGTGCTTTTGGGTGGTGCCACGGCGCTGCTACCCATCTTTGCGCGCGACATCCTGCACGTGGGTCCCGAGGGTTTGGGCGTTTTACGCGCGGCGCCCGCAGTGGGCGCGTTGGCGGTCTCCTTGGCACTGATTCGATGGCCACTGCGCCGCAAGGTGGGCTACAAACTACTGGGCTCTGTGGGCATCTTTGGCATTGGCATGGTGGTGTTTGGCTTGTCCACCAGCTTTTGGCTGTCGGTTGTATCGCTGGCCATCACGGGTGCCGCCGACTCGATCAGTGTCGTCACCCGCCTCACCCTCATGCAACTGGAAACCCCTGATGAAATGCGCGGGCGAGTGTCTGCGGTCAACTCCATATTCATCGGTGCCTCAAATCAGCTCGGGGAATTTGAATCCGGCGCAACTGCGGCATTGATGGGGCCGGTTGCCTCGGTCGTTGTCGGTGGTATCGGTACCATCGCCGTCGCCCTGGCATGGATACGGTTATTCCCGAGCCTGGCGAAGCGCGACGAACTGGCGCCGACGCGACCCGCCTCAGCCACTTAACAGGGCGTTACTTGCCGTAACGCTCGCGCGCCAGCGCCGCACCCTCGCCGAGGGCTTTCAGTTTAGCCATCGCGACCTCGCGCGACATCGGTGCCAAACCGCAGTTGGTGCAAGGAATCAACTTGTCACGAGCCACAAACTGCAAGGCTTTACCAATGGTCTCTGCAATTTCTTCGGGTGTTTCAATCTGCTCGCTGGCCACATCGATCACGCCAACCATGACCTCTTTGCCATCCAGTAACTTAATCAGATCCATCGGCACGTGCGAATGGAAACACTCCAAACTCACCTGATCAATGCTGCTCTTGGCTAATGCAGGGAATACCTCTTCGTATTGGCGCCACTCATGCCCCAAGGCGTTTTTCCAATCGATGTTGGCCTGAATGCCATAGCCATAGCAAATGTGTACCGCTGTTTTACAGGTCAGTCCCTGCGCCGCGCGCTCAAGCGCTTTAACGCCCCAATCAGCCGCTTCCTTCATGTAAACGTTGAAGGCAGGCTCGTCGAACTGAATGATATCGACTCCATCAGCCTGAAGTGCCAACGCCTCTTCGTTGAGTAATTCCGCAAACGCCATTGCCATCTTCACGCGATCACCGTAGAAACGGTCAGCCACGGTATCCACAATCGTCATGGGACCAGGCAAGGTGAACTTCAATTTCCGCTTGGTGTGCGCACGCGCAAATTGCGCCTCAAAGGCGTGGACGCGGCCTTTCAGGCGCAACTTCTCAACCACCTGCGGCACCTGTGCGTCATAGCGGTTGTTGCGGATACCCATGGTGACCTTGTTTTCAAAGTCGATACCCTCAACCGCCTCTAGGAAACCGTGCACGAAGTGCTGGCGCGCCTGCTCGCCGTCACCAATCACCTCAAGGCCGGCGTCTTCTTGCGCCTTGATCCAAAGCAAAGTCGCATCCGCTTTGGCTTGGCGCAACGCGTCACCCTCCGCCATCCACTTCGGCCAAAGCTTGTTCGTTTCTGCCAACCAACCGGGCTTGGGTAAGCTACCCGCAATCGCTGCTTCAAACATGGTGATCCTTTGCGTGAATGCGCCTTGGCGCGGAAGTTGCCGATTTTAGCGGTCTTGGTCCCGTATTTCTGTCGCCTCAGTCGCCCGAGGGCTCTGATAAACTGCCCTCCATCGCCGCCGTAGTTCAATGGATAGAACGAGCGCCTCCTAAGCGCTAGATACAGGTTCGATTCCTGTCGGAGGCGCCAAGCGACTGATGCCCCTAATGCGTCTTCCCGTGCGGCATCGCCGCCTGCCCGTTCAGACCCCGAACCTCTGCATCCACCTGCGTAGTGATTTGTTGGCCGTTGGCTTGCTTAAAGGTGAGCGTGAGCGGAACGCGGTCGCCCGCTTTAACGGGTTGCTTCAGGTCCATCATCATGATGTGGTAGCCACCGGGCTTCAGCTCAAAGATCTGTCCGGCTTTCAGAGGCACACCGCCTGTGACCTCGCGCATGCGCATGACGCCCTCACTCATTGCCATTTCGTGTATTTGTGTGACACCTGCGACGGGCGATGTGACTGCAATCAGGGTAGCGTCAGCGCCTTGTACCGTCAGTTTCAAAAAAGCGCCCGTTGCCCTTTGTGCAGCGACGGTCGCGCGTACCCAGGCGTCTGCCACGGTGACGGTTTGCGCCGTTGCCGCGCCATTGATCAAGGCTGCGCTCAGCAAAATAGTTGTTAGCCGAATAAGATTTAAAAAACGTGTCATGGTGACTATGAGTGGCGATTAAGTGAGTTTAGAGATAACTATGAGGCCAGCCCGACAACCGCTTCGCGTAGATCGTGCGCCCATTGCCGGCGGTCGCGACCACCCACAAGCTGTGGATCACCGACAGACACCTCCGCAAGCAGTCGACCTTGGCGCAGGGTGCGCCATACAGAACTCAAGAGGGTGTCGTCATCCACGTAGGCGGGCGCCAAGCTGCGTGTGCCGCTAACTGCATCGAGGTATCGAATGCCTACTGGCGTGACAGGGCATGGCGCGTCCAGTG